>Ga0208903_1000036_pt1 | contig 136963 bp, 129 predicted proteins | sample AntAceMetag02UKJ_FD_184769 | JGI IMG/M metagenome (GOLD analysis project Ga0208903, IMG submission 184769) | Saline lake microbial communities from Ace Lake, Antarctica - Antarctic Ace Lake Metagenome 02UKJ (SPAdes) (version 2) | ecosystem: Environmental > Aquatic > Non-marine Saline and...
ACAATCGACCGCACAAACTGGAACGCAAATAGGTCAATCGACAGCACAAACCGGAACGCAATTCGGACAATCGACCGCACAAACCGGAACGCAAATAGGTCAATCGACAGCACAAACTGGTGCGCAAATAGGTCAATCGACCGCACAAACTGGAACGCAAATAGGTCAATCGACCGCACAAACCGGAACGCAATTCGGACAATCGACAGCACAAACTGGAACGCAATTCGGACAATCGACCGCACAAACTGGAGCGCAATTCGGACAATCGTCATCACAAACTGGAACGCAATTCGGACAATCGACAGCACAAACCGGAACGCAATTCGGACAATCGACCGCACAAACTGGAACGCAAATAGGTCAATCGACAGCACAAACCGGAACGCAATTCGGACAATCGACCGCACAAACCGGAACGCAAATAGGTCAATCGACAGCACAAACTGGTGCGCAATTCGGACAATCGACATCACAGATTACAAAAAGTGTAGTAAGTAAAATATTAGACAACTTAGATTATTTAAACCCATTATCAAAACAAACGCGAAATAATACTCTTGACCAAGTATCGTACGATAGTGGTAAAAACCAACGAAATTATAGTATCTCATTATGGTTTTATTATAACGCGCATTCATCAAATAATATTGCGTATTCGGGAGAAACAAATATATTTAGTTTCGGGGACGGTATCCCAAAAATAACATATATAAACAAAGATAATAATGATAACAAAAAAAATATTCGTATATATTTTACAAATAACGAGAACGCAATCAATAAAAGCTATGATATCGATTTACAGACACAAAAATGGAACCAACTGGTTTTTAATTATACATCTACACAAGCAGATTTATTTGTAAATGGTGAATTAGTATATACATATATGTTTGATACTATACAAAAACTACCAGATATTAATCCAACAAATTTAATTAAGTTGGGTGATAAAAAAGGTTTAGATGGAAGTATCAAAGATGTTCGTTTCTATAATTCACCAAGAACTAAAAATGATATCGTGACATCATATAATGTGATCCAGAAAAAGAAACAATTAGATGAAAATAATTTATTAGAGTAATGTATAGAATGGAAACTACAACAATTATTCTTATTGTGGTTATTTTAATATTGATATATTTATTGTATGCTTTCTTTTCGGACAGTTCAATCAAAATAGTTACAGAAGCAAATTTAAATGAATCGCAAAATCCAATCGAAATAGACAAACCTACAAACACACGTTATAGTTTCGGTTGTTGGCTTTTTGTAAATTCTTGGAATACTGGTGTGCGAAAAACTATATATAAACGCGAATATACACCTGTATCGGGTAGTATTACAAAGAATATCGAATTATATTTAGATGAGACAAGTCCTACAATGAAGTTGTTAGTAGAAACCAATAATGGTAATGAAGATGTAGTAATTACAACTAATTTCCCTATACAGAAATGGTCGTGCATTATTGTAAGTGTTGATAATGATATTATTGATATATACATAGACGGAAAATTATTGAAGTCACATAAAGTAAATGATATTAAACGGAATCTTCCCGATAAGAGTTCCAAACTTCAACTTGGTGGTCCAGGCATAGACATGTATGTAAGAGAACTCAAAAGATGGACGCAACCAATTGACCCTACAGAAGCTTGGGATTATTATAGCGAAGGAAATGGTAAAGAAAGCACAATGAGCAGTTTGGCTTCTTATGGTATTGATGTTTCGGTATTAAAAGGAAATATCGAACAAACTAAATTTTCACTAATGTAACAAAGACGAATATTATATTCTGTTATAGTATATAATATTATGAACGCTATGCAACAACCGCCATCAGGAGGTATACCGAACCAATATATACCTGCAATTCCAAATATGAACCAGATAACAGACACTTTGGGAAACGCACAAGAAAATCTATCGAAAACAATGGATTCTTTTTCAAAAGCGGCAGAAACCGGTGTAGAACAATCGTCCGGGTTTTTAGAGTCTAATACAATCATCGCAAAATTCGCATTTATTATTCTAATTCTCTTTATTTGTCTTGTTTTAATGAATTTAGGAGTTTCCTTGCTTGGTTATTTATTTTCACCGTCACAAAACCCATATTTAATAAAAGGTATGATTGACGGAAATTTTTCTAAAATCATAACCCAGGATCCTGGTCAGACTGAATCAAAACCTATCTTTAGGTCAAATGACGAATCGACTGGTATAGAATTTACGTGGTCTTCGTGGTTGTATATAAATGATTTGAATACCGAAGATGGTAAATATCAGCATATTTTCAGCAAAGGTGATGGAAACTTTGATACAACTACCAATTTGGCAACTATAAATAATGCTCCGGGAGTATATTTAAAACCAAAGGAGAACACTCTCCGTGTTTTATACAATTCTGTTTCATCCAGTGAAAATGTAGAAATCGATATTCCAAATATTCCTATGAAGAAATGGGTTCACGTAGCATTGCGTCTACAAAACAAAATACTTGATATTTATGTCAATGGTGTTGTCGCAGAAAGAAGAGTATTTAATAATACGCCAAAACAGAATTTTGGTGATGTATATGTTGCACAAAATGGTGGATTTATTGGTAAATTATCCAATTTGCGATATTATAGTAGAGCATTAAATGTATTTGAAATAACCGCTGTTGTCAATGCCGGTCCAAATTTATCAGTAGCAGAAGGGTCATATTCGAGTGGAGATGTCAAATATTTATCAAATATGTGGTATTCTGCTAACTATTAGAGAAAAATATATAATCAAATTATAAGATTATTTATTTTTATGGCAAATATAAAGATAGACTTAGATAAAATATGTCGTTTTCGTAAACGCGCGAATGCCGAATTTTTGGTTGAACCAGATAGATATACTATATTAGATACAAGTCCTTATTTGAGTAATCAATATACAAAATTCGATTTAGATATGCGACGAAAAACCGAAATATTGAAATACAAGGGTAATACGTCCAGTTCTCTTGGAAATAACTTAACGCGGGCGCAGTTGTTTTCGTTATATTCAAGTGGGAGATATCAAAGAGAAACACTCACATATGATTTAACTGAAACAATACGTGAAGAATATGACCCGTATTTGGATATATCTTTTGTTGTAAAAGATGTTGTGCGCGTTCCCAGTAGGGCGGATACGACAAATTGTGGTATAATCAATACACCATCTTCGTCGAGTGATGTCCCGGGACCAGTAATCAATTTATACAACGACCCAAGTGTTCCATTATATAATTATAACAAAAACACAGCAGCATATGGAAATAATTATTTAAATCAAACGGATAAATGGAGACTAAATGTAGAGGAAAATATTATAATGAATAATAATACAGACAATACTTCACATTCTCTTTATTTAACTGAACGCATTGATACTAATTTACTTAAGTATGAATATAAAGTTCCAATCTCACTTTTTTTATCGGGAAAAAGGACTGAGGCGACGCGTACAAATGTAAATTTTGCTGATTTGCAAATCGAGTTAGTTAACATCGGGTCTTATTCGCCTTCTGTAAAATTTGATACAGATACCATACCAATATCCCCAGATATAAGTTATACGTCTGGGGATAACAACGTATCCAGAGTAATGAAATTTAATGTAACCCCAAATGATATAGACATTAGTGGCAGTATATTTATCGGTGTTCTGCACGTGAAGAATGTGGAACTATCAACTGAAAGCGGATTCATTTATGATTTTACTGCGAATTTCAAGGTGAACACAATTTTTGATAATACTGGTGATTTTGAATCATTATATGATTTAACATATGGTGTCATATTTAACACATTAAATGATTCAACAACCCAGAATGGTATGACAATATCTTCTATTCCCAATACAGCATCATATGAACCATTTTATTTTAGTGATATGGTATAGATATTATTTTTTACACTCATATTTGTTACAAACAAATATGAATTACATATTCGATGATAAGGTCGGGTTCAAACATAGTTGTTGTGTAGGAAAAACTTGTCCTGACATACATTTGCCTATATCATCTACCTCTACACAAGAACGTCTACCTTGATATTCTCCCGATAAACACCATCCTGCTTTGGAAGATGTAATCGGTTTTTGTATTGTACTATCTGAAATATCTAACGATGGAGTGTTCCAATTTATACCAGATTGGTTCATATTTGTTCCACTTTTACTGACGTCTTGTAATATAGTTCCTACCGATTGAACTGTCCCACCCGCAATCTCTACGCCTAATTTCGTAGCTTCGGTAGCAACTCCTGCAGTAGTTTTTAATACAGTTCCAGTAGTAAATCCCAGAATAGACAAAATTTGAATAATAACCGGTTTGAAAATATTAATGAAGGAATTAATTACATTTACAATAATTTGTAGTATGTTTATCCCTAAAAGTGAGAATACAACCACCACACCCAGAAACAAAATGAGTATGTTTTTATAATTGTTGGAAATATCAATGTTAACATTATTTAATATATCTGTTTTAGGAAGATTATTTTCCATAGTATATTAATATAGTATTACAAGATAAAAAATTATCGTGTTCGTTTGCTTTCAAATATTTATTTGAAAGAGTAGTATAAATACGAATGTTAAATATGATTGAAACTTTTTTCTTTATTAGTTTGGCGGTGACATTTGTCTTAATTTTGTTGTTAGTATATCATTTTAAACAAAGATTTACAAGTTTAGAACAAAAAACAGAAACTATGTTTGAAATAGTTAATAATGTAGTATCTGAAATAACCACTATCAGAAGACAAATATATGTTCCAGCAGAACATCTGAATGTTCCTGGTTCCGATAGTATGAATTTAGCCGACCCAAATATTCAATATAATATTACCGATAAACTGATTGTTTCTGATAGTGATGATAGTGATGATAGTGATGATAGCGATGATAGTGATGATAGCGATGATGATAGCGATGATGATAGCGATGATGAGGACGGTGATGATAAAAACAAAATAGATGGTAGTAGTGTTAAAATAGTAACTGTAGATGTAGACAACATGAAACTCGACGAAATAAATATTATTGAACCTATGAATGAAGAAGGTTATTCTTCCAACGAAGACATTGATGTTGTACCAGTAGTGAATATTAATATTGAACCAATTGTAGTAGATAAGATCGCCCAAGTAGAAGACTATAATAAAATGACTCTTACCTCGTTACGTAAATTAATTGTATCTCTTGAATTAAATAACGACCCGAGTAAACTGAAAAAGACCGAGTTAATTGAGATATTAGAAAGACGCTAGAAAAAATAACATATTATAATATAGATTTAGTATAGTATAATGTTCTCTAATTTAGATTGTGCATATCCTGTTATAAAAGAAACCGTCCCGATGTCAAAGAGAGGCTATAATACAAACAACAAATATCCCGAGTTTCCACCTTTAATGAGTGATGGTCGTGCGATTACTGCAACTTGGCAACCCGAGGCATCTATAAACCAAGACTTAATAGAAAGTAATGGCATAAAAAGCAATTGGGAATATCGCAAATATTTGACTCATAACGCAAAGGAGATTATGGAATATAATTTCCGCGAATCGTCAACAGATGCCGGTTATTATAAACGTCCTATTGATATTCCTAGTATCCAAACAAACGAAGTAAAATACAACGTAAATGCTCCTCATACATATAATTCTGCGAACGATAATACTAAGCCATTCGGTCACGCTACAAGCGATTTGAAAAATATGTATCTTACTCGTGAGGAATTGGAAAAACGTAAGGTTGCCCCGATAATTGTAACAAAGGAACTGTAAATGTTCGAAAATAAACATAAACACATAATAAGAATCATTAGTATTATGTATTTAGTATATATTGCCGCAGGTATATCAAGTCGGTTTGGTGGAACGCCCAAAATGCTTGCGAAAGTAGGAAAAAATGATGAGCGACTGATAGATATCTCATTGCAACAAGCACTTACACGTAATGATATTGAAAAAATACATTTTTTAGTGAGTGAATATACATATGGTGGCATTTTAGAATATTTAGGTAAGACCTACCGCGGTATACCAATAAGCTATAGTTTTCAAATCATTCCAACTTATAGAAAAAAACCGTGGGGCACTGCTGACGCAGTAGCGAGTTTATATTTAACCATTGACAAAGAGTTTATATTGTGTAATAGCGATGATTTATATGGAGAAGAATCTTTTACTTGTATTCCAAGTGATAATTCAAATTGGATGGTAGGGTTTCAATTGAAGAACGCAATGCCAAATAAAGGAGAAGTAAACCGTGGTATAGTGAAAATCGGATTACATAATGAAATAAAACATATCGAAGAACGACTGGGGATAATGAAATGTGATTTCGGTGATTGCGACCTGGAAAATACAGTTGTATCAATGAACTTATTTAAGTTCCAACCAGAAATGTTACAATTTATGTATGAACGCGTATCTCTATTTATAACCGAACATGCCGAACATAAAACAAAAGAAATGTTGTTACCGAATTTTTTGAACGAGTATGTAAATATAGTTGATAATGAAATATTATGTAAAATCTCACAGAGTAAGTGTTTAGGACTAACATACCAGGAAGATATTGCAGACTTGAAACATGAGATAAGTAATTAGACTAACAAACAATATACGCTTTTGATTGTATAGTGTGTATATTGTAATATCATGAAGGTTATTAGTTTTGATGTAGGGATAAAAAACATGGCGTATTGTATTTTTGAGTGCTCTGACACTTGCAAAATATTAAAATGGGATGTTCTCAATTTAATGGAAGAAAATGTGGTAGAACCGCCAATATGTAGTTGTATTAATGTTCTTAAAACAAAAAAGAATATTCAAAAACCGTGTACTAAAAAGGCAAAATATGGTAAAAATGGTAAATATTATTGTGATAAACACGCAAAAGAGACTAACCAGTATATAATTCGTCCTAAGAAATATCAAGGTTCTCAATTGAATAAAAATAAACTTGTGGATTTAAACACTATCGCAATGCAACATTTTATAATTGATGATACTACAACTGATAAACGTTTGAAAAAAGATGTATTGAAAATGATTACCGAACATTTCGATAAGGTATGTTTTGATGAAATCACTATTGGAAAAAAAAAGAAGGCAAGTGAGATTGATTTAATCGACATTGGACGAAACATGAAACGTAGATTGGACGAAATACCAGAAGTAAATGAACTTGATTGGGTAGTGATAGAGAACCAAATATCACCCATCGCAAATCGTATGAAGACAATACAAGGAATGCTTGCACAATATTTTATAATGAATAATCCGGATACCGACATCAGTTTTATTTCCTCATCAAACAAACTGAAACAATTTTCATTTCATAAAATAGAAAAGAGAGAACCTAATCAAACAGAAGAAATAACAAATAAAAACTACAAAGAAAACAAGAAAAATGGGGTATATTATTCATTAAAATTGTTAGAACAAAACGATAATTTGAATGAATGGATAGAAACATTAAATACTAAGAAAAAAGACGATTTAGCAGATTCCTTTTTACAAGGTATATGGGCATTACGACAGAAAAATATAATAATATGTGCGGAGGATTTAAAAATAAAACTTGTATGAATATCATAGTAGAAGAATGGAAATTATTGATTTAGGTTCATTAGATGATATTCCCGACACACCTACATCTAATTTTGGATCAGGTATTGAATTATTAATGAATGATAAAAATGTTTCGTCGAACAAGATTGACCTGAATTTAGGAGAATTGGACAATATGGAAAATGAATTAAACAATCTTTCTGGTAATACGGGTGGCAATGGTGAAAGTAAGACGTTTACTAATATGGCTTCCAATTTATTCGGATTCAATTCGGATTCTCAACGCGATGAAAGCGCACCAATCAAACTGGATTACGATGAACCAAGCGATTCGAATATAGGTCAAGCAACACGGGAAAGTGTAGGTAATACGACTACGTGGGATGGATTTTCCAAAATGAATGAAATACCATTAGAAAAAGAAACGAAATCGAGCACCTTATCTGACCGTGAAAAAAGGAGAAAGAAACGCGGTATGCTTAAGAAACTAGATGAATGGCACGAAAAAGGACTTATCAAACATAGTTCCAGATTTGATATTGAATCGAATTACGATGAAGTCGAAGACGAGTATGAAACCGCATTAGAAGATAAACGCACAAAGGACAGTGTGAAACTACAAGGATGGTGGTTTATGACAATGATTAACTCCCTTGAATACGCAAATACGGTATTTAATCCATTTGATTTAAATTTGGATGGTTGGGGAGAACAGATCAATGAAGACTTGGATAGTTATGAAGAAATCTTTTCTGAATTACACGACAAATACAAGGGTGGAAAGTTGGCCCCTGAACTGTCACTATTATTACGTATAGGTTTTAGTGGCGCAGTATTGAATTTCTCAAACAAAGCACTATCGTCCGCTACTCCCGCGTTCAATGATGTTATAAAACAAAGTCCTGAATTAATGAAAATGTTTACAAATGCTACCGTAAATAGCATGAGCGAAACGTCACCTGGATTTGCGATGGCTAATAATTTAATGGAAGAAACCGCAAATAGACCTCGCGGACCTCCTCCTCCTGCATCCATGAAGACAAAGGAAATGCCCCCACAAGAAAGACCCGGAAATCGTCCTGATATAAACGCTGGTAGAGGCAATAGCACCATGTTTCGCGAACAAGGTGTAGATATGAATGGTGGTTATGATATCAATCAACAACAACAGTCAATTCGCACTCCTTCTCAACCACCCGCACAACGACAGGAAATGAGAGGTCCCCAAAATACGGATATAGATAATATATTGTCTGGGTTGAAGACACGTAATGTAGATATTCGCGAACAAAAGGATACTACCACTGATGACAGTTCTGTAATATCGATTTCGTCATTGAAGGATATGCAAAACAATACTATGCCCAAGTCGAGTCGTAGAAAAAACAAATCGGATAAAAACACGGTTACATTGGACATCTAATATAGAAAAATACATCAAATATAATTTTGTTGTATTTCGTTTTTTGTTTTTGTTTTTGTTTTGATGTGCAATAGAGATATTTACATTTGATTACGTTCATTCCACAGGTTAACCACTTTTTGGTATAGATATCCTCCTGGCATATATTTAATTTCATCATGTACTGATTCGTATTCGGTTTGAAGCAATTGAATGCGTTTATTTTCACTCTCCTCTTCTAAGTGACTATAATACATCTGTATCAATTCGATATATTTGAGAAACTCGTTGTATGTGTTTTCCATACTGGCAGCTTCAAATGAATTAGTAGGACCACCGTGTTCTTTGTAACGTTTACGAGTGATTTCGATACATTCCTGTAATAGTTCGTTTGTAACTTGTGTTTCTATATCAACTAGCATATTCCCATATAAGTAATAATGGTTTGGTTTATGATAGGAAGAAGTAAGATGCGATCCAATTTCACTATGTAAACGTACAAATCTTTCATATTTTTCCAATACAGTGCTAATCATTGGTTTTTGCATAATTATAGACGGGTTCTTATTATAAAAATCAAGAAGCACTCTTAGTGAAGGTTCATTCCCTACGGAAGAATTATATAAAGTTGGTAATTTGATTGACATTATCGTTTGTTTTGTTTGATATTTTTTTTAGATAAAAAAAAATATTTCAATTTTTGTTTTTGTTTATTCGTCTTTTTCGATTTTTTGGTATTATGACACGCGACGAATGAAGATATACGTGTATACAATATCTAATACTAAACCCGCAATAGAAAATAAAAACAATATGTATTCTAGAAGTGATTTCCGTGTAATTTTATGAAAATATATTACTAATAATGCAAAAAAAGGAATTGCAAGAATATCGCCATAATGACTAATATTTTCTAAAAGCATAGTTATATTATAATAGTGATACATTTATTTTACCGGTTACCGGAAGAATCTATCTATTGTTTGAATACGGTTCTTTTTATTGTATATTTTTTCTAATACTTTGTCAAATAACAACACTTTGATCTTGGCACTTGATATTTTTTCTTTCTTTTTCATAAATGTTTCAAGGTCATCTCCGTATTCTTTTTCCAATGCGGAGACTTCTTTTAAATACGTTTTGATTGCCGACCGTTTATTCTGCATGCCCCATATTTGTTCCAATGCAAGACCGAATAATTGTTGTAAGGGCTTCATCAATTGGTTCGTAATATAATGGGTATAATCGATTTGTAAGTTGTTTGCAACAATATATTCAGGCGTTTCTATCTTTTCACCCATTAGTGCTCTTGGATTATCATTTACAACAAATACAAATTTCATTCTATCGCCAGGTTTTGGTTTATTACCCGGTTCACGTTGCCCGATTCTGTCTGCCAACACACGGTGACCAATTTGTTGAGGATTTTTGTAATCGCCACGAAGAGCTTTTGTAATCGCAAGTTTATCCATACTGACATTACCGTTAATCAAGTCTGTCAAGGCCTTATCCAAATATTTGATTGCACTACCAATATTATTTTCTTCCATCAACAGATTCAAAATTTCACCATACACGTCTTTCAAGTAATCACACGAATCCCGACGTTTAATGGATAACCCCATATATTTAAGATAGCCTTTGGTTGGGTCGTCTTCATATAACATGCCAACATAGCGTTTCTTTGACAACAATATAAATGGCATGAGTGTTTTTTCATATTCTAGATACATTGGCGGTTTCAAATGATTACTACATATTTTTGCTGCGTCTTGTGCGATTTCGATTGTTAATTCAAGTGCTTTTTGTCCTCGTATTTTTTCACCAGTTTCAGGGTCTTCCAAATTAAATGTAAAGAACACACTATCTGTATCACCATATATATATTCTGCTCTACAACGAACCGAACCGTGATTTTTCGTTTCATATATTAAATCACCATAAACCTCTTCAATAATACGCTTGCCATATATAATCATAAGACGACCGGTAGCAGTAGTCGAAGCCGCAACGTCCTTTTCGTAAAATGTAGAAGTTCTTGCACCACATTGTCCATATAGGGAATTTGCGGTTACTTTATATCCAAGTTGTCGTTTATCCAGAATATTTTGCATAAACGGGTCCGTTTCCGTTTTTATCATATTACGTGTATCTTTTCTGGCTTTTAACAACTGTTCTAGAATAGAGGGCATAATCGATTTTTGATTATCCGGTAATTGAGCCCATCGGCATATCATTCTTCCCACTTTGGTTTTTTCTGCCCGCGATGTAGGGGTTTTACTTATATATTTATACGTATCGAATTCGACATCAATATAATCATAATCAGGTAGATTATCGTAAATGAAATTGCCGTCTTTGTCTTGTTCTCCGGTGGTTTTAATGAGTTTATTATCTAAATCATATGATTTCGTCCATACTTTACTATCGTGTGAATAATTTTGACTAATCATCGAAGATGGATACAAAGACGAATAATCAACACACGCTACCGGATTATCCATATACATCGAACATTTTGGTGGCAATACAATTGCGCCTTCATATCCATCCGCATCCCCCGTCTTTTCCAAGTCGGGCATAAGTGTGTTTTTTTCACGGCATTTTTTAGCAACAAAACTGGTAAGTTTGATACCCTGTCCGCGAAAGACTAAGAAGTTAATCGGAACACTACAAATACTGGACATCTCAGTGTATCCGGTAATTACATCGACTTTATTCATCAAATGATGAACCAGGTTACAATCTTGAATACAATATTTCGCAACAATAGCACGGTCTGCGGATGAACCATTTGCCAACCTGAATATATCTTGTGGTGTTACATCATCCTTTGCGGTTCCCCATTTAAGAGACTTTGTATTGACTATATTTTCATGTCCCTTAATAATAATTACATTGTATACAGTGATTGTTTCTTTTCCATCCGATATGTCAATGACTTCCATGTTCTTAATAATTTCGACTACTTTGAATTTCTGACCGTTCTTATAGTAATCGACAGTGACCCCTCCAATTTCTAAATGGATATAATCATCTTGATGTAATCCTACTAAATTTTTACTATATAATTCGGTAATATCGCCATATGTGTCGTTTTTCGTACAAACCACTTTTTTAATACTATCGCTAATATATTGTCCGGATACATCGTCTAATTTATAAGACGACAAGTTATAATCTCTCCGGAAGTAAGCATACATATCGATTTGTAATCGTCCAGTCATTTTGAAGTATCGTAAATCATATTCCCCACTCGCGATTTGCATTTTCGTGTTTTCGATTGACAGATTGTTATCCGCATCTACGGTAGCACATAATTCATTTATTTTTCGAGATAAACATAGAAACTCATATTGACAACCCGTTTCTTGCGCACGGCGAAACATAAATTCATAATCAAATCCAAATATATTGTAACCTATCATAATATCAGGATTTTCACGATGTATTAGTTCCTTCCATTGAAGCAATACGTCTTTTTCAGTATCAACACTTTGAATTTCCACACCCGATACCTTATCGCACGTTCCCAATACAACGCAATGGTTTAAATAGGGTTCCTTATCACCATATTTCAAGAATGTGGATCCAATGAACGTTACTTTATCGCCTTCTAATTGTGGAAACGCTGATGTCAATGATTCATTCATAGATTGTATCTTTTCTTCGCGAGTATAGTTTGGGTCCAATAGTATGTCTATAATTGTCTTTTTTGTATCAGTCTTTGACTTCTTTTTATATTTTGTATAAGATACATATGATTCATCTGGATTGTTATACGTGGTTTCGTCACTATTACCACTTCCACTTGTATCTTGTGTTTGCAATTCTTTCGCACGGTCAAACGCATCTTCTATTGATAAAATGTCTTTTCCTCTACTTCCTCCTTCCATATCGTGAAGTGCCGTGTTACACATCCGGATTACTTTTGTTTTGACATCTTCCTTCGTTGGAGTTTCTTTCGGATAAACCAAATCAATGTCTTCGAACGAACCATAATTAAATGCTGTTAAAACCGTTTGTTCTAATAATTGTTTTCCTTTACTCTCGTCCAAGTAATTAAATTGTTTTATGAAAACGTCTACAATGTTTGTTGCCAGACGTTTATATGACTTGATGGGGACCGGAAAATCACCGTGACTACTACTTGCTTCAATATCATAGCTACATATTTTGTATGGAACGCGCGTTTCTTTCTCGGGCAAAGGCTTGAGATGTTTAAACGAACATATGTATTCAAAGCTACAAGTGGTTTGTTTGGTATTAGGACGAACCATATTTTTCAATAAAATACGGACCCATCCAGAAGGACTTACGTTGTTAATATGAAAATAACGCAACAGTGGTGGGATATTACCCTCATATAATTCGATTTCCACCTTTTTATATATTAGATTTGTGCGTTTTCGCATACGTTCCCCTGTATGTCTATTTTCTTCATAAGAATACCATAAATTTTTTGTCTTATTCATAACGCTCATATTTTGAAATACTAATTTGATGAACTTATGCTTCTTTCCACCAGAGAATCCATATAATTTATGATGATCTACCAATGACGATTCTACAATACCATTTTTAAATCGATAACTTAACTTGTCTCGTAATAAGTCAACAAAATTATCTTTATCGCGTCCATTCCAATTATCGCCTACTTTCACATAAAAGAATGGTTGGACGTCCTCTACATACAGAGAGCAAGTCTCGCCTTTTTCATTTACACCGAACATTTGAATAACAAACACATTCTTGTCGATATATTTGTTTTTATTGTATATGTTATTGAACGGCTCTTCGTCTGAACCAGAATCGTCAGTATCATTATTTGTAGGTACTCCATCGTATATATGAAAATCGAACAAACGAAAATCTTTTCGTGCTACGAAATTCGGTTTGTTTCGTGTATCGGTCATGTTGTTATTTATAATATAGAAACTATATTTAGGTTGTTTGTATATTATATAAATCTGCCCATTATATTCAATTTTTATTTTTTTTCGACAAACTATTTCTTCGTTTCTTACTACGATTGAATCCACCGATTTGGGTTTGTTCCTTTGTAAAAAAGTCACGCATATTATCCATTGTGCGGGGTCCATTGTAATAAATAGGAGTTCCGTTTTGGACCTTGAAGATAGTAGGATATCCATTATTTTGAATTGATATACCATTTGTTATTTTTTCCAAGATATTAATTTGTTCGTCTTTTATGGGACTGGATTCTTCTATTTCTACAAATTGAATGTCCTGTAACGAATCCTTGAGGTTTGCCCACTCGGGTTTCAGTTGTTGACAATGATGACACCACTCAGCGTATAATAATACACCTATGCTACGATTGTCATCCGTTTTATTTTTCTTTCCTGTTTTCTTTTTATCAGAACCCTTCTTTTTCTTCACAGTCTTACGAACCGATTTGTTAGTTTTTTTAGATTTGTTAGATTTTTTAGATTTTTCCTTCTTATTTGAGGTTTTTCCACCTTCAAACAATTTATACTGAATAGCCATATATAGATTACTTATATTATTTTTGAAAATTTCCTAATTATAGTATATAACTAAAGAATGAATTATATAAAAAACGGATTCATAATTTTTCTGTTAATTACATTTATATTAGGTATTGTTTCTATATTGGAACAACCTGAACCAAACGAATATAATAAAGAAGCATTCAGTCAATTGGAAAATATGGTTTCTGATAATTGTCCTGATATGCTCGTCCAAAAAGGTGATATTCTCGCATTGTATAATTCAAAATTGCCAAAAGAAGAGGGAAAGAACCCTTTGATGTTTCATACTTTAGACGAATATATAATACATTTAGAGAACCAACGCACAGGTGGAATCGATTGTCCCGTTTTATATTTAAGACAAGAAAATGACGCACAAGGGAATGATGTATACCGCGTTCGCCCAAGTCCATTTGAATTAGAAGGTGGGGTTCCTGCCACAAACGGAATAACAAATCCGATTCAGGTTCAAGACGCAAATCGCGTAAATCAACCATTTAACGCAAATAATTATCCTGGATTTGACCCTACCGGTCAGTATGTAGGCGTATATACAAATATTGACGCTATACACGATAGCACACTTCAACAAGCAACCAGTGACAACCCGATGGATCCAAATTGGGGTGGAACGCAATATACTAAAAATGTGGTTGACGGTGGTAAATATGCGGGCAGAGAGGTAGCGCGTCCAGTATTAACCGCAACTAAAGTTAGTTTTGACCCAACATTGCCTACTAATTTGACAAATCCGATTGACGTAATCTAAAAATTGATTTATTATGGAAATAGAGAACCATACCAATCAATACACACTTTACAAATAACTAACAATAGGATGGATGTGGAAAAATATAGACGAACAAATGTGCTATTTCAGGTAGCACATTTGTATGGACGCGACGTTTCAATATTGAAACACGTTAGTAAATCGGCAATTAATGATATTCAGTTCGAACAAATAAAAAAATACTTTTACAGCGATAGAAGCAATATGCCATTACAAACACTCCGCCGAGAATGTGACGAACAATACCTACAATCTAATAAAATCGAATTATCACAATCACTCGCATCTATCACTAACCATAAAGAATTTCCTAAGGACCTCACTGATCCAGACCAGACATTCATAGGTCGTGGATTCTTTATACTTTGGTTACGGGGTGGAGAACAAAATAAACCGAGTGCTATATTTGATGTATCAATGGAAATAAATGCGAGCAAAGAATGGGTTGTAGAAAACGAACGCAAATTTTTCGAAGTTATACACGAGGTTCTAGTGCAATAATATTATTATCTGTGACTTCTGTAGTTGGTTCAGTAACACTGGATGATGTTAAAAAAATTCGTATATTTTCTATTGATTTTTTATTCACTTTTCTCGTTTTTCCATTACTGTCATAAGTAATATTATCAATGCATTGTGGATTTTCTTTTAATTGTTCTATTAAATGGGGAAAATTATTGAATTGTTGCATTATTGCGACAGCAGTAATCGAACTAATACCAGGTATTTGACATAAAATAATTTCACCAATATTATTAGGTGTAATATTATCCTTTTTTACCTTTTTTACGACAGAACAATAATTAGTTTGTTGTTCAGGTTCTCTATTGTCTATTTGTGAAAGATTATTTACAAATGGATTTAGTCCTTCGTAATCTTCTGTTTGTCTGGGTTGCGTGCTGTCTATATATGGGGAAGTTAAATAGTATGGAATACGACCTCGTTGGAACTCTCTCTCTATTTTATCAGTGAGATACAATAGCCAGTTTGCGGTTTCGTCTAAAGTAGACGTTCGATGGACGCTAAATCCTTTGAAGTATTGCAATGATGTCATACAAGAATAAACCAGTTTTGTTTCACTCGAACTTATTTGCGAGAACATGCCTTCTAATAAATAAATAATAGAATGTGGCGGAAATCCACTCGAATGAGTAAGGCGATATGACTGTTCTTTGTATCTACCATCTTTTACTGATGCTAATAAATCACGAAACGATTTGCGTTCAATCAGTAATACATCTTTTCCGTCGTCGGTTTGAATCAATATATCTCCTAATGTTAGTACTTCTTTCGATAATACAACGTAATCGGGTTTACTTTGAGACATTATTTTTAATTCGCATTTTTCAAATAAATCATGTTCTCTGTTATCAATAATTAATTTCATAACGAATAATATAATAGAGTTGTGTTATTGCTATTATATCATTTTAACGATGAATAAATTAATGAAAGTTCATAGGAAGAGAACCAATGGGACGAGAAGATACTGTATTGGGAAAACGCGTGATAGAAACAGAAACCAAACTGTGAGAACCGAAACGAATATCCTTTGAAACACCACCCAGATGAATCTGGGCATATGCGTCGTGTCCAACCTGACTGACTAGACCGGCTTTCTTGGGTCCTCCACCCTGATTTTGGTTTACAATGCTAGAAATAGAACTAGTAGTTTTTGTACCGCTTAATACCATTTTATTATATATACTAAATATATTTTTTTTGGAGTTGAGTTATGTTAAATGTATTTTAGAAAGGGTATAAACATATCATACACTATTATAGTATACTGGTACTTCATTTTATTTACTGAATAACATGAATAACGATGATGACATTCGCATTGAAAAGAACTCTACTGGAACAGATACATATATTTTCGACCCATATAATCCACAAAATAAAGTGATAACTAAAACTGATATACAAATTATATTGTCTAAATATGGAATAAACGTTCCAATATACAATGAATTATTATACAAGCGCGCATTCGTTCACCGTTCTTATATTAAACGTCCGCAATTGGAAAATAAACAGAACAATATTATCATTGTAGATAAACCAGATGATTGTTTATCTCTCTATACTAAATCAAATGAACGTCTTGAATTTGTTGGCGATGGTGTATTAGAATGTATTACAAAATTTTATTTGTATCGCCGTTTCCCTAAAGAAAATGAAGGATTTATGACTGAAAAGAAGATTGCCTTGGTAAAGAATGAAGCAATTGGACGCATCGCATACGAAATGGGACTACATAAATGGTTAATTCTATCTAAACACGCTGAATTAAAACAGACACGAACTAATCTGAAGAAGTTGGGATGTATTTTTGAGTCTTTTATTGGAGCGATGTTTCTTGATTTCAATAAAATTTCAGTGGAAGACAATGATGAATGGTTCAAAAGTTTATTTGTTACGGGACCAGGTTTTCAAATGGTCCAAATATTTGTGGAAAGCATTTTCGAACAACACGTTGATTGGATTAGTTTGATTAAGAATGATGACAATTACAAAAACATTTTACAGGTAAAAATTCAAAAAGAATACAAAGTGACACCTGAGTATATGGAAGTAAAGGAACACAATTCAGAACACGGATTTCATATGGGCGTATATTTATGTCTAGGTCAACCCATTCATAGTGTATCACATAAAGATGCGTTGTCTATTAGACAATTTAAAACACATAATGATGTTCATTTATACATGTCACAATACAAAAGGATTTTCATCTATCTAGGTGGCGGAGTTCATAATATCAAAAAGAAGGCAGAACAAACCGCGTGCGAAGAAGCGATTCGCAATCTAACAAACTTCTAATTTTACATTTGTAGCACCAAACAAGTGGTGTAAATATACGCAATTCCATAATGTATCTATAAAAAATATATATATATACATTAACGTTTAGAATAACTACGTTTTACACTTTTCTTTCCTCTTTTACCTTTCATTTTTTTAGATTGTTTTCCTGACTTGCGTCCCTTAGAAGTACTGCGTGAATTACGCGAGTTTGAACCTCTTACACTTTTTCTTCGCTTTCCACCAAATGCTATATTCATATCTATTCCATAATAAGGGTTAAATATATTTGCAATATCTGTTTGTGCGTTTATTCCTGTATCAATTGCTCTACATAACGCGGTTTTTAAGCGTTTAAAATTATGAATAGTATTTTCCGTAGCAACTTCAGCATCTGCTTGGGTAATGTTATTATATTCCTCTATTTTGAGTCTTACATTATAGATTTCATTAGCATATCGTAGTTTCTTATCTACCATCGAACGCGTAACTGTGCCAATTTTGTTAGTTAAACCTGTATATTGACCTTCCAAATGAGATAATATATATTGTAACTCGTCACGAGCACTTTGTTCGGTACCAACATATCTACCGAATGCTACGAATGGACCAGCCATTGCACCGGTAGATGCTAGTGACCTTGTTGCATCTGCCACCGCAGGTAACGCTTTTATAGCTCCACTTGCGGCACTTACCAAAACGTCCCTAGCCCCTGACGCAGCGGATGCCCCTGCGACACCTACTGTTTTACCAATAGCTATACCAACATGATATATTGCGCGGACGCTATCTTGAACGGCGGATTTTAATTTAAACGCATCCATAAATTTAGCCAACGCAGCATAACCACCATATCCGGCACCAAGAGCAACAGCTGTACCACTCATAACAATTGCCGAATTAACTGCCATATTAACATACCCATTATTTTCACATATACCACCACCAGACATTTGTATATATTTTTTTCCACCAGCGTATCTACCAGGATATCTAGCACCTCTGTGCATTCCGCTTATGCGTGTTGCTATATTAACATCAACATCCTTATCAACAATACTTTCTGGCATTGCGATAACTGGTGATAATTTTAATTCACCAACTAAATTAGCCAATGCGTCCATTTGTGGTTCTGTCATTTGTGGTTCTGTCATTTGAGACATAAGTATTATATTCTATATTGATATAAAAATATTAATTTACCGTTTTTATTTACGCTAAATTAATTACCTAAATAACAATCCACTCAGACAAATTATTAATTATCACATTACGGATTTCCATACAGAAGTAAACCCCGAAATAACTAAATCAACCGATTAGGTACGCTCATATGAGATTCTCACAGATGCCCACGGACAGTTCCATCCATCTAGCGCTACTGCCAGTCTAGCTGTAGCTAGCGTTCAGAACACTGTAGGCAATATGGAGACCGCAAGGGAGTGGTTGGCTAGATCTCTTCGAAGTTTTGAGAAATTGCAACCTGTAAGTGATTACCTTGATTATGTTGGTTATATTGTACAGAAGTATAAAACGAATGAAACTCGTTACTTCATATCAAATAGTTGAAAAACTTAATTACAAATGTTTTTTACTATAAAACATAATAGAAAATATTTGGTAAATATATAGTAATGAATGTTCCTGTTACATATTTAGAATTATTAGAAAAAAAAGAAATACCAGGAAAACAACAACCGGTGTATATACAATTGGAAAACCAACACGAAACCGACCAATTGCCCCAGGAAGAAAACCTCGATGAAACACAAAGAGAAGTAACAAAAACACAAAACACCGAACAAATTATACAAGATAAACGCAAACAAAACACAATTAATCGTAGTTTTATATTAGATAGATTACGAGAAAAAGATGTTTTTACTGTGAAACCACGTATATATAGCGAAACAACAGTCCAAAAAAACAATATTCAAATCGACGAAACCAAACTTATTATACCAACACCCAGCGAACCAGAACCATTAGACACAATGAATGAATTAAAAGAAATGGAAGTAGATGATGTAACCGAGATAGCAATCGATAGTGATGTAGAAGAAAATCAAAATACAAATCAAGTCGTCCAATCACCAAGTGAATTGGAAAAACCATTGTTACTAGAGACAGAAATAGTTGAACAAGAAGTTGAACGGTTAATAGAAAACGCAACAAATATAGGAAAGAAAAAATCAGGAAGAAAGCCACGTAAAACAGGTAAAAAGGGAACCGACCAAGACAATGATATCGCGAATATAGATTTAACCGAAGCAATTTTGAACAAACGAAATGTATTGACACGATTACCTGCCAAAATAGAAAAGGATATTATTGTTGCATCGCCATATTATATGAACAATAGAAAGTTGTTTGTTAGTAAACTAACTAAAATGTATGAAAAAAGATTGAAGGAAATGAAAGACAATACTGAAGACGTGTCTTGTGATACAAAATCAAATGCTGACAGTTTTAAATTATTAACACACCAGAAAATAGTTCGTGATTATTTAAATTTATATACACCTTATCGAGGTTTATTAATATATCACGGATTGGGTTCAGGTAAAACGTGTACGTCTATTGCTATTGCCGAGGGTATGAAAACAGATAAACAGATTATAGTAATGACCCCGGCTTCATTAAAGATGAATTTTTTCAGTGAATTGAAGAAATGTGGTGATGATATGTATAAAAAGGACCAATATTGGGAATTTATACAGTTGCAGGGCAATCCTGATTACGACCGCATATTATCAACCGCATTGTCATTGCCTATGTCATATATAAGAGACCGGGGGGGTGCGTGGATGTTGAATGTTGACAAAGAAACAAATTTTACAGAATTGTCAACAGAACACCAGAATGAGATTGATGAACAATTAAATCAAATGATACGTTCTAAGTATCAAGACATTAATTATAATGGTTTAAATATGAAAAAAGTAGATGAGATGACAGAGAACAAAACCAAAAATCCATTCGATAATAAGGTGATTATTATTGATGAAGCACATAATTTTGTCAGTCGTATTGTAAATAAAATCAAATCACCCAATTCTATTTCATATGTGTTATATGATTATTTAATGAAAGCGCAAAACGCAAAGATAATATTATTATCGGGAACCCCTATTATTAACTATCCGAATGAAATCGGTATATTATATAATTTATTACGTGGATATATCAAGACATGGACGATGGATATTCAGGTAAATGCAAAAACGAAGATAGATACAAGTTCTATTCTCAAAATGCTTGATGACAATAATCTACGAACATATGATTATATACATTATAGTGGCAATGTATTAACAATTACAAGAAATCCCTTAGGATTTATTAATCAAAAGAAGAGAGGTGCTGTCAAAGGTACACAGCGAGCACGAAACCCTGTTAATAAAACAAAGAAAAATATGTCTGGTGGAGGGATTGTTGCTGTATCTGACCGTTATAATGGTGTGAAATTAGATGATAGTGGTAATATTTCAGATGACGTATTTTTTGAAAAGGTCGTAGATATATTAGAACGAAAGAATCCATTGAAAATCAGTAACGTAGTTGTAAAAGTGAATAAATGTTTACCAGATGATAAAGACCAATTTTTAGGAAAATTTGTAGATGCCGATAAAGAAGAAGTTACTAATATTCATTTGTTTAAACGCAGAATTCTGGGTCTCACCTCCTATTTTCGTAGCGCACAAGAAGGTTTATTACCATCTTTCGTTGAAACTGACAAGGGTGATACATATCATGTTGTAAAAGTAGAACAATCCCCTCATCAATATGGTATTTACTCCAAAATACGAAAAGATGAAGCAGACAGAGAAAAAACTGCTAAAAAACAACGCAAAAAACAGAAACCAGAGGATGAGTTATTTAGTGTATCATCGAGTTATCGTATTTTTTCGAGAGCCGCGTGTAATTTTGTGTTTCCAGATGAGATCGACCGACCTGTCCCGGCAAGAAAAATAGAAGATATTAATGAAAACTTACTGGATATTGTACCAGATGAGGTCGCAAATCAAGTTGATGTCTTTTCGAATATAGATGATGATAAAGAAGATAGTATTAGCAATGTCGAAATAGATAATTATATTAAACGTATTGAGAACGCATTACAAAAAATAAATGCCGTTGATGAAGAAACGGCTCGTAGTAAATATCTTACAGACGACGCATTGCAAATGTTAAGTCCTAAATTTATGAAAATATTAGAAAATATAAGCGATTCCGATAATGTTGGGTTACATTTATTATACAGTCATTTCCGTACCATTGAAGGTATTGGACTTATGAAATTAATATTATTAGCAAATGGTTTTGCCGAGTTCAAAATAAAAAAGGTAGGTGAGGACTGGGATATTGTAGAAGAGGAAACAGATATTGGAAAACCCAAGTTTGTATTATATACCGGCACAGAAACAACTGAAGAAAAAGAAATTGTGCGAAATGTGTATAATGGTGCTTGGGACTTTGTGCCAGTTACTATTGCGAATAAATTAAAAGATAGATACGAAAATAACACGTATGGTGATGCGATTAAAGTATTTATGATTACATCTTCTGGTGCAGAAGGCATTAATCTAAAAAATACTCGTTTCGTTCATATTGTTGAACCATACTGGCATATGGTAAGAGTAGACCAAGTTGTTGGACGTGCACGTCGTATATGCAGTCACCAAGAATTACCCGAAGAACTACGAACTGTCAAAGTATTTTTGTATGTATCGACATTTAGTGAAGACCAAAAGACGGACGATAAAAATATAGAACTTAGAATTCGTGACGTAAGCCGTGTAGACAAATCTACCCCAATTACTACTGACGAAAATTTATATGAAATCGCAAGCATAAAACAGCGCATCAATTATGAATTTTTACACGCATTAAAAGAAACCGCAGTGGATTGTACGTTGTATTCTAACAAGATAATCAACAACGAACGACCGGTTGTATGTTATGGTGTAGGAAAATTTGAGTCGAATGTGTTTGATTCTTACCCTACGTTTGAATTGGACCAACAACAACAAGAAGGATTAGATGTTACGGTTGCTGAAATGAATGTTCGTGAAATACCAGGAACAAAATACGCAGTAAATATGGAAACATTGGAAGTCTATGAAAAAGAAGACTATGATAATGTGATTAATATACCTGGCACTCTTCCTACTGTGGTTGGAAATATTGTTATTGAAAATGGACGAAAACGAATAGCATTCAAAAAATAAATTATAGAATGCATACAGATGCAGATTTAAATCTTCAAGGGTGTAAATCTTCAAGGGGGTAAAGGTTGTATAGTAAATTATGTATTTTACTATACAAGTAGTTGTTGTATATCGCACATATGTATCATTTAGAATTGTCTTTTGGGAATTGCTACTTCACCTAAAACATACCAATGATCCTCGACATAGTCAACACTCGTGAAATAATCAATGAATTTGACATCAATCATACTAGCGGTATCTCTAAATTTAACCACAATAAACGGATTGGTAGCATTTCCATCAGCATCTATATATGATGCGGTAAAGCTAATACTAAGAACCGCGCGGTCCTTTACGGGTCCGTGAGAATCTACTGCCAAAGTATTCCCAGACGCATCGGTATAAATGGATATGATTGGTATTTTACCCGCTAATGCACTTGCGTTAATCGCATCATTCAAAGCGCTATAATTCTCACTATTCAAAGCAGTTGCCATTATGTATATAATATTGTAGCATATTTTTTTATCCAAATATATTAGATAATGAAGATTCCTGAAAGATACTTGCCAGATATTCTTAATGTGCGCGATAAAAAAAAGCAGCACAAGAATTTACTAAAATCTAGAAAATTGTATAAGAAAGGAACATATTATAAACGTCCAAATGTAAAATCATTCAAGACGAAACCGTCTAATCATGTAACACGCGCGAAAAAAATGTATAATATAAACAATATGAGTGTTACACGTAAAATGTCGAGAGCAACTGGTTGTTCCGGTTCGGCGCTACGGAAAATTGTGAATAAAGGACGTGGGGCATATTATTCAGGTGGTTCGCGTCCAAATCAAACACCAGATTCTTGGGGATACGCGCGATTAGCAAGCTCAATTACCGGTGGTAATGCTAGTATAGTCGATTATCATATTTTACACGAATCTTGTAAACCAGGTAGTAAAGCATTACAACTCGCAAGAAAGACTTGTAAAAAACAGGGCAAATGTCAAAAATATACAAAATAATACATATTGAGAATAATACATAAAAACAAACGCAGTAAAGAAATTATACTACTCTTTCTAAAATATGAATGAAGAAAATAATGTTTTAACTATAAAAACAGTTCAAATACAACCTATACGTAATATGATTACAGCAATTAAGGATATTTTAACGGATGCTACAATCACATTTACAAAGGATAATATGAAGATTATTAATTTTGATAAAACACAAACTATTTTAGTAAATGTAGTTCTAAATGCGAAGAATTTTGAGCAGTATGATTGTGAACCGGAGAAGATTATTATATGTGCGAATACGTTACATTTGTTTAAGTTGATTTCTACAATGTCGAACGACGATACATTATCAATGTATATCGATAAGAATGACTATCACGATGGTATTGTTTCGCATTTGGGTCTACAATATGACAATGGATTGATTAAACAATGTTATAGTCAAAAATTAAGATTGATTGAACCCGATGTAGAAGAATTGTACGTTCCCGATGTAGAATATTCTACTATTATCAATCTACCTACTTCTGATTTTCAAAAGATTATTCGCGACCTCAATGGAATTTCAGATAGAATCGAGATTAAGTCTGTTGGGAATGACTTGATTTTTTCGTGTGAAGGGAATTTTGCGACTTCGCGTATTTATAGGTCTGAATCAGAGGGAAATATGAATTTCATTCAAAAAGCAGACGCGTCCAATATTTTTCAAGGTGAATTTTCATTAAAAAGTTTGGCTCATTTTATTAAATGTACGCCATTATGTAGTCATATGGAAATGTACTTAGGAAACGACCTTCCTTTAATTATAAAATATGATGTGGCCTCACTCGGAAGCATTCGTATGTGTATGGCACCTTTACCATCGTCTTAAAAAAATAATATTATTATCAGTTACATAATAATATTTTTGGGTTGAAGCACAGTTACTTGACCTTCAATGTGCGTTTTAGTTATATTGCAAATATACGAATAAACGATCTCTACATTTTTATTGGATTTATATTTTGAATTTTCTTTACATACAAGAGCGCCTTGTTTTATTATTTGACGTAATTGTTTCTTATCCAATTTTATATCTTGCGGAATTGATGCTATTACATGACATGAAGAACATCCTTCAATATGAAACCATAAGTCCGTGGGTAGCGAGTTGTCAATAATGACGAAATTATCTTTTGAATTTTCACCAATTTTATATACAATCTCCTGTTGCAATGCAGGAATATCACGTAACTTGATTTTCATTATTGAATATTATACGAACATCTAATATGTATTTTTTTTTTCAATTTTACTGTTTCATTTATGCTAAAATTCTGGAACGTGTTTCTTGAATAAACAACCTTCTCTGGATAGAAACTGAATATCCTTGATTATTTTAGGATCTTGAAACGAAGAAATACTAAACCATATTTTGATAATACAAAAGTTTTTCTTGGGAGAAATTGTTATGCCATTCACTTTGTCATTTTGTTCTTTTTTATCACATAACGATTCGCCACAAAGCAAATAAAATAGTGATTTCCATACTTCCGCAATATTTTTATTGATTACTTTGTAAGAAAAACAACCTCCTTCGCGGTTCTGTTTATCTTCCCACATTGGACTTATTCCATCTTTCATTACAAACATCATACACGATTTCAAAAGATTTGCGTGTATTCCTTGGTTCAAAGAAATGACCTTTTCGATAGTATCAATATTATCCATCAAAACGGAATAACTAGATAGTTCCCAATTGTTATTTTGTGGTAAATGATAATATAATTTCCATTTACCATTTAGATTATGTGTTTGGGCTTGAACACTCACTGTATCCATTTTTCAACAATACCCGTGATATAATAGTAGATATAATCTTTATGTGTTTTTACATAATCATTGAAGTTTTTTAATTTTATATGTATCCTTTTCCAGACAAATGTATTCATTTGATGTTAATGTAAACATATTGATATTTGTATCCATAATATCTATTGTATAGTCTTTGTCAAAATAAAATGGAATTGATTGGTATTCTAAATATCGTAAAACGAATGTGGGTGACAGAATTTCATTTCCGATAATATAAATTCGTTTATCGAATTGTATGTCTATATTTATCTTTTGCTTTGGATGACAATATTGAATTGTAAGAAAATGTGAATCGCAATTATTTGATACAGCCGCGATAGGTTCAAATGTCCGTTGTGTATTATATAATATACGATAATAATATGTATTTTTCACATTCATTACTATAATGGACTCGTAAATACTTTCAAAATCGATTATATTATTTGCAGCATCGTGTGCTTCTTCAAGATATTCATTGTAATATGAAGTTTCGTCTATTTCATTTTCATTTTCATACGGAAGAAAATAACTATAATCTTCAATAAACGTGTATGGATTATTCTTTCGTTCGGGTAAATTGTTCTTGTTTATAAAAACAACACATAACCAAGGTTCAACCGGTGGCTCTGTGTGATAATCATAATACGACGCGTGTAGCATATCGTACGCAAGTTTCAATTCATTTGTTGCGCCTCGAACAATAGGGTAAGTATCATATGTATATTCGAAATAGGATTTTGTAGTATGGTACAATGACACGTATTGTGTAAATATGAGAATACATATTGATTCTATCATAGGAGAAACGTAATTATATAACCAGTTATATCCACCGAATGTATAAAATAGTAACCCCGACCCACATATGTTTATTATATCATACAAACCAGGTATTTCTTCCATTTGATAAATTTAACACGAATATTTCTATATTGTTTATTGAATTGATGAAATACTATCAGACAAAGTTGTATATTTACTGTATTCGAGGCAATCATATATCGTTTATCAAGATAATAAAAAATATGTCTATATTGTAATTATAGGTTCTCAATATGCGTGGACTATTTTTATTTCATCGCGATTTACGAATACAAGACAATATTGGATTAAACAACGCAATCGATATGTGTGATTCTATCTATACTTGTTTTATATTTACTCCAGAGCAGGTTAGTTCATCAAATAAGTATCGTTCTAATAATGCGATTCAATTTATGATTGAAAGCATAGAAGATTTAGGTGCCGAAATTAACAGCAAGAATGGCGAATTATTGCTATTCTACGGGAAACAATTAGATGTGTTGAAGAATATTATAAAAGAACTTCATATAGAATCATTACATTTCAATAAAGATTATACCCCATACGCAGTTGACCGTGATATAAAAACATCAGCATTGTGTGAAAAATTAGGTGTGAAGTGTTTTATTCATTCTGACTATTATTTATATGAACCCGGTACAGTCGTTACCAGTGGAAGTAAGACACCTTATAAAAAATATACCCCCTTTTTAAATGAGGTTCTCTATAGACCTGTAAAAAAACCTTTTATTAAACGTAATCATAAATTTGTACCAATTATTGATACGAATGCTAACGATAAAAAAACGATTGAATATTTTAGAGATAGGTTTGTGAAACAGAATGACAATTTAATCGTTCATGGAGGACGAAGACCCGCTATTATCAAATTATATAATGCTACTATGAAACAAAAAAAATACGACCAAACGCGGGATAATTTTTCAAATAAAACCACCCATCTGTCCGCATTCATAAAGTTTGGTTGTATATCTATTCGAGAAGTATACCATTCTATTAAAAGTGAATTTGGACTCAAACACGGCATAATACGTGAACTTATATGGAGAGAATTTTTTGCTCATGTTCTCTATGGTTATCCAGAAGTGGTCGGACAATCTTACCAACCGAAATATCGTTCATTAAAATGGAGTAATAATAACAACTTTATCGACAAGTGGAAAAGGGGGATGACTGGTTTTCCAATTGTTGATGCTGGTATGCGTGAATTAAACGCAACTGGATATATGCATAATCGCGGACGAATGATAGCTGCAAGTGTTTTAATAAAGACATTGTTAATTGATTGGCGTATTGGAGAACAATATTTCGCAACCAAACTAACAGACTATGATATTGCGTCAAATAATGGAAATTGGCAAGGAATTAGTGGAACGGGTGTAGATATGAAACCCTATTTCAGAGATATGAACCCGTGGATACAGAGTTCAAAACACGACATTCACGCCGAGTATATTAAAAAATGGATTCCTCAACTTAAAACAGTCAGTGCTAATGATATCCACAAATGGTATCTTGTGTGTGATTCAACCAAGTATAAATCGTTAGGTTACACTGAACCGATTGTTGATTATTACTTGCAAAAAAAGAAAATGATTTCTATGTATGAGAACACATAACAAATTTACTTGTATCTTTTACCTTATGTTGTCATTATTTATTTACTATGTTCATGTTGTATACCGATTGAACCCAAGTTCTTTGGGAAAAAACAACAACAAAAATATTTCTGGAGGAAGGTGCGACGACGAACCCGTTCACCCAACAATTCCTCAATCACTGATAAAGTATTTCCATCGCTATCCATATTAGAATACATCACTTAATTCTTTATATTATGACAACATAAAATTGTTTCAACTAAAATATGTTTTCTGTTGCTTTTTACATCAAATGAGAGATTGATATCTATATTAGAGAACACATAATTACACATTTGAAGTGATATAGAATTATTGATACATGCTATGATAAGATGTTCCAATTATTGGCAGTCGCATTTGTTTCGGTTTCTCATTTTTTTTCACGAACTCCCTATAAATTACATCATCAAGGAATAACAGGGCACACTGAATTACCTTTCATTGAAAGCGATAATATAACCTTTTCGAATTTTACAAGCCAAATTGGATATGATAAACGATATATTGAGAACCAAGAAGAATTAGAAAAAGAATTAACCCATTTGGTACATCTTCACGTAATGTATACTCTTTACAAGTCACTTCAATGTGACTCCCAAGATATCAACCAGAAACTAGATGATATAGACAACTACTATGATTTGTTTGATACACAATCTATGTTTGTCCCAACATTACACGCGGGTGGTCTATATGAGGAGTGGAACTTTGATATATAATATGACATATGACATTGAAATTCGTTTTCAATGTCATTCTATTCACTAATCTACTGAATAATTCGGTTGGATATCAGAATAACTGTCACTGTCACTGCCACTGCCACTGTCGCTGTCGCCATCAGTCATTTGTGTATGAATTTCGACCGAAACCTGAGGGGCATTATTACCTTCAAATGCGTTAGTAAAATTATATACACCTGGATTTTCATTTGTGAAATAATCTGATATTATGTTAGTTACATCAGATGTCAGTGTTCGTAGTCTATTATCTAACAATTCGTCTTCATCTATATTCTCTTCGCTGTTTTCCGTTGGTTGCGATTCTTCAATATTATCATTCAAATTTGGATTGATAGGAGGAGAACCCGGTTGATATTCGCGTATATCATATCTGCACACCGGGCACCTGACACTACCACGAAACCAATTTTGTAAACTCGCGATGCTAAATGTATGACCACAATGTCGTATACGACTCACATTATCACCTATCATAAACGGTTCTAATGTGATTGGACAACGGTTATCATCAATGATGTTTGTCTGTGTATATCGCACATTCTCTACCGAACGGTTGATTTCTTCTTCACTTGGTTGAATAATCACGTTCTGTAAATTTTCAGGTATAAATGTTGTATAAAAAATGGTATTCTCTCGTGCACGATTGGTGCTGGACGGTGCGCGAAGAGGTAACTGAATTGGTGTTATATTTTCACTCCCATTCACCCGTGAATGTCGTTGAGTATCTATATTTTGCAATATAGAAATTGCGTTTTGGATATTTGTGTGGTATTGATTTATAGTAGAATTGTATTGGGTTGTTATATTATCCAACACAGTTAATACCATTTGGCGGTCAGATACATCAGTGGGTGAGTTTTCTTCGTCTAGAGGTGTATGTATATTGCCCGTCCTTTCGGATTCTATATTATTATAAGTCGGCAACGTTTCATTATTTGGTGGTATGCGCGATAAATCCAATAGTGCGGTTACTAATTCTACAATTTCACTTTGATTCATAATAAATTATACTATATTGGTGTAACAGATAGTGTTTATGTATTTTGAGAATACAATATATTTTTTCAATAACAAAATATCATAAAAAAGCGTTTGCGTATTCAAAGATGTATATAATATAACGATGTAAAGGGTAACGTATATAGTTTCATAATATAATAAACGAATGGACCTAAAAAAATATCATAATAAAGGCATTACTGGTATGGTTAATCTGGGAAATACTTGTTTTTTGAACTCTTGTATGCAAGTGATTAGTCACACATACGAGTTAAATGAATTTATGAATAGTGAAAAACATATACCCTTATTAAAAAAAACACTACCAGATACAACTGTTTTTCAAGAATGGAATGACCTTAGGAAAGTTATGTGGTCTGGAAATGGTGTAGTTTCACCTAAAAAATTCGTTCATCAAATTAGGACTATTGCGAAAAAAAAGGATAGAGATTTATTTACCGGAATGGCACAAAATGACATGCCTGAATTTCTATATTTCATAATCGACTGTATGCATAATAGTATCTCTCGTGGTGTAAAAATGAAAATAACAGGGAAAATAATGTGCGATACAGATAGTAACGCAGTTAAATGTTATGAAATGCTGAAAACTATTTATTCCAAAGAATATTCGGAAATAATGAATTTATTTTATGGAATTTACATTTCTGAAATCATTTCAAAAAATGGGAAAAAAACATATACGTGTAGACCCGAGTCATTTTTCGTATTGAACTTACCGATTAGTGATGGTGAATCTAAAATGACCACGTTATATGAATGTTTTGATTTACATACAAAACCCGAATTATTAACTGGTGATAATGCGTGGTATAACGAGAAAACAAACAAAAAGGAAGATGTAATAAAACAAATTACATTTTGGAATTTACCGAATATTATTGTTATTGTATTAAAACGGTTTGTTGATTGGAGATTCAAGTTAAATAATTTAGTTGACTTTCCAATCGAGGACCTGGATTTATCAAAATATGTCAAAGGGTATAATTCAAAATCGTATATATATGATTTATATGGGATATGCAATCACGGTGGTGGGACTTCCGGGGGTCATTATACATCCTTTGTAAAGAACGCACAAAATAAATGGTATCATTATAATGATGATCAAGTCGATATTGTCAATGATACATCGCAACTTATTTCATCAAAAGCATACTGTTTATTTTACCGTAAAAAAAATAACCTTGTATAATATACTGATTATATGTCTTCTGAAACACAAACTATGACTACACCTGAAATAATAGATAATCAAACAAATTTACCCACTAATCAAATAGAGATACCAACGATTCAACCTGTTCCCATACCACCAGTTGATGACACAACTATTCCTACTATTGTAGAACAATCTGAAATAACAAATACATCCCAATCATTTGAAAGCATGCTTTTTAATAAACGAAATCTGTCTTTACTCGTTTTCTTTGTGATTGTATATATTGTATCATATTATCTTTTAGGAAAGTTTTATAATAAACCTTCCTCTGAAAATACTGGAATTTCATTAACTCTTAGTCGTATACTAGATGTGATTGTATTAATTGCGGTTTTTTCGTATCTAGTTATTTATTTCTTCGCAACCAGCATGGAAGAGAACCAAACGAATATGAAAAATATATATAACGAATCAGTCGAATACGTTCAGAGTCCATTTTCATTACTTACAACCGCACTATTCTTATTTGTGTTTTACCTTTCCGTCTATTTATTTCGTATTCCTATGACATCAGAAACAAAACCTACAACTGTATCTTTTATTGAAAATATCACATGGTTAGCATTCGTAATAAATGTATTCGTAGTGTTTTTTAAATATGTATTAGGAATTTCGTTTGACGATATTTTACAATCTCTTCGTTTAAATGTAGAAAAAGAAGTTCCTGTTCCTGAACCGGAATTACCTGTATCAGTTGATGAAGTCTTCAATGTTTCGAATAATTTATACGCATACGACGACGCTCAAGCGGTATGTAGTGCACTAGGTGCTAAACTCGCAACATACGACCAAGTCGAAGAATCATATAACAATGGGGGGGAATGGTGTAATTATGGTTGGTCGGAAGGACAAATGGCTTTATTTCCTACACAAAAGGAAACATGGAATAAACTACAAGAGACACCTGAATACAAAAATAACTGTGGTAGACCAGGCGTAAACGGTGGATATATTGGTAACCCGAATGTCAAGTTTGGAATCAATTGTTTTGGAAAGAAACCAGAACCAACACAACAGGATAAAGACCGATTAATGATGAAACAAACTAATATTTTCCCACAAAGTCAAAAAGACAAAGAATTAGAAGAGAAAATTCAGTATTGGAAGGATAACGCATCTGAATTACTTAAACTCAATTCTTTCAGTAGAAATACGTGGTCTAAATACTAATTCATTATGTTACATCGCAATTACTTATTGTAATTGCGATACTAAAATTTATTATATAATTCATAGTAAAAATAACCGAATAAAAAGAATAGTAATAATAATATATTCGCAATAATAGTGGGAACTTTTCCATATTGATAAAAAAATAATGTAAATAACGTTGATACAACTGTTAATGATGTTCCAAATGCGGCGTGTCGCGTAAACGCAATAATCGTATTATTTCCACTTCTCCAAACTATATATAACAAATAAAAAAATACTAGTGGAGCACCCCATAGATAAGCGGCAATCTTTATAGCAGCAGGATTATCTTGGTATATAGACGATAAATACGAAAAACAACCAGCGATTATACCACCAATCATTACATCTACTATTATCTGAATATTCATATTCACAACTATAATATGTAATTAGATTTTTCAGGACTTTTTCTTTGTATTGCGAGGTTTCACTTTTAATTTCATTTTTTGTGTGTTTTTTTTAGCTTTCTTCGGTGAAACATTGTCGACGAATATATCAAATAATTCGTCACTAATTACATCTATTTTCTCGATAATCTTAGTTTTGATGTTAGACCGATTGGGAACGCCCTGCAATTGAGTATTCAAATATAAACCAAGTGGGATTACTAAACCGTCATGTCTGTCTGGTATATGTATATTACCAGTATTCTCTAAATCACCATCCACTGTTGTTGGTGCTCTCATAGTAGATATTACTTCTTGTAGTGGATACCCGCCAATATTCATATTTCCATTTAATGCCTCGCCACGTATACACTTGGATAATTTGGAATTCATCATTGTCCTTATATTATATACAACGATGAAAAAATCGATATTCCAACTGTATTGAGTTTATGATTTCTTCATCACATAACGTATATCTTTTGATATTGTAATATCACGCTTTTCTTTCAAATAACCCATAATATATTTTACGTGGTCTGCATCACGTATGATATCAGACAAACACGTTTCTATATATCCATATGACAATGGGGTATAATCCTTTTTATCGTACAATTTTAATTCACCATCACTTATGATAATACCCGGAGTTGTTTGTTTTGTTACCATATAATTACAAATCTCGCTTGATAACGCATGTTTCATTTCGCGCATTGTACGCGTTTTTTCATTTACTATTTTCAATTGTTTTTCTAGAGTGACCCACTTTTTTACATTTTCGGTTAATTCTTTGCGTTCATTTGAAAGAACAGCAATCTGTTTTTCATCCATATTCACTATCTTACTAAATAAACAGATTTTAGATTATCAATCTAAACCTACAAGGTTGATAATTCGGGTAGTGGCAATATATCTAAACTGTTCACTAACTTGTATAATAAAAATAAATTTGCTAAAATGATAAATGCTAAAAATAAATTATAAAAGCAAATTATCCAAATATAAATACTTACTTCACTGTATACCGAATCAATTAGTGGTTTTATAATAAAACGAATATCAGAGCGTATTTGTTCGTCTTGAAAAAAAGCGATACAATTTTCACGAATACCTTTCATTTATAACGTACAATCTACTGTATGTAAATGTAATATTTCTGCCGTATAAACTAATTCGTTTGATATTTTTATTTTTCATATCAAATGTTGTTAAGGAGAACTTTAGTTGAATGAACGAAATATTAGATAGCGACAAATTGTTTAAAGAATTTGATTTCAAGCAATTGCAATTTACGAAACCTATACCCGCTAATGGTGGAAATTATTTTATTAAATGTTCTTTTAATAACAATCCTCTGTATATTCAACCCCCAAAATGCAATACGAAACAAGGTATAACCAAGATAGGCAAGAAGTTTATTACCGACCTTCTGTTTACAAACGAAAACGAATCATTTTTAACTTGGATTGAGAACCTAGAATCACACTGTCAAAAAAATATATATGAGAATCGCGAATCTTGGTTCGATGGTGACATGGACAAACCTATAATAGAAGACTTTTTTACAAGCCCGATAAAGGTTTATAAATCGGGAAAATATTACTTGTTGCGCGTCAATATTCAATCAGCTTTAGATAAACCTGCTATTAAGTTTTATGATGACAATGAAAACGCAATCGATTTTACTACTATTACTGAAAAACATAATGTAATGAGTATTCTTGAAGTAAAAGGTATCAAATGTTCCGCAAGTAGCTTTCAAATTGAGTTTGATTTAAAACAAGTGTTATTGTTACAAGATACGAATATTTTTGAAAAATGTTTATTAAAAACAAATTCAAATGACAAAACTATCCATTCTATACCAATTGAGAACACCGACATATCACAACATCATTTAGAGGAAACGAATCACATAGATACAATCGCAAATGACAATATCGTATCGGAAATCGAACAAAATCAAACTGATATAAATATCATCGATGTCGAAGAACAAGAAATAACATCTTCAGATATCCAAGTAGATACTTCTGATACTGATATTTTAGGAGAAAATGATGATACAATCGACATTTCTATGAATATAGACATAAATGAAGATACATCAGTTATGCCAAATAATAATATCGAAAATAATGTCACTAATCAGGATGATATGTTGGAAGTGGTGGATTTAGATATTACAGACTCGAATAATGATTTATTTAAAATTAAAGAACGAAATGATGTATATTACGAAATGTATCGCGAGGCACTGGAAAAAGCAAAAGTTGCTAAGAAACTCGCACTGCAATCTTATTTAGACGCAAAACGTATCAAAAATACATATATGTTAGACGATATAGATGAATCAAGTGACAGTGAATTTGAAGATGAGTGATGGAAATGAATTTTAGACGAAATTAATAGTTTATCCAAAAAAAATTATCCATCATTTATATATAGCATATTATGTTTAAGAGTATAAAGCAAGCACTGGAAAAATTCTTCACAAAGAATATGATAATTGTTTTGATTATAGCAGTACTTATTTGGGCTCTCAGTTATTATGTTGACACAAAACAAACCATTAAATCTGTTATGGATACTATGGAAGACGGAACATCTGGAGAAGACAAATCCGAGGCAACACAAGGTGCGGTGGCACCAAGTGAGCCCAATGCGGTTCACGGTTATTCAGTTCAATCTGTTGCCAATCCCGAAGAATTACTACCCAAGGATACAAACTCTGCTTGGTCCGATGGAGCACCTCCCGTTCAGGGTTCCGCAACAAATAGCCAACTTGATGAAAATTCTATCAAACTTGGTATGCAAGGTAATGTTATGAGAAACGCAAACCTATCTCTACGTTCAGACCCTCCTATCTCCAAGGCGGATGTTGGACCCTGGAACCAAAGTACGATTGAGGCAGATAGTTCTAGACTTCCTCTTGAAATCGGACATTAATTTGTATCATTAGAAAATGTATAATATTTCACATTTTCTAATTTTGTAAAAACTCGGCGAATGATAATATCAGCGATTATTGTATAATGAACAAAGGAGATATTTTAGGCTATTTTGTTATTTTCGCAGTTTTAGGTGCATGTCTATATAAATATTACGATGATATTGAATCTTTTCAATTGAAATGTGTTGTATCAGAAGTTGATGGTAATAAATATTGTGTAAGGGAACGAGACCAACTAACTAACGCAGTTGATTTACTCGCAACGGTTACAAATAAGTGTTCTGACCTAGTTGAATATATGAAAAAGACTCATCCAGATAATGAATCTGTAAAACGTTTAGTCGGCGGTTTCAATCCAAACGCTATAACGGAAACACTTCCTACCAGTAAATTTACTGCATATAGCGAGAACAAAGGTGAGAAAATAGCATTTTGTTTGAATAAAAAGAAAGAGAATAATGATAATTTAATTGACGAGAAAACACTTATGTTTGTCGCAATACACGAACTGGCACATATTATGACACGTTCGATAGGTCACAAGAAAGAATTTTGGGAGAATTTTAAATTTCTATTAGAAAACGCAAAAGAAGCTGGACTTCACGACCCGGTTGATTATAAAAAGGAACCCCAAGAATACTGCAGTATGAAAATACACGATAATCCGTATTATGACGCATAATTTATTTTTGATATTACACTACAATATCAAAAATTACAATTTGTTCTTAAGCTACCATCTTAAGACCGCCTACTAGATTGGCACCAATACCGAAACCGGCACCACCACGTGCGGAAGAACCCATAGCAGGAATAAATACATCAAGAATGCTAAATGTCGCGGCGGCAGTCAACGCAATGATGACAATCTCCTCCACCTTCAATTGTTTTTGAGGAATAGCGAATGCCGCAAGAGCAACCACAAGACCTTCGATCAAGTACTTAATAGCACGTTTTACCAACTCAGTTAAATTAAGCATCAGTTATATATTATAACAAAATAAAAAAATTATAATATTTGTGTAAAATCACTTAAACATTATGTAGTAAATTTGTTATATAACGAACATGTCTAGTTTTGATAAGAAGTTGACTGAAACAGGCGATGTAAATCCTAAATATGTCGATTTGTGTTTTGAGGATCAAGCAATCGCAGGTCAAAAATTCGCATGTATGTCATTTGTTTCTCCTGAAAAAATTTTGAAGAAGCGGGAAGTATTTTTATTCGACCAATTTATTAAACAATGGGAATTCTCTAAATCTATGGAGAAGTACTTTGAATTCGTCCATTTTATTGCGTATAAGTATAATTTGAATGTAGAAACTCTTATCCAGGATTTCAATGACTTTATTAAGGAGGAGAACGATAAACTACAATCTACCGGAATAGAGGACGATTATAAGAACTTCATTGATAAGCAAGAAGAGAAGCTAAACGAACAATTCTCAAAGGAACATTCATATCAAACATCTGTTCGTGGCGTCAAGGTTCGTGGAGTATTCTCTACACAAGGTGAGGCGGAGGAAAAGTGTAAGAAACTGCGCGATAGTGACCCAAGTCACGATATTTATGTCGGTCCCGTTGGTGTATGGGTTCCTTGGGATCCTGATGCGTATAAGACCGGCAGAGTCGAGCACTTGGAAGAAGAACTAAATGCGTTACACAAGGAGAAGATGAAGAATGAGGAGCTCGCCAAGAAGGAGTTCGAGGAACGTGTCCGTGAAACCAAGAAGAAGGCTATTATGGAGAACATTGACAAGGCGAACGCAAGTGGAAACGTTCTTACGCAGACAATGGATGATGAAGGTAATCTGATTGGTGTTACCGAGACTACTAACTTTGATGAACGTGAGGTAGACACTGTTGAAGCCACACAACAGCGTAACCAAATTGTTCTAGAAAACGCAATTAATAAGTAAAAATTGAAACTTTTTTTTAATATTAGTAATAGTATCTTAATTATTACTAACAATATGAGCTCGTTTTCTACAATCGTGCACAAATTGACATTGTCCCACGAGGACTCGTTATATGACAAACCACTACCAGACATTACATTTGAAGATAAGATTAAATATATAGGCAGTTTAATGAAACAATGTGAAGGAACAACTGACACATATACTAATTCCGAGCTACCATCTGTAAATCGCTTAATATTTGAAGTTAACCGTTTTGTAGGAATACCAGATACATCATTTAAATCGTTTCTTAATCCATCTGGGTTTCGCAATAAGTTTCAAGTATTGAAAGATGTATTACAAAGTTTCTCTATGAACACGGAATCTAAAGATAAATTCTGTAATGTTTTCAATAAAAGTCAACGTCACTATTTCGCATTTTGTAAATTGGCATATATATATAAACTACGCAAATACACACACGCGGTTGACACTGACCTCTATTTAAATAAATTATCACCTTCCCAAAAAAACGTTATTAGCGTAATACAAAATAACAAAATCTATCTATTTACACTTCAAGACCTCACTAAAATTATCGTTAATTCTCTTACAATATGCGATGATATGTTTATCGCACCAAAATCGCCCAAAAATCCATATAATAACATGGATTTTTCGAAAGCAGACATATTTAATCTATTTTGGAAACATATAACATCTCTCTTAAGAGTCCCTACAATTATAGACAAATTTGTCTACAATAATATGGACCTCTCCAGTTTTGTTGCACAATGTCACGGTCATATTATAGATAATGAAATCCACCAAATCGTTACTTCTTCTAATATTTCAGTTCAAGCCGAACATATTCGCGAAATGATAGCCGAATGGTACCATAGGGAAGACATGTTTCGGAATTTTGATATGAATTTCCCGAAAGAACGCTTGGTCGAAATATTCCTACCCTACCTTGAATTATACCTTAAATTTAGATATTCACTTGACCGAGGGATTCAATCAAAGTCATTTAAATTATTATCTAACGCACTACAAAAATTTGATACACGGCAATTTAACGCATTCGGACGAAAAATTATTAGCATGAAAAAAAACAATACAAATGGTAAATTATTTAAGACAAAACCTACATATAATGATAAACACCCAGAACCACCACATAATGTTTCTAATCTTCGATTATCAAGCACTATTGTATATTTGAACTCTCATTTGTCGTTACAAGATAAATTTACAACTGATGTATTCGATTGGAGAATAAATGATGATTCGGATACTGACGATGCGGATGCTGACGATGTGGATGCGGACGATGCTGACGATGTGGATGCGGACGATGCTGACGATGCTGACGATGTGGATGCGGACGATGTGGATGCGGACGATGCTGACGATGCTGACGATGTGGATGCGGACGATGTGGATGCGGACGATGTGGATGCTGATGATGCTGATGATGCGGATGCGGACGATATTACAATAGGAACACTTACATCAGATGACCTTCTTTTGAACCATCAGGAAGAAACGAATGATGATATTACAATGGCACCACTTACATTGGCAGATCTTGAATTTGATGACGAAGGAATAAAGGATTTTGTGTATAGTTTTATTGATCGTAACCCATCCAATGAAAACCCTTATTCAGGAGAAACCCCAGACGTGGACGAATATAATTTTGTTACAGAATCAGAATGTTCTATAATAGAACGAGAACCATTTAACGAAGCATCCATTCCGGATATTTCAACACTATCAATAAACGAAGAATCTGAAAACATCACTTTATCACGAGAGTATATCAATCGACTTATTCCTAGTGAAATAAAGTATATCAATCGACGTATTCCTGGTGAAATAGAGTATATGAATCGACTCGATCGACTTATTCCTGGTGAAATGGAGTATATCATCAATCGGCTCGATCGGCTTGTTCCTAGTGAAATTACAACTCCCTCCAATATTGACACTGATACAAACGCATTGGAAAACGCAACTGATATATGACAAGGTGGACCAGGATAAAAAAATAAAATAAAAATGTATATATTGTTTTTTTTACCATTTTGTTTTTTTCACATTAATCGCTGGACCAGACCGCTTCTTTCCTTTCGATGGATCATATTCTTCATCTTCAGAATCCGAACCCATATTTTTAGATAACTCCCAAAATTCTTTTGAACCCAATTTAAAAGGTGGATGGGTTTCTGCTTTATACCAAAAGATTTGGTCACATAATTTGTTAGATTTCGAATTATTGTTAATCACCAAACATTCGTAATTTTCGGTGGTTTGATCCATTACTCCACAAAATGCCTCTAATGTTGGGAACATACTAGCATAATTTTCCCATATTCGTTTTCTATTTGAAAGATAGGAGTCTCTTAATATGAATACATAATCGATATTCGTTCTTAAATTTGGCGGTATACCAAGTGGATACTGCATTGTAATAATTAACATAATTTTCCAGTGACGCCCATTCATAAATAACAAACGCATCATTTTATCTCTCGTCCATGTTGAATCATATAAACAATCATCCATAATTACAAATGCTCGCGGATCTATCTTTGTTTTATTATACTGTTTTATTTCTTTATTAACTTGTTTAAGGACCTGTTTTTGTCGACGCAACACATTCTCTACCAAAACTGTAGAGAACTCGTGATGAATAAATAATTTAGGGACGTGTTCCGCATAAAATCCGTTTCCAGCTTCCGTGCCAGACATCACGGTTCCTATCGGAATATCTTGATGATAATATAATAAATCTCTTATCAAAAATGTCTTTCCTGTATCACGACGTCCTAACAGCACAATTACTGGTCCTTTATTCTCCTCCGGTTTGAATGTAATATCTCGCATATTGAATTTTTTTAATTCTAGTGTCATCTTTATATTAGTACTACATTTCCCTAAATATCATTCTTACGCATTTACATAGTAATTGGGTTTAATATTTCATAATAATATGGTATTAAAAACTATATTCGATTCTTATTATGGATTCGCATTCTTTGAATTATTACAAAACGTCTTTGCCGGCATTAAAATATTTAGAAGATAATTATATTTATTCGATTGAAGACAATAATTTTGACTATAACCCATTTCGTATTAGCAAATTGCAAAACTATCATCCTACATATAACACGTTTTTCTCACTCACTGAAAACAACTATAATTCGATTCAGTTCAATCATAAAAAACATTTTATCGATATGAATACTGTTTTAAATACACATACATCAGAGAGAGAAACGAAACAAACATTTATTAAGTTCTCGCCACTGGTCGACCCGATTAGATATTTGATTGGAAAATATGAAAAACACACCGATATTTTATCAAATTTACCCTCCTATCCAGTGAATAACAATGAAACGCACGTTTTACCGAAATTCAATGATGTAAATAATTGCGCTTATGTAGATTGTTTTTTTAATTTCTTATCAAGCATTGCCCTAAACCATCATAATTTTGTGAATGGAATAGACTTTTACGGAAGTTATCTAGGTATTCAAAACAAATATAAAATGGATATTTCGGACGATATTGATTATTTACATACTTCTACTTTTTTCAATTATAATCAAACAATGTATGAACTAACCAACAATGATTATGAAAATGATACGGATGGTTCGCGCAAATATAGAGCCACATTAGAGATTGGTGATGAGATGAATATCGATAATTTGGTTGAAAAAATGGAGAATGAATTTAATAATGAAATTATTGACAATGACGCTATCGGCACCATTGAAACGATTTACTCTGTAGAATTAAATACGTCTGACAACGAACAAACGAATGATGAAATCGAAACTGTATCTTCAGATGACAGTTCTAATGACAGTGAATTAAATTACAGCACAGACGAGGATGAAGAAAACAATGAAGAATCATCTTGGGAAACGGATAGTTCAGAACATTCGGATTCATCTTCAGAAGCAACTATTGTTGAAAACGCATACATAAATCAATTTCCGGTTCAATTAATATGCCTTGAAAAATGCGACGGCACATTAGATGAATTATTTGAAACACACGTTCTTTCACAAGAACTGATATCAAGCGCATTATTTCAAATTGTCATGATACTTATTACATTCCAAAAAATGTTTTCTTTTACACATAATGACCTACATACAAATAATATTATGTACGTAAATACAGATATCACACATTTATATTATAAATATAATAAAATCGTTTATTCTGTTCCTACTCACGGCAAGATTTTCAAAATGATTGATTTTGGACGCGCGATTTATAAGTTCAAAGGAAACACATTTTGCAGTGACAGTTTTGCACCAGGTGGAGATGCAGCTACACAATATAATTGCGAACCGTTTATGAATACTTCGAAACCATTACTCGAACCAAACTGTAGTTTTGACTTATGTCGTCTTGGATGTTCTATATATGACTTTATTATTCAAGATGAAGAATCTGACGATATGAATGAACTACAACACACTATTGATAGATGGTGCAAAGATGATAATAATAAAAATGTTCTATATAAATCAAATGGCGAGGATAGATATCCCGAATTCAAACTATATAAAATGATCGCGCGAACAGTTCATAATCATAGACCCGAAAAACAATTAGATTTTCCTTATTTTAATAAATATGCTATTGATTCTTATACCGATATAAAAAATATACAAGATATCGATTCTTACCCGTCGTATCAAATGTAACAACAAAAAATGACGAATGGATTTTTATTTATTTCGATTTTTATTTATTTCGATTTTTCCTTATTTTCCTTATTTTCCTCATTTTCTTCTGTATTCAAAATATTCTTTTCGCTTGTTGTCATATAATTTTGGATTTTCCCAAAACACCACGCACTTAATACAAACCACATTGCTTTTATACTATCTGAACTTGTGTACAACAACCATCTCAGTCCTTGACAATGTGGCATGGTTGAGGTGAATGGGGACATTAACAACCCAATAATCGTAGGTGGAACACAGAAATATACATACAAATGTGGGGTTATATAATGGACCGAAATCCATAATAGATATATTCCGGCAATTCCTAAGATGTAATTGCTATATTCTTTTACCGTTTGAAAATCCATCAAATTAATTTGTTCCAAAATTTTGTTCCTAATAAGAGTAGTACTCATAATGTTTATGCAATTATATTCATCTCATATCAATTCAATTTTTCGGTTACATTGCAAGAATATTATATATTTTGATACTATACTACCAAAATATAATGGACGAAACATACTTAACAGAAGTCAAAGAAGTCAAAGAAGTCAAAGAAGTCAAAGAAGTCAAAGAAGAAACACAAAAATGGTATTGTTATATATTGAGAAACAAACAATATCAGTACAAACATCTCACCTACAATGGATCTACAAATGACCCGCGACGTAGATTACGACAACATAATGAAGAAATCACAGGTGGAGCACGATATACACACGGACGCGGTGGCGGTTGGGAAATATATGCTTTACTCACCGGTTTTATCGATCATCGAAACGCGCTATCATGTGAATGGAGAATCAAACATACTAATGGCAAACCCGGAAAAAGACCGAACGAACATTTGGGGGTAATCGGTAGAATACGAGGTCTAAATGAAGTATTAAAACTTGATAAATGGACGAGTAAATGTGCGGTAAATAACGCGGATATACCATATACGTTGTATATCGCAGATGATGTAGCGAATTATATACAGGTTTCGGGATTACCAGACAATATTGATGTCATACGCGGAATACCTTGTTTTGATAAGAAACCAAAATAAACCACACCACTAACTACATACGCAACATCCGGTGTTTATTTTCTCTACATATATCTTATTCTTCTCTAATAATATACATTCGGTTTTATCATCCAACAGAGCCTTGACGCGTACAGAATGTTTACCGACTCGTGTAGTTCGAACCGCAAGTATTACATATATTTGCGAATAATCCACTTGTTCTATTTCACCGGAATATTTTATTTTGTATATCATGTCACCTGGTTTGAAATATTCCATTATGATACTATTCTTTACTATTTACTCTTTATTTACATATTTTTTTATGAATTCAGATACTGTGTATATCGGTATATGTAAGTCATTTGCTTTTTGAATTTTGTTACTTGTATCGTCGTGCGACTTTGTTATCACCAAATATGTATTTTTATTTACAGTATCCTCCATTTTTCCGCCATTTTTTTCGATATGCCCGATTATTCCTTTATCGCGAACCTTTGTCATTACTATATTTTTACCATACAGGTCGTCATTGATATCTGGACTCTTTTTTTGTTTCACCGTCGTATTCTTTTTCGTTTCTGAACTATTTTTTACAGTTGTATTCTTTTTCGTTTCTGAACTATTTTTTACAGTCGTACTCGTTTTTTTTACTGATGAATATTTCAATTTCAGATTACATAGTTCTAGAAACGTATTAAATTTCTCTATATTTGATACAAAACTTTTCGCGTTTTCCTTACCTATTCCCTTCACTTGTAATATTTTTTCGATCTTTGTTTCATCACTTTCCTTTTCAAATAATATGTCGGGAAACATATCCATTATCGGTGTTATTTTACGACTTCCTAAACCACGACCTAATAAATTAGACGCTACCATAATATCTATCAATGAAGCTTGTTCTAATTTACTATGTATTCCATCGTGGATTTTATTTATCATGGTTTCCTTGAAACCACGGACCTCTTCATAATCATCTTTTTTCATTTTGATTATTTTTTCAATACTATCATATCCAGCTTCCATTATACGTTTTACATTTCCACTTGATAATCCATCTACACCCAATTTTGTGAAAAATTCTGTTATATTTTTTAATTTTACGGTCTCATCCGATGCCAAATCATCCAATATTATATCTACACGTGTATCCGTCCAATGATATTTAACCTCGGGCATTTTCGCGTGTTCGGCTTTCTCGGTTACCGACTGAATATATGGTATCACATCGCCACTTCGAATTAGACGTATCACCGCACCTATACCGATTTGATTTTGTTCTATAAATTTTGCGTTAAAACCGGTAGCATATTCTATCTTTACACCACCGATTCTAACTGGTTCTATACGCACTCTCGGTTTTAAGTATCCCGCCTTACTCGCCGTCCAAATCACATCAACTACTTTCGCTTCAACTACTTGATCCGTTATTACCATCTTAAACGCAAAAGCATGTTCCGGGTTTTTATTGGTTCGTTCATATACATCATCGTGGGATACAATAATTCCATCTATTTCATATTCACTTGTCTTTCGTGATTCGAGTAAGTAATCTGATAAAAATGTATTTGACAATGTATTTGTGTTTTGACTCACCACTTTTTCAAATCCATATTTGTCTATTTCGTTCATTTGGTCTGATGGTTTTATATGCGGAACAATCATCTCATATACTACAAAATGAACGTCGCGTATCTTTTCATCTTGTTCCTTGCTATTTATAATACCCGAAACCAAATTTCGCGCATTTGAAAATTTAGTTTTGTATTTTTTTTCAAATATATCCTTCGGTATAATAAATTCACCGCGAACAACCACATTTTCTTTTTTTGGTAAATTCATATAACGCAATAAATTCGTTACATCTTGTCCTACTGTTCCATTTCCACGCGTATACAATTTCGGCGCGGTTCCTTCCGTACTATATAATCCACTTACACCATCCAATTTATGTGAAATTACGTATGTATCTTTGTATTTTTTCATCCAATTCTCTAAGATCATTGTATCTGGTTTTATTTTATCCATTGAAGGCATCGCATACGGAAGCGCGGTTTTATGTTTTACCACTGGAGCGCCTATTTCGAATAATACCGTATTTTTTGGATATTTCACTTCTGCGTATTCCTTTACTATATCATATTCATTGTCATTTAACACAGGTGTATTATTATAATACGCATCATTCAACCTTTGAATTATTTTCACCAATTCGGTTTCATCCATATTTTCCAAATATGTTTTTCCATTCTTTCTAAATTCATCTACAAATATATCCAGACCCATATACTTTTTGCTTACATAATAAACCGGATTCTATCTATACTTTTTCACAACAACATCATAGTTGGTGTGAAATACTTTCACACGGATTATCTACTAACCCAAGTTATCCCGTAAATTACATAAGTTTGTCAAAGTTGTTTTCCTTGAAATGATGAAAAATAAATGCCAAAAGTCCAATACATACATCCAGTGCTAAAATCTTCCAAGATTGATTATTTTTCATTATAGCATTATACGCAAATAATAAATATAGAAAACAGTGTAGTGGTCTCAGGGAATTCCACCATATTTTATCACCCCCAACTTCAATACCCACTTTTCTTGAACCAGTTACATAGATATAGAGAAATCCTACCGCAGGCACAAGCGCAATATATCCTAACATAGGTAAATATTTACTGTCAATGTTTTTGGCAACCAGAGTTATCATAATGCGAGAACCAATGCAACCAACTAAAAAATATAGGAATCTACGTTGAATTTTATTCATAGTATACACTATTGAAAGATAATCACAGTTGGTGTGAAATAATTTTCATTCATCTTATTTAGAACCCAGGTTCTCCCGTAAATATCTCTGTCGCTGAAGGATTCAATGTCTTTTTATCCGTAAGAATATTGAAAAAGTCATTCAATGACCCTCCCGCATAATAAAATAAGGATAGTGATACCACTGAACTTCCCAACACGATTACAGAATCGCGTATTGTATCCTTTAATGGACGGATTTCCTTTTGTATATATTTCATTTCCAACACCTTCATAATAAAGAAAATGAATGTGATTACAACTGATATTACAAATACGGTTTCCATTTTCACAATATATATATCTTTTATAGATGTATATTATCCCATTTTTACGCAGTCTAATACAATTCTTCCACATCATTCAATTTGAATTCATTGTTTTGGACGACCTCCTTATCTAAATTATCTATGTCTAAAAAACTCGTTGAAATATCCGTGTCGGTAATTTTAAAGTTTTCATCGTCGTCTAATTCATCAAACTTCCGTTCTAAACTTCTGGAAGTACTTAACAACTCTAAATGTTCTATTGCTTTTGGTGCGGTCACAGATTTAATATCGTCTTCTTCGTCTAACACTTTATCTATATCATTAAAAGATAATTTCGTTACTACATCTTCCGTATTCACATTTTGAATAGTAGGCACTATTGTCATTTCACCACTCGTATCAATTTTCACTTCCGGCTCGGAATAATCTTGTGAATTGACAGTTTCGGGAGCATTTTTAACTTCTTCTTTTATACTAGGATCTTCTTCCGTGATATTCTCAATCACTACTTCTTCCTCATGCTCTACATTTTCGTCCATATATGCACGAATAATAGCCTCAGTTGGAATACTTTCGCGAATCGAAATCAAGATGCACTCTTGGATTATATTTTCTAATTCGCGATTGGTTTTTTGATATTGTAAAGGGGATAGATTCTTTTCAAACAAGTATATATTCGCATACACCTTGCGCGCTACGTTAATATAGATTTTATGAATGAAGGTATCTAATTTCGGAACTGAAATATCGATTTTTTTCTGTTTATTTCCCACGCGGATACACGTCAATACCTTTAACTGAATAATATGGACGCACGTTATCAAATCTTCTAAATAGTTGCAACCACTTCTTTCTATTATACGGATTCGTTCCTCCTCTATTATATTATTATTCCATTTGGGAACACGGGACAATAAATTCTGAAATGTCATTAAATACTTGTTTGCTTCGTCGTTTTCTACACACATATTCCACGATTCATTAAATATTGAGCGAATTCCACTTGTTATTACCGGGGTCATTATACTTACTAAACGACTACACCATTCATTACGAGATTCATTCAAATTCGCAAGTACAAAATCGTCCATTGTAATTATATTCCTATTATACTTTTTATATCGTTCTCTGAACGCAAGAATATATTATTCAATATGTAGAATATTAATAATCTCTCACAACGAAATTCAGAACGAATGATATTAAACTCTAATTCATATGTCGATTTGTTTTTATCTTCTATCAAGTCCGTTTTTTTTATCCAAGAAATCAAGTCTACGCAATTTATTCCTCCCTCATATAATCGTTCCGATACACTTATCAAATCGCTATGTTGCACTACCTCTTCTCTATATAATTTTGTCATTTCGTCATCCAATACGTTACTCTCCAACCGCACAGTTGGGATTGCCTTTTTGATATAATGCTGATGGAAATTTGATACTTCTCCGTTTACTGTATATTCAGGTATGTAGATTTCACAAAAACGAGACAATATTGGATTCATTAGTTTCTGTTTGTTCTCTAATGTTATGAAAAAACGCGTATTATAACTAAATAATTCGATACATCGGCGCAGAGCCGATTGAGCATCGATTGTTAAATAGTCCGCATTCATTAAAATTATTGACTTAAATAATACCCCGTTATTTGATAAAATATTGGTTTTCGCAAAAAATTTCAGTTTTTCACGAATAAATTTAATCCCTTTTCCATGCGCACAATTCACATACATCACGTTTGCCTTTATAATTCGTTTGTCATTGTTGTATATCTTGTTGATAAAATGATTCAAAATTGTTCTCTTTCCACAACCGGAAGAACCATGAAATATTATATGGGGGATTTTCTTCGATTTGTAAAAAAAATCGAGCCTTTCTACTAACGGTTTATGATATTCTAATATATCTGATTGTGTTTCTTCCATCTACATTGTTACATAACCATTATTCTATTTTGTTTTAGGTTTTATTCTTTTTTTACTATACTCATTTGTTTTGTAAATACATATCGTTCTTGATGCATCGTTTTTCTACGGACATTGCATTCTAAACACGCTATGTCCAAGTTTCCCTTATTATGACCTATTGAATTGTCTTTTCTTTCTAACGACCACTGTTTTCTATCTCTCACATATTCATAGAGAACCAAACAAGAGTTTTGACAATAATAACATTTGTTCTCACATTTATATAATAATTGTAATACTGTTTCTAAATCTACAAGTGTTTCTCGATTTAATTTCTTATTTACTACATCTTGACTACGATAACCGACTATCTTTCTCTTGAGTTGTTTTATTATAATATCACACGAGTTTTTGTTCTCTACATTTATTTTTCCTTCTACTATTTGATTTATATATTCCCATTGCTTTTCATTCGTTAAATCACACTCTTCAAAACACCATTGCTCTGTATTTGTTATTATCCTTTTGATTTTTTCTTTTGGTTTTATGGGTTCTCGTTGCGACTCCTTTTTTTCTTTTTTTGGTGTAAAATCTATTGTTAATTTTTTTGTTTCATTCATAAGACTATTATACTTCTATCATATTTTTTTACACATTTTTTTACGTAAAAACATTGTTTTTTATGATAATATCAATAATATTAGACACAATCACATACCCATCAAAAAACAACGTAAATTGAAAAAGCAAATGGAATTTCAGTAATGGACATTTATAAATGTCCAGATTTGAAAATCGGTCCCGACTTTTTACAAATAGGTGTTTTTTTTCACTTCACTGCAAAATGCTTTAAATTGGGTTTTTAGGCATTTTTATTTCACTGCATCATTTTTTTTGTAAATAGGTAATTTTCGTGGGAAATGATTTAGAGAAACTTTTATATCAATATAATATATAAATGACATATAAAAATATCTCGGGTAAATTTAGATGCGAATATTGTGACTATACAGGAGTTACGCGTCAAAATTATAACAAACATATTACTACTCGTAAGCACTTAATCCTCCAAAATCCTCCAAAATCCTCCAAAATGACATATGAAAATATATCAATAAATCCTGACAATTTTCGTTGTGATGGATGTGACTATACTGGTAAGACAATTCAAAATTATAATAAACATATTTTAACTCGCAAACATAAACTCCTCCCAAATCCTCCCAAATCCTCCCAAATGGTTTTTTCTTGTGTATGCGGTAAAGAATATAAACATCGACAAACGTTATCCGCTCATAAAAAAAAATGCCCCGAATTCAATAATAATAGGTGTGATAAACCAAAAAACGAAATTGTAACTGTATTATTGGAGCAAAATACAATGTTTCAAGAATTAATATTAAAAAACGAAGAAGAAAAGAATGAAATATTGCGAATAAATCAGGAAGAGAAGAAGGAATTATTGCGAAGAAACGAGGAACAGCAGACCCAGATGATGGATTTACAGAAACAATTTTTAGAAGCAATCAAGAATGGTTCTCTCGGGAACACAATAAACAATAATAACAACACTAATACCCAGAATAACCAGTTTAATTTACAATTTTATTTGAATGAAACGTGCAAGGATGCAATCAATCTGGACGAATTCTTGGAATCCATCCAACTAACCTCACAGGATTATGTGAATACGGGCGAAGTTGGGTTCATTACGGGACTCACTGATATCTTTCGAAAGGAACTTCATAAATTGGAACCGCACAACAGACCACTTCAATGCACGGATGTGAAACGTGAAGTAATCTATGTAAAAGAAAATGATAAATGGGCGAAGGATATTGAGAACAAGAAAACCAAGAATATTGTAAGGAGGATTGACCTTTCCTACCAAAGGATGATGTATCAATGGATGAAAGAGAACCCGGAACATGTCGAGGAGGAGGGACCACTAGTTGAGGAAGGAATCAAATATAGCACGGTTTGTTTGGGGAATAATCGTTTGAATGGAAACGAACCTATATTCCGCAATAAGATATTTACAAACATACTGGATGACATAGCAATAAAGAAGGGAAACAAGATTATTACTGTGGAATGAAGATAGTATTATAATATTATAACTACAATTTCAATATTAGTAATTGGAATTGTATAACCTATAAAAAACAACGTAAATTGAAAAAGCAAATGGAATTTCAGTAATGGACATTTATAAATGTCCAGATTTGAAAATCGGTCCCGACTTTTTACAAATAGGTGTTTTTTTGGCTTCACTGCAATATGCTTTAAATTGGATTTTCACGTGTTTTTATTTCACTGCATCATTTTTTTTGTAAATAAGTCATTTTCGTGGCAAATGATTTAGAACTAAATATTTAGTAAATATATACTAATGAATACTAATAAAAAAGTTCATACGCAACAAATAGAATATTATTGTCAAATATGTGACTATAATACGTGCCGTCATAGTCAATATAATAGACATCTAAACACATCTAAACACAAACGACTAATAAATACTAATGATTTAGAACGAAATACAACCTTCATTTGTCATTGTGGAAACGAATATAAACATCAATCCAGTCTATGTAAGCATAGAAAAATATGTTCTCAAAAAAGTTCTAAAAAAAGTTCGACAATAATCGACAAACCCGAACCCCAAAATGAAATGGTAGCTGTATTATTAGAGCAAAATACTATGTTTCAAGAATTAATATTGAAGAATGAAGAACAACATCGAAAAACAGAAGAAGAAAAAAACGAATTGTTACGAAGAACCGAAGAAGACCGGCGAAAAACCGATGGAGAAAAGGTTGAATTACAGAAACAAATGATGGATTTACAGAAACAATTTTTAGAAGCAATCAAGAATGGTTCTCTCGGTAACACAATAAACAATAATAACAACACTAATACCCAGAATAACCAGTTCAATTTACAATTTTATTTGAATGAAACATGCAAGGACGCAATCAATCTGGACGAATTCTTGCAATCCATCCAACTAACCTCCCAGGATTATGTGAATACGGGCGAAGTGGGATTCATTACGGGTCTCACGGATATCTTCCGAAAGGAACTTCATAAATTGGAACCGCACAACCGACCACTTCAATGCACGGATGTAAAACGAGAGGTAATCTATGTAAAAGAAAATGATAAATGGGCGAAGGACATTGAGAACAAGAAAACAAAGAATATTGTAAGGAGGATTGACCTTTCCTACCAAAGGATGATGTATCAATGGATGAAAGAGAACCCGGAACATGTCGAGGAGGAGGGACCACTTGTTGAGGAAGGAATCAAATATAGCACGGTTTGTTTGGGGAATAATCGACTGAATGGAAACGAACCTATATTCCGCAATAAGATATTTACAAACATACTGGATGACATAGCAATAAAGAAGGGAAACAAGATTATTACTGTGGAGTAGTAATAAATATAATATAACAACAAAATTGAAAAAATATAGGAATAAATATAGACATAAATATAAATGATAACAAACGATTTTTTAGAAAATATTATGTTTACACTTGATGAAATGGCAAACACGACCACTGCGGAAAGTGAGTGCGATATAGATATCGCCGAACCAACTATTGAAACCGACGATGAAGACTTGATTCTGGATAATAATATAATGGACCAACTTACAAGTGAAGATGTAGGTGAAATCATACAGTATATATATGAATTATTGGACGAGTACTATCAAGAAAACCTGGTTGAAGTGTATTCGCCCACATTCATTGATACATTATGTAAAGATGTAGCGTATATTTTATTTGAAGAGTGGTCGTCCGCCGAAATATGTATAGAAGATGACTACGAAAACATTTTATCATTCGTTAAACAGATATTTGAATTATACGAGGATATAATTACAAAAACCAGACGTTCGCGTAGTTATACATTCGATACACTAATAACGATGGACGAAACATTAAAACAAACATTAAATACACAAATATCTTACTTGCGAGGACTCCCGCAACCCGAACAACGAACGCCCGAATGGTATTCGTATCGTAATAACCTGATAACTGCAAGTAATTTATGGAAAGTATTTGGTTCACAGGCCCAATGTAATAGTTTGATATATGAAAAATGTAACATCGGTGATGAGATGGGTGCACCGCGTAATTTTAGCGGTATCAATAGTCCAATGCACTGGGGTGTTAAATATGAACCGGTAACGGTAATGATATATGAACATATGTATGATGCTACAATCGAAGAATTCGGTTGCATTCAACACCCCGAATATAAATTTATTGGAGCATCGCCTGATGGTATAAATATAAATGAAAACAGTTTGCGTTACGGTAGAATGCTAGAAATAAAAAATATATTCAATCGCGAAATTACAGGTATACCCAAAAAAGAATATTGGGTCCAAACGCAAATACAAATGGAAACATGTAATCTTGATAAATGTGATTTTATGGAAACGCGTTTTAAAGAATTCGGAAGCGAAGACGAATTCTATAATGATACCGATAAACGCGAATACAAGGGAATTATTCTCCATTTTATTCCTCGCGAACTAAGTATTGACTTTGTTTCTCCAATATATGAATATATGCCATTGTCAATAGAAATGAACAAAGAAACAATGGATGCGTGGATACAAGAAAAGAAAGACGAAAAAAGGAAAGACGGACAGGTATTATTTACAACATTATATTGGTATTTGGACGAATATTCGTGTGTATTAATAGAAAGAAATACTAAATGGTTTGAAACTGCGGTAAAAAAAATAAAAGAAGTATGGGATATTGTCTTGAACGAACGCGTTGATGGGTATCAACATCGCGCTCCAAAAAAACGCGTCCCGAAACAAATAGTTCCCAAGGAAACACTTGTAGTTGTGAAAAAGGGCGATGACCTAGTAACGGAAGAATAATTAGTGAATGTAGAATGATAAAAAAAACGATATAAATATTTTTTTATGATTATATATAATAACTCGATACGTCATTATTATGTCACACGATGAAATGTATGTAACGAAACGCGACGGTAGACAAGAAATCGTCTCATTCGACAAAATTTTGAGGAGAATTAAAACATTAGGTCAAGAACGCGAAATTCAAATTAATTACACGTCACTCGCAATGAAAGTAATAGACCAATTGCACGATAATATTTCGACCACGAAAATCGATGAACTCTCTGCAGAACAATGTGCTTCAATGTCTTCCGTACACCCAGACTACAGTAAATTGGCAGGATATATTATTATTGCGAATCACCAAAAAAAAACATCTTCTTCATTTTATGAAACAATGACTCGTCTATACAATCACGTGGATAAACACGGGTCTCGTTTCCCTCTTATTTCCGAAGACACCTATTCAGTGATTCAAAAATACGAGACAGAATTAGACCAATTGGTGAATAACAACCGCGACTTTTTCATTGATTATTTTGGATTTAAAACATTGGAACGGGCTTATTTAATGCGTGAAAACAAAGAAGTTATTGAACGTCCACAACATATGTGGCTCCGCGTGAGTGTCGGAATACACGGCGATAACTTGGAAAAGATTGTCGAAACATATGAATTAATGTCGCAAAAATACTTTACACACGCAACCCCTACCCTATTTAATGCGGGAACCCCCCATCCTCAATTGTCATCGTGTTACTTGTTAGCAATGGAAGACGATAGTATCGAGGGAATTTATAATACATTAAAGGATTGTGCATTAATTTCTAAATGGGCGGGTGGAATCGGACTTCATCTACACGATGTCCGTGCTTCGGGAAGCGATATTCGTGGCACAAACGGAACATCCAATGGTCTGGTTCCTATGTTGCGCGTATTCAATCATACCGCAAAATATGTGGATCAGGGTGGCGGAAAACGCAACGGCAGTTTTGCGATGTATCTTGAACCTTGGCACGCCGACGTTGAAGCATTTTTAGAATTACGCAAGAACCACGGCGAAGAAGATTTGAAAGCCCGCGATTTATTTTATGCGTTGTGGGTGCCCGACTTGTTTATGCAACGTGTTAAGGATAATGGCGATTGGACGTTAATGTGTCCTGATGAATGCCCCGGATTATCCGATGTATATGGCGATAAGTTCAATCTATTATACTGTATGTATGAAGCCGCTGGAAAAGGACGAAAGACAATGAAAGCCCGCGATTTGTGGTTTCAAGTACTGGACGCACAAATGGAAACTGGAACGCCGTATATTTTATACAAGGACGCGGTCAATAACAAATGTAACCAGAAAAATGTAGGAACCATCAAATCGTCCAATCTATGTTGCGAGATTACCGAATACTCGGATAGCAATGAAACCGCGGTTTGTAATTTGGCGAGTGTTGCTCTTCCTGCGTTTGTAAATAAGTCCGTGGTAGATGGAAAAACCACACAAACGTTCGATTTTGACAAGTTACACGACGTTGTAAAGACGGTAACGTATAATCTGAACCGTATTATCGATGTAAATTATTATCCCACCGAAAAGACGCGACGTAGTAATATGCGTCATCGCCCAATCGGCATTGGCGTTCAGGGATTGGCGGATACTTTTATGCTAATGGATATGCCTTTTTCGTGTGACGATGCTAGACAGTTGAATAAGGATATTTTCGAGACGATTTACCACGCTGCATTAGAACAATCTTGTGAACTTGCGATTAGTGAAGGGAAATATGAAACATTCGATGGATCGCCTGCGAGTGAGGGTATTTTACAATTTGATATGTGGAACGTAACACCCAGTAGTCGGTATAATTGGACCAGCGCGAAACAAAAGGTTATACAACACGGTTTACGAAATTCGTTGTTGGTAGCACCTATGCCAACTGCGTCCACGTCACAAATCCTTGGATACAATGAATGTATTGAACCGATTACGAGTAATATTTATAATCGTCGCACCATCGCAGGAGAGTTTATTTTAGCAAACAAATATTTAATGAATGATTTGTTGGAATTGAACCTTTGGAATGAAAAAACGAAGAATAGTATTATTGCGAAAAGCGGTTCTATTCAACATTTAGAAGATGTGCCCGAACATATTAAGGAGAAATATAAAACGGTTTGGGAAATATCTATGCGCGATTTAATAGATATGGCGGCAGATAGAGGCGCGTTTGTGTGTCAAAGTCAAAGTTTGAATTTATGGTTGGAAGACCCGAATTATTCGAATCTCACTTCCATGCATTTTTATTCTTGGGGGAAAGGATTGAAAACGGGAATATATTATTTGAGGAGAAGAGCGAGGCATCAGGCACAACAATTTACGATTGAACCAGAGAAAAAAGAGTTAGGTTCTGGAAGAGAAGAAGAACCAGAAGATGAAATATGCGACATGTGTTCGGCATAAATTGATTATCACATAATTATACATCACGCGTCAAATACACATAAATTTCTATTTTTTATTTTTTCAATATTGATTTCATTTGTTGATAATATTTTTGTGCCATTTTAAATCTTCAATTGTGTGTATACATTATATACTATTTTTAGATGAAATCAATGTCGAAACTTAAAAGACACAGTTCAGTCAATAACAAAATACACAATACTGCAGATTTACGACGAGCGGTTGCAGTATGGTTGAGTGATGAACCACTTGCAATAGAGACTTATGGACACATTAGTACATGGGATGTTAGTAATGTTACTGATATGAGTACGATATTTAAAGGTGCCAGTTCATTCAACGAACCTTTAGACAATTGGAATGTTAGTAATGTTACTAATATGTATGCTATGTTTAGTTATGCAAAATTATTCAATCAACCTCTAAATAGTTGGAATGTTAGTAATGTTACTGATATGGGGGATATGTTTGCTAATGCCGAATCATTCGACCAACCATTATACAATTGGGAAGTTCATAATGTTACTAATATGGAAGGTATGTTTAATAGGGCCGTTGAATTCAATCAACCAATAGAAAATTGGAATGTTAGTAAGGTTACTAATATGTATGCTATGTTTCTTGTTGCCGTTAAATTCGACCAACCATTACATAATTGGAAAGATAAAATTAGTAATGTTACCAATATGAAGTATATGTTTTATAATGCAACATCATTCAACCAGGACATTAGTAGTTGGCTGGTTCATAATGTTACTAATATGGAAGGTATGTTTGAGGGTATTGATATGTTTGAAGAATACAAACCACTTGTATATGATGATGATGATTCAATAGAAGACATAAAAAGTATCGCACATTTACCAAAGATACGGGATATGTTCAAAAATAGTAGTGGACCCTCTCATTCAATACCGGAAGAACCGCGGTTAGTTATTCCCGACGAAATGTCAAACGCCCTTATTAATTATAGTTATCAATGGGACCAAGCGATAAATAAGTACCTGCGTGAAGGTGATAAATATTTTGACACTAAAATTTTTAAGGGATACTTTAAGAGATATGGAAATACTCTCGATGAGGCAAAAATGGCTGTCAAGGATACAATTAAAACTATTGACCTGTGTTTTTCTAAATACGCACCACGTACACAAGATAATAATAATAAGTATTGGCGTGGAATGAAAGAATCGTATATGATTACTGATGATGATGGAAAACAAACACAAAGACCTGCTACCACAGTAGGTGATTCTTTTGTGGTACCCAGTTACACATCTGTAACTTCGACATTAACAGTGGCGCAGACGTTTGCTTATTCATCGTGTTGTATTTACGCAATTTTCTTCGAAAATGGTATTCCATTTATCAATATGAAAGACACAACACAACACGTAACAGAAAACGAGCTATTATTCCCAAGGGGCATAACATATACAGTTATACAGGTTTTTAATACACACCCAATCGTGTATGTCTTGTCAGCCACAATGAAAGATTCTACGAAAGATTCTACGAAAGAAAAGAAAACGAAAGATTCTACGAAAGATTCTACGAAAGATTCTACGAAAGATTCTACGAAAGATTCTACGAAAGATTCTACGAAAGATTCTACGAAAGATTCTACGAAAGATTCTACGAAAGATTCTACGAAAGATTCTACGAAAGAAAAGAAAACGAAAGATTCTACGAAAGATTCTACGAAAGATTCTACGAAAGATTCTACGAAAGATTCTACGAAAGATTCTACGAAAGAAAAGAAAACGAAAGATTCTACGAAAGATTCTACGAAAGAAAAGAAAACGAAAGATTCTACGAAAGAAAAGAAAACGAAAGATTCTACGAAAGAAAAGAAAACAAAGAAAACAAAGAAAGAAAATAAAACAAAGAAAACAAAGAAAACAAAGAAATCATAAATAAGAAAAAACAATAGAACAATAGATACACAATTTTTTCATACTAAATTTGATATAAGCAATATACTGCTTATATCAATAATAATTTTTACAATGTTATAGGGCGACATCACGGTCATATCTCATTTTCAAGTAGCACCGCAAACAGGTCAATACATCTACCATAGAATTATGTAGTCCGTCTACGGTGCCCCCGTCAAACAATTTCGCATACAATTGCGCGAGCGTTGCCCACTTTTTCCAGGGTTTCTTTTTAGGGTCTTGTGGTTGAACCCAAATGCTACATAGGTCGACGCTGTGTTTCATGGTGCAATAGCGAACCATGCCGATAGTTTCTTCATATTCGTGGTTGAACGTGGTGATAATATTGGGCGACGATGACCGAATAATAGATTCATAATTTCGCTTGATTTCGGTTTGGACCATCGTGATATCAAAATCCATATTGTGTGCGACCAAAACGTCGCATTCCTTGTATGCTCGATTGAATTCGTCTAGCACTTCGATAATGGGACGTCCTTGTTTCTCGCATATGGTAGGGGTAATACCGGTTAGATCTCGGATTTTATCGCAAATGTCGATTGTTGGGTCGATTTTGACATAAGAGTCGTATTGAGAGACAACGCAGTTCTGTTTTATGTCATATAACGCGAAACTAAGCTGTATAATATGTGGATATTCGGTGAGCGGGGTAGGAACGGGTGAGAAGTTCTTTTTAGGTAAAAGTCCGGTGGTTTCGACGTCGAATACCAGGATTTTTCCGCATTGCGGGAGGGAGATAGGAGCATTTGTATTCATATTGAATTAGTTGGATGCTATTTAGACACTGGGTTTAAATATTTCAATTTTTTGGATAGACGGTATTATGAATACAATTTTTTTCTCACGGGTCTATAACTAGGTATTATGAGTGATTTACAAGAACAACAAGGAGGAGGGGGGTCTAACCCTAAACCTCAAATTAATATAAATAAATATGCTAAAAAATTATATGGAACTGACATACAAAAAGTAAGTGATGTTGTATCTATTATAAATAATAAAATGAATAACATAACACCTGATAAATCATACTCTATTATCTTCACTTTTAAAAAAAACGACAATAATACATATGAGGTTCTCAAATATTTAAATATGAAAACCTGGTATAAGCAAGAATACACATTTTTAACCAACGATAATATAGAAACACAATTATTAGAACATTTAGTTCCGTCCGATAAATTAGTAGTAACGTTTGCGTTTGATTCAAAACAAAAAAAATGGGGTATTACAAAAATAGGTGATGGGTTCTCTAGTTCAAACACATATACCACTATAGAAGATAAAAACCCAACTCCACAAACTAATCTCAATAGTGAGGGCGTTAGGGCTGCAATTGAACGTATAAGAAGTGAAAATATGGTGGCAGCCAAGATGAAGGCTGAGGAGGCTATCAATAAGAAACAAATCGAAAACAAATACAAGTTTGTAGGGAATGTAGCGGCAGAGATTATAAAAGAAGCTGCTACCAAGAAGGCTGCCAAGAGGGCTGAGGAGGCAGAGGCTGCCAAGAGGGCTGAGGAGGCAGAGGCTGCCAAGAGGGCTGAGGAGGCAGAGGCTGCCAAGAGGGCTGAGGAGGCAGAGGCTGCCAAGAGGGCTGAGGAGGCAGAGGCTGCCGAGACGAATCTAATGCAATTGGAAGAAGAGGCTTCCAAGAAGGCGGTTAGTATGATAGACTTAACAAACACATTAAATACGATGAAAGGCTATATAAATTTATTAATTACAGATCATACTACCACTATTACACATACAATCGCAACAGTAGTAAATCTATTTTATGATGAAAGTGGCGGTCCAAATATGGGGATACTTTTACAGATACAAGATATTATCAACAACAAAAACGTAACAGATAAAGTGATTTATTCACTCATGAACGCAGTAAAACGATTGAATACATATGGTGATAATAATACAATGGTGGGAAATATTCAAACAAATATGAAAGAACACGCAGCAGGTCTATACATTATAATAGATAGAATAATAAATGTTATTCAGGATCCGACGAAAATATTTCAACCAATAGTAAAACAGAATGAAATAACAAAAGTAATAACAGAAGCAATTATTTCTAATAAAAAAAAAAACAACATTCCATATAGTGAGAGTGACATAGAAACCATAGTAAAAAAAAATACTAAAATAGAATATCCAAGTTATGATTATAGTGGCAAAACCGAGAATAAAAAGAAGAAGGGGACGTGGATAGGTGGAAGAAAAACCCAAAAACGAAATAAGAAAAAAAGACCAAACAATTGTTTATTTAGAAAGAGTGTAAAAAACAGAAAATAAAGTCTTGGTATATCATATATAATGGCAGAAGAACAAAAATACACTCATCTTGTATTACTTTTAGATAAGGATATGAGTATTGATAAAGTAAATGATGCAGAAGAAGAATCTATATATATAAGTAAAACACCGGTACCTCTTCCCAACGATGGGGGTCAATACACAGAATTTACCGTAGATAATTTACAAACCGAACTTGTTAAACTTGGTGGAAATTTAAGATTAGATGTGTTTTTGGAGGATAATTTAACCGTAGCAAAATGTAAGGTAAGTAATGTGAAATTTGAGAATGATGATAATAATTATGAATCAGTAAAATTCAATGGAATTCAGATGCACGCCGAAATCGTCAGAAACGCACAAAAAACAAACGAAAACACACGACAACCACCACCACCACCACCCAAAGGAGGTATGAAATTAAATAAGAAACCAAAGAAGAAAACAAAAAAGGGAACATACAAAAGACAATCCAACAAAACGAAGTAAAATATTTCTATATGTTATACAAGTAACTTATAAAAAATATGTCAAGTGACCCAGACTCAAGCGCAGAAAAAAAAAATATATATAATGAACTCGATAAAAACAATGCGAAAAAGATAGCTGAATCGCTAATATCTTTAGTTGGCGATATAAACAAGTCAAGAGAACAATATACACAACAAGAACAAGGAAAAAAAATAACCAGTCTAGAAGAACAACTACAAGCAAACGAACAAAAAAACAAATTAACAATGATTATAGATACAATAACCAACATAAATCGAGTATATTTAGAGAATCAATTAACATATGCAAAAAATCTTAATAGTTCACATCAAGAAGAGATACAAAAGGAACTCAATAAAACTAAAATAAAAAAAATAATATCTACTATAAATAGTCTTATTGGAATCAACAAGATAGCTGTATTAAACAAGACAATTGAGGAACAAACAACAAACCAAACCACTATCACAGAAGAAAACGCAAAATTAACAGACCAACTTGACATTTCAAAAAAAGAGTTGCATAAAACTAAATTAAACGCGATAATAGGAACTATAAATAATTTATCTGAATTAAATGGTAAAAACCAAGAAGATATGGATAATATAGAAGCGAAACAACAAAAAATGACAATCCTTTCGAATATTGTATATGAAATTTCAAGTATTTCAACTATTAAACTGGAAAGCGATGTAAAAAACTTTAAAACCGAAAATGAAACATTAACACAAAGTTTGGGTCAGTCATCACTCGAAATTTTAGAAAAAGATAAATTGATAAAAAAGAACAATATACAAAATATAGTCAACACTATAAACGGTTTAAATGATAAAAAAAAAGAAGAAGATAATAAAAATGAACTCAACACAAAGTATAACACCATTTCAAAAATCTTACACACAACAAACCTAACAAATATAATAAAGATTATTAATGATGTGGGTAAAATTAAACAACAAGAAGAGGATAGTAATAAAATACAACAAGAAGCTAGTAATAAAATACAACAAGAAGCGGTAAAACAAAAAGAAGAAATAAAAAAAAATAAATTAACATTAATTGTTCGCGAAATACAACACGTTGGGAGTTTAATGGCGACAAGAAATAGTAACGAAGTTGAAAAAAAAAAATTAGAAGAAAGTTTCAATACTGAAAAAATAAAATTACAAGAAGGACTACAAAAAGGACTACAAAGTAACTTAGGAAAAATAGTCAATATCATATCTGGTCTACCACGTAAACGCGAAAGAGAAATAAACGATATCAAAACAAAGGAACAACGAGGTAAATTAGACAATATTACAAAGAATATACAAGGATTACAAATACTACATCTTGAAGGTGAGAAAACTAAAATTACGAATGAAATTCAGGGACTAAATAAAAACGCACAGATAACCAAAATTATAAACGTGATACAAAGTCTAGAAACTTTTCATTTGAAAGGACATCCACAAAATATAAAAGATGTATTGATAAATAATGAAGACACAAATAAAATTTTGAAAATCGCGAAAATAGTAGATACAATAAACCATCTGAGTGAAAGTAACACGATGATAACAGACGCAATAGAAAGATACAAGGAATATAATACAACGACTGCTAAATTCTATAGAAAATTGGGAAAAATGGGAACAATGGGAACAATGCCAAAACAAGTATATAATTATTTGTTTACTTCTAAACCGGTAATAAAAATCAATCATAAAAAATTAAAAGAATATCTTCATCAAAACACAAAAAACATTTGGGAGGGTGTTGTCATCAATGATAAATTAGAATATATAGGTATGATAGACAACCAATATGAAGGCAAAACCGAAACAACAAACACCTATATGTTCGTTCAACCGGATATTTGGAATGACAAAATAAATGAGACCACCCAATATGAAAAATACATTATAACAAGTGACAAACGATTTCTTCATAAAGAAGAAGAAGAAGAAAAAAAAGAAGAAAAAAAAGAAGAAGAAAAAAAAGAAGAAGAAAAAGAAAAAGAAGAAGAAGAAAAAGAAGACTCATAATGCGAATCACTAATAAAAAAATATAAAGGTATAGTAAATGGCATCAACGAGAAATAAAAACAATCGTGGCGATTATCAAGTAGAACAGAAATCGCATATTCAAAGAATGGAATATCTGACATATGAGAATGGCGGAAATGGCAAACCATTGGAAACATTTTTCGCAGGAAACGGGTTATTATCAGGAAGGGTAGCATCGTCAAATTTATCCCATAATTCTTGTGATATAGAATCAAGTTTATTGGGTATCGGTTCAACTAATTTAGTAAATCCCCAAACACCGGTGAAACCAGATATCAAACCATTGCAATCACTGAATGTGATAGACAAACTGCCCACAATGATCCCCGAGCCATTGATAATAGAGAAACGCCAGCGCCCTCTGCGCGACTAATGATTATAACAAAACGTGTTTGTTATAATTTGTTTTACTTGGTAAAAAGTTTGTTATATAGACCAATATATTGTGGGTTTTCACGAGAAAGAGTATTATGTTTAAAAAAATGAGAAAGACAAGGATGAAATAAAGTCAAATAATCATAACTAAACAACACTGCAAGTCCAATTTCAGGGTCTTCTGAAAACATAAAGGATGCGGCTTTTGTATATAATTCAATAAAAACGGGGTCTGTTTTTGTATTTGAATAAACGAAATCCATGAATTGACTGGTCGTTTCATCGTCATATTCGACTTCGTCGCGAGTGACTGTGTCAATATCTGGATTTGTAATTTCAGGAAATTTATCTGAATTCATAACAAATAAATTACGTAAAGTGGCGCGATATTCAAAATCCCCATTATACTCAACCCCCATATCACAAGGATAATTCATTCTAATATATATAACAATATGAATGTTTCTATATAGGTTCTTCGTATGAATGTAGCTTATACCGAGGGAAAGAAAAACCAGTCCAGATCATTACACACTTTCTTCCATATCATATCTTGTTCCAATTGTTTCTCCCGGTCTTTCATCATGGGTATATAGGGTAAATATTGTGTTTGGTCGAGAAGCACACATAGTTGATAGAGAGTGTATGTATAATTAAAGAAATTGGTTCGGTTAGGAGGACAATGGACCGCCCACGGTTTTTGAATTTCAATAAAGAGAACACAAAGGGTTTCGTGAAGTTCTTCATTCATCACGGGCGGTTTGATACCAAAAAGAGAATTGATGTATTGTATATGTTCGAAGTATTTATTCAGACCGAGTTTACGTAGAATTTCGCGCATTTTGTCATAATTAATGGTTTTCAAGTCAACAATACGTTCTTTCTTTATTCGTGCGCGAATTGCGTTAATGACATCTTCTGGAATTTGTGTAGTTTCCTTTGCTTGGAATTGCGATAATATCTCCTTAAAATGGTTAAGGCGTATGTATGCGGTATACGAGACTTCATTTGGTGGGTCTTTATTATTCGGTTTTGAATTGTCAACAATATAAGTAACAAAACGACTACAATCTTTATTATTACAAATAAGTATACCTTCTTCATCTTGTGGAACAAGTTCTCCTGTATTACAAATATCACATACGTCAGTATTTATAAAATAATCACTTTGATTCGTCAACTCATTCGTGACATTTCGCCAATATTGTTGATAATTTCTCTTGGAATGATCGTATTTTGACATGGATATATTCTCGTGTTGATTCGAGTTCGTTTTGATTTTAAAGAAAGAGTGAATTGCTTTTGCGGAAGAGGTCAACGATTCAACCGTAGCCGAAATTTGTTTTTTTTGTTCAAAGTAATCAAAAATGAAAGGTGAGTTCTCTAACAAATAACTTTTCTCTGTTTTACGAAGTTGTTTGATCTGTTGGTTAATTTCAAAGATACGGTCGCGATATTCCATATATTCACCCGTTTGTCTCTTATGTAATGAAGTGATTTTCCGTTTTAATTCTTCCTTTTCAGAGCGTAACGAAGGTATAATTTCAGTTTCATTCTTTTCAAATCCGGTTAATATCTCTATATGTTTTTCATCAATGGAATAATTAACGGGTGGTTTTTTCTTGGACATGGAGAACCGATTGTGATAGAGAATATTACAAATGAGTTTTTATGTAGGTTTATGTAGAAATCTGTAAAAACAAAAAATACAAAGATACAAAGACCGAAGGTTTATAATTAGATTTGTATTGGATAATGTTTTGTAATATTTGTGATAATAGTAATAAGTTCTTTCGTTTCATTTATATTATGATGCAGTAAATCACTCCCGCGAAAATTGGAATGTTGTATGATATTCATTTTTTCCTCATATAAAATTCGTTCATCGTAATTGACACTTTCGTTTATTTCATATAAATGATCTAGTCGCGTTTCCAATCGGTTTGCATATCCAATAAGAGCGTGTAGATCAATATTGGGTTCGGGATTTTGTTGAAATGTATGTATAACGTGTTGCAGTGCTATTTGTAAGTTCAAGTCGTAATACGGGTCAATTTGATTCGTCGGGGTAGTATTATCGTGAGATACATCTGTAGTAAATATTTTGTTTGAAAAGAGAGTTATAAATGGTAACTCACTATAAACAATCGAATATAGCGAAATCAATATAACGAAAATGTAAATGAACGAATCCATTGTGTAATACAAACGTGGAATTCGAATGAGGTAATTAGATACTATTATATAATGTATAAAAAAACTTTCAATTTTGCTGAATTCGTTGGTATGAATGAAAATATACATACTTCCACTGTATACAAATGACAACTACAGTTCATCCGCAACCAATGAATTTTGAGTTACCTACTAATATAAAAATCGAAAAACATACCTTTCAAAAAATGTTGTTTTTGACAAACGCATTAGAAAAAGGATGGACTGTGAAAAAAAACAATGATACTTATGTATTTTCAAAGAAGCACGAACAACGACAAGAATTCTTTCAAGAGAATTATTTAGAAACATTTATTTCTGATAATATTACCTCCACGAATTTCTTGAATAGTTAAACTATTTAGTGATATGAAAACTTAAAAACGATATAGTAGATATGGGTAAGTGTAAACATGTTAGATTCAGAAATAGATGAAATTGTTTTGAAAAAACTGAAACCAATTCATGAAAAATTAACTCATTTTCAGCCAATAGAACAACTGTGTAATGAAATTCCCGAACAATTGATGGCGTGTCAGTTTATACGAGAAGATGACCGTGTATTGGAGTTCGGTGGTTCATTGGGACGAAATTCCTGCGTAATAAATACAATTTTAGAAGATAAAACGAACCATGTAGTAGTAGAACCTTCGTTAATAGAAGCAAATCAATTGTTATTGAATCGTGATAATAATTTGCTACAATTTCAAGTTGAATTTTCTGCGATATCAGAAACACCGCTATATTCATTGGGATGGTATACTTTTACAGACCCTTTACCAAATTCTACAAAAGTCAATGTTATTACATATAATGAGTTATGTGAAAAATATAAAATCGACTTTAGTGTCTTAGTAATAGATAATGAAGGAAATTTTGTTTCCATGTTGAAAAGTTTCCCCAATTTGTTAGATGGTATACGTCTTGTCATAATAGAACACGATTTCAATACACAAGAAGATCTGGAATATTTTACAAAAACACTACACGACAATCACTTTGTAAATCATACGAAATATATGAAATGTAATAAATACGCACCAGGAATGGGTTGGTCTGATGGATTATCAACCGACCCAGTCTTTGTTTCTGTATGGGAAACAGTGACCCCCCAGATCTCACTGAAATGCCCCCACTAATTTAGGAATAGAAAAATCTGTTATTCCTATTATACAATTTGTGATTTTGTATTACAAATTGTAATTGTTATACCATAAAATATTTAGCAAATTAACTTGTAACAAAAAAAATAAATCAATTAAAACGCGTATTATTTGAAATTATTTTCTATCTCTAATATATATAATTAGCTATGGCCGGTGGTTTAATGCAATTAGTGGCTTACGGAGCCCAAGATGTTTTCCTTACTGGAACCCCCGAGATTACTTTCTGGAAGGTGTCATACAGACGCCACACCAACTTCGCTATGGAGTCTATTGAGCAGACTTTCTCTGGACAGGCTGACTTCGGTCGTCGCGTCACATGTACTATTAGCAGAAATGGTGATCTTGCCTACCGCACCTATCTTCAGGTTACTCTTCCCGAGATTAACCAGAACATGAACACCAATAATGTGTATGCCCGTTGGTTAGATTTCATTGGAGAGCAATTGGTCGCTCAGGTCGAGGTTGAGATCGGAGGTCAGAGAATCGACCGTCAATACGGTGACTGGATGCACATCTGGAATCAGCTAACTCTATCCAAGGAGCAACAGGCTGGTTACTTCAAGATGATTGGTAACACCACTCAGCTTACATACGTCACTGAGCCCGGATTCGCCGGTGTTTCTGGACCTTGTGCCGCTTCCGGTGCTCCCAACCAGGTTTGTGCTCCCCGTAATGCTCTTCCCGAGACTACCCTATACGTTCCTCTTCAGTTCTGGTTTTGCCGTAACCCCGGACTTGCTCTTCCTCTTATTGCTCTTCAATACCACGAGGTTAAGATCAACATTGATTTCCGTCCTATTGGCGAGTGTCTATGGGCTGTTTCCACAATGGACGGAACATCTGGTTCTCAGTCTGTTTCCAATGCCTACCAGCAATCTCTAGTTGCTGCCTCTCTATACGTTGACTATATCTTCCTTGATACCGACGAGAGACGCAAGATGGCACAGAACCCCCACGAGTATCTAATCGAGCAGGTTCAGTTCACTGGTGACGAGTCTGTTGGTTCTTCTTCCAACAAGATCAAGCTTAACTTCAACCACCCCTGTAAGGAGCTTATCTGGGTCGTTCAGCCTGATTCCAACGTTGACTACTGTAACTCTCTTGTTGGTGGCGAGACTCTATATAAGACTCTTGGCGCCCAACCCTTTAACTACACCGATGCCATCGATGCTCTACCCAACTCTGTCAGTGCCTTCGGTGGTGCTGATACCGAGACCAATGATGCTAGCAACATGATCGATGGTTCTGGTCTATTCAACGCTGAGGGTTCCGCCCTTGCCGCTGACACCCAAGGTCTATCTGATGCCGGAACATTCGTTCTTGCCGAGACCGCCCTTGACATGCACTGTTGGGGTGAGAATCCCGTTGTCACCGCCAAGCTTCAGCTTAACGGTCAGGACCGCTTCTCCGAGCGTGAGGGTTCTTACTTCGATACAGTCCAGCCTTTCCAACACCACACCCGTGCCCCCGATTCTGGTGTGAACGTTTACTCTTTCGCCCTTCGCCCCGAGGAGCACCAGCCTTCTGGCAGCTGCAACTTCTCCAGAATTGACAACGCCGTTCTTCAGCTTGTTCTTTCTGCCGGTACCGTTTCCGGAAGTGCTACTGCCAAGGTTCGTGTTTACGCCGTTAACTATAACGTCCTACGCGTAATGTCGGGCATGGCGGGGATTGCGTACAGCAATTAATCGTGCTGTATTAAGCAGTCGTTATTTATAAAAACAAATAAAACCAAATAAAAATTCTATCCGCAAATCATTCTTTATAAAAACAAATAAAAAATTATACCATTGTAAAATAATTAATCTATGACAAAAGTTATAAATTAATAGTAAAGTTCAATCATTTCAATCGTTTTTTCTGGTTTGTTATCAATCCAATATTGAATTTGCAATAATAATGTATTTATTCTTTCCGTCCACTCTGTTATCTTAGACACTTGCATAACACCATATCCATTTACTTTCCAACAAGAACCAATCTTTTTTCCATCAGCGTTAACATAGTTATCCGGATTGAAACGGATAAATACAATTGGTCTATGTCCCAGGTCTTGTGAAATTTCCATAAGTCGTTTGTTTTCACAAGAACAATCATAAGAATCGTGTTTATTTTCATCTACTTCAATAATAACAATATGTGAACCCATATCTAACAGTAAATCTGGACGACGCTTCGAACAACCACCTTGGACTGTTTTATCGCATACCCAAGACAAATCCGGAAATTTATTTTTCACGTGGTCTACGACATCATTTTCTTTTGTTTTGTAATTTCGCGAAATAGGTATATCGGGACAAAAATGAATGCAACAAGGTAAACAGTATCCCTCATATTTTTTGATACCTCTTGTTTCACACAATGGTGCTTTACATAATTCTTTTCCGTCGCATATTTTACATCTGGTCTTTTTCTTGTCGTGAATGCAAAACAATGACCCTTTACACTCTAAACAATTTTGTCTATTTTTGTTATGTTCGCAAATAGCTGCACCTCCACACTCAACGCATCGCCTTCTTCGTTTTCCGTGTTCGCAGATAGAAGTGCCACCACATTCTACGCAGTTATATTTTTCTCTACCGTGACTACATAAATCATTACCTGTACCGCACTCTCTGCATCGTCTTCTTCGTTTCTTATGAATACAAATACCTGCACCTCCACAGTCTACGCAGTGATACCGGACTCTATCGTGAATACATCTTGGACTTGGACCTCCCATTATAGTATACTTAGATTTTATCTTTAAGTATGTTCTCTACTATTATCAATTTCCTAAATAGTAGTATTTTCGTTTTCTTTTTCTTTTTCGATTTTTTCCTTTCGTCGTGAATATGCGATACGGTTATATTCTTTTCGTTTTTCAACAGGAGTAGGATTTAACCTGGATTTTTCTAATATCGCCTCTTTATTATTCTGGTAATATTCTTTTTTATAAGCAGGTGCGGTATATCGTTTCAAGTGTTTTTTGGTAGATTCTAACTCTTGTTTGGTAGATTCTAACTCTTGTTTGGTAGATAGTAGTTCGGCTTCTAATAGTTTTATTCGGTCTTCATAGTGATCCATAGTGCTAATGTGTATAATAAAAATCTATCTAAATCAATTTTTTAATAAGTGTGTGATAAAATCTCGTTACATAGTAATGGCGATAAAAAAAAAAAGACAAATCGTAGGAGAAGGAACGTATGGTTGTGTAGTAGAACCAGCACTTGAGTGTAAAAATCCACAGGATACTATAAATAAGGTGTCAAAGGTAATGAGAAGAAAGGACGCGAAAGATGAATTGAAAGAATATAGAAAATTGAAAAAAATACCTGGTATAGAGAAGTATACATTGGATTTTCCCATATTATGTGAGGCGAAATTTGGAATGCAATTTTCCAATATAGTACGTGAATGCGATGGAACTCGTGTGAGAACAACTTATAAAGAGAATCCCAATGATTTAGCATTATTATTGTTAGAGAATGGTGGATTAGATTTAGATAACTTTACATCGAATATTTTTCCAACCATAGAGAACCACGAAAAAAACAAATTTCTCACTTCTATATTGGAGTTAATAAAAGGAGTTAAATTCTTCAACGATAATAATATTATACATCAGGACATAAAACAAGGAAATATTGTATACAATGTAGAAACTGGAAAAATAAAATTTATAGATTTTGGATTGATGGTTAGAAAGGATGAATTTATAAAGAATAGTAAAGCCAGCAAAAATTACATGGCACAAAGTTGGTCGTATTTTCCACCTGAATTTAGTTGTGCGAATAAGAATGAATACACAGAAAGAAAGAAATGTACGGTCTATAATGATATCTACAAAAAAAGAGGAAATTATAACGCGTTTATTCAGGATGTAGCGAATACATTTGATAGTTTTTGTCTAGGATTAGCAATGTTATCTCTTATAAAAAAAGGGGAGCAGTCTTACCCAGAAAAAAAAGAATTTTTTAAGGAGAGTTATGATTTATTTTCTGAAATGGCTGCCGTATATGTATTTACACGTAACGATTCATTAACCGATTTAGAAAAGAGATACAAAGGACTATTGAAAAAATACGGTATATATAATAGTGAACAACCTACACCTTCTCTAGAAATTATAAAGAAGGCAGAACAATTATCATTAAAGAGTGATAAGTTTTACACACCAGTTAAAGATTGTCCGTCAAATAGACCTGACTTCAACCCTAAAACGAAGAAATGTGTAAATGCGTGTAATACTGGAAAGGTGAGAAATGAAAATTACCGCTGTGTGAATATGAAAAAAACAATCAAGCGACGAGAACCAAATTCTATTTTGAGAGAATGTATAAAAGAAAAGAAGGATTATAACCCATTTACAAAACGTTGCGTGAAACCTTGCAAACCAACACAAAAGCGAAATAGTAAATATCGTTGTGTTTCAATGAAAACACGAAAACAAAGGACAAAAGTGGTGTAAAAACAAAAAAATAAATGCGTACCTTATTTTTTTGTAAATTATAGATGTATGGATGCGTAATAATTGATGACGAGAGTAATAAAGAATCCCGGAATGATTTTATTTATAAGTGCGAGAGAACCAATAACAATTGCCGATAATCCAGTCACAATTCCGAATTTCAAATCTCCCAATTTCTTTTTCAATTCAACGTAATGTGTTTTTTCTTCATCAGTCAGGCTTTCAATATTCGCGTCATTAAGTTTTTTACGGAAGAACCAATATACTGTAAAAACCGCAATTATAAGCAAAATGCCTACAAAGAATTCTATTTTAGTAGAACGATTTTTCATAAGTCCAAGTAACTGTTCTCCGTTCATAAAAATAGTAATGCATGAATATCCGAGTAAGCCTAGTAAAATAACATCGAATGATTCGTTGTATGATAACATCCTATACATTACACAATGAAAAAAACATAAACCGTATGATATGATACTTGTAACAATGATATTTGCCGATTTGAGTTTTGCGCCGATTGCATTGGTAATATATCTAATAACAATTTCATATATCATATCCAATATTGAATTCAAAAAAGGTTATAGTGAAAAAAATAGTTAAAAGTGTCACCGTTTATATACTTAAATATAATGTATCGTTCAAACACAATAAATACGCAAAATAATTTATTACTAACAAATTTGATGGCATTTTATAAAAATCCCGAACATTTATCTAAAATGATTGGGGTTATCAATGGGAATACTAAGATATCACTTCGTATAGTGGACTGGTTTGTTACTAATTTTTCAAAGAAATATTATACTGTATATGATTTGAATAGCGAACAAACTCAAAAACGTCGATTTAAAGTGTATAACGACTATAAATTAAAACTAAAAGCGTATTCAAAGAAAAGATTTGACCCATTTTGTCGTTGGGAACGAATAAGCATGCCTTATAATGAAAATCAAACCATCGAAACGACGATAGGTCAAATGAATTTCTTCAAATGGGCGATAGAAAATGAGATAATTGAATATATAACTGAAAATTATACTGATATCGAAAATGATATGAATAAACGTAATAGCACTTCAAAAAATCGGAGTTCTACCGAAATTCCTGAGACCGCGTTATCGAAGACGAGAAAGAAACGCGAAGAATTATCGTTATCTGCGTGTAAATGTATAAAAAAAGAAACCGTAAAAATCATAGTAAAATTTAATGAGTAATTACAACGCGCTATTTTTAGATTCAGATATAGGTAAATGTGCCCGGATATCAAAATCATTAGTAATAGAAGTAATGAATGATTCGATTTGTTGTATCCATTTATTACCCGGATCATTATCATCATTCATGTCATAGTTAGTATCTTCGTTGGTATCAATTTCTATAACCGGCTTACTCATTGGTTCTTTGCGGTCTAAATTGCATAGCCAATCGTCGTGATATTTTTTACATTTTTCAAGGTAAGATAGTTCAATATTATTTTCTCCGGTTCTGGACCGTTTTGTTACACGATTGTAACACGTTTCGGCAGTGGAATTGATGTATACAAATCCATCAATGTTAAACTGATTAATATATTCTTTAAACAATAAATTATAAATACTATAATCTATTTCACTGATAATGCCGTCGTCATATAACATCTTTGCGAAGATATTTCGGTCAGCTTCTATTGAGCGTTCACAAATAACAACTTTACATAATTTATTTTCTTGAATTGTTTTTCGTAATACGGATAATCTGGTTGTAAGAGCCATCATCTGGAACTGAAACGCGTATTGTGCTTGATTTTCGTAAAATTTTTCTATAATGGTGCGACCATCTTTATCCTTGATTGTTTCCCAAATATCAACGGGTTCTTTTACGAAAATGATTTCTTGTGAATTGTGATAACGTTTTTGTAATTCCTGCACGATGGTGCTTTTACCGGTTCCAATGTTTCCTTCAATTGAAATAATAATAGGTTGAGACATAATTATATTCGTATATAACTAAATGGTTTATAATAATTCTAATACAAATAGTAAATTATTAAATTCAATTTTTGTAAAACTATTTTTTGTTATCATCCATCATGTTACTACTCAAGATACGTTGACATATCAGTCTTCTTGGTCTTCTTGGTCTTGGTCTTGGTTCCTGAATACTTGTCATATGTGTAAATTATATATATATATAATACAAGTATATATATATAATTTACACATATGAAAGATACAAAAGTGAGTGAAATTGAATTGAAAGAAGAAAACCCCCGCCGTTCGTCAATTTTTGAACAAATAAAAGAAAAACAGAACGACCAGGATTTCACGCAAAGAATGAATGTAACAACCGCATTTTTGTTTGAAATCTACCGTGTATTAATGGGAACAATGTTAATTTTATTTGTTCCTCAAAATTGCGGCGACCATATTTGTGGTATGACTGAAAACATAGTATCAAGTAATCCGGTTATAAACATTAACTTTGCTATGAATATATTTACTTTTATCTGTTTTTCGTGTTTATATTTTACCGAAGTATCAAGAGAAAATAATTTAATCGAATATTTAGACGTAAGTAAAGAACATCCAAGAGATAATGATTCAGTTGGAAGAGCTTTACAGTTGTTACCCGATAATAAAAAACAACAAATATTGGATAATGATAAAATGTATAAAAATTTGAGTTATGTAGCGGTTGGGTCATTTATATTGAATAGCATTTTTAGTGGTATCAGTGTATACGACCAATATTTGGATGATAAAACAACAACTGTATTTATAACCAATGTCATGTTCTTGGCAAGTAAATTAGGAGATGTATACAAAATAGCAAACACGGAAGAGAACGTATTTTTATCCGCTTACTTGACTCGTAAGATACAGTTTAACTATGTTGACGAGGATTATATGATACCCCACGAAGAACGTGTGGTTGAACTAAGTGAAGAAAATTTGAATCATTATTCATCAGCATAATTCGCGCATTGGTTTGTATTTCAATAAATCGATAATATTAGTAGTTGTTGGAAATTCCGTTTTACCATATATGTCTTGAAGTAATAACCATTCAAATAATCCACCTGTGTACATATATACTTCGGTGAATCCAAGCCCACATAGTTTATTACACTTGTCTTCTACATCCGCATCATTATTATTTTTACCATATATAATGATCTTATTCTTATCGAAGTTATAACTTTCGATAAGTGTATTAATATAACTCTCTTCTTTTTGATATGAAATCGTATTTTTAATCAAACATTGTTGTTCCGTGATTGGTAATGTATTGATTATAACATATTGATTATTTCCATTCTGTATTATATATTGCATATCTTCAAATGAAATTTTTTTGAATTTTCTTTTGAAAAGACCATAAAACATATATTTATATTTATGTATGAATTATTTAAAAATGTATATATAAAATTGAATATAACTATTATATTGTTTATAAAGGAAACAATTAGTAATATGGACCTAACACAAAGTAAATTATCGCGCGCGGAATGGGAAACCATTGAAGTACCTGTAACCGAAAATGAAAAGTCGGTTTTGAATTTGATTTGTAATGGATTTCATAATGTAAATGAAAAATATAACAAACACACGTCTTTGCTTTCCTTTGTAAAGATCGAAAAAACAGATGAAATAGAACAAATGATATATAATAAATATTTTGAAGAAACAATACGTAAAAATAGTGATAAAAATAATGATGAAACCATAAAAAAAATAGTAAATGACAATAATACATCTGTGCGTAGTGTAAAGGCATTAAAAAGTGCTGATAATCTGCGTATCCAAAATCTTGATAAAAATATAAAAACAAATACGCAATATATATTTGACTTTGTTGTCTTGGAATTGCTATGTAACTTAATAGAAAACATTTCTAACCGGAATATCAAGTATGCGTTTAATCTGTATACATTGATGCAATTACAAAAGTCGTCTATACGCAATATCAATCGTGTATTATTAAAGGTAACAAATTCAGTAATCGAATACGCAAATACATTTACACAGCCAAATGAAGTAATCTATAATGCTTATTCATTTATTGAACGCAATAAATACTTGTTGGAATATGAAGATATGGCGTTGTATAATCATCAAAAAGAAATATTCAGTTTATTCAAGCAACCAGAAGAAACCCATATTCCCAAGTTTGTATTATATACTGCACCGACCGGAACCGGTAAAACAATAACCCCTGTTGGTCTATCTAGTAAGTATAGGGTGATATTTGTATGTGTTGCCCGTCATATTGGTCTGGCACTTGCGAAGGCATCAATATCAATCGGTAAGAAGATTGCTTTTGCGTTTGGTTGTGCGAGTGCCGAAGATATCCGACTCCATTATTACTCTGCGATTGATTATACACGAAACAAGCGTTCTGGTGGTATCGGTAAGGTAGATAATAGTGTAGGTGATAATGTAGAAATTATGGTATGTGATGTCCAGTCATATCTCACCGCAATGCATTATATGTTGGCGTTTAACCCGGCCGAACAAATTATAACATATTGGGATGAACCCACTATTACGCTTGATAGTGAAGATCATGCGTTGCATGCGGTGATTCATAGAAATTGGGTAGAGAACCAAATACCAAATATGATATTGTCGTGTGCTACATTGCCAGCTAATAATGAATTACAACCGGTATTTGCTGATTTTAAAAGCAAGTTTGTTGATGCCGAAGTATATAATGTAACCAGTTATGATTGTCGTAAATCGATTCCAATCATTGATAAGCAAGGATACTATGTTTTACCGCATAATTTATATAATACATATGATGAACTACGCGCGTGTGCCGAATACTGTAATCAAAATAAAACAATCCTCCGTTATTTCGATTTACGAGAGATTATTAAGTTTGTCACATACGTGAATGAAAACAAAATGATTGACGAAACGTATTACATCAACAATTATTTTGAAGGAAGTATTAATGAAATTACAATGAACCGATTAAAAACGTATTATTTGGAATTATTGTTGCATATTAAACCTGATTCTTGGAGTAGTTTATATACATTCAGTCAAGAATCGAAGAAAATGAAGTTTAAGACAAATAATGCTACTTCTGCAACAAATGGGTTATTATTAACGACAAGTGACGCATATACGGTTACTGATGGTCCAACTATATTCTTGACTGAAAACGCATATAAGATTGGAACCTTCTATATTCAACAGTCAAAGATACCAGACCACGAATTTCAACGGATTTTGGAAAATATTACAAAAAATGATGAAGTCGCGAAGAAAATCGATGTAATCGAGAACACTATAACCGCATTGGAAGAAAAATCAAATACAACAGATAATGATACAAAGCGTGATACAGGTAAGATGTCTAATGAAACCACTAAACTGTTGACTGAAATTAATAAATTACGAAAAAAAATTCAATTGACTACATTAGATAGTAAATATGTTCCTAATACAAAGACTCATTTAGATTTATGGTCTTCTAATACAAAGAACGAAAACGTATTCGTCTCTAATATAGATACGGATACTGCGAAAGATATAATGTCTTTGGATATAGATAATAAATTGAAAGTGTTATTGATGTTGGGAATCGGTCTATTTGTTGATAATCTAAACGTAAAATATATGGAAATAATGAAACGATTGGCGGACGAACAAAGGTTGTTTATTATTATAGCAGATACAGATTATATATACGGAACCAATTATCAATTCTGTCATGGTATGATTGGTAAAGATTTAACTAAAATGACCCAACAAAAAACGCTACAAGCAATGGGTCGTATTGGAAGAAATAACGTTCAACAAGATTACACTATTCGGTTTAGAGATGATGATATGATAAAACGATTATTAGAAACGCCTGAATATAACCTCGAAGCGGTCAATATGTGTAAATTATTGAATACTCCCATCTAAATGTCTATATGAAATCATAAAAAATAAAAAATATATTTTTTATGGTGTATTGTGTCTATAGTACAGATTTATTTATGCGAGTAGGTAACCCATGACCAAATAAGATCATGTAAATAAGCATGACCGCACCCAATAATAAACTTCTATTCTCGGCAACCGCCGGGGATTGACCTAGTAGAAAAACCATAATCGCGTATAGTAAAATACCAATTATTACTGAATGTAGTAACATAACAAGTCCACGTTCCATAGTATTATACACTCTATTGAGAAAATAAATTTCAAATAATATATAATATATAAAAATGAATATAAAGATACATTCCTATTATATCATGTGGAGGGGTGAGTGTATAAATGTATATATTGTAAATAACACAGCTCCTTTAGCTTAGTGGTAGAGCATTACACTTGTAATGTAAAGGTCGCGTGTTCAATTCACGCAGGGAGCTTCTGCTCTTGTAGTTTAATGGTAGAACGGCGGTCTTATGAGCCGTTAACGGTGGTTCGATTCCGCCCTTGAGCATGTGGTTATGAAAACGACCCTAATAAGTTTTTCTATCGCACAAATGTCCGAGTGGTCTAAGGAGCCAGACTTAAGACCTGGTAGCGTAAGCTGCGTGGGTTCGAACCCCACTTTGTGCAAATATTTCAACCTGGTTAGCTCAGTTGGTAGAGCGCTAGCCTTTTAAGCTAGTGGTCGAGGGTTCAAGTCCCTCATCGGGTGTGGTCTATGAGTGAAGACCCTATAAACCACTCATTTCTCGTAATTGGGAATGGCACCGTCGGAAAATTTATAAGGTCCTATAGTGTAGTGGTTATCACTTCAGTCTTTGAATCTGAAAACTCGGGTTCGAATCCCGATAGGACCTAATATATAAAAAATATAATTATAAAAAAAATGATATAAAAACAAAGTATTCTATTATAATGTGTATAGAATACACTAAGCTCCTTTAGCTCAGTTGGTAGAGCGCGAGACTGTTAATCTTGAGGTCGTTGGTTCAACCCCAACAGGGAGCGTTTTTATTTATGTAGTATAAATTGAAATACTTTTTTACAACAAAAAGGTTTGTTGTAAACAAAATCTAACGATATTATAATTCAGTATGTTTCACAAGAACCCAAAAACGATAGTACTTGTTCTATTAATAATCGTATTTTTGTATATAATTTTAGCAAATTATTTTGTAACTACAGAAGGTCTTTCTGCGAGAGAAGCAAAACGAAGAGGTGCAAGGGGTGCAAAAGGATTATTAAAATCAAAAGTGCCGACCTCAGAAATACAAAACACATCGTGGGATGTTATTATGACAGAAGTAAATGATAATCTGGACGCTGTAAAAAGTAATACCATATTTGATATTACTGCCGTATCGGAAAAAAAACCTACACAAACACCAAATAAAGATAGTTTCAAAGTAAATGAAAAAAAAACAATCAATATACCCACTGAAATATCTACATTTACAGGTGCGATTGTGATTACCCCCCAGGGTGGTAATAAATTTCCAACGAAATTTATTCTTAAATTAACCAATAATATCGGAAGAAATAAAATTTTATTTACTCCTTGGGGGAGTGGACCAGTAGAGAAAATACCTATAAATAATATGATAGGTCCCGATAATTATGGTACATTTAATTATAATACCGGCATTTTTTCAACCAAGGACCCTTCTGGTAAATTAATTGATGGATTAAGTGTTGGAGGATTAAATATTGGTAAAAACGCAATCAATGCTATGACTGTTGGGACAATATATGATAGAAAAAATATACCATTGGGTAATCCCAATGACCCTGGTAATGTTATCACAATAACTGTTCCGGTTGGTGATTTGGGCTATAGTCAAAATGTGTTCACTATTAATTGTAATAATGCCGATAACGCAACTGGCATCATAGTCCATTTGGCAAAAGCATCTGAGATTTGATGATTATGATACAATATATTCATAATCATATAGACAAAAACTATTTATAGTCCTTTTGTATGGTCGATCACATATGGATTGGAATTTAAAGAAGATAATATGTCAGTATTAGTGCGTTCAGTTTGAATATCTGATTTTAAAGAACGGTCATTTCCTGCTAATCTCCCCATCGTAGATGCATCGGGTGATTTGTATGGCATATTACCAGAAACGGGACGAGAATTCTTTAAGTATTCGTCTTTATTCGCCACGCGCATATTTACATCTGAATTTAAAAGTGACATGTTACCCTTCACCAATCGTCCTTCGATTGTGCTAGACTTAATATCGTTATTGCGTTGATTATAACCTGCTTCATATGAGGTAGTTTTCTTTGTTCCTGCCGCAGCACTCGAACCACCTGCATAATAAAAATCTCCCGTTTCTTGACGAGTAGTATGAGTCGCCTGTTGTTGAGTAACTTTGTAAGCACCTCCGTTCTGATTTGAATTTACATTCATATGGAATTTGGAATTTTCGGTGGTTTCGCGAATAGTAGTTGGTAGAGTGTCTTTTGGGTTATACATATAAGAGTTTGAAACTGCAGTTCCAGCGTTTTGATAAGGACGAAGAGAACCTATTGCGTTTTCTTTTCGCGATGGTCTCAATACGTCAAGTAATGGGGCGATTACAGATCCCATTCCTCCACTTACCATTCCAAAATAACTATCTTGTTTATTCGCACTACGATTATTAGGATAAGCCATTTTTGCGTTTATACCATGGTCATTTACATTGGCTTTATTATGACCCGGTGCACTAGCAACACCAAATGGTCGCGCACCCAAATCTTGATTGTGTGAAGGCATATATTCGCCCTTGTTGTAAGACGCATTGTTATGGGCACCAGCACCACCAGTATAATCTGTAGTTGTTTCAGGTCTAGTTACATTTTTTAATATATTCACGGCACGGGAAGTTTGTCCTTTTTCAAGACCACCAGTAGTAAACCATCTATCACTTGACATTTCAAACGATGTATCGGGTCTATTTTTTTCCACAACACCCATTTGTTCTGGTGTTGCGTTATTTTTGATAGCGTGTAAGGCAGGACCTTCGTGTCCGTATAATAGATTTCCACCAGATTTGGGATTGTTTTCTACGCGTAAGTTGTCTACTGTCTTAGGTTGCCATTGTTCTCTCTCGGCCATACCAGAATTGAATCCACCTGAACCTTCACTTGTAAATCCCAGTCCTAAACCAGGTGCGACAGATTCCTCTTTAAACGGATTTACATTAGACATTTTCATACTAGGATTAACTCTTGATTGTATAAAGTCGCTTTGGTTTGGAACACCGTGAGCCCATTGTGTGTTTTCGTCAGGTGCGAATAAAGGCGATTGTTCTGATTTTGTAACAGTTTGAGATCCAGAACCGGTATAAGAATCTAAAAGTCCTTCTGTTTCATTTTCAGATTTCATACTGCCTCTTAAATTACTACCGAAAAAAGGGACCATATTGTTATGTTGAAAATATCCGGTGCCTACTTTTTCACCACTCATTGAATAAAACTCGGGACTTCCTTCGCTCACAGGTGTTTGTTGATTGAAATATTTGTCAGTATATACCCCATTACCACCAAACTTATTATTATTTGACAATTCAGTTGTTTGGTCGGTTTCAGTAGAAACAATCGGGTATTCTGTTGGATAATTTTGATTCGGAATATTTGTATTCGGTAAATTTGCGAAACTTTCTTTATCTTTATTCTTCTTTTTATTCTGATTATTGATTACATAAAAACTTGATAACGCAAATAGGGGCACAATTACTTCCATGATTTATATTACAGATATATATTATATAGACTTTATAATATTTATAAGGTATTTATATTATTGTATTTTTTTCGTGTATAATGTTCCGGGACAATCTTCTTCGGTTCCACCTATACAAACTGATTTTCCGGCAAGATAATAATCTGTATTCTGGGTTCCCTCAACAACTGGAACACGTTGTTTGAAATGGTCCTTCTCTAAAATTCGTGTTTGTATGTTCTCGTGGAATGTTTTTTCTAAACCATTCAATGGGTTTAATAATGGCGACTCCCAACGGTTCTGTTCGCAATCTTTATACATCCACGCCGGGTGACTTGCCCGCGATTCCTGTACGAATGGCGTTTCATTCTTATAATAATTTCGTCCGGTCTGGACACTATTTATTTTGTAATTGTTTTTTTCAGGTAAATCCCGATTATTTTGTCGAGTTAATCCCATCATATCACTCTCCAAGTTAATGCTATTTGTATGTAAATTCGCCCCCCATTTTTGAAGACGTACCTGTGGGTCTTCCATAAATGGCATGTCAATGCCTTGTCCTGGTGTGTTTAACATATATCTACCTGCGAAACTGCTTTCTTCTACCTGTTTTTTTATACGGTATGGGTCGTCGTGAAATCTCGTAAATGCCATTTTGATATGTGTATTGTTATATTATATCGGGATAAAATTTATACTTCAATAAAAACTTAAAAACAATCATATTATATGAACTATGCTTGATGATGCCTAAAATATGCTTGAATATGATATTAAAAAATGAAAGTAAAGTGATTATTCGTCTATTAACATCTGTGTTACCGATTATTGATAGTTATTGTATATGTGACACCGGTAGTACTGATAATACAATAGAGTTAATAGAACAGTTTGGTAAAGAAAATAACTTACCCGGAAATATAATAAGAGAACCATTCAAGGATTTCGGATATAATCGTACTTATTCATTAAATGCGTGTTTTGGACTAGAAAATGCCGATTATTTATTGTTATTGGACGCCGACATGATACTAGAATTCGGTTCTGGGTTCTCTATTGATGATTTTAAAAATGAATTACAACAAGACGTGTATTATGTGTTACAAGGTTCAGACCAAATGTACTATAAAAATGTGCGACTGGTAAAAAATATCGAGGATATGTATTATTGGGGAGTAACTCACGAATATCTATCGTTACCAGAGAACCACACTACAAATACGATTTCTAAACAACACTTATTTATCAATGATGTTGGTGACGGTGGTGCGAAACAAGATAAATTTACTCGCGATATCCGTTTGTTAAAGAATGGATTAATAGAGAACCCGAATAACGATAGATATACATTTTATCTCGCAAATAGTTACAAGGATACGAACCAATACGCACTGGCAATAGAAACCTATAAAAAACGTGTAGCACTGGATGGGTGGAAACAAGAAGTATGGTATTCATATTATAATATGGGTCTTTGTTATTGTGGATTGAACGATTATCCCAATGCGTTGTTTTATTGGTTAGAGGCGTATAGTATACTGCCCGAACGAATAGAGAACCTATATCAAATAATCTGTTATTATCGTAAAAAGGGTCAACATTCCTTAGCATATCATTATTACCAGTTGGCAGACTATCAGCGAACAAAACACACATCAACCGACCATTTGTTTTATCATAAAGATATTTATGATTTTAAATTAGATTATGAGTTCTCTATCATTGGTTTTTATTCTAACAATATGAAAAATAATATATATGATTCTTGTAATAAAGTACTCACTTCATATTCAAGTGACAATATAAAGAATAATGTATTGCAAAATTACAAGTATTATGCCAAACAATTGTCAAGTATGAAACAAAATAATAATCAGGTTCTCTTACTCAATAAAAATATTTGTGAAGTAGATATTGATTTGAATAATTTTTATTCATCTACCCCGTCTATATGCTCGAACAATTCAAATACAAAGTTATTTGTTAACACGCGATATGTGAATTATTTTATCAACCCTGATGGTAGATATACAAATTGTGAAAATATAATTACTAAAAATGTAACATCTGTTTTTCGTATAGAAGATTGCGGTTTAATAAAGGAAGAAGAGTTTGAATTAGGGTATAATGAGAACCTAGACAATTATTATATTGGAATGGAAGATATACGATTGCTATATCATAACAATGAACTTGTATATAATGCGAATCGTGTATTACCAGACCAAACAATTCGTATTGAAACCGGGAAAATAAATATATCAGAAACCGCGGTTGGTTACAGTAATATAGTACAAAAAACGAATATCAATCCGGTTGAGAAAAATTGGGTTCTCTTTACTGATAATAAAAATGAACTCAAAGTAATATACAACTGGTTTCCTATTACGATTGGTTCTTATGTATCTGACAATGATAAAACACAATTTGAAGATACACACAATATTTCTACACCCAGTTTTTTTAAAAATGTCCGCGGTTCTACGAATGGTGTGGTAATCGGTAATGAAATCTGGTTTATTTGTCATATTGTTAGTTACGAAAATAGAAGTTTTTATTACCACATGTTTGTCGTATTAGATCGCGAAACATATAAATTAAAAAATTATTCTCAGTTATTTACATTCGAAAGAGAACCAATAGAATATACATTGGGATTTGTTCTCTTAAATGATAATTTGTTGGTTGGATATAGCACAAATGACAGAACAACCAAATATATAAATGTAAAAAAAAACGACATTGAAGAATTATTTATGATGTAATTTTATTTGTCTGGTGTGCATGAAATCAATAAGATTAGTTCTTCGTTTAGTTGTTCTTCTTTTTTTGGGTCATTCACAATCGAATCGATATTTTTTGTTGTCATATATCCCTTGCATATACCACAATGGTCTTCATTTGAATACATTACTTTCAAGTCAACTTCATTTTGTTTGTTTTGAATAGTCCATCTACCAAGTTGTATTTTATTCGGGTTTGTAAATAACACTGAGCGAAAGAGAGAATACACGTGCGAGACAGTAAATTTGGTAGAAACAGACATATTATAGTATAATTTATGAATGTTATATGTTCTCTATACTGGTTTCAATTTTTGCTTGTTTACAACATCCAAAGCTACGACGATGATAGTTTGTAATACCAAATTCGTCTATTCCTTCGCGATGTTTTTTTGTTCCATAACCCATATTTGTATCAAGACCATACATAGTAATCAAATCCGGATATTTCTCACACAATTCCAATACATAGTTGTCTCTCGCAGATTTTGCCAAAATGCTTGCCGCTGCGATACCCATATATTTACCATCACCCTTTTCAACAGTAGCGTGTTCTAATTGACAAATCATTTCTTTTTCTGTATCAAACCGGGTATACGGTGTAAAATAATTTCCATCTATAACTGCCATATAATCACTCATTTTTGTTTTATTTTGTATATTTATTTGATGTTTTAGCATAGTTTCTTGTATACAGTCGTGCATACCATTCATTACTGATTTTAGTATGTTAATATTATCAATAACGTCTGATTCAATATACGTTATGTGCCAAGCAATTGCGTGTTTTTTAATATAATCTGCCTTTTCATTTAGTTTTGTCTTTGACGAGAATTTTTTACTATCTTTGATATCCACACCCGAAAAATCCTCTTCATTTTTAGGTAATACTACACATGCTATATAAACCCGACCAAACAAACAACCTCGTCCCGCCTCATCAATACATAATTCATATTTATTGTTGTTCTCATTGTCATAAAATCTTTCCAATAAAGGTTTTTCAGTTTTGTTCTTAATTGTGGGCATAATTATATATTATTATGTCTTATTCATTTCATTGTTATATTATCAATTTTTGATAATATAAAGATAGTTTTTTTTCGTAGTATATGATATAACGAATTATTCACATGAAATTACCCAATATTAAGTTACCAAATATAAAATTAACTCGTTTCAGTGTATTTGTACTAATCTTATTTGTTTTAGTAATATTCATAATGATGGGTAGTTTTTGTAACAAAGAGTCTTTTGTTGCTTTCCAAAAGGAAGAACCTGTATTAAATAGTGTTTTTATACCCCAATATTCCAAAACGAAGAATGTATACAAATTATACGATAACTTATATTTTGATAACAAGAATGGCAATTTGATTGAAGTGAATGGAGAAGCATATGAAGAGACTGCTACTGTCCCTGTTGCCGAGCCTGTTGCCGAGCCTGTTGCCGAGCCTGTTGCCGAGCCTGTTGCCGAGCCCGTTGCCGAGCCTGTTGCCGAGCCCGTTGCCGAGCCCCCGACTGATGTCACTGTATCCGATACGTTTGTAGGTATGGATTCAAATGGAACTTCAATTACGGGTATAATCATTTCAAAACGTGTAAATAATCCTACTGTATCAAACTCTACGGTTACATACGACACAAGTGGTCTGGTAGCAGGTGATTCTATTGATACAGAAGAGAGTTTAATATCATCTATATTACCAAGTATGAATTCGTGGGTCTACACAAGCCAGTGTGAAAATACGACAAAAAAAGTTGTCATGTACATTCCTTGGAATACAAATACATATATAATCGTTCTTGAGAGAACATCCGAATCTCCCGTAACGTGGAATATTCATAATACCTTTTATTTTGGTTCAGACGATACGAAAGTAATGGGTTCTAATGGGATACATCCATTAGATATAACTAAATCTATTATACAAAATGTCGATACAAGTAACTTGAACCAAATCGTATCTGAAACCGATTACAACAATCGCTCTGTATATCAATTAAATGATAAAATCAAATATGATATTAAAACATCAAATTTAGTTTTGAATACAACAGATACAACAGTTAATATATATGACCGTAACAAGATTTCTAAAAACGCAAGTGATATTACTGATGCGATGACAGTAAATAATATTACATTTAACCCTTGGTATCTAACACAATCCAATTCTGGTGATACCAGTGCTAATTATGTTGTATATATGCCTAATGGAGTGAATACGATTGTTTGTATATTTGGATATAGTTCAAGTGAAGTCAAGTTCAAGTTATTAAATGTCGTTCGTTACAATACAACCGAAGCGGTAAAAGTACTTCCTTCTACAACGGTTGTTGAAACACCAACAACCACAACTGCAGCGTCAACACCCGAAACGGAAAATAACACATCAGAAGATTACATATTAAAAACACAAATCGTGCCACCGGTATGTCCTGCATTTCCCGAATACCCAACCACTGTAAAATGCTCTAACTGCGGTGAGAATGATTCTTCAACCACTACTGGTTCTACTACAAACGGAACCGGGCAAACAATTGCGTCAGGATTGGTTCAAGGGACAGGTGATGTGGCGACAGGATTGGTTAAAGGAACGGGTGATGTAGCCAGCAATCTGATTTCAGAAACTGGAGGAGTAGCAAAAGAACTGGTTGGTGAAACAGGTGGATTAGTTCGTGACGTGGCAGGTGAAACGGGTGGACTAGTAAGAGATGCCGCAGGGGGTGCTGGTGGACTGGTAAGAGATGCCGCAGGGGGTGCTGGTGGACTGGTAAGAGATGCTGCTGGGGGGACAATAGATATTGTATCAGATATCGCGGGTGGTTTATCTCCATTATTTAATTATAATCCTACCCAAGTTCAACAAACCCAACAACCAAATAATCAACAAACCAATAATCAACAAACACAACAATCTAATTATCAGCAACCAACAACGCAAAGAACAACCGCACCTTACTTAGGAACAAATCATGTATCCGGACAAGTAAAAACAGATAATTACTCCTATTTTGGCAAATTGCCATCCAATCGTGCCAGCAATTATATGCCAATCACAACCGATTTTAGTTCATTTTCGTAATAAGTAAATACAGGTGTAAAAGTATATAAAATTGTATGTATTCATTATTGTATCACAACGAAAATAGTAATGAATAAATTATTAAAAGAAATAGATTTGAACGACATACTTGGTCGTGAAGGGACATTTAATGAAATAAAAGATATATTGGATTATTTGAAGAACAATAACAACAATATCAAAGACAAAAAGGGAATTTATATATATGGTCCTCCCGGTTGTGGAAAATCTAAATTTGTAGTGGATTTACTCGAAAAATTAGACTATGATATCATAAAATACGATGCTGGAGATGTAAGAAACAAAAATTTGATTGAAACAATGAACAGTAATAGTGTTTCAAATCGCAATGTGCTGAATATGATAAAACGAAAGGAAAGGCGACTTGCAATAATTATGGATGAAATCGATGGCATGAATAATGGAGACCGAGGTGGCATAACCGCATTAATTAAACTAATACGTCAAAAAAAAACAAAGAAACAGTTACAGGAAAATACTACTATCAATCCGATAATATGTATTGGTAATTACCACATGGACAAGAAAATAAGAGAACTAATGAAAGTGTGTTATACATTTGAATTACATCGTCCAACAAATATACAAATAAAAACAATATTATCGCGTATTATTCCAGACAATTCATTAGAATTTCATACACGTGATGATATAGTGATAGACTATATACAGAATGATATGCGGAAACTGGAATTTATCCACAATCTATATACAAAGGATAAACACTTTATAACAAATGGGAAGTTCAAAACTATTTTACAAAAGAAAACGTACAATGATGACACCAAAAATATTACAAAAAACATAATAAATAACTATTATCCATTAGAAGAACACAATACAATTATGAATGAAACCGAAAGAACTATCGTTGCGTTATTATGGCACGAAAATATTATAGATATGTTTTCAAAGTTCCCATCAAAAAAAGTAATCCCATTGTATATAAAAATTTTAAATAATATCTGTTTTGCGGACTATACTGATAGAATTACGTTTCAAAATCAAATATGGCAGTTTAATGAGATGACATCATTAATAAAAACATTTTATAATAATAAAATATATCATAATGAATTTCCAGAAAATCAAAATAAGTTTCAGCCAGAAGAGGTCCGTTTTACTAAAATATTGACAAAATATTCAACTGAATATAATAATCTGATGTTTATTACAAATTTATGTCAAGAATTAGAATTAGATAAAAAGGACCTGATGCAATGTTTTCAAGAATTAAGAATATATTACAAAGACCGCCCAATAGAGAAGTTATTAGAATTCACAAACATATTTAATGATACGCTACTAACAAAGTTAGATATCAAACGAATTTATAGATATTTGGATAAGAATGTAAAAAAAGAAACTATCATCTTAAATGAGTTTGAAAGTGATACAGAATAAAAATGACTTGTGATTGATTATATTGTATGAAACTACAATATAATTTGTATAGATATTACCGATTTATTCGTGTATATTTACAATGAGTTCTGGGCGAGATTTTATTTCTGTTTGATATATTTTTACATTATCTTCATTTGTCGCAATAGTGGTTTGAACTGGTTGTTCTTTTCGCGATTCAATAATTTTTGTTTGTAATAATTGATTAAATCGTTCTAGTTTTGAAACTTGTTCGTTTAATTCTTCGATTCGTTTTCGTTGATTCTGTATAACTTCGATGATTTGTTGACTATTTAAAGTGATCGGTTCTTGTCCCGGACGATTTAATACAATAGGTGCGTTTTGTTTTTGTTGTTCTTGTGCGTTTTTTATCATAACTTCTCGTTTTTCTTCGATTTCCTTGATTTGTTTTAGCGCATCGGGTTTCATATTTGGTCTTCCTGGTTCATAATGCATCAATAAATTATCAATATCATCTAAAAAGAATTTCTTAATATTTTTTTCTGCTTTTCTACGAATGAATGAATTCACCACCTTGCCTGATTCTTTGAATACACGTGGGTCTTGGTTTTGTTCAAACATTTTACGCTTGTCAAAAGTATTATGTTCGTGTGAGAAAACAAGTATTGTTTTTAATGGGTCAAGTTGAACGAAAGGAATGGTATAATCCTTCAAAAAAGCGCGTTCTTCTGCTAACGCGGCGTGTTCTTCGTATCTGGTTTGTGATAATAACTCTTTTTTGAAAGCAAAAGTTCCCGCCGTAGCGTGATTCGGTCCATATGGTCCACATTGTATCATTTTATCCATTCCTTTAAAAAATATATAAATCTCACTTGAGCCAGCACATAGTGCGTCGGGGTTGGATTGTAATACATCTACTGCGTGTGAAATTCGTTCGGGTGGGTAATAGTCGTCGTCGTCCATATAAACAAAAATAGAACCTCGTGCCTGGTCATGAACAAAATTGCGTTTGGCACCAAGAGTCATCTTTTCATCTATATCAAAATAACGTATCTGTTGAATATTCGAAGCTTCTACTAAATCTTTTATCTTATCTGTCCCATCATCAACGATAATCCATTCTATTCTATCTTTTGGATAATCCTGATTACGAAAGCAATTAAACATATTTTCTATAAACGGACGCCTGTTAAACGTAGGGGTGCATACACTAACAAGTGGATAAACCTTCTTTGTTTTCTTTCCCATTAGTATCTACAATAATATAGTTTTTATATACATATTATTATTCCTATTTTTACGTATACTTGCAATTATAGTATAGTGTGGAATTTGTTTAATTCACAACATCTTTACTGGGGGGAGCGGGTATAGAAAGAAATTTCTTGTCAAATCCAGTAAAATGTAATCCAATAAAAATAATAAATAATACGATGACAAGCTTCATTAGTCCATTACTAATAGAATCCAATGTGCTATCTTTTGTTTCAAACTTATAACCATTCGGTTTCATTATATAATCCATAAACAACCCCAGTTTATTCACATTCAATAAAGACGTAATTATTATACTCATACCAAATAAAACAAATAATGTAAGTTTCACAGATTCGACTTTAATATTCATATTGACATTGATTATAGCGGTTACCATGGTTATTATAAACGTAATAGAATACAAATGACGATATATGAATTCAATAATCATATTAATATAATCCATAAGTCCAAACGGATGACAATTCGAGTCGTCGCTTAATTTGGGTTTATTTTTTTCAATAAATTCATATATTTCTTCCTTATATTCGTCATTTGTTAATGGGGCAGCGTATAAATACTTCGCAACCATTGTATGAAGCATAATATAACCAACTATACCCAAATACATAACCGGTCCAATAAATACAAACATATAAACAATATATAAAATCAGACCAATCAAAAATAACGGTATGTAAATATAAACTGGGTGCGCTTGCGTTAGAAAAAACTTAATCAATTCAAAGTTTTCTTCGTCCATAGCAGATAGTACCAAAAGACCCATTACACTAACTAGAATACCAAGATACAGATAATCCGCCGTGACATTAAAGGTTGCGAAATTAATAAGGGTATCTTTCAAAAAACCAACAAAATTATAACAACACGCATTTAAAATGACGAATAAAACAATAAACATTGCCGGAAGAGTAGTATTATTTTTTACAAAAGGTTTATCTGGTAGTTCAATAATTACATTTGTTTGAAAACGATCAATCACATTTGTTGATTTACCAAACATCCACAAAAGAATACGATAAAACTTACTATCTTTTGATAATTCGGTAACGCGTTCATGCGAAACATCTTTGAATGTACCTTGGTATTTCGAATCCTTATATAATCGTTCATCATTTTCATTTTTATAGAATAATACAAACATCCAATTGATGACTGATAAACTCGCAATACTAATTGCTAATAATCGTGTAAGTATATCTTTTACGATCATTACATCTGAATCATCTTTATCAATCTCTTTTCCAGCAATCATAGATAATACCATAGATATCACAGTCTGTGTATATTTATTTAATTCGTCATAAATAAATTGTATCCATTCAGAAGTGCTTCTCTCTTTTGAATATTTTTTTCTATTCCCTTCATATATATCATCTTGTCCCGTCCAGTCGTCTTCCTCTGGAATATATATAGGATTCAATGTTAGTCCCTCGACAATTGTCTTCTTGGTAGTTTTCGTGTTATCAATGTGGTCGTTCACGTCATTATTCGTATGATGTATATTATCCAATGGTTCTATATCGTGATATTGTTTGATTCCACCTTTCCTTTTCTTTATATTTTTAATCTTATGTATCATGTTTTCTTTTTGAAAATTTATATTTTTTGAATTACTAAATGTGGGTGTAGTATCATTTTGTTTCATGAGTATATAATATAAATGAGGTATATTATACATTGCGATAAAAAGTGACAAATTTACACACATTATTTTGCATACATTAGACCACAATTTCCATTTATAAAAGACAATACATTATATCGTTCTTCATATAGCGTCAAATTAAAATTATATTCAAATAAACGCCAGTTCAATTTACGAACACCTACAATATTTCCATTGTCATCACAAACTGTATCTATATTTGAATTCGTCAAATCAATCGGTGGTACATATGTGCTAATTTCAAGTTCGATGGAACGAAATTTGTTTAAATTAATTGCGCCAGAAGGTTGATATTCAAATGGACTGGTATTTAAACAAAAATTATAACAATATATTCCATCCTTTGCGTTTCCAGGTGTTCGCGTATATTTTTCAATATAATCATATACTCCACGTGTTAATGTATTTTCTCTATATTCACCATCCAATACAATACCCATTGTTTCCATTATTTCTTTGCGATTATCAACTGTAAACGCTTGACTAAACGAAATACCAGTATTACGTAGGTCATTTGGGTCAATATTTGGAAAAGTGCCATTATTATCGGTATTTGTATAAATACTACCTCTTACAGGAAGAAACTTATAAGGCCAGTTTGTATAATTAGACCATTCATTTCTTAAATTCACATCATTTCGCTGTAATCTCCACATCCAATTTGAAACCATACCGGTAGATTTTATCTCCAATCTCTTTGAACCAGTTATGTTCTCAAAATCGTATTTTATGACGTCTTTTATTAAATATACGTGGTCTTGTGCTGCGAATACACTGGCTTCGTCTTTTGATAAAAAACAGTAGGTTGATATTAAATGTATATCGGCATTCCAAGTAGATATTTTGGTTTCGTAATTTTCAGCAGAAATGATGAAATTGGGTGGTGTTTGTAAGAACCGATACATTTGAAAACGCGATTCGTTAAAATCTGGTTGAATATAAGGACGATTATTTTCACTATCAAATACATCTCTGACTTGGAATAACTCTTGAATTGGACGGAATGTAACATTAATAACGAGCTCGTTATATTGTAATGCAACCAATGGAAACGCGCAACCGCTATTTAATGTAAACCACGAATTAATGGGTATGTAAATATTGCGACCACGAATAGAAGGTTCGGCACCGTTTTCGTGATATAATGCGGATGGATACATATTTAATCGTCCGTGTGTATTTGCAGGGTCATATAATTCTTCTGTATTTCCAGACATTTGATTAAACAAATCCTTTTTTTCACTTGTAAAGTCGCGTTCAACCATCATAGAAATATATTCACCCGTATATTTTTGTAACGTTACCGAACCACAGGTGATTTCTATTTCTTTTATCATATTCGCGCCTATATTTTCTATCCATTTAAAATCATATGGCGCCCAACGATTATTAGTTCCTTCAATTGTATTATCGGTAGGATGATGTATTGGACTCCATATATCAGGTATAGTAACTACTACATACGTGTCCATTAATAGTTCGGCATATCGAGGAATTTTGAAAGAAAATTTGGATGGTTCAGTTAACCGTAAATCACGCGACCCATCATAATCAATTCGAAACTTCTGAAGACCAAAATTACTATATTTACTATAAGTTACTTTAAAGAATGTTTTAGTTGGGTTTCCGGTTAAAAATATATTATTATTTCCTATTGCGATAATATTTAGTAGTCCACCTGCCATATTTAAATAGTATATATATTAATTACTATATTTGTTATTGATAAATATAATATAATGAAAAGTTATAGAAGAACATGAAAAAATATCATATAGCACTTGTTGCTCTAATTATAATTATATTTATTTATCTGTTTATGAGATTTCGTTATCGTAAATCATATTTAAACAATTTAATAAAAAATATGAATGTTGAACAAAATAAAACGGAATGTGAAGAATGCACAAACATTGAAACGTTTGGTAATACAAAAGAGAGCGAGTATGAAAAATATAAACAAAACGAGGGAATAAATATAGTTTCAGTTGGTAAAGATTATATAAAACAACCACTAAAAGAATATGTTATTAAAAGTTCATACAATAGTGCGATTACTGGTGAATATGTAAACAAAGATATGGTAAGCAACTTATTAGAACGAGGATGCCGTTTTTTAGATTTCGAAGTATTGATGGAAGAAGGGATACCGATTGTTACTTATACGACTGACCCAAACCTAGAATTATTTAATACAAACAATACAGAAACGTTGTATGATATATTGAATGTGGTGATTACCAAATCCTTTGCTAAACCTTCACCGAATTATGAAGACCCTATTTTTGTAAACCTACGCATTAAATCAAATGATGCATCGATATATAATCGTATTGCGATTGATATAAGTAGAACATTGAAATCACGTTTATTTAATGGTAAAATAACAAAAGATACTACATTATCGGAAGTAATGGGTAAAGTAGTTTTAGTAGTAGATAAAACAATCAATCGCAATTACGCGGAAGATAGCGTTTGTAAAAATAAGACAGACCAAGATTGTAAAGATTTAACAAAAATGGTGAATTTAGAATCCGGGTCGGATATTTGTCACTTAAACACATATACAAATGTAATGAACCGCCCTAAGAAAACTATACGAGTTAAAGACGATTGCAACTTATGTACGGATATCGAAAAAATACAGATGGTGATTCCAGATTTAATTAATGACAACACTGAAAACCCTGATATGTATGAATTGGTAAATAATTATGGGTGTCAAATTATAACACAACGATATTATATCAATGACGCAGGATTAACTAATTATGAAGAATTCTTTAACAAAAATAAATGTGGTATAATACCATTGTCGCTTGCAATTGATTATTTATATAAACAACAATTTGAGTAAATTATCGAGAATATATTACATAAAATGTATCAATGTAATATATATTATGAAAGAGAAAAGACAGAGGACAAAAAAACGGAACAATAAATATAATAATTCGTTGTGTGATAACAGAATGACATTTCAAGAATGCGAATTAGCAGTATTGCGTCAATCGGTCGATACAATAGAAGAAGAACAGGGTCGTCGTATAGTTCAAAATGATGATGTCAAAAAAATATTAGAAATCGTGGAAACATTTATTGTAACCAAAAAATTAGTTTGTTATGGTGGAACCGCAATTAATAATATCTTACCTAAAAACGCACAATTTTATGATAAATCAGTAGACCTTCCGGATTATGATTTTTTTTCACCAAACGCACTAGAAAATGCGAAAGAACTTGCAGATATTTATTATAAGGAAGGATACACTGATGTAGAAGCAAAAGCGGGAGTTCATATGGGAACATTTAAAGTTTTTGTGAATTTTATACCCATTGCCGATATTACGCAACTGGTCGACCCATTATATAAATCTATTTACAAAGATTCTATTATGATAGCCGGAATACGATATGCGCCGCCGGATTATCTACGAATGGGTATGTATTTAGAATTATCGCGACCTAATGGCGATATTTCAAGATGGGAGAAAGTATTTAAACGATTAACTTTATTGAATACCCATTATCCTATGAATAGTGGTAACTGTCATCAAATCGATTTACAACGCGATTTGGATTCTAACAAAGAACAATCAGAACAGTTATATACAATCGCGCGCGATACCTTAATAGCGCAAGGTGTTGTTTTCTTTGGTGGGTATGCTTCTAGTTTATATTCAAAATACACATCAAAGCTCGAAAAACAAGAACTGAAAAAAATACCTGATTTTGATGTTATTACAGAAGATATAAATAGAACTGCGATTATTCTAAAAGAACAATTGACACGCGAAGGTTTTAAAAACGTGAAAACAGTTGCGAATAAAGCGATTGGTGAAATTATACCCGAAAGTATAGAAGTGCTTGTTGGCGAAGAAACGATCGCAATGTTATATTCACCCATTGCGTGCCATAACTATAATATTCTTCAAATCGGTAATAATAAAGTAAATGTAGCAACCATAGATACGATATTAAGTTTTTATCTTAGTTTCATTTATTTAGATAGTATCTTTCATAAAGAACGTGTATTATGTATGGCAAAATATTTATTTGATTTGGAACAAAAAACCAGATTAAATCAACGCGGTTTATTAAAACGATTTTCTATGAATTGTTATGGAAAACAGACAACCTTAGAAGATATGCGGTCTGAAAAAAGTGATAAGTTTAAAGAATTAAAAAATAATCGCGACTCAAAAGAATATGAAATGTGGTTTTTGCGTTATGTCCCACAATCTATTTTTGAAAAACAACAAAATAAACTCCTTATAAAAGAAAAGGAAAAGGAAAAAAAACGTGTATCACGAATCAAATCGAAAACCGCAAAGGAAAGTGATATGAGTAAATCAAAACGTTCTACTAAAAAGAAAAACCCGATTGCAAAATTATTCAATAAATTGCGCGGTTCAGACTAAAGTTCGCTTACAAAATTTGTAAATGACATCAAACTATAATATATCGAACCAAAGATTATACTTTTTAGTAATAAACCATAAAAGTTAAAGTTTCCATCATCATTGTATATCGTTAAAAAAGAGAACCGTTTAAAAATAAGTGTATTCACCAGGGGCATTTGGAAAATAAAAAATAAAAATGCAATTAATACTGGTGTCTGCATATTTGAAAATATAAGATCCACCCCTCGTTGTTGTCGTTTCTTATCTTCATATTCACGCACATTTCGTTCATTCATATCTTCATATTCACGGACATAATCGTTTACATTTTGTTTTGGTATGTGATTGGGTTGTATTCGTTCATCTTGCGAATAAACAGTTGTATCTTGTGCAATATCCCTCGAAGGTAACCTCTGTAACGGAATATTATTTAATTCATTTCGTTGGTCTTCATTCAATCCGTGTTGTGTGACAGATGTTGGTAAACTGATGGGCGGTTCCTGTTGATTATTACCATAAGGATTTGGATGTGTATTCATGGGGGTATAATTAGTAGCTTGCTCTACATTTTGTTTATTGTTATTCGCACCTCCACTATCTCCGCGAGTATTTTGTGAAAATGCCACATCATTACTCGGTTGTATTGGTAAATTCGCAATGCTGGTGGTGGTATTTTCCATAAACTATACACTACTATTATATAGTATAGTGTATAGTTTGACGCATAATTTATAAAATAATTTTTTCTTGTTCGGACATGTCTAATATTTTCTTATTATTATCACATTTTTCTGACTTTGTTTCATACTTGTAACATTTATTATTATGTTTGAATATTTTATTTTCGATTTCACTTATTACAGGCCCACCAAAATCGATACATTTTTTGCCAGAACATACTTTTCTAAATAAAGAGGCTAATCCGATTCCTAAAAGAATAGAAATAAGAGATTGACCGGTTTTCGTATGTAATAATCTTTGTAAATTCATATAATATACATTAAACTGATACTAAAAATATCAAAATATTTCTACTTTGTCTGTGGTTTTATTGTCGTTATTTCACTTTCATCACTAGGACATTCGACTTCTACTTGGTTATACGAGAAACAGTTATCCGCATTATCACGGTATTGTAATAAATCTACATTTTCAGGTGTTGGATATACATATATTTTTTTGGTATCAGGCATGGTAATATATACTGCAAATATGCCAAATGCTAAACTAATAAGAAAAACTTTTAAGTCAATGTATTTAAAAAAATTCATTTATAAATTATAGACAGATAATGAACTCGATTGATTTACTTTTTATTCTTCTTCTTTTTCTTCTTTTTTCCATCGCTTTTCTTTTTTTCTAATTTGTGTTTGTCTTCTTCCTCCATTTCTTTTAATAAATCGGGATGAATAAAAGTAGACTGTTCTTGTTTACCTAATTCAGGCATACGAAATACGCATTTTCCACCGGTTTCTTCAATTGCGTGCATATACTGTTGTTGTTTTTCTAAACGCGCTCGAATAGCCCTTTCCTCTACCAATTGTTGCTGTAACACTTGTTCTTTTTTCAGTTGTCCGCGTTGTTTCACTTGTTCTTTCAATTCGGATTGTTTCGTCATGCGATCAATCGAATTTGTATCCAACTTCATATTTTTCCCCAACGATCCTGCCATTTGTTTCAACATATCACCCATTCCTTCACCTCCTAAATTTTGCATCATTTCATCCATACCACCACCGCCACCACCCGCTGCCATAGAACGTGCTAGTTTCTTCATCATGCCGCCCATGTTTCCACCACCCAGGTTTTTCATTATTTCATCCAATCCGCCACCACCTGCCATATTTTTCATCATTTCATCAAGACCTCCAGCGCCAGCCGCACCACCTGCCATATTTTTCATCATTTCATCCAGACCCCCCCCGCCCATATCTTTCATTTTACCCATCAACTCACCTGCTTCCTTCATAATTTCGTCACGTGAAATATCACCATCTTTCATTTTTTTATCTAGTTTTCCACTTACCTTCTTCATTAAATCCATTATACGCTTTGGATTGCTCATTAACTTCTTAATTATATCTTGTGGATTTGCGTTTTCGTCCATATCTCCTTGGAACATATCTCCAAAATCTCCAGATATTTCCTCTGCCATTTCCTGTGCTAGAGAACCGATTTTTCCGTGAAATAACCCCTGTAAATGCTCATGCATATTTTCCATATTCGGCATATTTTCCATATTTTTAAATTCTTCGCGAGGGTTTTCGTCGTCACTATTATTATTTGTATCTATATTTTTAAAAAAATCAGTTATACCACTCATTGTTTCCGTTAATTTTGATTGTAACTCCGTTTCGTCTATTCCTTCAAATATATTCATACATTCACCAAATGTAGTTTTATCTTTAATATCACCTACAACTGTGAATAGAATAAGTTGCAGATACTTCCAAATCGTTTTTTGGGTATTTTCACTTACATCACTGGTTGTGTATAATAGTTTGAAATCGGTATTTGGCAAAAATTCTACATTTATCTCACTATCTTCTTTGAAAATATCTTCATTTTGATAGAGAATATCAAAAAAACGCTCGGGATATACTTTCACACAATGTTCGAACACGGTTCTTACTACGGTTTCATCTGCGTCTTTTTCCAAGTTACTCCATAAATTACAATGTTCGGGATATGTTTGAGATAAATCTGAAGCAAAATCAGCAATTACTGTAAAAAAATTATTGGGAATTTCCTTTTTATCCTCCATTTTATATTATAATATATCATTAACGTGTTTATTATGTTTTTATGATAAAGTATAAATAAAGTTCTACGATTGCACTGACCGAAAAGTAAAATAGAATACTTTATTTCGTAATGATATTTACCAAACTAAAACATACAAAACACACTATAATAACTTGATACACCTTTGAAGATTTAAAAAGGTGGAACGGATGGATTTTATGACTGGTTAGATAAGAATACGACATATACATCCGTCCTTATTGACCTATATACGATTGATCCGTTATTTGCTTTAGATAATATGATAGAGTACAAGCAGTATGAAAAAAATCAAAATTGTAAATGGTCCAATCAATAAAAGTAACTTAATAACTGTTATAGAAAAGGAGAATTTTATATTTGCGAATTAAAAATGATAGCTTTTGTTTCGCATCAATATATCTTTTTATTCATTACAGCTTATTTGTTATTTAGTTATATATATATATATATATATATATCTTAAATGGCTACAATAGAAAAAATAGATAATATATTGAATATTGTATATCCTGAGAATCGTGATAGATACGATCCTGAACAGATACTTAAAGTAATGGCATTGTTTGATACTTCTCACGATTTTGGAAAATACCATATTTGTTATGATACATTATCTTCTTCTAGTAGAAGTAATACAGAAGCAACCCTATATAAAAATCAAAGAATGGCGTTTTCAGCCTTGTCTAAGTTAGTATTCGATATAGGTAGCGATGCCTTATCTAAGAAATATGGTAGTTTAAAAACACCTGCTCAATCTTATAGTAGTGCTTTACAAGCAAAAGACTTAGAGAATTCGTTTATGTTATATGCTGAGAATTATATAAAAGATAATGCATCTGGATCAATTATACGTAGAACTGATGTTAATGGGGGTGGTTTTATAACTGATACCGACTATTATGACGCAGTTCATGACAAATTGTCAGATATTTATAGTAATATTATTGGTAATGATAATGTGCTCGTTCCCTTACTCGTAGATACCCAAAAAAAAATTTATAAACACGGTACTTTCAAGGATCAATTTATGGTACCGATATTAAGAGAATCTGTATATGATGCTGCTCCAAAATTAAAAACACATGACACTGATAAGAATGTATATTATGAAACCGGTCGTAATAATAGTGATTCTAATGGATTTTATAATTATAGTAATACGATACAACAAGGAGGTGTATTTGTAGGTAATATACCGGTTTCACTTGGTCCGATTGATCAAGCTGAATTGTCCGCTAATAAAAAATATAAAATAGATGTAAAAATTAATAATGGGGACGCATTTCAAGTAATAGGTAATGCTGCTGCAAAGCATATAAATAGTATTAATGTATTAAGCAGAGAAATTAATGGAAATCAACAAAATCAATGTGAACAAATCGGAACAACTATGTATAAGTTGCCGCAGGTAGAAACATATCCATATTCTGGTTACGTTACTTCAGATAAGAATACTTCTACTCCTGCAGCAGGTTGTCCAAATTTTAACGGTAATAATAATAAATTTACGCAAAAGCGAACTGGTGATGGTAATCAAGCAAGTATATGTAAATTAGTAAATAATGATACCGTCGAAATTCAAGTTACTAACAATAATGAATCCACTGTGACTATAAACAGACTAGTATTAGTAACAATTGACAGAATGTTATATGCTGTTGCATTGATGTTAAATATTCCTGTAATATTCGAACATCATAAACAGGAGTCAATGAGATTTTATATACCTAAGCCTCCACACACCGGTTCGTCGTTGGGTGGTGGAGCTAGTATTAATTCTAACCAAAAAATAACAAATAAACCATCTTTAAAAAGTATCATAGAACCGAACAATGTATCAAATAATTCTCTTATTCAACATACACTACAAACGGGTGGATCACCATTTAATCTCACCTATAGTACGATTTTCGATGATGATGAAAGTGAATATATATTAAATACTCCTAATTACATTTTAGCTTTGACGCCATTTATCCATTCACGAGCTAGTGGTAAGATTAAAGAATTATTTGAGGCAATAGTAGCTCAACAATACATTACATGTAGTAATACAGTAAATGGAATTGGTAACCCTGAAAGGACTAATTTTCTAAGAAATAGTATAAACAATAGAGACTCATACACGGTTATGAATCGTTTAATTGGACTCGATCATAATAATATACATATAATAGACTTACAATCTGGCAATGCCAGATTAATATATAAATATAATAATTACATGGGTACGCATGAAGACAATGGTAGAGTCTTATACATAGAATCCAATGGAAGGACGGTAGCTCGTACTGAAACTTATGACGCATTTGGAAAGTCACGTATTGAAACCATTTTTTCAACTAATGTATTATCATCAGAAATTTATAAGCAACAAACAGTAGAAATCATAGAAGATATTATGAGTGATTTAAATATATCAGAACAATCCGGTGGATTATCAAGTAGTAGTCAATTAACTGGTCCGTTAGGTCCAGAATATGATGACATAAAAACATCAGATGGTAATAAAACAGTTCTAAGTAAATATCCTTTATTAACCAAGTACAATAATTATTACGCAGTAGCGTTTAACTATGTAAAAACACCAGAAAAACCAGGTCAGGAGATAAATGTAGAATTGAGTAATAAATTTACATTATTTGCTTATTTGTGGATGTTTAATAATTATGTAATTCATGTATGTATTGATGACGAAGAAACCGCAATAGCTTATGACGAATGGACGGTTAAAGACGATAATCGTCATGTACTAGTACCCACACATAAATCATTATATTTGTTATTTAATTACTTGGTAACTACGTTTAAAACTGAAAATAAACTTCCATTTTTATTAACAGATTTGGAACAAGTATTATATAATGAAAATGATTATATGTATTTTCAGTTGCAACAGATAAAGGATTACGTATTAAAAGATGATTATATATCTGTCATTGATATAAATGATAAATCAAGTATATCGAAATATTCTAATTATGGTGATATAAAACAATTAATTACTGATATGAATAAGAAGGAAGTTGTTGTATGCGAACATATGAATAAAGAAGATAAATTTGATGAGTTACTAAAATATGCTATAGATAATGTGCTGACACGTTATGGTATGTTCTACATGAACTCTGACTATTTAAATTATATCGGCGAAGATAAAAAATCAAAATATGATAGAATTCCTAACGATAGTCAAGGCGTATTTAATATTTTAGGTGGAAATCGTCGTAAAAAATCTAAAAAACATAAGAAAATAATGAAATATAAACAGACTAAGAGACATATTAGACGCCGTAATAAAAAAATTTCAACTAAGCGTAAAAAAACTAGGAAGAAGAATCAAAAAACAAGAAGGAATAGTAAATAAGTTCAGGTGTGTGAAAAGTAATTGAATATTATAAGTGAAAAATACGTAATAATATTTACAAATAAATTTCTACGATTGCACTGACCGAAAAGTAAAATTGAATACTTTATTGCGTAATGATATTTATCAAACTAAAACCTACAAAACACACACACTATATTGAATTCGAATGGACGTTCAACAGCAACCAGTAAAATCACCGAGTTTGACACGTGGGATTATTTCTAATATTAATATTGAAAAAAAAATAAACCTATTTCTTGTAAGCATATCACACGGTTATCTTAATGAAATAAATGGATTCGAACAAACCCCAATGAACGTAATATATATCTATCAGCGATATTTCCCAGAAGATGAACTCATAATATTTTTGAATAATACTATGCGATGTGTTGAAATAAAAAATCATACTTATTATTGGAAGAAAGAAACCAACAAAAACAAAGAACATGATAATGTTGTATTGTTATACCAAATTATCTTAGGAAGACTACATAATAAAAAAAAAAATGTAGGCGACAGTGTTTCATTATATAATGTCTATTCTGAATATAAAAAAATCTATAACAAATATGTAACCGTACTAAATTCGTGTTTGATAGATACAAAACATATGATAGATACCAGTTATCATATGCGTTGAATTACATAAATTGATTGAACGCCAATTCTTTATAATCGCGGTCGGTTTGTTTAGGATGTTCCAAAGGCATAGCCAAAGTACTCTGGTCGCGACAATATTTGACATAACCTATCGTTTCGTTATACAATGCGGGAACTAAATGGTCCAATACTAATTTATTGAGTGCTTCTATTTGTTCTCTAATTTTGTCTGGTTTATGTTCTGCGTATTGTAAAAAAATGGTTCTCATTACACTTTTGATTATATCTATGTTTTGAGGTGGAACAATATACTGATTATCTGATGCTGTATATACTCCTGCGCGTAATCCATTGTGTATCATTTGTATATTTTCTTTTGAAAAATATGCGTTTGATAACACAGTATTTTCCATCGTTCCTGTAAGTGCTTCGCGATAATTCGTTGTTTTCTCACGTAGTTCCATTTTTTCTTGCATCTTAAAGACAACATTCGGTGACGGGTCTACTATATTAACACGACCATTATATCTTTCTACATTTTGAATTATGGGTTTTGGCTGACTTTGGTTAAAATCACTGTAAGACATATTTTAGAATAATGGTATATTCTCTTATTAGAAAATAGTTTCAAAACAAACACAACAAACACAACAAACACTAAATACTCACACGAAAATATATCCGGTAATATTATAATATGGACCGTTTCTATTTCATAGTTTTAACAGTTGCGACTATTTCTTTGATATTATTTTTAACCTATATTGGTATTTTAATGAAATATTACTCCAAGTCGGATCTGGCATATCCATCCATCGCAAATACCTGTCCGGATTATTGGACGTTAGACACTGATGCTACAACAGGTGAAACAAAATGTAAAGTGCCTGATGATGGAAAACCGAATCGGGGCACAGCCAGTTATGATTGTCAGAGCTATATTAATAGATATCCAGATTTGAAAAACGCGGTTGAAACCGCACACGGAAGTAGTGATTGTTCGGTTCAAGAAGTTGCTTCTTGGGCGGATAGACATTGGAACTCGAATGGTAAAAATGAAGGGAGGTCTCCTACCGTTTCTGGTACGAATGAAGTTACCGAAGTGATACCTTACGGTGAAGATAGTATTATATGTGATTTAAAAAACTGGGCAAATACAAATAGTATTGTTTGGGATGGTGTGAGTAATTACAATAAATGTGGTCTATAAAAATATGGCGTGATATAACATCATATTTTTACTTATACAACAAACTTTATTACACGTGGTTGTTCTCCCGACGGGAAACTAATCTCACTTAATGAAACGGGAGACTGAAACAATGATTTTATTTTTACAGAATTCTCTACTTTCATTATCATACCATCCTCATCATATTTTTCCTCAATCAACATTTCCATTATATGATGTTTATTCAGACGAAGAGAACCCACAATCGGCCTAATACTATTAATATGCAAATCTATAGCGGATTTTAAAAATTCTTTATTGTTTGTCTGTTTATATTCATCCAATAATTTGTTCTTCTGTTCCAATATTTTAAACAATTTATCGTTGTTTTTATTTATTGTTAGCATACGTTCGTCATTTTCATATATATCTTTGTATTTATCGATAAAGTCTTTTTGTTGCTGTGAAAAATCATTAAATAATTTCAATTGTTCTGCGAATCGTTTGACTGAATCTTCTTCATTTGAATAATTAAAGAGAGTATTTAGTTTTTCGATAATAATATTATCTTTGGATTCGTTGAATTCATCATTTACCATTTTATATAGATCGATGAATTGATGAAGCTGACCTGAAAATAGTTGGATATCTAATTCACACGGACTAGAACTGTCGCCGCATATAGCCGAGTATACTTTATCTTTCTTTCCAAATAATGTTCCAACCGGTCGTTTGCACTTTATACATTTTGTCTTTATTTTCGCAATTTTTTGTTTGGATATACGCTTATTTTCATCTTCTTTAAATACTTTGCGTTTCATTTCTAGCTCTTTCGTTTCATAATTTTGTTTTAATAAAAAATATTTTTTAAGGGCATCATTATATTCAGTATTGTCAGTTTGGTTATCAGAATAACCTACTATTTTATCTGCTATCTTGGTTGTATTCGTATTTCGAAATGATATACTTGGGTTATGTTCCATCTTGAAATCAACTACATTTTCCGTCATACCTTCTATTACTGTCATTATGTTATTTGATACGTTTAGTATCTTCAATTTATTAAGATTTGTTAAATCAAGAGAACCTATGCGGTTATATTCGCAAATTAATTCTTCAATATTACTAGGCAGGTTCTCTATTTGCGATAAATTATTGTGACTGATATTAATATATGTTAACTTTGATAAATTGTCGATAGTGACTGTTTCAAGTATATTATTAGAAATTGATAATCGTTCGAGAGAACCTGGTAAATTTTGTATAGAAAGTAAACTATTATTATCACATTCTAACACAGTAATGCCTTTGGGGACGTTGCGTATGTTTGTTATTTTACCAGGATGAAAGAATACCTTCTTTACTAACTGGAACCCTTGTTCACGTAAAATAGTGAGGTCAATATCACCATATAACAGTTCGTTTACATTTAAAATATCTGTTTGTTTATTGTAAGTTGTTAAAATATCAGTCAATTGTTGTTGTGCCGTATTATTTTCATTTATAATATCTTCTCGCTCTTGTTTACTATTATTCATAATAATACCTATACATTGTATCTCTAAATAATTTCTCAACTTGTAAACGGTAAATCGGATAGACTACTCATTTGCGTTTCTCTCATTTTCTTTCGTTCGTCTTGATGATATCGAATTTTAGATAATATCATATCTTGGTCTCGCTCCATCATATCGCGTTTTTCCTCATCTGTTATTTTATTTTTATTACAATTATAGAGAACCAGACCAACGATTACCAGAAACAATACAAATATTCCTAAATTTAATACATAATAATACGTGGAGACTCTGTTTACGTGACATTGTTTGAGTGTATTGAATAAGTAATTTTTTGCGTTGCCGTCTATTAAGTTTGCGTTTTCCATACAAATATCTATATAAGTTATTTGTATGAAAATATGGTTACATCTACGCTAAATAGTAGAAACACGCATATATGATAATATTGCGATTGATATAAAAAACAACCATATCGGAATATCCCCCACCCACCCACTCACTTCCAAAAATCTGATTACAAATACGCCAAATAGTATAGAACACTCATATATGATAGTATTGCAATGAATATTGAAAACAACCATATCGGTATAACCGTTTTATGGCGATATCCTACTCCAAATGGTCGAAAAGAACCTTCTTCATTATAGAATAAAGCAGGTCTATGCATATGTATTGTTAAAAAGATGATTAAAAATAGTAAAATAGAAACTGTTAATTTATTTTTTATAACAAATCCCTTCATATCTATTGTATAACGACAAATTATTTAACAATCTTAATCCATTTCAAAATCATCATCATCTCTATCTTCTGGGTAAAAATCACCATCATCGTATCCATTTTCTAATTCAGTAAAATCATACGTATCGCGATTCGTTCCAGTGTCTTCACCAGGATTCATTTCGTTATCTTCATCCTCAAATACATCTTTATTTGCGGGTTGTTGTGGAAGTTGTTCTCCTAATAAATCGGTTTCATATATAGTTCCGTTTTGTATCATTTCACTGCGTTCTCTATCGTATGCCGATTTATCGTACATATACATACTTTTTTGTAAACCCACATTCCAACGTCCTATTTTATGATATTTCAACGAGTCTTCTATGTTTCGGTCTTGAATGTTCATGTCACCTAAATATTTCATCATGCGCTGTTTCTCTTTTTCTTTGGAACGGTTAATATTCTTCATAATATCATCATATGACAAGTTTGTCGTATTACTATGAGTCATTCCCATATTTAAATAAGTTTTCAATAATTTGGCTATTCGTTGTTGTAATTCTTCCTGGTGTCCCAAATCTATCTGAATTTCTGCTACATCTTCGTCTTGTCTCATCGATTGTAATGAATCATCATTCTCTGTGGCAATTTGTTCTCTACGTTTCATTTTTCGTTCTTGAATGTCAGCGTGTAATAAACCATCATCCATTGATAAATCAATATACTCGTTTAACACAGATAGATAACAATATTCAAATATAGAACAGGTGGTTTGTGTATCTAGTATACTATGAAATGATTCATCTGTATCGTTGATTTTTTTTACAATTTCACTATGAACTGGTATATGTTGTATAAATGCATCCATATCTTTTAAACGATTGCTTAATTCTTTCAATAATTTTATTATCACTTTATCATTTTGAAAATGACCGATTGACATATAATATGTCTCCAATATAGTGTCAATATCAGCATAATGTTGCTTTGATAACCCCCAAGATTGTAAAATCATATTATGAAACGTAGGACCACTACTGGATAACGCAGACGGATATAGAGAACTCATATTATGTATATATGTCCTTAATGTTTGGAACTGACTATACATATCAACGCTATCCGCATTACCATTTATAGAAGGAATAGTCGTTAATGTATTGAGAAAAACAACCATCTTTGAAATTTCATTATTAGATATATTTCCGTGTTGATTCAAAAAGTTGATGACGCTATCTTTCATTTTTTTATTAACATTTGTTAAGTAACGTTTCATTGTTTGTAATTCCGGCGATATTTCGTGTGTCATACGTTTTGGATTATATGTATTCAATAAATTTAATAAATGCCGTCTGAATGGTTCAGAAAAAACATTATCATTAGTTTGTTCCATTTTATTTAATATCTCTTTCAATACACCGACTTGTTTGAAATTAGGGTTCTCGGTTATTTCAATAATATTGCGTTTTTGTACCAAGTCCATCAGTTGTTGAAGGTGAGTTTCATTATATATTTTGCCGTTCTTTTTCATAAATTCGATTTTATCTTGCGTCGTCCATTCGGGGTTATATTCGGTTGGTCTTTCACTACATATAGATTGGTATTTTTCAGGAACGGGCAAGTTAGTATCAAAATTACAATAATAAAAGATTGTGCTATATATGACTTCTTCCATATTACCAGAATTCATAACAGGATAAGACATCCCGGTAATTTCCGGGTCGTATAACATAGGCGCTTTCGATAGAGAATTAATATGTTTCGCAATGCTACCTAACTGCCTTGTAATACGGATATTCATACCAATCTCTTCGTTTTCATTATTAAAATACTCTATTGGTCGCACTATATTATTATCATTGCAGCACGCGTTTTCTACAAACGGCACACCTCCAGATGTTTTTAACAATGTATCCTTTTCTTTGACGATATTATTAATATGTTCTATGATAGAATAACCATATAGCGATATCTTATTCGTCAACGCGTGTATCATATTGTATTGTTTTATATTACCTTCTTTCATCATATGCGACAATTCATTTTTAAAATCGTTACTGACTGTCCTAAGATTTTTCGCAACAGAATAAGGAACCACTGGTGGTAAAAATCGCTTCCATTTTGTTATATTATGTTCTTCTGGGGTTACCGTATCAGGATTTAATAATATATAATCTCGTTTTTTTGTATACATATCAGTGACATCATTGCGGGGTAAAATATTGTTACTGATAATATCTTTGATACGAGATTTAATTGTTTCTACTTTATATTTTTTCAAAGAATTCCAAGGGGTAATAGAACTCTTAATCTTGTTAATAATACAAGCAATATATTCTATTCCAGTAATATCTTCGATTCCCTCCATTGGAAACCCACTGAATGAACGAACGCATCCGGGAAAACCTTTGGTTGTTTTTATTGACGGAACAACTGTTTGTATATAGACGTGGAGAACCGACGCAACAATAAATATAATTGTTTCATTACGATAGTCTTTATAAGGTTGTAACGGTTTTTTTCCGTCTTTTTGTTGTTTATTTGAACGTTTATTATATTTGGATTCATTCATAATATCTTTATCAATGTGTTCTGTTGTAGTTCTTATAATAAATTCTTCACCACCATCAACATTAATATCAGTATACGTCGCAATGGCAGAAAACACATTATATATCATTTCAGATGTTTCATTTTCGAATATTCTCTTTTCTTTTCTACCAATGTTCTCAAGAATAACATTACCCAATTCCTTTTCCATCACATCGCGAGTGCTAACATGATAACCCAAATTGTCAAACCCTTCATCTGTATCGAATTCTATTTTACGAAGAGTATATCCTGTATGACGGTCAACCGTGGCGTCTCCATTATCACTGATAATTCCTACATCCTGACATAATTGTTCTAATTTATCCAAATAGTTGTGTCCTAGTGTAAACGCATTTGCAAGTTCATAGATAGATTTGGGAAAAAGTGGGGTATTTGTTTCCTTACAATAAAACCAATGCGCACTTTCTTTTAACTCTTCTATCATAGGTGCTCGGCAGAACTTGTCGACAAATATTACTATATCATTTTGTTTTTTGACAAAATCGGATTGACCCATTATTAATTCGCGTAATTTTAGATTTGGTGATGTAATCAATTCTTCAGCATTTGACGTTCCTCCGAGCGCATATGCAAGATTATTTGCGCGATACAAATTAATTTCACGTAAGATTTTAGATTTTTGCAACTGTTTTCTATAATATTGAAGATTCGTATTTAGTTTCTCTTCCAATTCTGTCGCAGATATTTCATACCTCATATCAAACTCATTCATTAATTTATTATTTGAAAGTGATTGTCTACGCGTATCAACGGTTTCACATATATTTGTTTTCATATTTTTATAACAAGTTTCGCTGATATTACAAAATAATGTATTTGTATCAAAAAACGCTTCTGGGTCAATCTCTTTATCTTCTATCCAGTTCGTTTTTACACGTCGATAGTATTTAATACGTTTACGTTCGTTTGATTCGGCTTCTACCTTCCGTGTTTCTATATCGGATAGATTATTACTGTCTATATCGTCACCTAGAGTTGGTTTTATTTCAAGAATTGCGTATTCACCGATGCGAACGCGTTTTTTCCCTTCGATTAATGTTTGTGCCAATTCATTGGATTGTTCTTTTTCGATATTATGTTTCATTGTAAGGTTCTCTGTTAAGAATTCCAAAAACAAATCAGGCGTCATCTCTTTGCGCTGTGTATCGTATTTATTTAACATATCATATGGTGTATCGTCGAATTCAGTATCATAATACAATTCATCCCCGCTATTATCTTTTTGAAGTTCCTTCATTGAAGAATACTTCTTTGTTAAGAACCGTCTAACACAATCATCTCCTGGTTTCATTTTTTCATTATCAGTAAGTTCGTCTATATTTGGGGGTTCCAATGCTCGGTCAAGGTTCTCTGGTGTTACAAGCGAAATCATCATCGTTTTTATCATATTTGTATATAAACAAGCACTGTCGACAGTATATAGATTATTCAGCACTTCTTGAGAACTATGAATAGGTCTATTTTTTTCACCACGTTCGAGATTGTAATTTTGTGTAAACATGTCATTCATATCACTATTATTTGTCAGTATATGAATAAGCGAACTTTCCTTCAAATTAGTATCATATTTTGCGTTTCGTAATCTGGAGTAAGATTGTTCGTTTTTACTATAATCTTGTTTTATTTCTGTTATTCTTTGTTTTATAAAGTAACGAATTTCATCATATTGTTTATATGTAACATCGGTCGAATAAATCAAAAATGGTTCTAATTGTTTCACAATATCCACGAATGAGAATTGTTCTTTTACATATTTACGAATCAATTTCACAAAGAACCGCGTTTTCGGTATAATCACTTCTAAAAATTTACGTAAAGTATCGTCACCAATTTGTTCTTCATTCAACTCTTTATTCAACAAGAATTGATGGATTCCATTCAAAAATATACCTTTATTCTCGTCGTTCATATTTCCGTAGTCGATTTCTTTTGATAAATCATCAATTATATGTGGATTTGTTACCATTTGTTCTCGTAAAATACGAAACAATGACATATTCTCATGATGCAAATTCGCGCGCTTCAAAATATTTGTTCCCGGTAAGTCAATCAACGAATATCGTATAACTGGTTCGGGCATAATTAAAAACGACTTGATTGTCATTTCGTCATCAGATGTGATATTTTTCCGCAAATAAACAGTTTTTCCTGATTTCATATTTATTTTATCTAAGGTGGTTTCGCCCATATTATACCTCTGAATTAAGTACTTTTTGCGTTTTTCACTATCATTATATGTCACTGCCGAATAAAAATTATCCAGGTTCTCTACAACGGCATCCAGATTCGTTTTTACACTCACTGTATCTAAATATAATTCCTTATTATCACTATTATTGAACGACGATAGTTCTTCTAATATGGTTTGTGTATGGTTTAAATAAGTTGATTGATTTTCTTTATATGCGGTTTCAGTTTGCGATATATCATCAATTGGAGGACCTTCGCTCGTATATAATAACTTATTGTTAGTAACAACGGGTATTAACCAACGTAGTTTGGTATTCATTTTACAGATATTTTCAATCAACGGTTTATAATTTGCTCCTTTGATTAGCGCGCTGTATACATTTTGGTTGTCATCGAAATTCGAAAACATATGTCTCAGTTGTTTGTATCGTTCAGCTAATAAGTGTATATTGTCTAACACCTGTTTTGTTCGCTTGTTATTTGGTATCGTTGATAATAACTCGTCTGTCATATCAGTTATTTGTTCATCGATTCCATACTGTCTTTCATTTTCAGGGATTTCTACCAGATATTTTGCACCTTCCAGTTTTTTTCCATAACTAATATCATTTATATCCAAATATAAATCACGCAGAGTATCTTTTATATTTTCATCTGCAGCACCGTTTTCAGGAATAGTTATAATAGATTCATTTTCATCTGTATATTCCATTCTTGCGTATTCATCTTCTTTGAATTCAGACAATTCAGACAATTCTATGTCTTCGTTGTTATCTAAAGTTTCCTTTACATTCGCAAGAGACGTAATACCACTCAATGATTCGGGTTTGTTACGATGTTTGATTTTTTCTATAGGTATATGAGAAGGAATACCTTGATATTTGAAATTAATATATAGCGTATGTAATTCAGGGTATGTTGTTATTTCTATCATATCCTCTTCTAAATTTGTAATTTCACCGGTTATAATGCTTGGAATTTCACCACCAAAATGAATATCTATCCATTGTTTTGGTAAAAGATTATTTTGACGGGCATATCCATTTTCTTCAGCGCGATCTAATAAGTTGATATGTGTAATAGATTCATCTGTTATATGCCCGGTAGAAGTTATATTCAGTTGGATAAATTCACCTGTAGAAACATGAATTATTTTCAACACATTGTTATCTATGTAATTTATTAGATATGTGCTTTGATGTAACACCGGGTTGGTAGGAGAAATAATTTCAATTATATCACCCAATTCTAATGAAATTTTATTTGCATTCTTTGGATCATTCATAGTTTCGTTGATAGTTTCGATTGGATCACTTTCCAAAGATGTTTCCATTATAGTATAATATGATAAAATTAAAATTTCATGTCTAAATGTATTTCAGTGAAAAGTATATTTTTCAAAATGAAAAAGGATAAAGATATGTATTTGTAATATGATACCCATACATAATGAAACTATACTCAACCGATGTAACTTCATTGATAAACCTAAACTTAAACCAGCGCATTATTACCAATGATAATATACAATATAGAGTATTTCATTACGATAAAGAATTATTGTCCTATAACAACACACGATTACGAGACTATAGACATGTTACATTCACTTATCCAGAGAACAACGTTATCAGTTTTGCATCTCCCCAAACATCATCATATTCTAAATTTAAACAATCCAATCCTAACTTCAATAATTTGATTGTAAACGAATATATAGAGGGGGACAATATATGTTTATTTTATGACTATCGTATCTGCAAGTGGAAATTAACAACTATAAATTCACACAATGAAAATAGTAATAATGACACGATTGTAACACGATTTATCAGTTCATTGGGGTATGTAGATATCGCTCATATAAACGATATGATGTGTATAAATGAACTTTACAAAAATTGCTGTTTTTTATTTGTAATAAAACATAATGACGCCACTAATATATCTACATCCTATCTCGTATCGGTATATCGGATGTGTAATCAGTATGTTGAATTCATACCATCCTCTACTTATGAGAACTGGGATACATTGAAGGAATATAATGGAATAATCTGTTTTCCTATACGCTATGATATGAATAACTACGAAGACACTGAACGTTTATTATTATCATTCACAAGCGAAACATCTGGTGTAATGTTAACGGATAGTGCTACTGGCGATACATGCAAATTATTATCTTTTTATTATTCAACTAAAACAAAACTACATAATATAAATTCGATTGTTATATTCCGGTATTTATGTTTGCGTAGGATAAATGGCGTCCATAAATATTTATCACAATCTACCAAAGATAAAAATAATTTTTATCGCATTCGTGATGTATATGAAGAACTAATTAATATGTTATACAACGCATATATGGAAACATATGTACGAAAAAACAATCTTCGATTATGTGAGAAGTATTTTACGTTTATTCGCAAAATACATCAAGATGTCTATATATCTTCTTTCGCTAAACAAAAGAAACAGTGTGTTACCCGCAAAGAAGTTGTTAATTATTTGAACTCATTGCACCCAAAAGAAGTATTGTCAATTATGATAGGCAATGAAAACTAATATGAAGAATACAAAGTAGATAATTTACTCAAATTTTGAATATATTTTGTAGAATGTTCTTTGTTTTCTGCGTTCATTTGCTTAATGGGGTCACGGATATTGTCAATCATTTTTAGAATACTATTCGATTTGTCTACATCGGAAAAGTCATTACTATAATCTTTTTCAAAGAAAAACGTGATATCCCCATTGTCTATTTCGGTTTTATACACACTATATACCTTACTATGCCAGGATTTTATCAAAACAGTTGGATTCGCACGCTTAATTGTTTCAAATGCGGTAATTGCGTATTTAATCTCATCGCTTTCAGGATAAATAGTTTGGATATCATTAAGAAAGTCAAAAAAATGTGTGTTAAATCCTCGCAAATATGTTGTCTTGTCAGGCATATTCTATTATACATTTTCTATAAAATACCATTTATATTGTTTTTATGTACACATTATTTTACGTGTTGTCCTAATGGTTGTGTTGGTGGAACTACTTGATTAATTTCATCCATGCGCGTTTGTTGTATATTATCAAGTGTCACGTCATTTGATATTTTATCAGCAACATAGTTGTCTTCGGGGGTTTCAATAAATAACATATCATTTTCAGTTGTTACATAATTATGCATAGAGCGATTACCACCGTTCCCTTTCGCACTTAATTCGTCACTCGTTAAATTATACATTGTATATTTTTCAGACATAATATTCACACCACCTACAGAACCACCTAGTTCAAATCCACTTGGTTCAGATGCTGTTTTTGAAAATGTCACGCTCTTTTTCTTCATATCATTATGAAAATGTTTTACAATATCGTCACCCATAATCGAACGATAATTCTCATTCACCAATAATAATGTAGGGACACTATGGACGTTTGGGGGCAATAATACTTTCTTTCCATTCTCTAATGTGATATGTGTTCTTTTTGTAGTAGGGTCTTGCGTTCGTTTATCAATACATATAAAACTAATTTTATCTTTCAGATTTCCTTTTACTAAAGTATTTACTGTTTTTTGACTATGCGTGCAATAATTACTGTAATATAAAATATCCATTTGATATTACAAAATATAATGATTTTTTTACTTAAACGAATGGATGATTAAGCAGAAATAGCAGATTGACACATTGTGTATAAAAGACGGTTCTGGAAATAGAAAATACCATATGCTAATAAACCAAACAAGGCACTTGTGTAATAATCAAGACCCTTCTGTTTTTTTATTCCAAACGCGATGACCGAGATACCGAGTATACACATAATTACAAATGCCATAACTGATAAGGCATAAAAATACAGGCAATATTGTTGTCCCAAAGGACCAAATACATTTTGTTCTAAACCGTCCATTCTTTATCTAGAATATATATTATACATATATATATTTATTTATGGTCTACCTCTAACTAAATATCTATCTTACAAATACACTATACTAAAATCTTGATACTTGTCAAGATATATACATCACTTATCATCCGAATAAAAATATGCGATGTTTGTATTCGGATGATGCGTCGGTTGCGTCTTGGTAGGTGTGTTGTCTGATGATATGGAAACTTATTCGATGAATAATTTGAATTCTTCGATTGCTTCATTGGTTGCTTCGATAACTGACTTCCTGGCTATCTCATATACTTCTTGTGATGCTTCTTTGTATAGTGAATTTATTTCCACCTTGGAATCGTGTGATAATTCGTGGTATAATTTGTCGTCTTCTTCAAAGGTGGCTTTAAATTCTTCGGTTACTTCTTCGGTTACTTCTTCGGTTACTTCGGTTACTTGTTCCGCAATCCTCATTGATACCAGATAGAGTTCGGATATTTCAGCATTATTGACCGCACTACATTGTTCTTTATGGAATGACCTGTATTCGTCTACTTCTTCATCTACATCTATCGAGGCGGTTTGATATGTTTCGACTGATGCTTCGAACGCTTCTTTGTAGTGTGTCTTACCTGCCAATGTAATTGCATCTGTTATGGCTAATTTGAATTCATCAGTTGCTTCTATTGCTTCAGTGGTCGCCTTGTTGGCTTATCGATATGCTTCTTCTTTGTATAATAAATTATTTACTGATGCGGCTTCTTCTGTGATGTGTGCTTTGAATTTTTCGATTTCTTTTTCGATTGCTTCATCGTATGATTTAACTGCCAAGACAACGGACTTCTTTGCTTCATCACACGCGTGTACTTCTTGTGAGGTAACATCATTCACATCGACTGTGTTGATTGCTATCTGATATAATGCGTTAGCCTCGTTGACTTCTATCTTCTTATCAACTACTGACTGTTCTACCTGATAGACTGAATCGGCACGATTGGTTCCTCTCTTCACTGTGCGACGATAGTCTATTATCTTCTGGTTGGCTACCGAGGTCTTGTTGACTACCTCATTGTAAGATGTCTTCACGTATTGTTTAGCCGCGCATGCTGCTTTGTATAATGCGGGGTGTTCTTTTTTTTCGTTAGTCTCCTGTTGGAGTAAACGATATGCTAATGTCTTCTTTACTGAAGCGCGGCGCGCTACCTCAACTGCCTTCTTTTGAGTTTTTTCCAAAGCTTCTTTAATTTCTTGAGATGCGGGGTCTTTTTTGATTGCCCCTTTCACTATGAGATAGTCTAAATTATTCTTCAGTGAAGTGCGACAGGCTATATCGAGATTATCATATGCTTCGGTGACGCCCACACTGGCTGCCTTATATGTGTTCAGTGCTACTGGGTAGCAAAGGGAAGTATAAAACAAATCATTGTGGTCTAGTTTATTGCGATCCATTTCTGATTTCATTTTACGATATTCGATTATGTGTTTTGATAATATATAGATATACTTTTATTAGGTTTACCATGTTACATTTTTGTTGTATGTAACAATCTATTTGTAAAAAATCAGTTAGATAGTTTTGAATATAATATCATAATATAATTTATATACTATCATCGGATAAATGGAAGATACAAATGTATGGAACATGATAGATACGTACTTTTCGGATAACCCACAAAGTTTAGTAAGACATCATACCGAATCATATAATGATTTTTTCAAAAACGGAATTTTTCGTATGTTTAAGGAAAAAAAACCTATTATGATACAAACAAATTATGACGAAACAATAAAAGATTATAGAGGTCAAGCTATTTTACATCTTGGTGGAAAGGATGGTTCAAAAATATATTTTGGAAAACCGGTCATTTATGACGAGAATAACAGTCATTTTATGTTCCCAAATGAAGCCAGATTGCGAAATATGACTTATGGTATGACAATTCATTATGATATTGATGTCGAAATCATTACTATCCGTCAACCTGGAGAACTGGCGAATTTAATTGGACCAAATGATTTATTAGTAGACGAGAATGAAGTGAATCCTGAATATGTAAATATTAAAAAGAGTACTGCGGATTTGACTGAGTTAATCGAGAATGAAAATATGGAAGGTGGTGCTATAAAAAAAAAAACAAAAAAAATTACATCGGATGCTACTGTAGCACAACAAGCTTTTATTCGTGAAATGACAGAACAATCAATGAAAGATGATAGCACACAAGTAGAAGAGTTTTCATTAAATAAACTGTTATTAGGTAAATTTCCTATTATGGTTCAATCCGATTATTGTGTGTTATCTGGGTTACCACGAGAAACAAGGTTCTCAATGGGTGAATGTAGAAATGATGTAGGTGGTTATTTTATTATTGATGGAAAGGAGAAGACCATTGTTTCCCAAGAGAAGTTTGGGGATAATCTGCTTTATATAAAGGAATCCGGTGATGAAAATTACTTATATTCGGCTGAAATCAAGTCTGTATCTGAAAATGTATCCAAACCAATTCGTCAATTGTCTGTAAAAATCGTAGCACCAAATGAGAAGTTTACATTCAAAAATATAGTTGTCAGTATTCCAAATGTAAGAAACCCGATTCCGTTGTTTATTCTATTTCGCGCTTTAGGATTTACAACAGACAAACAGATTATCAATATGTGCTTACTTGATATGGATAAATACGAAAATATGATTGACCTTTTTATACCATCCGTTCATGACGCTGGAGGCGTTATGACACAAGAACTCGCATTAAAATATATCGCATCATTTACAAAGGAAAAAAATACAACTCAAGTTTTATATATTCTTGCTGATTATTTCCTTCCCCATATTGGCGAAACCAACTTTTTACAAAAAGCATATTTCTTGGGTTATATTACATTTCGTTTATTGAAAGTATACGTAGGCATAGATGAACCTACTGACAGGGACAATTTCAAATATAAGCGTATTGAACTTGTGGGAACACTTTTAAATGGTCTGTTCGGTGAATTTTATTCTTTGCAACATAATGCCATTCGTCTAGGATATGAAAGAAAATATAATTTAAATAAAGCAATTTATGAAAATAACCTACGTGGACTCATCGAACAGAATACAAAGGAAATATTCAATGCACGCATATTAGAATCAGGTGTTCGTCGCGGATTTAAGGGAGATTGGGGCGCAACATCGCATACAAAACGAGTTGGTGTAATTCAGGATTTAAATAGACTCTCGTTTTGTTCTGCGTTAAGTCACTTGCGTAAAACGAATCTACCATTAGACCCTAGTGTGAAAGTAGTAGGTCCTCGTGTTTTACACGGAACACAATGGGGGTTTTTTGACCCAATCGACACGCCAGACGGTGGTAATATCGGTCTTCATAAACATCTATCGATATCATCTTATATTACACAAAGCGTTTCAAGAGAACCCTTGATTCAATGGCTGCGTGAAAAAGTAGAAATGAAACTTTTGGAAGATTGTATCCCTATTAATATTTCAAGAATGACAAAAATATTTGTAAATGGATTTTGGTGCGGCGTTATTGATAATCCACGAGAGTGTGTTGAAAAAATAAGACTGTTTCGTCGTAACGCACTATTACCGATATATACAAGTGTTACATTTGATGTTCAACAAAATGTGATATTTATTTACAACGATGGTGGACGAATATGTCGTCCTATTTTTTATCGTGATACTGATACACAGAAAATGTCATTTGAAAATCCCAAGATACAAAAATATATTGAAGACAAAAAATATACCTGGCAACAACTTATATCCGGTTTTAATAATAAGAAATTAGAGAACTTCAATACAAATAATTACAATATGTATGAACTACACGAGTTGTATGATAATATAAATAGCGAATCCAATCCCGCAAAATTACAACGATTTAATGACGAAAAAGCCATTATTGATTATATCGACTCAAGTGAAACCGAAAATACACTTATCGCGTTAAATAAAGAACAATATGAAGCAGATACACAAAGTAAATATACACATATGGAACTGCATGAGTCACTCATTTTTGGCGTTATGTCCAATTTAATTATCTTTCCCGAAAACAATCCCGCTACACGTAACTCTTTCTCTTGTGGTCAATCAAAACAAGCCTCATCTATGTATCATACAAATCATCAACTTCGTATGGATAAAACTGCTGTTGTTTTGAATTACGGACAAATCCCTCTTGTCAAAACACGATATATGGAACATATTAATAATGAAGAGAATGTATATGGCGAAAATACAATTGTCGCAATTATGTGTTATACTGGATATAATGTGGAAGATGCAATTTTAATAAATGAAGGCGCACTAAAACGTGGGTTATTCAGAACAACCTATTATAGCACATATGAAACACACGAAGAAACGGATAAATCGGGTGATGATGTTAGTGAAACTCGATTCGGAAATATCGAAAACGATACCACCGTTGTTGGGAGCAAGCCTGGGTATGATTATAGTAAACTTGACAAATATGGTCTAATACGCGAAAATACAGTTATCAATGAAAAAACGGTTCTCATTGGCATGACCACATCCGACGGTTCTGATAAAAAGGTGGATTCATCAAAAACACCTAAGAAAGGACAACTTGGTATTGTAGACAAAACGTTTATTACAGAAGGCGAAGAAGGAACGCGCATCGCAAAAGTAAGAGTTCGTGAGGTTAGAATACCGAATCTGGGTGATAAAATGGCATCAAGGGCGGGACAGAAAGGCACAATTGGATTAGTTGTTCCTGAATCAGATATGCCTTTTACAAAAGATGGTGTGCGTCCGGATATTATTATCAATCCTCACGCAATCCCATCTCGTATGACTATCGGACACCTTGTAGAATGTATTATAGGTAAAAGTGCGGCTATGTATGGCGGATTTGGTGACTGTACTGCCTTTGTAAATAAAGGCACAAAAATCAATAAATTCGGTGAAATGTTGACGAAAGTAGGTTATCATTCCAGTGGAAATGATATTTTGTATAATGGTATGACGGGAGAACAAATCGAGAGTGAGATTTTCGTGGGACCGAACTATTATATGCGATTGAAACATATGGTGAAGGATAAAATTAATCATCGTGCATTAGGTCCTAGAACCGCATTGACGAGACAAGCGGTTTCGGGAAGAGCAAATGATGGTGGATTACGAATAGGTGAAATGGAACGCGATGTTGTCATTTCGATTGGTGCATCCGAATTTTTACGCGAGTCAATGATGGAACGTGGCGATAAATACAAAATAGCAATATGTAATACATCCGGATTACTCGCCATATATAATCCCGCCAAGAATATTTTTATGAGTCCTATGGCAGACGGTCCTATTAAATTTATAGGCAATGTAAATAACACTGAACTAAATGTCGAAAATATTACAAAACACGGCAGAACATTTAGTGTTGTCAATGTTCCTTACTCATTCAAACTCTTAATGCAAGAACTCGGTACGATAAACGTACAAATGAGGTTTATTACAGAAGATAATATTAACCAGATCGAAAATATGACTTATTCAAAAAATATTGATAAACTGATGTATACCAAAGATGCAGATATTGAAAAAATCATCAAGGATAATCAACAATTGTTAGAAGAATCCAGAAAAAACACACGTGTGAATACATCTGATACAATTGATTCTTTTAGTCCTATCGTTCAATCCCCTGAATATCCACCTTCCCCTGAATATCCACCTTCCCCTGAATATCCACCTTCCCCTGAATATCCACCTTCCCCTGAATATCCACCTTCCCCTGAATATCAAACAAATTCGCCTGGAGATATTATGAATAACAAATCATTTGAAAGTTCTACCGACACATCGATACCAAAATATCGGGCACTTGAAGATACACCAAACACTTCACCATTGGAACCACCACCAGGACAATATCCAAATTCACCATTGGAACCACCACCATTATCGGACGAGGATAAACTGGCTGAATTAGCAAAAACGTACGACGTTGGTGATAATGTATATTATAGGGGAGACACAACAATGAACCGATTATGGACTGTATCCAATGTTGGTGACCGTTTTTTAAAAATAGAAACTGATATTCCCAGTAATGATAATACCGATGTAATACAAGTGGTTACCGCGAATGATATATATAGAACAGAGGATGTAAAGAATTTGAGCAATCTATCCACTCCTACAAATACACCGCCCCCGCCTTTGATTCGCGATGATTTGGAATCTATGGATAGTAACATTTCTTCTATGAGTGGCGGTAATGCTACGAAATATACACAACCCGCCACTATTCATTTCGCACCGGTTATCAAAGTTACTAATGGCAGCACTGAAATGTCTACAGATGGTCTTTTATCAAATAACGTAGAACCGAACCAACTTGATGATATGATCAAAATGAATAATGACGTTATACAACATCATAATCAAGTTACAGAATTACCTACATCTATTATTGACACACCAACAGAAGGTCCGATTGATTTTAATAACTTTGTTATTAAAAAAATCTAACAAAAATTGAATTCAATTATATGAATGATGTATAGTATTATTATTTCTAGTAATATACATAATGAGTACATCTAACAATCGTATATTAAAATTATATCGTTCGCGTATTACTATCGTAGAACAACTCGAAGTGTTAAAGTATGATATTACGAATTTCGATGATTTTAGCATAAATGAAATCGAAGCAATGGAACAAAACAACCAATTGGATATACTTGTAACACATAAACAAAGCGGTCGTAAATTATACGTCAAATACTATTTAAAAAATAGTCAATATTTAAAGAAGGACATTAACGAATTTGTTAGTGATTTATATGATATTCAAAACACATTAACGAACGATGACACATTTGTTATTATTACGGACGACGAACCTAATGCTATTATGCAAACCACGATTCGTTACTTTTATGACCATAGTGAAAAATTCATTGTCTTGCATAATATTAATCGCTTACAATTCAATATTTTAAACCATTCTTTGGTTCCCAAAGCCAGAATTTTGAACGAGGCAGAGGTTAACGATTTAAAACAAAAATACAGTATTCATAACAAAAAACAATTACCCGAAATTTCGCGATTCGACCCTCAAGCTTTAGCAATCTATCTTCGACCGGGCGAAATTTGCGAATTCCAACGAAATAGTGCTACGGCAATGAATTATAACTATTACCGTGTGTGTGTGTAACAAAATATAGTGATATTGTAATATAAATATGTCTATAGATTTCTTAAATAATTACAGTCCGAATGATTTTTTTTATGTAGGCGCAAATGACATGCCAACAGTTACTGAATGCAGCAATGTAAACTCGGTCAATTGTGGAACGATTGATGATTCAAATCAACAACAATGTATCACGCAAGAAAAATGCAAAAATAAATTGCTACTAGAACAATTGCAAAAAGCAGACAATGGTGCAAGTGAAAAACACCAGAATACAAAAGACCAATACAATCGTGGTCTTTTACAAATGGGAAATTTGACGGTTGGTATATTCGGACTTGCGTATTTAGCATATAGATATCGAAGTACGTAAATTTTTTGTAGACATAATATAACTATTGTTATATCATGTCTCAAACTCAATCTATACAAAACGCAATTCCATCTAATTTTGCATTAGACATAACTAATAATAAATTAACTGTATCTTCGTCAGATATATCTTATATGAATGGCGACTATGTTGCGTCGTCATCCAGCACACTTGGTGATGTTGGTAGCACTTGGACCGCTATATCTTGTTTTGATAATAACGACGCTACCTTTTGGCATGTTCCTTGGACTCCACACGGAGGATATACACAGGGTCCTTATACTTCCGGTAAATATATTGGTGGCGGTACAAGCGATACATATTTCAAAACGACTACCACCGCAGGAACCATTAAAAATGGCGATTGGATACAAATACAATTGCCATATACGCTGTCTCCTACCAGTTTCTCAATACTTAATGCGCAACATTGTTGTCCTGAACGGTTCCCTAAACGTTTTTCATTTTTAGGTTCCCGTGATGGTAGTAGTTGGGATGTTATTAATACACAGGATATAGACAAAGCACACGAAAAATATGATACACGTAAACACATTTCGTTTAATATACCCAGTGTATCGTCCAAATCATATTACTTTTTCCGCATTGTATTTGAAGAACAAAACAATCATCCAAGTTGTAATGTTGTTAATATAGCCGGCATTCAAATTTACGGAAAACCATGTCAAACTCTTAACGGAAATTGTGAAACATTCTCTAATATCATGCCACAAATAGAAGGACTTTCTACTATGGAGAACCAGAATGATGTTCTTACCAAAATTATACAATTTAATAAAGATTACGCAACGTATATCGACTGCACAGAGAACAATTCTTGTGCTATCGATAAAGTTACTCTCCTTGCACAATTAACTGATTTGAACACGTCTATTACATCAACAACGAATAGCATTACGACTACCACGACCAATACCACTCCAGCACAGTTTGATGCCTCACATAATAATGTAGTTACCACTCACGAAGAAAATGAACTATTAAGACAAGAAATAGACAGCAAAATGATGGAACTTTCGGATCACGACAATAGTTTTAGCAAAGAAAAAAAGACACATTTTGACAATACCATTCTTTCAAACGCATTATGGAGTGTTGTAGGAACATCCGCACTGTATTTTGTTTTCAAAAATATGTAAATGAAATATCATAAAAATATACTCCTATTGTAGAAGAAACATACAATATGAATACTGAATACGACTTTGAAGTTATACAAATGGTTCCGACTCAAAACGACCAAAAAATTATTTCAAATGAAATGATTTTCAAAGGTTTGGATGATTTGGGAATATCTAAGTTTCAACCGAACGGAACATACAAGTTTTCATCTTCGTCATGGTCGTCCGATAATACAGAAGCATACAAGGCATTTGATAACGATAGCAATACATTTTGGGAATGTGATTTTAAAAATAACGATACATATGATAAATTAAATCGCAATTATCCCGCGTATTCACAAAATCCGTATAATGAGGTTTCTATATATCAATCCGGTGGAACAGTGGAAACTATCGCTACCACACAGGTTGGTGTAGATAAGATGGTTGATGTTTTAGGAGAATGGATGCAAATTATATTACCGTATAAATCTTATTTATTTGATTATTCGATACGTACACCGCAATTCGGTAAAAACAATACTTTTCCTACAAAATTTACATTAGTTGGTTCAAATGATGGACAACAATGGGATATGATAAAAGAACATAATGATTTTAAAGATGGACTTCCTCCAATGCCAATTGTGAAAAAAACATATCATATTAATTCTAAGAAACAATATTCTTATTATCGTTTTATATTCAATCGTTCGGGCAAAAATATGAATGTAATCAAAATAAATAATATCACTCTCTCTGGAACAAGACAGTTGGTAGAAAATCCCAATGTAAACAAAGAGACTTTTTCTCTTATCGGAAGACAAAATACTATAAAACACGCTTTGGAAAGTTTCGTAAACGGCGATAATATTTCTTTAGAAAATAGTTCTACATGCAAAACTTGTACTAATACGAATAAAAAACACGATATTGTAACCTATTGTGGATTGACTGGCATTCTGGTGCTATCAGTTGTATTATTTTTATCTAGGATAACCAAACGATAATTTTTCAAATGTATTTTTATTTTTACCAAATAAAAATACATTTTCTATACATTTAGTATAGAGATGACCGCACCTGTTCTGATACAATCCAATACTCAACCCGAAGTATATTTATTAATAAGAAATCAGAAACGACATATTCCAGATATGGAAACGTTTAACGCATTTGAATTTAATGGAAGTGATATTATAAAAATTACAGACACTTTAATCAATAGCATTCCTTCGGGGGATGTTATGCCCAGTATAAAATCGATTACTAGTTGTCCTACTGGCATTACCTGTTCTGGAACATCTCTTACAGAAAACGAGAAAAAAATTATTCTTGCTTATAAAATATATCTAAATAGAGAACCAGACCAAGGTGGGTTCTCCAATTATGTATCTAGTTTATCCGGTGCGACCAGTATATCACAAATAATAAACAGTTTTGTTAACAGTCCTGAGTTCGGGGGTATTACTGCTTTTCAAACCACTAATAATATTAAGGATATTATAACACAACAAATCACTCCGTTACAAGAAACTTCTACACAATATGCCAATACTATGCAATCTATTAATAATAACTACAATGATTTAGATAATTCAGTTTCGCAATATAACTCTACTTTATCTACCGTTTCGGACCCTACTAATATCAATAAATATCAGTTTTCATCGGAAGACATCCGCAAGAAATTAAATAATGAAATCGCACCCAGTGTCGAACAAACGCGTATAAATGATATTAAACTACAAACAGAACAATCGCAAAATACATTTTTACTTGCTACAATTGTTTCAAGTAGTCTAGTTGTTTTCGCAATATTGCTGGCGCGTGAATAACACCCATTTTATCTACATTTTTTTGACATTGTATATTATAGATTATGTCAACTCCTGTGTTTGATTTAGGTAGTATTTTAAACGTCCAATCCAATTATATAAAAAATGTAAGTACCGACGACGAGGAACTCATAAGTAAATTATCACAAGTCGATGCTGGTTTAAATGAGCTTAAATCTTCTTATGTTAGCGCAGATATAACGTCGAATGATATTCTCACTAAACAAGCCAAAGTCAGTGAAATCGTAACTACCGAAAATGAACGGTTGAACGAGGTAAAACAGATTGTCGATGATGTTGTTTCGGGTGAAAACAGAAATATACAATTAAATGAGAGCTATCGTTTACGACAACAACAATATACTAAAATGAAAATCATATTCTCATTCGCATTACTATTATGTGTATTATTTCATTTACTCGGCAAATATGTTCCGGTTATACCATCTGTTATTATTACCATATTCATTATTATTACCATCACATCCGCTATTATATGGTGTTTTACGATTTATACAATGGTATTGCAGCGTGATAAAACGAATTTTAATGAGTTGGACATAGATAATACGACTTATCCTAGTACGAGCGAAGCAAGCGAACAACAACGAAGAGCTATGTTACAAGGTGACTTACTTGGTGCTTCAGGAAAAGTATGCTCGGGACCAGCATGCTGTAATCCCAAACCAGACGGGGAGCAAGGCATTTCTGGTAATTGGGAAACATATACTAAGTGGAACGAAATCGAACAAAAGTGTCTACCCGAAGAGGGATTTACTACAATACAATCCAGATATAGTAATTCGGATATCCAAAATGGACCAACCACTACATCTGTTATACCCCCCATAAGTAATTCGGACAAATACTCGAAATATTAATCCTTCTCGTATCAAAAAAATGTAACTATTTTGTTACATTTTTTTTTTTATTTTTTTTTTTCGTTTCTAGTAATCTTCACGCGCCATTCGTCTTTTTTTTTTTTCAATAGTTATTTTTTCACTTTTATTCACAATATAGTAGTAAATGTCATTTATAGATTGCAATTTATTAATATAGACGCGTTCTGTTATTGAGTAATTTAATTCTTCATGTATCTTATCATCTAATTCGCACAAGTAGGAAAACAACGCATTAATATAACTATCGTAATCCACATCATCATCTTCTTTATACCATATTTTGTGTCTACTATTATGTGCATAAACAAAATCGCTGTATAACAACTCGGATGGTCGTAGATTATTAAAGAATGCTAGTTTGTCAACATTGATAGGTTTGTCTTCTTCCTCGATATCTATATTCTCTATTTCTAATATCCGGTCCCATACATGACAGACCAAATCACTTCCGTCATTATGTTCAATTATATTCATACAATGTTCATCCAATGTAGACCATTTAATTGTATAATACAGTTTAGAATAATTTATATATTCCTTTCCATATTGGTATGAGGTCACCTCTCGTTGAAGTTCTTCAGGTATGATGCTATAAACCATATCCATTTTCATTGTGCTTTCCATCTTTTACGTAATACTATTCGAATTTATTATTATTGTTGTTATATTGGGGTTGCATATTATTTATATCGTAAAAGTTTTTCAATTTTTTGTCATTCACATTTCCAACAAAAAATGTAACTGTTTTGCTACATTTTTGTTTTGTTGTTTGTTGTTGTTGTTTGTTGTTTGTTTTGTTTTGTTGTTTGTTTTGTTTTGTTGTTTGTTTTGTTGTTTTGTTTATTTATCTTCACTCGACATTCTCATTTGGTTGAAACTCATTGTAAACTTATCGCTCATATTCACAATATAATAATAAATATTGTTGATGTAGTTAAGTTTTGTCATATATCTATGCGTAGTTGTTGGTTCATTCGCCTCTTCGTTAATTAGAATGTCTAAGGATAATAAATACGCCATCAATGCTTCGATATAATCAGGATAAATCACAAATTCGTCTTCTCTATGAAATATAGTCTCTGTATATGCTCTATATCTAGGGTAAAAATCATCATAATCATATAATAGGGAAAATGGACGTAAATTATTGAAGAATGCCAATTTTTCGGTGTCAATACTTCCATCATCGACCTCATTTTCCACGTTATCTATTTTTGAAATATTATCATACACATCACATATTAATTGAATTCCACCACCATTACTAATAATGTTATGACAATGGTTCTCTAAATCGGTCCAATCGATTGTGCTTATATGCGAGTAATTTACATAATCTCTGCTATACTGGTATGATGTCATCTCTCGTTGAAGCTCTATGGGCATCATTTCATATATTGTATTCATATTCATTGTGCTTTCCATCTTATACGTAATACTATTTAAATTTATTATTGTTCTTTTATTTGGGGGTTACATCTTATTTACAATAGAAAAGTTTTTCAATTTTTTGTTATATTCATCCTACTATTGTATCATACTATTGTATATTGACAATTCGAATAAAATGAGCTCTGAAATATACAATAATCTAGAAAAGCGAACTGTGGTTTTAGAAAAATTGTTGATTGACAAGGAGAATAATAAAAATATTACTATTACTAATACGCAATATGACTTGCAACAATATTACGCACTACAAACATGGAAAAATTTACTAACAGTCATATATATTTTTATTTTACTGATTCTTATTTATTTATTTGTATACGTCCAATTAGACATGAAATTATATAAAAAAATACTTATAGTTTTAGCGTGTTCCATCGTTCCATTTTTTTTTCAAATATATGATGGAATAATCTATTACACCGAGTAAATTTGGATTCTTTTATCACATTATTGTATATCATGAGCACAGACGAATACAACCATATTAAAACTCAAAACAGCAAACTAGAAACCATATACAATAATTTTAACGAATTTCTCACTACGAATGATACCTATTTTGAATATTATTCAAAACAATACCCATTCGTCCAAAATGCCAACTTTTGGTTATTAATTATATATGCGGTTGCTTTTTTTGTTTTCACTTATTCATTTTTATTGAATAGCGATTTACATAAATACATTAAAGTCGGCATTCTTGTAATTATTATCGCATATCCTTTCTATATTACAAACATTCAAAATCTTATGTATAAACAATACTCGTTTCTCCGTTCCATAATACGGGCGGAACCATACATTGCCTGATACATCAAAAAAATTTTTATTTTTTGATGTTTTTTTATTTTTATTGTTATATACCACTTTGGTTACCACAGTGTATTAGTTGCTATCACTACCATCGGTCATTCTCTGTAATTCTTCTTCCGCACTTTCATCAGTTTCTTTTTCATACGATTTGAATGAACACCCCTTCCACCTCAGATTAATACATTTTCCAAACGTTTTTGTCATTATCTCGTGTAATTTTTTGGGCGAAGGTCCGCGATTTCCATAATTCGTCTCGTGCCATCTCAGGAAATCCTGGTTGATTTCAGTTTTACCAACCGTTTTGGTAGGGTCTCGTACAATTTGTTCATCCATATACGCTGAGAGGATGTCCATAGATTTGCGATAATCATTACTCTGTTCCAACACTATATCACAGTCCTTTACTATTCCATCAGTCTTACACGCGTGTTCTATAAGCATCGATAGGAATACCTCTTTCCAAGATTCAAATTTTTCATCTATCGAAACATCCGTCTTGAATTGATAAGGCTTTTCGGGATCAGTATCAACCGGATTATTTGTAAATAATGCTTTAAATGGCACAGACCGAATTCTGCGCCAGGTACCATGGTCTGTTGCTTTCACCTTCATGAAGTGATTTGATGCTACTACAAGCTTAAATTGGGGCATGAAACTTACTACTTGAGGCATATAAGGAGCTCGGCCTTGAACGGGGTCCTTTCCCGAAGTCAATTGCTTCATAATGCCTTCATTTATCACATCATCCTCTTGAGGCTCTTGCATGACCGCATATCGCTTTCCTTTTAAGCCTACTATTTCTGGACTGACCCCACCGACTTTTCCTCGTTTGTCTGTAATTAAGGAGAGAGGAACATCGCACTTATAATCACCTAACACTTTAGACATTAAATCAATTAGAACCGATTTACCATTTGAACCACCGCCAATATACATATTGAATGTCTGATTCGTTGATGTTCCTAACAATGCGGATGACAGATGGTCCCACATATATTGACACAATTCGTCTTCGGGAAACAACTGTTTCATAAAAGTGTTGATTTCGCACACAATAACATCGTGTTCGGGTTTTAATTGAACGTAATCTATATTAGTTGACATACTTAAATAGTCTTCGGGTAAACCTGACCGAAACAATTTTAATTTAAAATCATATACACCATTATTACAACACAGTAGGTATGGGTTCGCGTCTAAGTTGTCTAGAAAGTCGCTGTCATAGCACAATTCTCTGCATTCGGTCATAATTTTTTGTTTTTCACTTGTACTACCAAGTCTCGTAATTAACATATTACAACGTGAGATCATCAGGTTTTCGCGCGTAGAAGCATTATCTTGGGTATTTTCTTCGTTGTTGTCGGGCTTGTTGTCGGGCTTGTTGTCGTTTTCAAATCGGTCCACACGTATCGATGCTAACGAACTAGCTTTCTGTCGAAATAAGTTTCGAAACGATTTTGATATTTGTTGTCTCAACTTCATTCCTTTTTCATTCGATTTCCAGCGATGTCCTTCATAATATAACCATTCGTCCGCTCTTACAGAAACGCATACAAACTTATGCTTATGCATTGTATATAATACGTTAGCGAGGTCGAAGTCACTACATCCACTGTCCGAACCGCGCGAACCGGGTTTGCCTCCTTGTGAAAGAGCTTGGTCTACTAAGCAATCAACCGAATTCTCCGCAATTCTATCATATTCGGTTCGATTGTCTTCGCGAACCCAATTTAGAAGTGATTTTTTTGTAATACCACCGCTGGTATTGCGATTAGATGTGCGCCTCCACTTATCACATAAATCTGGTATTGAACGATAGTCAAATATTTCCGATTTTGCTGAGAAGCATAGCCACGTTATTAGTAATCTGTCGCTTATATTACGTAAACACCAACCGACACGTTGCCATTTGTCGTATGACCCGTTACCATAATACGAAACTGGTAACGCCATCGCCAATTCGTGAGCTTCAAGGATTTCATGATCGTCCTGGGTCAATGAATCTAAGAAGCTGGTTTTGACCATGTCTAATTCGTCTTTGGTTTGTATTTGAGATAATGTATTTATATCAAATGACGTATCAATCTGTGCGGTTACATTAACTCTACGCGTTACAGATGACAAATTCGACTTTCGTTTATAGTCATCGTATACAGGAATAAAACTGTTTTTTAATAAAGCAGACCCGATATTCGTATTTCGAACAGACAACTTCATCAAATCGCGCTTTAAATCGAATTTTGATACAGATGCTTCATCGTAACTAAATTCATTATCATTTGGGTCAAACGTTACATCTAAAATTCTAGATATTTTATATCTATCATAACCTGGTTTTCGTGAACCATATAACTGCCAGTTCACCGTCCCAGCGGTGATACCTTTGTCAAACACATCCTCAAATGTATTGATTATTGGCATATCCGTCCAAATATTAGAGATTTCTTTCAATATCTGTTCTCGAATATACATTTGAATATCACGCTCTACTTGAAATGTAAATAACAAATGAATGCCATCTTTCGTACAGTTCTTTTCCTTCACACGGTTCACGGTCTCCTTAGTCATTACAAATATCTGGAACTCAGCATTTTCGTCGAAATTGTATATCTTTTTTAGTAGTTCTAAATATAAATCGATTACATCGTCCACGTGTTCGCTTGTAAATTGTCTTTCATCTACCTCATACGAATAACGAAAATCGATATCAACTACGAGCACCCCGGTATTAACTCGTTGCTTTTCTGTAAGGTATTCCTTTTTGTTCGTATTTTTAACGAACATTTCGTTTCCATATATGTCCAGAAATGTCTCATATTCGTCGTCTGGGATCGAATATGACCCTGGATAAATAGACGTCCCGTCTCCGATCCGGGTATTTGTTATAGTGCTAGTATCTGAACCCTTGGTCACCTTATGTTTTTGTAAAAATTCAAATAAATTCGCGTAGCGTTTTTTGGGGTCGGCTGAAACCGACATGATTGATTAATCTTATATATAAGTCTATGGTTATTTGTATCTATATCATTCATCTATTTCATTCTGTATGATTCAATTTTTCAACTATTCGATTTTCAACTATTCGATTTTTTTCAACTATTCCACAGTAATAATCTTGTTTCCCTTCTTTATTGCTATGTCATCCAGTATGTTTGTAAATATCTTATTGCGGAATATAGGTTCGTTTCCATTCAGTCGATTATTCCCCAAACAAACCGTGCTATATTTGATTCCTTCCTCAACAAGTGGTCCCTCCTCCTCGACATGTTCCGGGTTCTCTTTCATCCATTGATACATCATCCTTTGATAGGAAATATCAATCCTCCTTACAATATTCTTGGTTTTCTTGTTCTCAATATCCTTCGCCCATTTGTCATTTTCTTTTACATAGATTACTTCGCGTTTCACATCCGTACATTGAAGTGGTCGGTTGTGCGGTTCCAATTTATGAAGTTCCTTTCGGAAGATATCAGTGAGTCCCGTAATGAACCCAACTTCACCCGTATTCACATAATCCTGGGAGGTTAGTTGGATGGATTGTAAGAATTCGTCCAGATTGATTGCATCCTTGCATGTTTCATTCAAATAAAATTGTAAATTAAACTGATTGTTCTGGGTATTGTTAGTAGTCTTGTTTGCGAGTGTTCCGTCTTTGATAGCATCAATAAAGTGTTTCTGCATTTCCATCATTTGATTTTGCAAATCAGATTTTTCTTCATCTGTTTTACGTCGTTGTTCATCTGTTTTCAATATCAATTCTTTCTTTTCTTCTTCTGATTTCAATATGAGGTCTTGAAACATAGTATTTTGTTGCAGTAATATAGCGATTAGTTTGTTCTCTGGCGGGGGGTCATTTGTTTCGATATGGCTATTGTCAATGATTGTCCCATTACACATTTTCTTTTTGTGATTATACAGAGATGCTCTGTGTTCGTATGTTTTTCCACATACACATCTATAAGATGCCGGTTGTATTTCGGTTGTATTTCGTTGTATTTCGGTTGTATTTCGTTTTATATGTTTATTGGTCTGTATATGTTTATTATAATCTTTTTTTGATACACTGTTATAAGAACAAGAATTACAAATGAATATTTTTGGGATTTTTTGGGATTTTTTGGTTGTATTTGTTGTATTATCCATATATATAATACAACAAAAGAATTCCCTAAATATATACGAATTAAAATGAACGAATATTTACAAAAAATGATGCAGTGAAATAAAAATACCTAAAATACCGATTTAAAGCATTTTGCAGTGAAGTGAAAAAAACACCTATTTGTAAAAAGTCGGGACCGATTTTCAAATCTGGACATTTATAAATGTCCATTACTGAAACTCCATTTGCTTTTTCAATTTACGTTGTTTTTTATAGGTTATACAATTATAATTATTAATTTACAATTGTAGTTATAATATAATTATTATGATTCCACCGTAATAACCTTGTTACCCTTCTTGATTGCTATGTCATCCAGTATGTTTGTAAATATCTTATTTCGGAATATAGGTTCGTTTCCATTCAGTCGATTATTCCCCAAACAAACCGCGCTATATTTGATTCCTTCCTCAACCAGTGGTCCCTCCTCCTCGACATGTTCCGGGTTCTCTTTCATCCATTGATACATCATCCTTTGATAGGAAATGTCAATCCTCCTTACAATATTCTTGGTTTTCTTGTTCTCAATATCCTTCGCCCATTTGTCATTTTCTTTTACATAGATTACTTCGCGTTTTACATCCGTACATTGAAGTGGTCTATTGTGCGGTTCCAATTTATGAAGTTCCTTTCGGAAGATATCAGTGAGTCCCGTAATGAACCCAACTTCACCCGTATTCACATAATCCTGTGAGGTTAGTTGAATGGATTGCAAGAATTCGTCCAGATTGATTGCATCCTTGCACGTTTCATTCAAATAAAACTGTAAATTGAACTGATTGTTCTGGGTATTATTGTTACTATTCGTTGTATTACCGAGAGAACCATTCTTGATTGCCTCTAAGAATTGTTTCTGTAAATCCATCATCTGGGTCTGCTGTTCCTCAGTTTTACGTTGTTGCACTTCGGTTTTACGTTGTTGTTCTTCATTTTTCATAAGTAATTCTTTTTTTTCTTCTTCGTTTTTCAATATTAGGTCTTGAAACATATTATTTTGTTTCAATAAAATTGTAACTAATTCTTTGTCTGGTGCTGATTCGGGTGCTGATTCAGGTGCATTGTCATCGCATTTTAGTAAAGAACATTTCTTTTTGTGATTGAATAACGTTTGTCTATGTTTGTATTCTTTACCACAATCACATCGGTATATATTAGAAACTGATATGTCAGTAGCATTTGTAAGTTTTTCGTGCTTGCGAGTAGCCAAATGTTTTACATAACTGCTATGTTTATTCGTATTATAGGCACACGTAATACATTCAAATCTATTAGAGCAACTATCAGCAACTAAAATAGCAGTTTCTGTAAGTATTGGGTGATTATGAGTAGACGTTTGTTTAATACAACTGCTACTTTTCTCTGCGGTATAGTGCGAATTAACGTAACTGAACTGATTCGAGCAACTTTTAGCAATAAAATCGTCAGTTCCAGTAAGGACAATTTCGTCCCGTGTCAATAAATATGGGATAGACGGTTTATATTTATCTCTATTATAGTCACAAATACTATATTCAATATTATTATTATCGTTGGCAACTATTTCGTCAGTCATTTTATATATATATAATCCTTATATAAAAGTTGCTCTAAATCATTTGCCACGAAAATGACTTATTTACAAAAAAATGATGCAGTGAAATAAAAATACCTAAAATACCGATTTAAAGCATTTTGCAGTGAAGCCATAAAAACACCTATTTGTAAAAAGTCGGGACCGATTTTCAAATCTGGACATTTATAAATGTCCATTACTGAAACTCCATTTGCTTTTTCAATTTACGTTGTTTTTTATAGGTTATACACCTTTGAAGATTTAAAATGGCACGGTTAGCACCAAAAAAATACATTCAAAGTTTAGGTCTTTTCATACCTTGTGTATATTTTGTTTATAGCAATTCGTTAAAACTACTTGATTACTTGTTCTACATAGATACCCTGGTCTTTCCAAACCATATATTGCTTGGTATGCTATCTTATAGATGTTAGATGAACCATTACGGTCTCTGTTCCACTCGCCACAACCATTCTTACAATGTAGTAGCCCGTGAACCAACCGCATATCATCTTTATTTGGTCTTGGATTTTTCCTTACCATAAACTTCTCGCATACTCCTCCATCACATTTGGAGCATTTACAACTGCTTCTAAACTCATCAACTAAATATACATTGTAGTTGTTTTTACGGAGCAAACTTCTCATTCCTTTTCCTAATGTTGGTTCTTTGTATTTCATTTGTTTTCGCTGTTCCCAATCTCCAATACAAATAACAACATCTTCGGGATTACCATACATCTTCCTAAAATTACTTATCATCTTTTGTTCGTTTCGTTTGATATTGATATGTCTTCCAAACTTCAACTTACGAAACAAATATTTTTCATAAAAATCAAATAACATATGGTTTATTCTATTCTTTTCGGTTATGTATGACTTGAACTTATCCATACAAAGTGTTTTACGATTATACAAAGACAACTCTGTTTCGTATTCAACCACACTTTTTCCTTGTATTTTATTGGTTTTCATACCCAATATGATATTGTTGTATTTTTTCATCTTGGTTTCTTTCCTTCGTTGATTTTGTGAATACCGAAATACATTTGCATCTTTGGAATTTAATAAAAACTACTTAAAGACATAATATTATATATGAATAGACCCAGACAAATGACAATATTTAAGTATTTTAACGATGAAAATAAATACAAAATATATGAAAATGGTGATGTATTTTCTATAAGAAGAGATAAATTTTTAACACCAATTTATTCTAAAATTAGAAATTGTTTGTATATTTCATTAGTTGTTTATGGTAAAAATAAAAAATTTGTTGTTCATACTTTGATTTATACATTATTCAAGTCAAAATTACCAAAAACGCACTACATTTCACATATAGATAATGATACTAAAAATAATAATATAAATAACCTAATAGTATTAGCAAGAAACCGAAATATAATAGAAGTTTGTAATATTATTGGCGAATGGAAAGAAATACCATTATATGAAAATAGATACTTAATAAACAAAGAAGGTTATATTAAATCATTACTAACAAATAAGTTGTTGAAAGAAAATACAAGTCAAAACTTTACACCCTTGGTAATTTAAAACGGAACAAAATGTATAACAACGAATGAAACATAAAACAGAAGACATCAAAAACATTCAACTCGTATGAGAACGCTGAAGAAATATAAGAAGGTATAATAATATAAAAACAAAATCGTATTATATTATAACTGAATTAATGCGAGAAAAATTAGAAACGAAATACCATACAGAACGTGAAGACATATGTAATAGATTGATTAGCATTTTAGAATTAGATGAAAACCATTCCATTTTATTGAATGCGTTGGAAAATGATACTGATAAGCAAACAAAAATATTGGATATGAAAGATGAAATACAAAAGTATTTTGCGGTTAGTTGTTTATCACCTTTCAAACCAAACGCAACGTGTAAGCGACCGTATATAAATATCCTACGTGGTATATTAAGAAAGCAAGGATACACGTTTGAATCATCACCAATATTGATTGGATTTGAAAACGGAAAATCTATATCAACATCAAAGTATAGAATATATAAGATTATTCCTGATATTTGAATACAAATCCTGCGGAACTCTTTCGGTTTCCCGATAATACACAACCTACTTTGATGAGTGATGTAATATTGTGTTCTTTTTGTAAATATTCGGTCGCATCAAATTGGTAAGTAAATGTTTTTATAAATGTTCCATCGATTTTAGATACATCAAATGGTTTGTTTTTACCCCTTGCGTCTAATATGTTTGTTTTATGTTCTGGTCTTTTCCAAACTGCTTTTCCTCGCTCACTGCATTTGTCTCTTTCTGCTGGACGATCTATATAATGTTGTTTCATTTTTTCACCGTGTTCTTTCCTTCTGTTGGGATTATCTATATAACGTTGTTTCATTCTTTCCCTCATTTTTTCTTTTTCTTCTGGATTATTTATGTAATATGTTTTTAGTCGGTCGCTATGTTCTTTCCCTGCTTCAGGATGTTCTTTGTGATATTGTATTTGTGATTCACTATTTTTTTGTATTGCACCAGGAGTATTTTTATAATATTCTTTTAAGCTATCACTAATTTGTTCTCTTGCTTCTGGATTATCTTCATAATAGTTTTTCTTTGTTTCGCTCATTTTTTCTCTTGCTTCAGGATGTTCTTCATATCGTTTCTTTTGACCTTCACTCATATTTTGTTTTGCTTGAGGTGTGGCTTGACTAATTAATCTTATTGTAGACATTTTTTCTGTTGACTCGGGTTTATTCCAAAATTCTTGACTTATTTTTTTCATTTTTTCTTTTTCTTCTGGATTTTCTTCAAAATATTTTTTCTGTCTTTCACTTTGTCGTTGCTTATCTTCTTCCGTACGAATATAACCATTAAATCCGTCACCACCAAGCGTCATGTTATATCCACTTCCATCCATATAATAAGATTTATACTCTTGAATATATCCTATTTCTTTTTTACACAATTCTTCTAATGTATCTGCAGTATCTATTTCTACAAGTTCAAATGTGTCTACCATACCATGGCATCTTAACGCATTATATAGACATCTTGTATCGCCATTTTTCGCACATCTTTTATGTTCTTTTATCCGGTCTTCCAACGAACGACTCGTTAGACCAATATAATGTTTTCCATTAGGAAACTGTATTTTGTAAATAGAACCGACAGACATATTGTATATATTACATACTAACATTATATACTAATCAAATCAA
>Ga0208903_1000038_pt1 | contig 132360 bp, 95 predicted proteins | sample AntAceMetag02UKJ_FD_184769 | JGI IMG/M metagenome (GOLD analysis project Ga0208903, IMG submission 184769) | Saline lake microbial communities from Ace Lake, Antarctica - Antarctic Ace Lake Metagenome 02UKJ (SPAdes) (version 2) | ecosystem: Environmental > Aquatic > Non-marine Saline and...
TGCAATGCAAAAGCAACTCCCAAAAAGCGAGCCCGCGAGCAGCATCTAACGCGAGCCTGCGAGCAAACTCCAAACTCCAAACTCCAAACTCCAAACTCCAAACTCCAAACTCCAAACTCCAAACTCCAAACTCCAAACTCCAAACTCCAAACTCCAAACTCCAACCTCCAAACTAACGTTATATAGAGACCTTCAAAAACATCCCCAAACTCCGTCTATTCGGATAAGCATACAACTCATACCCTTGTCCATTTCCATTGGTAAGAGAACTCTCAGGATCTACATTAGGAACATTACTATGAATCAACCATAGATTCGTCCCGAAAACGCCCAAGCTCAGGCCTCTTAATTTCAGTTTCTTATAAAATGATTCAGGTACAGTGTAGCCAATACTCAATTCTCTAAGCTTAATGAAGGAGGCATCGTAAATGAACGGTTCGTGTATTTCATCCTGCCACCTAGAAACTCGCTCGTAGTAGTCAAAAGGATTGATGTAGGTTTGGTTGGTTTGACCGCTTACATCTTGTCCGTCTATAGAAGAACCCGCTGCATACGTTCCCTCTATCAAGTATCCTCCCGTAGCGGTCCAGTCCTGCATTGCTACGCCCGCAAGCTCTCTAGCATCCTCAGAAGCATACCATTCAGCTCTACCTTCTAGTGATTCTGTAAAGTTCCCCGCATAGCCATTACCGTACATGTTAGTTCCAGAGAAAATGTCGCCACCTATTTGGCTATGAATAAGCATAGAGAGCGTCCAGTTCTTATAGCTAAAATTCTGACTAAGAGACAAGCTGAAGTCAGGAGTGAAGTTCCCCAGTACTTTTGGGGTTTGGTCTTTTATACCCATTCCTTGTCCATCCACCAGAATGTTTCCGTTGTCATCTCTTAAAAAACCGTAGCCCACTATATCTCCGTAGGGATTGTTTGGTCGGGCTTCTATGGTTAATCTCCAGTGCTCATAAAGAATAGAGCTTTCTACGTTGGGGCCAAGCTCCTGCACTTCCGATTTGTTCTTAGCATACGCCAGGTTAGCATTCCATCTGAAATTCTTTCTTTCAATGGGAGTGGAGTTGACTTGGATTTCTACACCACTGTTATTGATTACACCGCTGTTTACGATGGCAGAGCTGTAACCCGAAGCCGCAGAAACAGGAATGTTTGAGATTTGATTGAACGATCTGTTGTTGTAATACGTCACATCTATTCCCAGTCTGTTTAAGAAGAACTTCATGTCGCTTCCCAGCTCGAATGATTTCACCAATTCAGGAACCAGACCTAGGTTGGGAACAGTTCTGTTGATGAACTGAGAATCTCCGTATCCTTCATTGTTTACGGTTTGATAAGTGGTTTCTAGTTGGTAGGGTTCACCCTCATTTCCTACGCCAGCATAAGAAACCCTCAACTTACCAAAAGAGAAACCCTTCTCAGGGAGTTTACTTCTGTTAAACAACTCTGAATACACAAACCCCAGACTGGCCGAGCTGTACAGAAATGAATTCCCACCTTTGGGAAGTGTAGAAGACCAGTCGTTTCTAGAAGAGATGTCCAAGTAAAGCATTCCATCATAAGAGAACTGCCCAAATGCATACAGCGAATTCTTAGCCGCTTGAGATAAGAAAGTTCTATCCAAAACAGGATTCACACTGTTCTCTATAGAGTATACCTGAGGAAGTGTAAGCCCACCGCTGGTGTTTCTAGAGTCCACTGTTTTCTCATAATACATAGCGTTTCCACCCAGATTCAACTGGTAAGAGAATTTCTTAGAAAGCTTGTCGCTGTAGGATATAAGGAAATCAGTATTGATAAGGTTTTGGCTATCTTCAGAGGATGCGTACCCACCTAGTGAGTTGAGTAATCCATACTGTGCATCCGTAGTATAAAACTCGGTCACATACGTATCTGGAGAAGTCCGAATCATAGCCTTCAGCTTGGGAGAGAATTCATACGATAAGGAAGCATTTCCAAAGAGTCTTTTTCGTGTATCTCCGTTCCGTTGGTATTCTATGTTCCAGTATGGATTGGTCATCCAATTCCAGAAACCAAACCACGTATTCTCCGCATAGTATTCCTCTCCAGAATCAGCCACTTGCCGCGCTTCAAAATCGTTTTTCAACGACTCTAAACTAATATGTCTAGGCATGTGAACGAAGTTTCTGTTCGGGTTATCATGAGAATCAGAAAGAGCTGGCCTATTGAATGCCTCGTTAACTACGTAGTTAGCATAAGCGTTCAATTTCAGTTTTTTAGTTAGCTGTGATTGAATCTTTAGTCCAAGGTTGGTTCTGTTCAGTTTAGCTCCAGGGATAATGTCTTTGGTCACATTGTTAGAAGCAGAAAACCGAAAATTCACCCGTTTGATTTTACCATCCACAGAAAACGAATTGGTAAAGGTAGAACCAGTCCTGAAATAGTCTTTGTAGTTGTTCGGTTGAGGAGAAAAAGAAGTCGTATCACCATTCCAATCCACTATCCGCTGCCCTTCCATTAACGGTCCCCAGCTGCCCTTGCTAAAGTCCACAGAGGAATTGAAAACGGGAATGCCATTTGTAGCCGTCCATGCACCTTCAAATCGGCCATTTCTTCCCGCCCCATAATCGTTTTGAAGTCCGTATAGAATGTAAGGACTCTCTGCGGTAAAGCTCGTTCGGTAATTCACCCGCAGCTTCTTGCTATTCCCACCGCTTTTAGTGACAATAAGAATCACGCCATTGGTAGCCTGAGAGCCATAAAGAGCAGCAGCACTGGCACCTTTCAGTACAGAAATAGACGCTATATCATCGGGGTTGATATCCGACACGCCATTACCATAATCTCTCCCTCCCCATTCATCACCAGAGTTACTCGTAGTACTGTTGTTTATAGGCACACCATCCACCACTATAAGCGCTTGGTTATTTCCAGACAGGGAATTGTTTCCTCTCAGGACGATTCTACTCGAAGTACCTGCCCCACCATTGGTAGAGCTAATAGTTAGTCCAGCCACCTTCCCCGAAAGCCTGTTAACCACACTAGGGTCTGAGCTCAGTTCTATTTCTTTAGCATCCAGTTCAGTAATGGCATATCCTATAGATTTTTTCTCTCTAGCTATACCTAAGGCAGTAATGACCACATCATCTATTTCCACACTATTCTCTTTCAGCGTAGCAATGGTCTTATTCTCCGTAATCAGCACAGAATCCTCTTCAAAACCAATGGCAGAGACTATAATATGCGTATCTCCTTCTGCTATTTCTATAGAGAAAACACCTTCCACATTGGCAGAAGACTGAGAGATAGAGGAAGTAATATTGGCAAAAGGAATAGGTTCGTTTTCTGTAGTAATAACACTACCAGAAACACTTTTTTGACCAAGTGCAGCTATAGCCACTAGGGAGACTAGGATAAATAGAATGGCTGGTTTAATTGAATTCATTTTGGTGATTCAAATATATGTTACAACCAGCAGAACTAAAGTGAAAATTAAGAAGGCTTGTGGGAGGGCTAGAGAGCTGTTCAAACATAAGGTCTGTCAAAAACCTAATTTGTAGCATCTAAATTCCATGTCACTCCCAAGCCAGCGCTAAGGCTTCTAGAGGAAACCTTTAGGAAAGTATCCAGCTCTCTACGACTATTTCTTGTGTAATAGACTATTCCCAGTACACTTAGTTTTTTGTTTATTGGAATGGTTAGACTTTGCCTAAGGGTTAATGAAAGGTAAAACGAATTATGTTTCTCTTTTCCAGACCCAGAGTCAAATGAACTGCTACTTGAGCCGGTAACCGAGCTACTTGAATGATTACTGCTGTATTTATTATGCAGAAGGAGGTTTCCTTGAGCACCTGCACTAAACTGGAAAAACTTTGCAAAGCGAAGATTTAAAGGATAAACTGCACCAAAAAGAACGGTTTTTTCAAATTCAGTTTCATAGTGAATAGACCCACCTTGTCCACCGCCCGTTAAAGAAAGATTACTTCTTTCATTTTTTACACCAAGCTCATAACGAACGAAATGAAAATCACCTGGGATACTATCTACACCAATTCTGAAAATGATTCCATCACCATCACCGCCTCCGTTATAATGGCCATTGTCATCTTCTAAGCTCCGTAAATTGATTTGGCTGAGCTCCAAACTAGCATCTATAGTCTGTGTAATTCCCATTTCAGAAACAATACAAATCATTATAAATACTAAGGCGCTGGCTTTCATTCAGCTATTATACACCTATTAAGTTTTAATCCCTAAAACGGGAGCTAAATTTCCATGTAAAAAGTTATTTCGATTAATCCCCAATTGCATAAGGCAGGCCTCTTTTCTGCAGGAGAACAGTACCATAACCACCTTTTTGACCAAGAGCTGCTAGAGCCATTAGGGAGACTGGGATAAATAGAATGGCTGTTAAAAATCGGTCAATTTACTGCAGGCTGGTAAGGCGTTGCAGCCTTATCGATGAGCGATAGCAGTTTTCGCATTAAAAGAAGCTTCGGTTTTAACCTTACTTGCTGTTTTTCAATCCTCACTAGGTTCTAGTGCCTAGTGATTTGAGTACTAGTGCCTATTTCATAATGTCTAACACCCATGTAATTTTACACTATGAAAAAAATAATTCTTTTAGCCGCTGCCATTCTAATAATGTCAGCATTGTGGGCTCAAAGCCCAGAGAAAATGAGCTACCAATCGGTAGTCAGAGATGCTTCTAATGCATTAGTAACTAACCAAACCGTAGGAATGCAGTTAAGTATATTGCAAGGCTCTGTAGGGGGAACAGCCGTGTATGTAGAAACACAATCTCCTGCTACTAATATTAATGGGTTGGCAAGTATAGAACTAGGCTCAGGAACTGTGCTAAGTGGAGATTTCTCGGCTATAGACTGGTCATTAGGTCCGTACTTTATAAAGACAGAAACAGACCCACTGGGCGGAACTACATACACTATAACAGGCACCAGCCAGTTAATGAGTGTGCCTTATGCATTATATGCTAAAACATCTGGAAACGGAGCTGGCCCAGCAGGAGCGACAGGTGCGCAAGGTACTCAAGGGATCACTGGAAATGACGGTGCTGACGGATTAGATGGAGCAATAGGTGCTCAAGGAATTCAGGGTATTACTGGAAATGATGGTGCTGTCGGAATAGACGGTGCTGCTGGTGCTCCAGGGATTCAAGGTGTCTCAGGAAATGATGGAGCTGACGGATTAGATGGAGCAATAGGTGCTCAAGGAATTCAAGGTATCACAGGAAATGATGGAACTGACGGACTAGACGGAGCTGCAGGTGCTCAAGGAATTCAAGGTATCACAGGAACTGATGGAACAATAGGTGTGCAAGGAATTCAAGGTATCACAGGAAATGATGGAGCTGACGGATTAGATGGAGCAATAGGTGCTCCAGGGATTCAAGGTATCACAGGAAATGATGGAGCAATAGGTGCTCTAGGGATTCAAGGTATCTCAGGAACTGATGGAGCTGACGGGTTAGATGGAGCAATAGGTGCTCAAGGAATTCAAGGTGTCACAGGAAATGATGGAGCTGACGGATTAGATGGAGCAATGGGTTTTCAAGGAATTCAAGGTGTCACAGGAAATGATGGAGCTGACGGATTAGACGGAGCAATAGGTGCTCCAGGGATTCAAGGTATCACAGGAAATGAGGGTGCTGATGGAGCTACAGGTGCTACAGGACCTGCAGGTGCTCAAGGAGCAATAGGTGCTCAAGGAATTCAAGGTGTCACAGGAAATGATGGAGTTGACGGATTAGACGGAGCAGTAGGTGCTCCAGGGATTCAAGGTATCACAGGAAATGATGGTGCTGATGGAGCTACAGGTGCTACAGGACCTGCAGGTGCTCATGGAGCAATAGGTGCTCAAGGAATTCAAGGTGTCACAGGAAATGATGGAGCTGACGGATTAGATGGAGCAATGGGTTTTCAAGGAATTCAAGGTATCACAGGAAATGATGGAGCAATAGGTGCTCAAGGAATTCAAGGTATCACAGGAAATGACGGATTAGACGGTGCTACAGGTTCGACAGGGTTACAGGGATCAATAGGATTAACTGGAGCTGATGGTATACAAGGAATTCAAGGTCCAGCAGGAAACGATGGGCAAGGTGGAGTTACGCAAGCAGGAACTAATGTTACAATTACAGGCACAGGAACAAGCCTTGATCCTTATATAGTTAATTCTACGGAGATTTTTGAACTTCCAACTTCAGGTAATGCAGGAGACATGAACTATTGGAATGGCACTGCTTGGGTAACCATCCCCGCTGCATTTAATGAAGGAGCTACCCTACAAATGATAAGCGGAGTACCAACTTGGACTGGAGGAACACCTCCAGCGATTGGAGATCTCGTAGCAGGAGGTATTGTATTTTGGGTCGATGGTTTAGGTGGCGGATTAGTTGCGGCTACCACAGACCAAGCTACAGTGGTTCAATATGGTTGTCATGGAACAGTAACAGGAGCTGATGGTTTTGATTTAGGGACTGGTAATCAAAATACTATTGATATAAACGCTGGATGTACTACACCAGGTACGGCTGCGGATATTTGTGCAAATTTAACCTTAGGGGGGTATAGCGATTGGTTTTTACCTTCAGTGGGTGAAATGGCTTTAATGTATAATAACATTGGGCAAGGAAACGTTTTGGGATTAGGAAATGTTGGCGGTTTTTCTAATGACGTCTATTGGAATTCTACGGAATACAGTCTCTACTATGGGGGTATGTGGCATTTCGGTAATGGTAACTTTTTCGGCTTCTGGAAGGAGAGCAACGGCTTTCTTCGTGCTGTTCGTGCTTTTTAACAAATTAGCGCATCGATATCAGGAGCACCTTTAAAATAAATTAGGAGTAAGTAATGTATCAATTTTAAGTTGTCCGTTTTCACCGCGTAGCAAAATATTTTTTAAAAAAGGAGGGCAATTGCCCTCCTTTTTTTAGTTAAAAACCTCCCATTCCATTACCTCATTATGCGCCCAAGCTTAAGGATCTGTAAACGCTCATTGAGCAAGCTTCTACATAGCGCGCTTAAGGCCACTCAAAAACAACGAAGATAAACAGGTGTTTCCTGTATTTAAAATCGAACCCCAGTTATGAATACCCCCGAGGTCCTAATATACAACGACCAGCAGAGCTAAGTCTATTTTAGTGCCTTGTAGCCCATAAAAGAAGCCTTAAATAAAACCAAAGTGCTTAGAGGTGGATAAGGTAAGGGCTGTCTTTTGATGCAGTTTGCTTAAGGACAGTTGCTTTAACTTCATATTAGTAGCATACATCGAGTTTTCTAACTTTTTCATCTAAGATAATCAGGTATTTTTTGAAGTATTCTTTGTGAATGTCCTACATTTAAAGTTAAACCCTATAAACCTTCACAATGAAAAAAGTATTTGCACTGGCCGCTGCCTTACTAATGGCATCGCTGTTATGGGGGCAAAGCCCAGAAAAGATGAGCTACCAATCGGTAGTCAGAGATGCCTCTAATGCATTAGTAACCACTCAAACTGTAGGAATGCAATTAAGTATATTGCAAGGCACAGTAGGCGGAACAGCCGTATATGTAGAAACACAATCTCCTACGACCAATAGTAATGGTTTAGTAAGTATAGAACTAGGCTCAGGAACCCTAGTAAGTGGAGATTTCACAACTATAGACTGGTCTGCAGGTCCATACTTTATAAAAACAGAAACAGACCCGCTGGGCGGGAACACATATACGATTACAGGCACAAGTCAATTAATGAGTGTGCCTTATGCGCTATATGCTAAAACATCAGGAAATGGTGAAGGGCCTCAGGGACCAGAAGGGCCGCAGGGTATTCAAGGTGACGTTGGAGCTATTGGGCCGCAAGGTATTCAAGGGTTATTAGGAGATGTCGGACCACAGGGATTAAAAGGAGATCAAGGCATCCAAGGTGTCGCTGGAGCTATTGGGGCACAAGGAGAAATTGGAGAAACAGGAGCTCCTGGGCTACAAGGAATTCAGGGTAACGTTGGACCTGTTGGAGAGGAAGGAGAAATTGGAGCAGCAGGTCCTACAGGACCGCAAGGTGCACAAGGCGATCCTGGAGAAATTGGGCCAGAAGGTGATGTTGGACCAGAGGGTCAATCAGCGTATGCTATTTATGCGACAAATAATACAGACCCAGATTTAAGCGAAGAAGATTGGTTGTTGTCCTTAACAGGGGTGAGCCAAGAGGGTCCAACGATGTATGCGGCTACTGAAGGGGATGACATTAGTACCTCTTCAACTGATGATTTATTAGTTACAGGTATGACGTTGTCACCAAGCCCAGGCACTTATATGGTCTTATTTAACGCTCAAATGTTTGCAGATACTGCCAGCGCTTCTCCTGAATTTAGTTCATCTCAAGGAGTTCTTGATGTGGCTATCATATACCAAGATTTAATGGACATGCCAGGCGGTATACCTCACGCTCTTACTTTTGGAGGAGGAGAGACTTTGCTTCCTGGTGTTTATGATGTAACGGGAGCAGCATCGATTGCTGGAACATTAACATTGGACGGTGAAGGCGACCCGAATTCCATTTTTATAATCAGAAGTACGGGTGCATTCACTACGCAGGCGACTACCACAGATGTAGTTTTGATAAATGGAGCTAGCCCAAATAATATATTTTGGGTGTCTCAAGTAGCCATGTCTACTGGCGCTAACACCACTATGAAAGGAACTTTGGTTTCTTTTGCCGGAGCAATTACATTGGGATCGGGTACTGTTTTTGACGGAAGAATATTTACATTGTCTGGGGCATTAGGTATAGCTGCCAGCTGCGTTCTTGAGGCTCCAATGGGTGATTCTCCTATAGATTTAGGTGTCCTGTCCTCATTTGCAATGTTTACTTCTGGTGGTGCTATTTCAGCCGATATAAGTTCTACGATTGTAGGAGATGTAGGAACGGCATTAGGGGCTGGCGCTATTGCAGGAACGCTTACAGGCACCTTTTATCCTCCAGGTTCAACCGCTTCTGCCACTACTCCTGCTGTCACGGGTAATGTTATTTATACCATTTATCTAAATGGGGTTGAGGTAGTGAATTCTAGTAGAATACTTAAACTAGATAGTGACATAGTGTCTCTTCAGGCAATGGTTACTGTAGCCGCAGAAAACAATCCCATTGAAATACATTGGAAAGTGGATGCTGGTGAAGCCATGCTTCAAAATAGGATCTTATCGTTAATTCGCTCTGGAGATTAGTAGACCTAAGTCCAAAATTAGTTAGCCCTCAGTTTCATCAGAATTTCAAGACGCACGTGAGAGTCTTATGGTGATGAGTGTTGGGGTTTTTTAAAGCTATTTTTTGGTTTTTTGACTAGTTTTTTTTCAGGAAATTAGAGAAATAGATGACCGTGTTTTAAGACAGACGTAAAACAAGATGAGGTGAAAGGGCTGGAGTTCATTTCTCGCCTACAACCTGTTACTTACAACTATGATATTTATCGTAGCGTAGCAAAAAAAATAAAAAAGGAGGGCAATCGCCCTCCTTTTTTAGTTAAAAACCTCCCATACCATTACTTTATCATGCGCCTATGTTTAAGGCATGTGTGCATGCTCATTAATCAAATTTCTCTATAGAGCCAAAACCAACTGCCAGTTGATTTACATCTATAAACACTCACTCCAGCTGGTCTAGGGTAGAAGCCTTAAACAGAAAGCCAACGAAAACAGCTACTTTGAGCAGTGTCTAGTGCAGTGATTTCGAGTTAAGCTCAAGCTTGTCAGTTAGATATTCAATAAGCTTTAATTCTAACCTCAAACCTCTTTCTTTTCGTTTCTTTGCGCGCTGAAAATTTTCAAAAAAAAGAGCCATGGAAGAATTCGAATTAGGGCAGAGATGGAGTAGTGTAGGAGAGCCTGAGTTAGGTGTGGGAGTGGTGAAGGAACTTTCTAAAGGCAGAGTTCTGTTGAATTTCCCTTCTTCAAAAGAGATTAGAATGTACGCCTCTGAGAGTGCTCCGCTAAGGCGCGTTTCTTTCAAAGCTGGTGATACAGTCAGCGATGCAGATAACAAGCCTTTTCTGATTGATGAAGTTCGGGAACTTGGAGACTTGCTCATCTACTTGAGTGCCACAGGTCTTCTTAGTGAAGCTGATATGGGTGAGGTTTCTGTAAAGCACACACTTTCAGATCAGTTGTTTCTGGGAGAGGTAGATTCTAGAAGAGCATTCGATATTAGAAAGAAAATAATAGAATTTGATTTTGAACGGAAACTGTCACCCGCCCATGGATTTGTGGGTGCGCGTATAGATCTTATTCCCCATCAGTTTTACATAGCCAATGAGGTATGCTCTAGGTATTACCCTCGTGTATTACTAGCAGATGAAGTAGGTTTAGGAAAAACCATAGAAGCCTGTTTGATCATGCATAAACTACTGCTCACGGGCAGGGTTTCCAGAGTATTGATCTTGGTTCCAGATTCACTGGTTCATCAGTGGTTCGTAGAGATTCTTAGAAAGTTCAATATGTGGTTTCACATCTTCGATGAGGAGCGCTGTGAGGCTATAGAAGAGGGAGCTCCAGAAGGAAATCCGTTTTTAGCAGACCAATTGATTTTATGCAGCACTTCTTTCTTGGCTGGTTCTAGCAAAAGAGCGCAGCAGGCAGTTTCTGCTTCTTGGGATATGCTCATAGTGGATGAGGCGCATCACCTTAAATGGACAGAAGATAAGGTGAGCCCAGAGTATGCCATCGTGGAAGTATTGAGTGGAATAGCTCAAAGTTTACTGCTGTTGTCGGCTACTCCAGAGCAGTTAGGGGTAGAAAGCCATTTTGCCAGGCTGAGATTATTAGATCCAGAGCGGTATTCAAATTTAGAGTCGTTCAAGAATGAATCTGTAGGTCACAGGCCAGTGGCAGATTTAGTGGAGCATTTGTCTGGCTCTAAGGCAGTCACTAAGAAGCAGGTTTCTCTCATAGAGAAATTAACAGGAGATAAGGATTTGGAGTTGAAAGACTCAGAGGTGAGGAATAACCTTATAGAGGACTTATTAGACCAGCATGGACCAGGAAGAGTAATGTTCAGAAACACCAGAGCAGCTTTAAAAGGATTCCCTAAGAGAAATGTAGAGCTAGTCGCGTTGCAAAACACGAGCGACTTAGAAAATAACGAGTTAATCAATCGTTTCAAGGAGGAGTTTTCGGCAGGCATGGAGTTGCGCAAAACAGTTAAGCTTGACTTTAGCCTAGACCCTAGGATAGATTGGTTGGTGAAGTTTCTGGCAGAATTGGATCCATTAAAAGTACTACTGATTTGTAAAACCAAACAAAAAGTACTGGCATTAGAAAAGGCCATAGCCAAGAAAGTAAGGCTAAACGTAGGTGTGTTTCATGAAAGCTTAACGCTAGTACAGAGAGATAGAAATGCCGCATGGTTTGAGGAGTCAAACGGAGCGCGAATACTCATCTGCTCTGAGATAGGAAGTGAAGGAAGAAACTTCCAATTCGCTCATCACTTGGTGCTTTTTGATCTTCCTGCTCATCCAGAACTACTGGTACAGCGTATAGGAAGACTAGATAGAATAGGCCAAAAGAATGATATTCAGATTTTAGTCCCGTTTCTAAAGGACAGTCCGCAGGAAGGATTAGCCAAATGGTACCATGAAGGATTAAATGCTTTTGAAGAAAACCTAGAAGCAGGAGACCAATTGGTGACTGAGTTTGGAGAAGAGCTAACCAGTACACTATTGGAGTATCCAGCTAAGGAGGCTAAGAAGGGCATTGCTACGCTTATAAAGAAAACCCAAGTCTATAAAAGCGAATTAGTAGAGATGCTCTCTAAGGGAAAAGACAGGCTGTTAGAGAAAAACTCATTCAGAGGAGTGGTGGCTGAGGAGCTTTTAGAGCAGGTAAGGGAGTTGGATGCCGATGAGAGTTTGGAAGAGTTTTTAAAGGCGGTATTTGAGCATTTCAGGGTAGATATGGAATACTTGTCTCCTCGATCATACTTCCTCAAAACTAGGCATGAGAATTCAGAGTTGTTCTCTTCCATTCCTGATGCAGGAATCAGCGTGACGTTTGATAGAAAAAAGGCGCTGAGTAGAGAGGATTTAAGCTTTTTGAGCTGGGACCATCCCATAGTGAGTGGAACTATAGATATGATATTGAGTTCTGGAAAAGGAGCTGTAAGTTACGGTGCGCTGAGGTCTGATGAGCAGTCGGCCATTCTATTAGAATTTATGTTCGTAGTAGAAACCATAGGAGGAAAGAGCTTAAATGTAGATAGATTTCTGCCGAGTACGCCTATTCGTTTAGTTATAGATCATACGGGTAGAAGAGTGACTAAACTGTATCCTTCAGAGGAGTTAGAGCAAAACCTAGTAAGCGGTGATCACGATGAGATTTTGGAAAATGAATCTTTTGAGGAGCTTATGTTTCCTAAAATGATGAGCGAAGCCAATATTTTTGCAGAGAAGAGAGCCAAAATTGTAATCTCAGATAGTGTGAAGATTATGAAGATGCAACTCGGTTATGAAATAAGCAGACTTAACTCGCTGAGTAAAAAGAACTCCAATATTAGACCAGAAGAATTGGAACAGGCGACTCTAGAGATGAGCAGCTTAGAAGAAATAATGAACAACGCCCAGGTAAGAGTAGACGCGATGAGGTTGATAAAAGTGGGGTAGGGTTCTGGATTCTAATACTGGGTTTAATTATTAATGGTCAATGATTAATTATGAATTTTAATTATTAATGTTTAATCCTCTGTTCTAATCAAATCTCTTTCCTGTGGAGTGCGATTGTCTAGCAAATGGTGAAACATTAAAGTTAAAAAACATCTATTAATAGAATCTAGTACTCTCCTCCTCGAGAGTAGGAGGAGCAAAAATCAGAAGACCAGAGGTCTAAACTGGTTTTGAGGTGGTAGGCGGGTGTGCGAGCCGTATTAGTGATATGGTACGCGGTGATAAACAGTTTTAGTCTTTCTAGAGTTTAACAAACTTGATTCTGGATTTAGAATCCATGTTACCTTGAGTAAACTCTACGAAATAGACTCCTGAAGGAAGGTGTGATATATCTATTCCCGTTAGAGCACTTGGATGTTTTATAGATAGACTCTCTTTTCCTTCCATGGATAAAATTCTAATCTGAGAGATTTCTGAGTGATTGGTTCCTTTGATTGAGAAATTTATTTTGTGAGCAGAAGGGTTCGGGTACACCATTATATTCAGTGATTCAGAGATTTCTGAATTGATGTTCGCTAAGATTTCATTGGGTTGATCTGGTGTAGGAACTTCAAAGGTTATCCATTCTGTATCGGCATCCGAAACTCGCCCGAATGAATTGTTTGATGAAATAGCATCATAAGCAATTTGATCAATTACTGTGGGTTCCGGATTCTGGTTGAGGTAAGAGATTAATACTTCTTCTCCTTCATTGTCTAATTTGAAGTTTGTATGAAAATTTCCTTGTTCTATATTATCATCAGCATAGAAGACCACATGCTCGTTAGGAGCTAAGGTCATTTCTGGTGTTGAGTTTGGGATTTGGAATTTCAGTAGATTGTTCTCGTTATCACTTAGGTAAAGCCCAGATAGGTCTATTGGTTCATTCCCTGAATTATACAATTCTATCCAATCTTCGAATTCACCAAACTCGTCTTCATAAACCGTTTGATTCGAAGACATCAATTCATTTATAACAAGAGCTGAATAATCTGGAATAGGATCTCCATTCAAATAGTAAACTGCGGTGATGCTTAAATCATCAACCAAATAGACCGTGATAGCTGCATCTTCAGAAAACAAATCTCCTTCCCAGTGAGAAAAAGTGTACCCTTGATTTTCTTGGGCTGTTAGGTTTAGCTGTTGAACACCATAATAGATCCCATTCCACGGAAAAGTATTTTCTTCGGCCCCTATGGTCTCATTGTTCAATGAAATGGTGTTGAGTTCAACTGTTCCCGCACCTTGTTCACTTAAGTCTATTTCGATTTCGTAGGTGGTGGCATCGAATTCAAACCACTCGGCTATGTTCTCTAGCAAGTAATAACCTCGCTGATCCGTATAAAATGACAGCTCTTCAATAGATGCTTCCCATTCTTCCAATGAACCTCCCCATTTCTCTAGTTGTGCAGGAATAGAGCTTTCTATTCTTTCTTTTTTATAGGCGATATTCTCTTCTAGATGTGATGGGCGGAATGAGGTATTAAGAATATCTTGTGTCCTCGTTATGAATCTATCTTTAAACTCTGCATTGTCTAGTAATTTTTTAAAAAGCCAAGTGTAATCATCATATCCCCAGCCTCCCCAGGTAATAGCCATTCCAAAAAAGTTGAACTCTGGAGAACCAATAGGCGCACCTCCGTATGTTCCAAATCCATATTCAATATCCCACAGAATCCATTTCCATTTTCCTCCATCCACAGGACGCCAAAATTTAACATTGTTGTTGCACCAATCCTGATTCCCTATAGCGATTTGAAATAATTGATAATCTATAAAATTGTCCAAGTCTACCCAGTTTTCTATGGCTTGATAGTTTTCAGGAGTGCTTAAGTCATTGGCCAAGGCAAAGGATTGAAGTTCATCCCAGTTGTTCCAATTTCCCGAGATAGTTTTCATGTGTCCTTCTTCATGGTAATCATACTCTAAGAAATCTACATCTTCTGGTGCGAGGTTGTAATTGTCTTTTAAATAATGTTCGTCTTGCCGCTCTCTTAAGTTATAAATCCCCCAGTATTCTCCATTCAGAAAGACGTTTACAGGTTTGTAACACGCCATCCCATTTTCAGGATTCAGCTCTAAGTATAACTCATGACCCAAAGCATCTCTAAAGTGAGTTTCGTCTAGCTCCGCTCCATCATTCCCACCATTTCTTAGGATAAGAGTTTTAAATGAGGAAAGTTCTTTCTGGCTAAAAAGAAGATGATCTATACTATTGTCTCCATATTCTGGTCGGGCATAGATTCTAAAACCCAGTTGGTCTCGGTCGTCTGGCGAATGAATTTTTACACCCACATTTTGGCTAATAACAGATTGGCCGTTTTCAAACATTTCTAATGAAGCTTCTATTTCTGCTCCGTTCGCCTGATTGTCATAAATTCCCTGGCTGCCAAATAGATTTGGAATCGGAGTAGTTAAGCTAATTACATCCAAGGAAAGATCTTGAGTGAAAATGTAGGATAGGGAAAGTGATTTGCTTTGCAATGCGTTTTCTCTGAAAGCCCTTATTTTGATGGTCGTGTTTTCATCAATGAATAAATCTCCAGTTAGGACTGGTGAGTCTAAAGTTGGCTCAGTAAAGTCTAAGGTGTATCTGATCAAATCCGCATTGTTATCCAGATCAAATGCTAACGACAGTGACGAATCGTATAATCCGCTGTTAATTGAAGGCGTAGGAAGTTGGGCTTGCTCTGCAAAAGCATTTTGAGCTAGATTTTCTGAATTAAGAGAGGGGGTGTCTAAATAGAACCATTGAGTATTCCCAGGGAGTCGGCCTATAGTCAAATCGTGTTGAATTTCTAAGCTAGGAGAGTTGTCTATTAAAACAGATTCACTGTTGTACAGGAATATAGATTCTCCCTCAGAGCTAATTTTGAAATTGGAATGTACTTCACCTTCACTCGTCAATTCAGTTTCACCGCTTAGCCAAACGGTATAATACGAGTTCGGTGGAACTTCTATATCAGGGGGGAATGCCCACATGGTAGAATTATCTACCTCGTCTGATAAGTAATACCCATCTAAACTTAAAGCCGTGTTGGAAGTGTTGTGAAGTTCTACCCAATCATAACTGCCCTCTGTGATCGGTGATAATAGTGTTGAGTTTGACGACATCACTTCATTCAACAGTAAGTCTTGGCTTAACCCCAAGCTAGAAATTAAAAGAAGGTATATAGAAGAAATAAAGCGCTTTTTAAAAGTCAAAAACTTGATAGCTTCTACATCTAAATTCATGGTGTAATTTAAAGATTAATTTCTCTGTTATACACGCATAAATGCCATAAAGTGGGAGGTGAGAAATATTTTTTCTCTCTCATAAGCTTTTAATTCCACTAATTATGGGGCTGGAGTGCAAGGATTAGAAGCGTTTGATTAATTAAAGTTTCCTGTCAAACCGAACAAAAGAATCGCCTTTACACTCATAAACACTTCCTTCACCAAGTCCAAACCAAAGCCTTCCGCTGCGGTCTTTGTAGATAGTTTTAGAAACGCTTAACGACTCGTCTTCATTTGGAAGAATATTTGTAACTGTGGTGCCATTGTACCTATAAAGCCCACCTCCAAAACTTCCGAACCAAATATCTCCGTTGGAATCTTGTTCTATGCACTGAGCACCTGTTAGAAGGTCTTTATTAGATGTTTCAGGATAGTTTTTTAAATACTCCTCAGAGAAATTAATGAGTTCCCTATTTGCGCTGAGCTTAGTCGAAGTATCTTTCCAATAGAACATAGCTTTACCGTTCTGAGGAATCCATATCTGGCCTGAGTGGTCTTGAAATACAGACCTAGAAATTCCCTGAGTAGTGGAATTGGTGATGCGTTCAAATGATTTCCCATCATAGCGGAACGTTCCATTCTCCATGGTTCCCAGCCATACCGCCCCTTGAGTGTCTTTGTAAATAGCAGAAACGCCATCTCTTCCAGAAGCATCTGAGTGAGGCAGTTTCAGGGATTCTAGTTCACTTCCGTTGAACTGGTAAACGCCAAACTCTCCAGGTATACCGAACCATAAATTCTCTAAGTCTTCTTGCCATTCCTCATCAGAGAGAGTAGTGGATAGAATGCCTTCTGTTGCAGGTGATATTTCTACGAATCGTTGCCCATCATATCTACAGATGTTGTCTTGGCTCTTCATCCAGATGTTTCCTTCTTTGTCTTCTTGGATAGATCCAATTTGGTCTCCGCCATTTATTACCCTTCTAGCATCCCAGTCTGTTCCTGGAGCTATCTCTCTGTCTGTTCCTGCTGGTAATCCATTTCCAACGGTAAAATAGGTGTAGACCTCTCCATCGTATTTACACAGTCCATCACCATGAGTACCGAACCAGAAGTTTCCTTTACTGTCTTCAAATATAGCAGTGATCATCACAGAGAATTGCAACGCGGAGTCAGTTCTTAGAGAAGTACCAAAAGCATTCTCAACAAGATTCTCAGGCATTAAGTTTTTTGTTCCATCAAGTTTGCTTTCAGAGATTTGACTGCTACACGAAACGACCAAAAGGCTACAAAAGACGGAAGAGATAAGAGAAGAGATGAAAAGAGGTTGGTTCATTCAATAGTTGGTTTTGGACTTATCCTTTTTTTACGACAGAAAGAATGCCATTCTTCTGATTTATAGTGAAATGATTCTTTTCAAAAGTACATTTAGGTTCTATGGTAAACTGTACCAGTCCATCAAACTGAAAATCCTTTGTTGTATTCAATTTAATTTTTTGTGCGCAGATAGTTCTTTCTGTAATCGCTCTAGTGTTTTCCTGCTCGAATGGTTCGAAGATTTTTCCTGAGGGAGGGATTTCTCTTAAATCATCTACAAGAGTGATGTTTTCATTGTCCATGATAATGGCTAATTTTCCTCTGAATTTATCACTCGCAGTGTTAGAGATGATATAAGATCCTTCATCAGGAATCACGGTAGCGTTAAGTGCATAAACGCCTACTTCTACAAATTCAAAATCAAAGTCTATGGTATAAGGAATAACATGCCCCCAGTTGTATTGATGAGCGGCTATTTGCTCGTCTATATAGTTTTGGTCTTTTTCTATAATAGGAGAAGTGCTAGGAATATTCACTCTTTCATCGATAACTTGAGAGTCGCTGGTGCAGGAGATAGCGAACATTACTAAACAGGTAAGGAAAACGGAACCAGTACTTTTCATTTGAAATGGGTTTTAGCCAAAAGTAGACGGGATTAAAGCGAATCTATTTAAACGTATGTAAATTAACGTAAAGTCTTCGCAAGCATGTTTGTTTAAATTATTAGTAAAGTATTTAAGAGCGTTGCAATAGCTTCTTAAATCCTTTTACACGAATAGCCAGCCCACATTCCTACCACCTCAAAATCAGTTAAGACCTCTGGTCTTCTGATTTTTGCTCTACTTCGACAAGAGCTCAGCACAGCGCTCCTACTCTCGAGGAGGAGAGTGCTTGTTGCTAATACTCGATTTGAAACTTCCTATCTGTTTTATTGCGCAGGAGCTATTAAAAATCAAAATCCCCTCCTGTTCATAGGAGGGGTGAATTGCTGCTGCGAAATCACCAGTGTAGAAAAAACACCCACAGCAATTCGGGGTGGTTGAACTGCAATAGCTACTTGTCATTCTTTTGCACGAATAGCCAGCCCATATGCCTACCACCTCAAAATCAGTTAAGACCTCTGGTCTTCTGATTTTTGCTCCTCCTACTCTCGAGGAGGAGAGTGCTAGCTTCTAATACTAGTTTTTAGAGCCTTCGCCTTATCATGTTCCTCACAGCTTACTAAATCAAAATCCCCTCCTGTTCATAGGAGCGCTGTACTGAGCTCTTGTCGAAGTAGGGTGAATTGCTGCTACGAAATCACCAGTATAGAAAAAACACCCACAGCAATTCGGGGTGGTTGCTTAGCAGGGTTACTTAATAAAACGGTAACTTAACAGGGCCGTTAACTAGCTAGTTTGGCTCAATTCCCCAATCCTACCATTGCAGCGCATAACATCCTTTATAAAAACAAGTGAATGTTAATAAAACTATAACGTGTGGGAGGGGTTTGGAGGTGAATAATTTTTACTTTTAGCCTTTCCAAAATAGGCCGCTAGGCTTTGTTTTAACAGCAAAACTTTCGTTTTAAGAAATGTCAGAAGAAGTAAAATATACCGAAGATAATATACGCTCCCTCGATTGGAAAGAACACATCCGAATGAGGCCTGGGATGTATATCGGGAAACTCGGTGACGGTTCTTCTCCTGATGATGGTATCTATGTGCTTCTCAAAGAGGTGATGGATAACTGCATAGATGAATTCGTGATGGGTGCAGGGAGAACTATCGAAGTGAATATCAAGGATGATAAAGTAGTAGTTCGTGATTACGGTAGGGGAATTCCACTGGGAAAAATAGTAGATGTAGTGTCTAAGATGAATACTGGTGGTAAGTATGATTCTAAAGCGTTTAAGAAGTCGGTAGGACTGAATGGTGTAGGAACCAAAGCGGTAAATGCGCTTTCTTCTTACTTCAAGGTTCAGTCGGTGAGGGAAGATAAAATACGTGTGGCTGAGTTTAGCACGGGAAACCTTACGGGTGTTACAGATGCCGAGGAAACGACCAAGCGTAAAGGAACGCTGGTGCAGTTCACACCCGATGTAGATATCTTTAAGGCTTACACCTACAAGATGCAGTATGTAGAGCGTTTGATTTGGAATTACTGCTACCTGAACAGGGGATTAACTATCAACTTTAATGGGGAGAAGTATACCTCTGAGCACGGTCTTAAGGACTTGTTAGAGAACAGCATAAATGAAGAGACTCAATACCCTATTATTCATATAGAAGGGGAAGATATAGAGGTGGCTATTACCCATACCAATGGGTACGGTGAGGATTATTACTCGTTCGTAAACGGACAGTACACTACGCAGGGAGGAACACACCACAGTGCGTTTAGAGAAGCGTATGTAAAGGTGGTGCGTGAATTCTATAAGAAGGATTACGACTCTCAGGATATTCGGTCTAGTATTACTGCTGCTGTGGCGGTGAAGGTGATGGAACCAGTTTTCGAGAGTCAGACCAAAACCAAGTTGGGTTCTGCAGAGATAGAGCCAGGCGGGCAGACGATGAGAGCATTTGTGCTGGAGTTTCTAAAGAAAGAACTAGACAACTACCTGCATAAGAATCCTGCTACTGCAGATGCGTTGCTTAAAAAGATATTGCAAAGCGAAAGAGAACGAAAGGACTTAGCAGGGATAAAGAAATTAGCCAGAGACAGAGCCAAGAAGGCCAATCTGCACAATAAGAAGTTACGTGACTGCAGAACGCACCTCACGGATCTTAAAAAAGAGAGAAGAGAGGACACTACTATATTTATTACCGAGGGAGATTCTGCCAGTGGATCTATTACGAAATCTCGTGACCCATACACTCAGGCTGTTTTTAGTTTGAAGGGAAAGCCGCTAAACAGTTATGGCTTGACTAAAAAGATAGTGTACGAAAACGAAGAGTTTAACCTCTTACAGGCCGCCTTGAATATAGAAGATGGGCTGGAAGGGTTGCGTTACAATAAAGTAGTTATAGCCACTGATGCTGATGTAGATGGAATGCATATTCGGTTGCTATTACTTACATTCTTTCTTCAGTTCTTTCCAGACTTGGTGAGGCAGGGACACGTGTATGTGCTGCAGACACCACTGTTTAGAGTTAGAGATAAAAAACAAACGTTTTATTGTTACTCTGAACAAGAGAAGCAGGAGGCTATAGTGGCACTCAAAGGAAAATCAGAGATTACTCGATTCAAAGGATTGGGAGAGATTAGTCCAGATGAGTTTAAGAATTTTATAGGCGAAGATATGCGCATAGATCCTGTGGTACTGGGTCAGGAGGCTGCTATCTCTGAGTTGCTGTCATTCTATATGGGTAAGAATACACCCGATAGACAGCAGTATATAATCAATAATTTAAAAGTAGAAAAAGACGCAGTTGAAGATAATGAGCCTGCGTAAGGGACGATTTACCAATGAGTGAACATTCAGAAGACGATAATTTAGAGAGAGACGAAGAGTTTGAGCAGGACTCGGGTGGTGGAAACCAGTTGGACAAAGTCATTCAGGTGGATGGCATGTACAATGAATGGTTTCTAGACTATGCTTCTTATGTGATACTGGAGCGTGCTGTTCCTCACATGAATGATGGTTTAAAGCCTGTGCAGCGTAGAATTCTCCATTCTTTAAGAGAGCTAGAAGATGGGCGTTACCATAAGGTGGCCAATGTGATAGGGAACACCATGAAGTTTCACCCACACGGTGATGCAGCCATTGGTGATGCGCTGGTTCAGATAGGTCAAAAAGGATTATTATTCGATACGCAGGGAAACTGGGGGAATACGCTAACGGGCGACCGTGCTGCGGCTCCTAGGTATATAGAGGTACGGTTATCCAAGTTTGGTAATGAGGTGATGTTCAACGTCAAAACCACACACTGGCTCACTTCTTATGACGGAAGAGCTAAGGAACCAGATACGCTTCCTGCTAAGTTTCCTGTCTTATTAGCACATGGTGCAGAAGGGATAGCAGTAGGGTTGGCTTGTAAGATTCTCCCACATAATTTCATCGAGATTATAGACGCGAGTATAGATGCGCTGCGTGGCAAAAAGACCAAGATACTTCCTGATTTCTTAACTGGTGGTATGGCCGATATGAGCCAGTACAATGATGGGTTAAGAGGCGGTAAAATCAGAGTTAGAGCCAGAATAAAGAAGGAAGACGATAAGACTTTAGTGATTACAGAAATCCCTTTTGGTACTACTACAGGTTCTCTGATAGACAGCATCTTAAAAGCGAATGATAAAGGAAAGCTTCGGGTAAAAAAGATAGAAGATAACACTGCTGAGAATGTAGAAATAGTGATTCACTTGCCAAACGGTGTTTCTCCAGATAAGACCATAGATGCACTGTATGCATTTACGAGTTGTGAGCAAAGCATCTCTCCCAATATTACGGTCATCAAAGACGATAAGCCGCAGTTTCTGGCGGTAAGCGAATTGCTACACTACTCTGCCTTAAGAACAAAAGATTTACTGAAGTGGGAGCTCGATATTAGAAAAGCAGAGCTGGAAGAGAATTGGCATTTTGCCAGTCTAGAGAAAATCTTTATAGAGAAGCGGATTTACCGAGACATAGAGGAAGCAGAGACGTGGGAGCAGGTATTGAGTTTCATTCACAAGGGACTGAAGCCGCACATCAAACATCTTCTACGCGCAGTAACCGATGAAGATGTAACGAGACTTACAGAAATAAAAATCAAGCGTATATCTAAGTTTGATAGCTTTAAGGCAGACGAGAAAATAGCAGGAATAGAAACAGAACTGGAAGAAGTGAAGTTCCACCTGGCCAACCTTACAGATTATTCTGTGGATTGGTTCAAAATGCTGAAAAAGAAATACGGAGAAGGCAAGGAGAGAAGAACAGAAATACGCTCGTTTGACACCATAGTAGCCGCTAAGGCAGCCGTGGCCAATACGAAGCTGTATGTGAATCTGGAAGAAGGATTTGCTGGAACAGGATTGAAAAAATCTGACAGTGAATTCGTCTGCGACTGTTCAGACATAGACGACATCATAGTATTCCGTAACAACGGAGTTATGCAGGTTTCTAAGATTAGTACCAAAAGCTTCTTTGGCAAGGGGATCATACACATAGCAGTATGGAAGAAAGGAGATATGCGTACGGTGTATAACCTGATTTACGAAGACGGTAAAGGCGGAAAAGCCATGGTGAAGCGGTTCTTTGTGAATTCTATTACCAGAGATAAGGAATACCCAGTAACCAAGGGAACGGAAGGTTCTAAGGTACTTTACTTTACGTCCAACGCCAATGCTGAGGCAGAGGTGGTGCAGGTGATATTAAAGCCAACCGCGCGGCTTAAGAGATTGAGATTTGACTATGATTTTGCAGAGCTGGCCATTAAAGGGCGGGCATCTGGAGGAAATACGCTGAGCAAGTTCCAACTAAGAAGGGTAGAACTCAAGGAAAAAGGAGTCTCTACGCTAGGAGCCAGAAAGATATGGTTCGACCCAGCGGTAACCAGACTGAATATAGAGGGCAGAGGAAACTTCCTAGGAGAATTCCAGCCTGCGGATAAGATATTGGTGATACTGAGCACGGGAGAGTACCATTTGATAGGGTTCGACCTGAGCACACACTTCGATGATGCTATGGTTCACCTAGAAAAATGGATACCACAAAAGCCTATATCGGCTGTTCATTATGACGGTGAGAAAGAAGCATTTTACGTAAAACGATTTTTGGCAGAACCGAGTTCTAAGAAAGTGCTGTTTATATCGGAAGGCGAGAACAATAGGCTAGAAGCAGTCTCTACGGCTTTTCATCCTATAGCTAATCTGCGTTTCAATAAGAAATTTAAGAAAACCAGAGACAAAGAAGACGAGCAGTTAGACCTGCACAAGTTCATCTCTGTAAAAGGACTCAAAGCGCTAGGAAATAGGCTGCACGCACTTCCTGTAACGGAGGTAAGTATTCTAGAGTTGGATAAAGAGAAGGAAGCTGCGGCTCTGGCTGCTGTCATGGGCACTTCAGCTCCGAATGACTCCTCGGCTCCGCTAAGTGATGAGGATTCTGAAGAGGATGAGGATAGTGCTGGCGATGGCACTTCGGCTCCGCTCAGTGTCCAAGATGGTGCTAATGCGGATGAAAAGAAGCCACTAACTATAGCTGAGAAGAAAGCTGCTAGAAAGCGATCTCAGGCCTCTAAACTAGATGCGCCTCCAGTACCTACACGAGACGCAGACGGTAAATTAATAGAATCCAACGCTCCAGCGGACAAGAACGTGGAGACACAGGAATTTGCCGATGTAATGGCAGAAGTCAAAGCACGTAAGGCAGCCAACACTTCGGCTAAGCTCAGTGGCCTAAATGCTCCTAAGAAGAAAGCCCCAAGTAAAGCTGCCGCCAAGAAAGCCGCACTTAAAAAGGCTGCTCCTAAGAAGGAAGACAAACCAATCAAACAAAACCCAGACGACATAGAAATGGACATCGATATACCAGAGGATGAAGATTCATCTGATGGGGGTGGTGGACAGGGGAGTTTGTTTTAGGTGAGCGCTATTAAGACTATACTGCGGGGTTCTATCTTTCTGAGAAATACTTCTTTGTATTCTACTTTAAATGAGAAAGAGTTGTTAGCTGAAATTTATGATATAACAAAATCAGATGAGATTTTTGGCTGCCAAATAAAGCCTCGTTCTAATTCAGAGTATAACTATTATGCTCTTATTTCACTATCACCTTCTTTGACTGTACGATTAAAACCTAAGGGTATAAAAGATATGTCAGAGTTAGAGATGGAAATAAGCCTGCATTTCATTCCTAAAATTCTTCTTTCTTGTGTCTTAGGAATAATGCTCATGTATATGATTTTCAGTAGTCATGTATCTTATTCTACAGGTTCTAGTGGTTTTTTTGTTTTAATAGGTATTCCAATAATTTATATCGTTTCTCAAATAAATTTTTGGTTTCAGAGTGAACGCTGTAAAAATGAGTTTGCTAGAGTGATTGAGAGATTGGAGCTAAACAAAACCCAGACGACATAGAAATGGACATCGAGGTATCCAGATGATGAGGATTCATCTGATGGGGATGGTGGACAAGGCAAGGAATAGTTTGTTCTAGGTGTCAGTCATAATTAACTATTAATCAAAGACCTTTATCCTTTTTATCGTTGCTAGCAGTTTATCCCAAGAAATATTGCGATCTGCTAGCCCATTTATTCCATTTCAAAAAGATTTGCATTTCCCACATTGTATTATGTAATCAGGTTTCTATTCAAACAAAATTTATTTACCATTGAATTCTAAATCAATTTCTTTAACCATTTCAATAAGTTCTTCGAAATGATTTCCCAAAGCATCAATGAATATCTCCAATTCTATTTCATTATCATTTATTGTCTCAATTAAATCATTTTGAAGCCTATGGAGTATGTAGTCAATTCTTTCGCATGTTAGTTGAACACCAGGAAGGGCTCTTAAATTTGAATATCTTTTCTTTATTCCAACTTTAATTTCCTCATAAGTTTCAGATATTATTTTATAATTCATTGCAAGTAGTGGACTTTCAAATTCATAAAGTTTGGAAATTGAATAATCTAAATTATTTCCTACAACACCAATTAAAGGGTCTCCTTTAAACGTTTTTTTGTGTTGTTCAAAGTCTAACTTTAATTTATCCATGACATTTTCTAGTATAGTAGTGATAAGTGTGTTTTGAGTTGAAATACAATTGGTTATGTTTATATGGTCTATTTGGAATGATTTGTCTTTTTTAGGAAAATGAGAGACAAGATTGAATCCAGACTTTATAATCGATGTGCCATCAATAACATGAAAAGAAGTATCGTTTTTTCTTTGTGTTGGATGACCAATTGAATCATTTCTGTGTTCGCGAATTTTGTTTAAAGCAGAGTATTCTTTCTTATAGTCAATTTTTTCACCGAAAAGTGCAATATTTAGATCGCTAGCTGCATCCTGTTGCACAAATAGTGCCTGTAAAACACCATAAACATATAAGTATCCGCCTTCTTTGAATTTAGATTCATCGATACTTTCGTAAAAATCAATGGCTTCATTGGTGTCGTAAATTAAATCTACAGAGGCCCATAATTTAGTCCATTTGATTTTATCCGCTAAGATTAATTCACGCTTCCATGGGTGATTACATAATCTTCTAATCTTTTGCGTTAATTCTCTACTCATGTTTTAATTACCCGTAACAGTCTTTAATAAATAACCACGGATCTTTTTTTTAGCACTTACTACCTATGTCTTATGTGCGTTGCTAGTATTAGTTATTTTTTAACAATCCCAGAAGAACTCCGTTAGAATCCAATTGTAATTTGAGCTTTGTTTAATTCAAGTGCTTCAAATATAGGTAAAAAGCTAGTTTTAAATGGTGTAGTTAATAATATGTGAGAAACTTGGTAGGAAAGCCACTGCGCCTTCGATACACCTCCTTTCAGTCGGCACTCAGTCACCGTTGTTTTTCGTCTTTGATTGAAGTTTTATTGTTTTGTAGATTGAGAGGTGACTGAGTGCTCGCGTTAGCGAGTGTATCGAAGGTGCCGAGTTTGGTTGGTAACGGTGCTATTCGTGACCACTAAGGTTTCGACACTTCGACCAAAGCTCAGTGTACCACTTTCTCGCTTCGCTCAACCACCGTTGTAGTGGTTTCCAAAAGGAATCTAAGGTGGCTGAGCCATCCGCTTGCGGATGAAGGCCGAAGCCCCGAATTTCAGTTTGAATTCGACAATTCTACAAAAGCATAACGGAGAAATTCAAAAGGAATAGTCCGAAATCATCAACTGGCTTAAATATAAATACTTGACCTTTGAGTTCCCGGAAGTGAGGATAGTCCACACATCATCCGAATGATAATTTCGTTAAATACTAATTCTCATGAAAATCATATACATCTTAATTTTCTTAACCATGCCTTTCTTCGCGATTGCGCAGAATGATTGGGTAGAGTTGAATTCCAATACTACTGAGAACCTTTCTCAGATTCAATTTGTAAATGAAGAAATCGGACATGCTGTTGGAACAAATGGCACCTTACTTCGAACACTCGATGGAGGACTAAATTGGGCTTCGTCTCAGGTGGGATTAGAAACATTAGGCGATGTCTATTTCATAGATGCCAGCAATGGCTTCGTTCAGTCAGCAGAGATGATCTATCAAACTGAAAACGGTACCGACTTCGAAGCGTTGCAAATGCTCACAGATGAGACTCCAGTGAATGACACTATAGACTACGTGCTGCGTAAAACAGAAATGAACTTCAAGGGAAATGTTGGAGCGATTTCGGCATGGTATTCTGATATGCCTCAGACTTCTTTAATGGCCTATAAGTATTGGAAAACTCTTGATTTTGGCGTTACGTGGGTGGAATTCACAAAACCCGATCACCAAGCTACGATTGAGTTTTTGGATACCGAACATTGGTTTGCTGCAGGTTGGAATCTTTACGAAACTTTGGATGGTGGACAAAGCTGGGTTCAGCAGGAGATAGGCTTTGGTTTTCCTCCCATAAGCGATGACTGCTTTATAATTTCAACAGATGACGGAAGTGGCGTTGTAAGCATGGCCTATCACTATTCCTTCGGATTAATTGATACTTTCAATGATACAATGGAAATAGATCCAGATGTGATCAATGTAACTGATATGGAACTCGCAGGAGAGACGCTATACAGTTTAGTGTACTCGAGCGAAGGAAGTTATATAACCCAAAGCCCCGATTTAGGACAAACGTACTCATCAGAGACAGCTACATTACCTGAAGCCTGGGATCTTGAGTTTGTAAGTGAAGGAATAGGGTGGGCCTGTGGCCAAAATGGTAAAATATGGAAATTGGATCAGGCAAATTCTTTGATTGAGAATGAACCTTTATCTAGGGCGAACATCTTTCCCAACCCTGCTTCTGAGGTTCTTCAAATTCAAATGGATACGCTTTGGAGTCCAACGAAGATGGAGATTTACGATTCTTCTGGCCGACTGGTTAAGTCTGAGAATTTTGAACTTCAGGTTGATATCAAAGAACTAAGTGAGGGAAGTTATATTCTTCGCATTTTCGATTCAGTGAGTGCTGAAAACATCTCATTTATTGTTACTCGGTAGTAGCTCTTTAGCTGATTAGGAAGAATGCTAGTTTCTGCTGAAAGCTAATTTTAAGTCGGGAAGTTGATGGTTTGTGGTGGAATTAGTCAAAGAGACGATGTGCCTTTGAAACTCCTCCTGCTAGAAGGGATTCAGTCATCGTTGGATTTCATCTCTGTTTGAATTTTCTTGTATTGTAGAATACAAGGTAACTGAGCTCAGTGTGCCGCTTTCTCGCTTCACTCGGCTCAACCACCGTTATAGTGATTTTCAGAAGATGTATTTGTTGGTGGAGATGGAAAGGGGGATTAAGTTTTGGCTAAAACCAGTTTCAATTGGTGTTATTCAACCTGGAACTCTCTTTTTATGGTTCCATCTGAATAAATGTAAATCAAAGGAGTGAGGGGTTTGTATTCTGTTTCACGACCTAAATAATCAACTATTCGAACTAGGTGAGCCGGTTTGTTTTCTTGATTTAGGACATTTACGTTAAGAGGAATTGTACAATCATTTGTAAAATAGTCTGATATGTCATTTTCCGAGTAGCAGTTTAAAGCGAAATAACACTTTGATGTTATCCCTCCAAGTGGATTAAAAAGACCTGTTGAGGCTCCAATTCCTTCAATTACAAATCTAGAAGAGCTTATGAGGTAACGTTTACGGTATGTTCCAAAAACCAATACTGAATCTATTGATTCAATAATTCTGTTTTCTGGATCGGATATTCCAAAAGGAGTTGGTGAAGGAAGAGTATCCCCCACAGTTAGATTAAAGTCATAGGCTAAATATTCAGAAGAAGAATCAGTATTTCCCCTAATCAAAAAAACCTTTTTCTCACTTTCTCTTAAGGCTCCGAAATATCCATCATAATAATTCACTGATTCGGTGCACCACTGACTTTGGTCAGCCCCTTGTTCATGTCTAGTAAAATAATGAACTTTAGAATACTGGAGACCGCCAATCAGTGTGTCCCCATCTATCGTATACCGGTTTTTATAAGTGTAATAGCAATCAAAATCTGTACAACTATTAACATCTAACCACGTATCCGAAGAATCCGAGGTAGAAATGAATGGAGTATATGTTTGAGCAGAAAGAACTGCAGGAAGCAAAAGAAATCCTAAAAGTAAATTTTTCATAACAGCCGAATATAGTGCATATGCACTATATCCTCATTGTGTATTTGCTGTAAATACATTATTTAAGTAGCTGTATTTATGTGTACTAGACATCTTCATTTAAACAATCACAAAGAGCACTATATCCAACACACTCTATTCCCAAGGGAATACCTAACAGGAGGAAGGGGGTTTTTATGAAGCATGTCTAATTATAAAAAGAGATACCCATACTTTTTAAGAGAGAGTCCCTGCTTTACCAGAAACAATTAGAACAAGAGACTAAAAATGGAGGGCACGCAGTCGAGACACCTCCTTTCTGTCGGCACTCAACCACCGTTGGCTGTTGTCTCTGTTTTGTGTTTTCTTGTCTTGTACAATATAAGGAAACTGAGCGCTGCACTGAGCGGTATGCTGAGCTCTTGCCTTAGTACTCTTGCGAATGTGTGCTCGCGATAGCAAATGTATCGAAGGTGCCGGGTTCGTTGAGTATTAAGGCTATTCGTATCCACGAAGGCTTGGGTGCTTCTATAAGTTCCTATCAGTTAATTACGTGTAGATATAAATTTAAGAGAGGCGTTTTGTTTAATCACACACATTACCGAAAGCGCCAAGGAATCCACCTAAATCACTTACGTTCACAAAACCATCTCCAGAAAAATCACCTAGACAGGGAATGTTTTCAGAGCATGAACCATCGTCTATAGTGGCAGTAGGATCATATTCGGCAGCATATGCATAAGTACATCCTAAGCATGAAACAAAATCACAAGATCCGTCATCGATAGTAGCTGTAGAGCTGTAGTTGCACGCCAATGAATAGAGACATCCAGCGCATGATTCGTAATCACAAGAACCGTCAAGACAGTCAGCTGCTGGATCGAAGTTACATGCTACCGGATCCGTACACCCTTCTGTTCCTATGCAACCCGTTTCATCGACCTGCTGCGCACCTTGTGCTTCAGAACCGTTGGCCCCTGTGTAGTTAGAGTAAAAAACTTGTCCTATAGAATAACTAGAAGAACCTCCGCTGCCTAAGGCGTCACCACCAGAAGCGTTCACTGATTCTTGAGCGTTTATCTGAAGAAATGCTGACATTATTAGAATGGCAGCGGCTAAAACAATTATTTTTTTCATAATGTAAAATTACATGGGTGTTAGACATTATGAAATAGGTACTAGCACTCAAATCACTAGGTACTGGAACCTAGTGAGGATTGAAAGATAGCATGTCAGGTTAAAACCGAATCTTCTTTTAATGCGAAACTGGCTAAAATTACTGAGATAAAAACGAGATTCATCTTCTGAAGATTTATCTATTTTTTCATGTAAAATCCCATTCCTACTCTTGCCATAGGTTCCTTAGAGTCGTCAGAAAATATTTCAGGGTCGCAAAAAAAATCGCGAGTATTCAAAAACTATGCTTTCACAGGTTTTAGAATTGTATAAATCTTCTGTATGCCAGTCTGTAGGTTTCATGATCTCATTGTCAATCTTCTCTTGGCTTATAATAAAACCTTTCTGTAGTGGAATCTTCTTTGCAGAATGAGGAATGTGTAGTATCAGTTTTTCAAAGCTCTATAATATTTAATATTTTCTGATTCCCCTAGATATTTCCAGTGCGTATATTGATTCTGCAGCAGCTATCTAGTTTTGATGAAAAAAACAAAATGAATAGACTAATATTTATGGAGAATTTCCCATTAAAGGAGAGGTTGTTCAGTACGTTTCAAGTGACTTCAATAGAACCTTTTACTTCTCTCGCGCTCAACCACCGTTGCAGTGGTTTTCAAAAGATATGTTTGTTGTTAAACGAAATCAAAGGTGGGTGAGCCCTACTGAAAAGAGGAAAGGCCGAAGCCCCGACATGGATGGAATAGAGTCTCCGTTATTTTCGTCTCTGATAGAAGTTTTTTGGTAATGTACAATATAAGGTAACTGAGCGCTGCACTGAGTGGTATGCTGAGCTCTTGCCTTAGTACTCTTGCGAATGTGTGCTCGCGATAGCAAATGTATCGAAGGTGCCGGGTTTGTTGAATAATAAGGCTATTCGTATCCACGAAGGCTTGGGTGCTTCTATAAGTTCCTATCAGTTAATTACGTGTAGATATAAATTTGGAAGAGGCGCTTTATTTAGTCGCATTCAGAACCGAAAGCACCAAGGAATCCACCTAAATCATTTACGTTCACAAAACCATCTCCAGAAAAATCACCCGGACAGGCAATGTTTTCAGAGCATGAACCATCGTCTATAGTGGCAGCAGGATCATATTCGGCAGCATAGGCATAAGTACATCCTAAGCATGAAACAAAATCACAAGATCCGTCATCGATAGTAGCTGTAGGACTGTAGTTACACGCCAATGAATAGAGACATCCAGCGCAGGATTCGTAATTACAAGAACCGTCAAGACAGTCAGCTGCTGGATCGAAGTTACATGCTACCGGATCCGTACACCCTTCTGTTCCTATACAACCCGTTTCATCGACCTGCTGCGCACCTTGTGCTTCAGAACCGTTGGCTCCTGTGTAGTTAGAGTAAAAAACTTGTCCTACAGAATAACTAGAGGAACCTCCACTACCTGAGGCGTCACCACCAGAAGCGTTCACTGATTCTTGAGCGTGTATCTGTAGCGTAGCTAAAATTACTGACAGAAGAACGAGGGTAGCTTTAAGAAGATTCATTTTCTTTGGATTGAAAAACGGTACCACTAATTTAAGCTAAAACCGTAGAATTTAGAAGTTAATAGAATAAAATGATTACTTGTCGATTGTTTTTGTTGTTTCAGCGATAATGAGCGTCAGGAGTAAAACTAGAAAAACTTCTTTAGTTGGGCTCTCGTAAACAGGGTTGAATATCTAGTTGAATTACTGAAAAATAAAATAAGGTTTTTTGGTAGTATCGAAAATACTGAAGATGCCAGTTTTTAGGTAGAGATGGTGCTAATTGATATCAGCCAAAAGATTGAAAGACAGTTTTATACTCCTTTAATTCGTTCGTATAGATTTTTATAATTCTTGACAGGGCCTCTTTGCTCTCCAGAATAGTCGATTTCTATTGTAGAGTCCTGTAGGGTGTTCAAGTTAAACGTGAGGGGATATACAAATTCTGGCTGTCCCGTATAGTTTACAGGGCCATATTTTATGGCGTATATTTTCACATTGCCGTTTTCATCTTGTTTAACTAATGGGAAATCTTGGGTGTACTCCAGGTAGTACTTTACCAATTTATGTTCACTGAGTTCATCTATCAGTTCATGGGCACTTTCTTCATAATAAAACTCGATATGTTTTCTGTGATCAAACAAGCTGTATGTCCCCAAATAGTATCCTTCAGATGTTTTGGCTATACCGTGCCATAGAATGGAATTAAGCGGTGTGGGGGTCACCATGAGTTTGTCATAGTCTATATTTTCGCGTTGCAACGCCTTTACAAAATGATGATTAGCTATTCCCTTAGAAACGAAAGTCCAACTCATGTAGAGGGTGGAAATCATAATAGTTAGATTTAATACTCTCTTTCTACCAGAGGAGGTGGAGTTCTTAATCAACAACACGACTACCCCAATTAACAAGATCATGGTGTAAATCGGTTCGATGACGTGAATATTATTGGTAGAGAAAAGATGGCTGCTGAAAGGGCTGAGCAGTTTAGTACCATAGGTCGTGCACCAATCCAAAAGTGAGTGTGTCATAATAGAGAGGAAAAAGGCAACCATCCATTTGACCTGTGACTGTTCTTTCTTATAAACTCTATGGAATAACGCTCCTAGTATTAAACTCAAAACGACAGCTAAAACTACTGAATGAGAAACACTCCGATGAACAGAAAGAAACGCCACTTCATTAAAGAATGGCGAGAGGAAGACATCTAAATCAGGAATCGTACCTGCGATAGCTCCTATAAGTAATGACTTTTTACCTATTTCTTTGTCTTTAACCAGAGCAAAGGTGGTAGCGCCTAGTAATGCTTGAGAGAGTGAATCCATCTATCTATTTAAGTGTGTTTCCTTCTTTCTGACTCAACGAGAATCGGGGTTTAAATGTAGGGGTTTAATACTAGCATTGCTGAATACTTCTTGAGATAGTAACGAGCAGGTTATTGTCTTAAAGTTGACCTTTAGCAGAAAATAATATTCATCATGTGATTTTTTGCAGTGCTATGCGAATAATGTAGTAGTATTAATTTTAATGCTTTACTAAATGAACAGAGACAAAGACTCTTTCTTAAAAATAATAGAATCTCACAAGCTCATCATCTTCAAGGTGTGTAATAGCTACTGTAAGGATTCAGAGGACCAGAAGGATTTATTCCAAGAGGTAATTCTCCAGTTGTGGAATGCATTTCCCAGTTACGATGAGACCTATAAGTTCAGCACTTGGGTTTATAGAATTTCACTTAACGTAGCTATTTCTAGCTATAGAAAGCTTAAAACTAAGAACAAGTATTTCTCTCGGCTAGAAGAAGAAATGGTGAGTATTCAAGCAGATGATGATCAAGGAAAAAACGAAGAACTGCAGTTACTTCAAGCTTTTATTAGTCAGCTCGAGGAATTAAATAAAGCCTTAATCATTCTTTACCTAGATGGGTACAGTCATCAGGAAATAGCCGAAATGCTTGGGATTTCTAAAAGCAATGTGGGCTCAAAAATTAATAGAATTAAAAACAAATTGAAGACACAATTTAAAAACTTAGAAGCATGAAAGAACTAGACGAACTAAAATTACTTTGGGTAAACATGGATGAAAAGTTGAATAGAAACTGGAAGCTAAACATGAAAAATCTTCAGACCGCTAACTTGGATAAAGTAAAAAGAGGCATGAGTAGGCTCGTTTGGATTAAAGGGTTAACCATGGGGTTCTATGGGCTTTCTGCTCTACTTTTTATGACTTATGCCTTCTCGCGTTGGGGGATTCCTCATCAAGCCGTTACAGGAATTATATTCGGTATATGGTCACTGGTTATTTTTATCACTTCTCTTCATGAACTTCGCCTTATAACGAGAGTTAATTATGCAGAACAGATTTCTGTGTTACAAAAGGAACTTATTCATATCCAACTAACCATCATCAAGTACCTGCGTTTAGCGGTTTGGGTTTTCCCTTTGTACTTTGGGTTTATTATTCTTCTTTTCGACTTGCTTTTTGGAGTAGATGTGGTAGAAGTAGGAAGCAGAAATTGGATTATATCTAACGTAGTTATAAGCGCAGGAATATTTCTACCAGCAGCTATTTGGATGCGTAATAAACTTACTCCAAAAAACGCTAATAAGAATTGGATGAAAAAATTACTACGAGGTAACGGATCCCAAGTTAGCGATGCCGTAAGGCTCTTGGAGGAAATAAATGCCTATCAAGCTTAAGTAGTTTTAGCTACTCTGTTTGGTAGTAATTAACATTCAATAGGAGTTATAATTTGACTAAACCTATAATTTAGACCCAAAACGAATCTAATGAAATGGAACTTGTTCTTGTGTTTAACGGTCATCCTAGCAATTCAATCTTGCAAGGTAGAACCATTTGCTAAAAAAGAAAAACCGGTTACTATTCCATTCGAATTAACCAGCCATAATAACATTAGCATAAAGGCGCTCCTAAATCAAGCAGATACGCTGGATTTAATGTTTCATACAGCGGCCAGTGATTTGTCCTTGACTACAACAGCCACGGAGCATATAGAAAGTATTTCGTGGAGTGGAGAGCATGAAGTAACTGCTTGGGGAGGAAATGCAGCAGCGCGGTTCAGTGCCAGTAACTCATTACAGATAGGCCAAATCACATGGGATAGTCTACCCATTTGGGAGTCTGAAAATTCAGGGCCAGGAACTGGAGGTAAATTCGGTCCTAATTTATTTGAAGGGAAAGCTATTGAACTTAATTTCGATAAAAAGGTTATGGTCATACATGATTCTCTACCAAGTGGACTAGGGAAATACATGAAGGCACCACTAGTCTATGAGGATGATATGATGTTTATAGAAGGGGTAAGTACTATAAATGGGAAAGACTACACAAATAGATTTCTCATACACAGTGGCTATGGCGGATCGGTATTATATGACGATGCGTTCGCGGCAGAGTCCAGCATAAGCGAACATATAGAAATCACCGATGAGCAGGAGTTAAGAGACTCTTACGGAAACGTGCTAAAAACGTTGAAAGGCACATTGCCTAGGTTCTCTTTAGCTGGCTTGGAATTCGAAAATGTGACTGTAGGCTTTTTTGAAGGGAGTATTGGCCGTCAGCAAATGAGTGTAATAGGAGGGGATTTGCTCAAAAGGTTCAACTTCATTATTGACTCAGAAAATGAGTTTATCTATTTGAAGCGCAGTCAAAAGGAGGTAAGTAGCGCTAGCTGACAACACTCCGCTGATTAATATCTGAAATTAATTTCCACACACAGTCCCGAAAATAGATAAGAAAATAGATAAATCTAAAGCTGTGACAGCCCCATTATTATCGAAATCACCCGCACATTGGTTATCATCTAATTCTATGATACACGAGCCGTCATCTGTGAGTGCTTGAGTATCATAATTTGTAGCCAGTTCATAAGTACAGCCTCCTGTGAATATACAGGAGTTGTTATTAGGGATAGTTACCAGTGGACTGTAGTTAATGGCTAAATAATTAGAGCAGCCTATAAAGTCACATGAAGAATCACTGCATCCAGCGAACGGATTGAAATTAATAGCCAAAGTATGAGTGCAACCTGGATAAGTGCAGTTTCCATCATCTATACAGGTGTCTGGATTGAAATTACAGGCTAAAGGGTCCGTACATCCTGATGCAAAGTTTTGGCAGACTCTGTAAGCTTCTTCGCAGACCTCAGTCCATACATAAGCTTCGTATAAACCTCCTGAATTAACTAGACACCCGTCATCAATAAGTTTTTCGATACAGCAATTATCAAGATCTTCAATAATTACTTGATTATGAATAGATGCATATGTAGAAACAAAGAGCTTACATATTTGAACAACAAAGCCTTCTTCATTTAGAACCCAATTTGAATAATAGCAAGGTTCTTCCACACAATAATTCTCATGGTAATTACAGGCTAGAGGATCTGGACAGCCCATTGAATTGGTTTTGTACAGATAGCTTCTGTATTGATCGTTTGGTCTAAACTCGGGTCCAGATAGAGGACAGCAAGCGTTTCCATACACAAAAACAGGGTTCTCTATATTCGTTTGAAAGTATAACTCAGAGATTAACACCCCATTATCGTCTGCAGTTTTTTGAAGTGCACATTCATTGGCCAATTCATAAAAGTATAATGGCGGGAAACAGGCGTAAATTGGAAATCCTTGTGTGTTAATTAATGCTCCGGAATCCTCTCCGTTTTCATATAGAACACCAGGCACATACCAGTTTCCTGAAACACAGCTTCCATCATCAGTTTCTGCCAGAAAATTGTAATTGCACGCAGATGGTTGCGTACAGCCTAGAGTTCCTATATATGTTAATTCTTCATATGCTAATTGACAAGAAGGATCCCATGTATTGGTCAAGCAGTAACTATCTCCAAGTACAATGCTTTCTACAGCCGCTTGATCTCCCAAGATATAACCTTCTGGAACATCAAAACAGGTGTAAACGGCAGCCATTCCGCTTAGGTTTTGCACCACTTCTGGAATGTACCATTGAAGCAAATTAGTACAAGAGCCATCGTTCACTCTAGCACAAGGGTCATAATTACAAGCTTCTGGATTGTTGCAGCCACTATTAGCTGCTTGACAAGCTGTATAGGCCCCTTGACAAGTTTGATCCCATGTAATGTTGATACAATAAGCATCACTGGCTAAAACTTCTTCTATGCAGCATGGGTCTGCCAGTATATAGCCTAGCGGACTTTCACAAGCTAAAATAGCTGGAGTTTGTCCATTAATTTCAGTTGAAGGTGTGGCTGGAATGAACCATACCAAATCACTAGTGCAAGTGCCATCATCTACTAAGGCCAATGGCTCATAATTGCAAGCTGAAGGATTAGTACAACCGCTTTGGGCTGAGACTGAATTTAGAGATATGATGCTTAGTGCTAAAATGATAAAATTCCTCATGGTTGAATTGTTTTATTTCAGTTCCAAATTTAATTTCATGCTAGAGAAGATTTCCTACCCTTTGTAGGTAGTATTAGGGAATTGCAGATTGTTTAAATTTGATTGTAAATTCCTGATCTATCAAAAGTCCTCAGAAAATAAAGGTGCTAATAGCAGAAGATGACGCATTAATATCTAATGATTTATCATCCTTGTTGAGATCTAAAGGTTTTGACGTGGTGGGAATAGCTCATACCTCTGAAGCTTGTATCCATCTTCTAAAGTATAATGAAGTAGACTTGGCTATTTTAGATATTCACATGAATACTGCTACTTCGGGAGTGGATATAGCCAAGCATATCAACGCCAATAATAGAATACCATTTATTTTCTTGACCTCTTATTCTGATGATCTTACACAGCAGTCAGCTCAGGCCGAAAGTCCGTTTGGTTATTTGGTGAAACCATATCAGGAAGCCACACTTTTGGCTACTATAAACCTAGCATTAAGAAACTATGAAAACCGGAAAAAGAAGATAAGCCTAGACAAAGTGAGCGGCATTCTAACTTATTCTGAATTGCGGTTGTGTGAGAAGCTTTGCACCAGTTTAACCTATGCAGAGATAGCTGAATCTATGTTTGTGTCTATCCATACTGTGCGGTTTCATGTAAAGAATATTTACTTTAAACTGGATTTAAAAAGCAGGTCCGAATTATTAATCTATTTACAAGATAGGGATGAAAGCATTTAACTGGATCATTCTCTTATTGCTCTATGCTTCTGCGTTGCAAAGCCAAACATTACCTGAAATTAAGCAAGAAGCCAAAAATCTCCTAGAGAAAGAGCAGTTGGAGGTGTTCGTAGTCTATTTAGATCAATTTTTAAACGATAATCAGATTCTTACCGGTTTTGAAAAAAGTGAACTGGCTAATATGAAGGCTTCTAAACTCCTTTCTAAAAGAGATTCAGATCGTGCGTTAATAGCATATGAACAAGCTCATTTGCTGGCTAAATTAAGTGGTAACGCTGACGCTGAGAATGAATCTGTACTGGCTTTGATCCAATTGTATATAATGAAATCTCAGCCTCATAAAGCTAAGAAAATAGCCCGAGCTCAACTACAAAACTCTAAACTAGCATTAATAGATCATTCTTCCTTTAACTCTTTCTTAGGAAATACATTTTTCAATGAAGGAGAATTAGATAGTGCTGAAGTGTATCTGAAAAAAGCGTTGAATTTTTGTGTCTTATCAAAAGATACTTTAGGATTAGCCCAGTGTTACAGGTCTTATTCAAAAATACTAGCAGAGCATAATGAGTTGGATTCGGCATTAGTCTATGCCATCAAAGGCTTAAGTTTTGTAAACCCAAATTCTGAACGGGATCAATTAAAAGTGTATAGTTTACTCTTGAATGTCTCCCAAATTTTTAAAAAACAAGGAAATTATTACAAAGCAAAAGAATATGGTCAATTTTGTCTAGACACTTGTAAGCGATATGCTCTGTCCAGTTCTAAGGCATATTCTTACTATAATTTGGGAGCCATAGATCTGGTGCAAGGAAATTTAGAACGAGCGCTATTGTATTCAGATTCAGCATTGGAATCCATTTCAGAGAATCAATTCAATGGGAGGTCTGTATTATCTTTTCAATTACTGAAGCTTCAAGCTCAACTCTTGCAGGAAGAAGGGTTAGATGAAAAATTGTATCAAGAAGTTCTTTCTAAGAAAGATGAATTTAGCCAAACTGAAGTGTTGGATGTTATCAACGTTATAGAATTTAGTTTTGATTCTAGGTTGATGAATGTCATAGATTTTGAAGCCAAATTCAACGAGCTTTGGTTTGAAAATGAGGGAGCTTATAACCATGTTCAATTAAAACGTCTGCTATACATTAAGCTGAATTTCCAGAAAAAGAATAATGATATAGAAGCGCTGTCTACCATGCAGGAGATAGACAGCCTAGATGCTTTGGTTTTTAAAAAGAACCAAGAGTTCTTAGTCCATGATTTAGAGGCTAGGTACAGAAAAGCTGAGCAAGAGAAAGAGATAAAAAGTCAATCTCAAGAAATAGTGTCTAAGAATAAGTTTCTGATAGCAATCATTACAGGGTTGGTTCTTGCGGTATTATTGTTAGGTGTTTCTCTTCTGCTGTATTCTAAATTAAAGAAAAGGAAGAAAGACTTGGAAGTTTTATTGAACGCGAATGATGTACTTCTCCAAGAAAAGAACACGCTTCTAAGAGAGATACACCATAGGGTTAAAAATAATCTTCAGGTAGTTTCATCTTTGTTAAATTGGCAGTCAAGAGAAACCAAAGATGAAATAGCTAAACAGGCATTGGGCGAGTGCTCTAATAGAGTTCAATCTATGCTGCTCATTCATCAACATCTTTACAGCAAGGAGAATTTAACAGGGGTGAAGATTAGACTGTATTTTGAAAATCTCATTCAAAATTTAGTTTCCACTTATCAAATAGGAGAAGATATTACCTTTTCTACAGATATTGAGGATTTAAATTTGGATATAGATACGGTAGTGCCTTTAGGGCTTTCCTTGAATGAGCTCATAACTAATTCTGTAAAGCATGCATTTGCAGAAGGGACCACTGGTAATATAAAAATTCACCTCAAAGAACATGATAACAAGTTGTTTTTTAAAGTTGAGGATAACGGAGTGGGAATTAAGGATGTTTCTCTAGCGGAGAGTTCGGATTCGTTTGGTTTTGAGATTATTAAAGCCTTTTCTAATAAGTTGAATGCGGAGCTAATTGTTAGCGGAGAAAACGGAACCTCTGTAGAAATGATTATCAAGAGTTACCAAGTGAATCAGATTACTACGGCTTAAACAACCTGGATACCTGTTGCTTTAAGCTCTAACAAAAACTAAATCTATTGATTAAAAATATAGGTGTTCTAGAAATACTTCTAGGAGGACTCTTTACTATCTTCTGGGTTATAGCTAGTGTCATTTTTACTATTAAGAAATATTCAAAACAAAGCATATTAAACCTGAATACTGTAATGATTCCGGTATTAGGCCTTGCAGGAGTAGTTTCGTTTTTAACACCTCGCGATTTATTTTCTACCATCTTAGTAGCTACTCCTCTTCTAATTATCTATTTGTTGGTTTTAAATCTGGTAAAAAAAGCGGAGAAGAAGGTTGAATCTAATGGAGGAAAGGTAGACGTCAGTAAAAGACAAGTGGTTTTTTCTGTTCTTGGTGTTTTTGTTTTTTGCTTTCTTTTAATATTTCTAATAGTTTCACCAAGAAGTTAACTCTTAGCATGACATTTTCTTATGAAAGAAGGAAAGGCTAAACCCTGAATTAACTAGGTTCTAAAGACACAAAACAAGTTTAACCCACCCAAATAAACTTATCCATTAGTCCTGCCTTATTTCATGAGTTATCTTCTACTTTTGTACGAAATAATTCAAGCACCTAAAGCGCAAAGGCATTCTGCACATTTGTAGCTCGCCATTTCCAGAATACATCACGATATGATTAAGATAAAGCTAAAAAAACCAACCCTCGTTTCATTCGATAAGAACACAGGACTAAACTGTAAAATTTCACATCAGACGTATGTTGAAGAAACTTTAGGTCTAAAGCTACCCGTGAAGTTTAGCTTGCTTATGAGTTTGACAGAGAAGAGTGAAGATGGAAAACTATTAATGCCAGTAGATGGGATTAAAACTTCTGGTAAAGAAATAGCTTTGGAAATTAGCGAAATAAACGCTCTTTTCTCTAGGACTAGTCAATTGGCAGAACGTCTTTTTGGCAAGCTTAAAACAGTGAATGACAGCCTGAAGTCAGAAGCTGAGTTGAAGCCTATATTCGATAAGTATGATAATGCAGAGAAAGTTTACGCTAAGCTAGACTTCATGTCTCATAGGAATTTATTAAGTGACATTATCAAGTCGAAAAAGATAGAAGGATTAAATAAAATTAATGCTCAATATCACGTAAAGCTTGTACGTTCAGCACTTACTGATTTTATTTTGGAAAGTAATAAATATGCACAGGGAGAACTTCTTCTTTGGTATCCTGAAAGAAAAACACTACTCGAGTATAGAAACTCAAAGGGAGAAACAGAATATTCTGGATTGACCGCAGAGGTATTGAACTCCTACTCTGAGTGTGCCATCAAGCTAGATAAGTATTTGACAAGCATTTTAGGGTAAGATCTATTAAATTTATTTTTTTGTCTAGTGGGCGATACCTACCGATTAGCAGCCTTAAGGACGCCTTATCGGGTTCATCGTTTTGTTGATGCCTTAGTTTGTCTTTGAGATTTTTTCATTGATGTTTGTTCTTGTAGGGCTGGTCAATTTGAGAATGCTAACAAATGCAATTGATTAAATTTACAATCGAATTCCAAAAGCACAAATCAACTATCCATTTCTATGAACACTAAATCATTCTTCACTATTCTGCTATTAATTGGCTGCTCTTTAACGGGTTTTGCTACGCATAACTTGGCAGGGGAGATTACCTATAAGAAAGCATACCCAAATAATCCAGCCAACCACGAGTTTGAGATAACAGTGAATACTCAAAGTACAGCTAGCTCATCTGAGGATAGGCCTTACTTATATATTCTCTATGGAGATGAAGAACAGAATGCAGAATTGGATAGTATAGAACGGATTGATTTTTTTACACTTTTAGAAATAAAATACTGCACTTATAAATCTTTTCACACGTATCCAGATCAGGGAGAATTTTTTATTCAAATGGAGGATGCTAATAGGGCAGAAGGTATTCTGAATATGGAGGAATCTATTAGTCAGACTTTCTTTCTTGAGTCTAAATTGAGTATTACCGGTGATGCGGTATCTACGAATGAAAACTCTGTAGTCTTGCTTAACAGCACTGTTCCTACTGCGTGTATAGATGAAACATGGACCTTTAACGCGGCTGCTTTTGATGTCGATGGAGATTCATTGGTATATGAACTTGTGCCTTGCAAAGGGGTGGGCGGACAGGAGATAAACTCTTGGAGTTTACCTGATCAAATTCCGGGTTTCACTTATAATGGAGATATCTATTTGTATACTGATGGAACCATTTTTTGGGAAATTCCTCTGATAATGGGGTCATATAGTTTCGCTCTAAAAGTCACTGAGTATAATAGCCAAGGAGTAGAAATAGGGTATGTAATCAAAGATTTTACTGTGGTGGTGGAACCTTGTTCAGAACCTCCCGCAGAGTTTTCTGAATCTATTCAAGACATCTCAGTCTATCCATGGACAGAGATTGAGTTTGAATTATTACTAGAGGACTTTATACCAGATTTAGCTATGACAGCTTCGGGTGGTCCTCTGACCGATATTTATAATACGGCTAGCTTTGAAGTTTCTACTGAGGTAGATCAAGTTATAGGAACTTTTAATTGGACTCCTAATACGGGTGATGTGAGAGATCAGCCCTATTTAGTGGTGTTTAATTCCCTAGCTGATGGATTGGGGGGAGAAGGTACCGAAGTAGTGCAGATAACAGTCTTGGATCCAGGAGAGAACTCTATTCGTTCAATAGAGAGTTCGAGAATAAATGTATTCCCCAATCCAACTTCTAATTCAGTGACATTAGAAATGCAAGGAGTAGAGGGACAGGAGTATAACCTGTATAATTCACTAGGTGAAATGCTTATTTCTGGGAGTGTAACTCAAAAAAGTCAAGTCATAGACATCTCTAGTCTTTCGGCAAATGTGTACTTTTTAGGAATCGAGAATAATGTGATTCGATTGGTGAAGACCGATTAAATTAAGGGCGGCTCACTTTTAAGCGCAATCGGTAGGTTACTTTTGATTCTTTTATTGATTAATAAGCAGCAGCAGATTAGAAGAGTTTTTCTTGAATTATATCAACTCTGTTCATTCTTGTTTAGTTTTAAAGCTAAAAAATAGATTTTAAATCCGAGTTCATCAGACTCTCCTTTTACCTCAAAGCCAAATCTCTTATAGATGTTTAAATTTTCTTGAGTAGAGGTTTCTGTATAGATGGTAATGGGTTCGTCATTGTACGTTTTTAATAACTCCATAATCATTCTTACACAGGTGCCTTTACCATTTACGCTACTGTGCGCAGCCATGGCAGAGGGGTATACATGATTTTTGTCAGTATGAAAGCGGTCTATAAGCTTTTGGCGTTGCAATATTCTTGGGATATTCAAGAACCCTATACTCAAATACACTGTTCTGAGCTTTTTTAAGAAGAGTCCTAAGGAATACTGCTTCTTCGATGATCTATCCACCAGTATGCACCCTTTTTCATTACTGGCTATATAGATTTCTCCAGTGATGATGCTTTTATCGAATAGGTAATTAAACAGATGTTCTGCACGCTTTTCTCTGTTTTGCTCACCCTTAATAAAATAATTGAGAGAATTTCCTTCTTTGATATCAATGAAGGCAGACATTAAAATATCTACAACTAGGGCTTTATCAATTTTAGTGGCTCTTCGCATTAATAGTTCGTGTAATAATCTAAGTACTTCTAGTTTTGTGAGCCTTATAATGTAAAAATTACTATCCTGATTTGAATTGGTCTAAAATCCACACTGCAAAGATGAGGATACATTGGCTTAATAGAAAGAAACCTTAGCTGCTATTTTTATACTTTAGCTACTGTATTTAAACTTAAAAACATAAAATGAGACCTATCACTATCATCCTTATGCTAATAGCATCGTCCCAGCTATTTGGTCAGTCAATAGATTCCACTTTCTTTCCTCAATTTGTTCCCTACAGTCAAAGTCCAATAATTGATTGGAATGACTTTATAGTAGGTTCATGGGCAGACCCAACTGTACTGAAAGTTGATGATGAGTATATTATGTATACATCGGCAATGCACGGAGGAATATCGACTCCTCAGCCCATTAGTATTTATAGGTTTACCTCATTGGATGGTTATTCATGGGATATGGATCCTATTACACCCGTTTTTGAGCCTGTTAATGGAACATTTTTCGAAGGAGGAATCGAAACGCCCAATGTAGTTTTCTTCAATGGGATATATCATATGTATAATACCGTGTATCTGGAAAATATATCTGCTCTTTTTAAAGTTTCACATGCGACCTCTCCAGATGGTATCAACTGGACTATGGATAGCACTCCTTTACTAGTTCCTGATCCAGAAGTTGACTGGATGAGTGAAATTGTCGCAGAACCAGGTGCTTTAGTTAAAAATGATACCTTATACCTGTTCTATACAGCGATTTCTGATGTTGGAGATGTAAGCATTGGACTCGTTCGTAGTTTAGATGGGACTTCCTTTTTGGACACTACTCAAGTAGTTACTATTCCAAATGACATTTATCCTGTTAGTGAGGGGTATTTAGGTGTGAGTACTCCTGATGCCATTCTAGTGGGAGATACCATCTACCTTTTCACCGATCTGGTGCGTACAGATACATTTACATACTGGAATCAAGTTGGCTTACATCAATTCAAATCGTATGGTGATATAAATACGTGGTACTCTGACACGACCGCTATACACATGAGTAGCGATTTTGATTGGACAGATGGGAATTATTTATCTCAGTTGTTGGGTGCTACGCCATTAATGGATGGTGATAAACTTAGACTTTGGTATTGGGGTTATGACCTAGCTCAAATTGGCCCGATAGATACTACATACCATGTGAACTTTGTAGGTTCTGATCTTCATCCCGATGTTGGTCATTGGGGAATCGGTACTTCAGAACACCTATTTAGTGAGATAACCAATATAACTGAAGAGGATGAAATTACGTCATCTATCAAGATTGAGTACAATCAAAACAACGGAGCTGTCTGGACAAATAATACATTGCCTTCAGTAATAAATGTTTATTCAGTCAACGGACAATTACTTTATCGAAAAAAGTTTACAGGCACTCTCAACTTTACTCTTGATTATGAGGGTATAATTCTAATAAATGTAACCAACGATAACGCAGTACTTACAGAGAAATATATTTCATCTCATTAAGTCAGGGTTTATGAGGCTCTGGCCATAAAAAGAAACTGCTGTCAGCGGATATGGGCAAATAATAACGATGAATAGTAAAGGACGATAGCGCCAGACTAAGTAAGGATTTATCAGTACATATTTTCCGCTAGACGTCACTCAAACAACACGCGGTGTAAAAGCAACCCAGAGCCTGGAACTATGTTATTCATAGCTTCTCTGTCTGAATAATGTTAAACTCAGCAGAGGTTTCAGTGACACTTAACGCCTGTATATCTGAGGGTAGGTTTTTATTCAATAGACTTAAAAAAGCTATAGGCTCTAACGATTCAGTTAAGAATAATCTAAGTAATTCTAATTTTCATGAGGTGGATTTAATAATGTAAAAATTACTATCCTGATTTGAATTGGTATAAAATCCACACTGCAAAGATGGCGACACATTGGCTTAATAGAAAGAAACTTTAGCCGCTGTTTTTAGGCACTCTACTTAAATCCAAAGTTACCATTCATGGCTATTTAGTTAAATAGCATTTAATCACAGATAGATTTTTAAACTAGGCTAGAGTCTAGTGCCTATAGATTTGAGTACCTGCACCTATTTAGTAAAGTCTAAAGTCCATGTACTTTTGACAACGAATAAAACACGCTAGCAATGGCTTGTGAATAAACTAATCAAGGGCCTAATTACATTTAAATTAATAATGATGAGACGAATTTTTAAAATAGGTATAGCTTTTTTACTTTTAGCTACAACCACCCAACTGTTTGGGCAAACTAACTTCACAGGAGCGAATAGTAATGAGTGGTTTGACGCAGGAAACTGGGATAATGGAATTCCAGGAAGCGGGAATAATGAAGCAATTATTCCCGTTGGCATGTATGCTGTGATTTCTTCAAATACTGGTACGATTGATGATTTTGACATTACCAACTACGGAACCCTCGAAATCAACGCGGTACTAACCTTGAATGATTACTTCGGTTATGGGGTTTTGAGAAACTACGGAACCATCGATAATAACGGGGGAATATTTTTATCACTTGATTTTAATAATAGGATTATCGATAACTTCGGAACCATCAACAACAGCGGGACCATCAGCGGTGAGTTAAGGAACAGCGGGACCATCAACAATAGCGGGACCATCAACCTCTCTGGTTTGTTCTTTGGTGGCAACAGCGGAGACATCTACAACCAATCTGGCGGGACCATCAACAACAATGCTTTTGATTTTTTCAACAGTGGGGATATCTACTCTTGCTATGGAACATTTAGTGGTGCTCTTCCAAATGGTAATCCAGTTATAACACTGGAGGAGTGCGGAGTATGCGGGGACGTTGCCGGATGCATAGATGCTGGAGCATGTAATTACAACCCAGCAGCTGATTGTGATGATGAATCTTGTGTTTTTCCTGATGGATGTACCGATTCAATAGCATGTAATTACAACCCAGCAGCTGATTGTGATGATGGATCTTGTGTTTTTCCTGATGGATGTACCGATTCAACAGCATGTAACTACGATTCTACTGCGGTTTGTGATGATGGATCTTGTGTGCTTCCCGGATGTATGAACGTATTTGCGTGTAACTACGATTCTACTTCGGTTTGCGATGATGGTAGCTGCGATTACGTCTCGTGCGCAGGCTGCAAAGCAGAGAACGCTTGCAACTACGATGCTACGGCAACAATACATGATGATAACTGCGATTACACTTCGTGTGCTGGATGTACCTATCCTGAAGCACCAGAGTACGATTCGACTGCAACGATTGATGACGGTTCGTGCAGTGTTGATTTGTGTAAAGGAGATTTCACAGGTGATGGTTTTGTAAACGTGGATGATTTAGGAGGATTCCTTGGAGCCTTTGGTACCTCTTGTGAAATTAACTCTTTTGAAGAGTAACTCTTTTGAATAGGCTTTAATATAAGTAAGGGAAAATCATTAAATATAGAACAAGGAGAGCATTAGCTCCTTGTTCTTTTGACCCTATTAAATTGAGGGGGTGTAGGGTTTAAAACCGGCACCTTATATGACGTTGGCCATAAAATGAAACTGCTGTCAGCGGATATGGGCAAATAATAACGATGAATAGTAAAGGACGATAGCGCCAGACTAAGTGAGGATTTATCAGTACATATTTTCCGCTAGACGTTACTCAAACAACACGCGATGTAAAAGCAACCCAGAGCCTGGGACTATGTTATTCATAGCTTCTCCTTCTGAGTGAGTTAAGTACTCTTCTAGCTCGTTTGCTGTCAGTTTTCCTTTTCCCAATAGTTCCAAGCCGCCCATGATTAAACGGATTTGGTACCGCATAAATCCTTTAGACTTTATCTTTAAGACATACGTATTCTCGGGAGCTGTGGGTGAGTTGAATCTATCTGACTTGCTGATTCCAATGGCTAAGATTTCTCGTGTAAAATCCTTATCTAGCTTGGCGTCTGCCGTGAATCTTCTGAAGTTGTGTACCCCTTGGAATAACACGGCTGCAGCTATCATGGAATCTATATCCATCTCTTCTCCTAAATCAGTTATTAATGGAGCTGAAAAGGGGTGAGGTTTCTCTCCAAAACTGAAATAGTAATGATACTCTTTTACCTTGGCATGCTGAATGATGTTAAACTCAGCAGTGGTTTCAGTAACACTTAGCGCCCGTATATCTGAGGGTAGGTTTTTATTCAATAGACTTAAAAACGCTATAGGCTCTAACGATTTAGTTAAGAATAATTCTAGTACGAAATCATCTGCTGATACTCGGGCATCTGTTCTTCCGCAGCCCAGTGTTCTGAAATCTGTATGACCCGTTATAAATTCGATGGTTTTATCCACCATTCCTTGAATGGTTTTTAGCTTCAGCTGCTTCTGCCATCCGTGATAACGGAAACCTAAAAACTCTATTCTGATGATGTAGTAATGACTGAATTTAGACAAGGACCTAGAAATTATAGCTCAAAGATAATCTTAAAAGCAACTTTTGAGGAATATTAGAAGAGTTCAATACACCCTGTTTTAACGCTTGAAAAACAGAAGGTAGTTCACGATGATACAGCTGATGAGTTTCGCCCGACTAGTTAGATTTGAACAAGTCCTCGTACATCTTCTTCGTTTTCTCTATAGCCTGTGTGTGATTAAGTACAGTGGCTATTCTTTTTCGAGCATTTTCGCCTAGTTTATTGCAAAGCGCCCTATCGTTATATACCTTAAGTATGGCCTCGCGCAGAACTTTTCCATTTCCGGAGGGCACGATAAGTCCACTTTCATTCTGCACCACCAATTCTGTATTCCCTGGAATATCTGTAATGATAGGAGCCACGCTTAACGACATAGCTTCTATTACAGACTTGGTAATAGACTCTCCATAGATAGACGACAGCACGAAAACATCTGTGCTAGAAACAATGTTTAGTACGTTCTTTCTATGTCCTAAGAAATGAACATGATTCTTTTTATCTCCTTGAGCGAGTATTTTTTGATTTTGCTTATTATCCATATCATTTCCTACAAGCAGAAGATGAATCGGTAGCTCATTAGAAATTTCATTAAATCCTTCCAGTAGAAAATTGATTCCTTTCATCTCTCTATTGTTAGCCACATTCACTAGCAGAAAGCTATCCTCAGGAATTCCTAATTCTTTTTTTATATCATACGGCTCATAACCCTCGTACCATGCTACGTTATGTCCTTTATTAATGGTAATAGTCTTAGGCGTTACAAAAAACCCTTTGCTTTGTATATACTCCTCTACGCCTATAGAATTACAGAAAATATTATCTACCCTCGGGTTCAAGTATTTCCAGTAAGCGGTAGGATCCCACCAGTTAATGTTTCCTGCGTAACCTCTGTATAATAGTATTTTCACAGGAAGCTTCTTAGCTGCCTTTATGCCGTTTATAATGGCTTTTCCATTAAACAAGTGAAGCACATCTATTTTATGATTGATGACATATTCTCTAATTCTTTGGACTTCTCCCTTATCGAATTTTTTCTCTGGATGAAAATCCACTACGGTTACTCCAGCTTGTTCAAATTCAGGGACATGTTTAGAGTCTCCATAGGTCATCACGTGTACATTAAACCCTTTTTCAGACAAGCCTTTAAATATGCTAGCTTCAGGCCTGGTGGAATGATAATCTCTATAATTACTTATAACTAATACGTTAAGTGACATGTTCTGAGGTTTAAAAGACGCGCAGTGGTATCTGTAAATGTGCGCATCTTGGACAAATGTAGTTATTCACTTTAAGCTGAATAGATCAATCTTTTGATTTGCTCTAAAAATAATCAACAGTGAAAATGGAAGAACAATAAAAGAGAGAATTAACGTACTAAGTTGTCGTTACTTTGTAAGTGTAAATAGCAACAGCATGTTTAAAAAAATTCCTTGGAAAAAAGTACTATTGGGCCTATTGGTGGTATTTGTTCTAATTCAGTTTAAATCTACAGACAAGACAAACCCAGAAGTAATTCTAGAGAACGACTTCTTAGAAATGACTGATGCTCCAGCAGGAGTAGTTGATTTAATGCATGAAGTCTGTTACGACTGCCATTCTCACTCTGTGCGGTATCCATGGTATGCCAGTATAGCTCCAGTTTCATGGTGGATGAAGGGACATGTAAATCATGGTTTAGCGAAGGCTAACTATGCAGATTGGAATGCCTATACTAAGGTTGAAAAAGACAGCATTCTAACCAGAAGCAGTAGACTCGTAGGATTAAAGTGGATGCCTATCATTACCTACAAAATAACCCATTCAGAGGCGAGGTTATCCTTAGAACAGAGAGAGATGCTTATTTCATTCTTGGATTCTGAGAAAGCCAAACTGGAAGAGTAAAAGAAGGACTGATGCTCTGGTTTCAACTTTTTAAAGCCGCTGTCAATGTCATAATAGCCCTTACGGCACTAGCCATCGCTGTTTTATACATGTGGGCTTTTAGCACCATTATAGGAGAGTTTTCTTGGGGAAATTATAATGCCTATTTCATATGGGGAGTTGCGATTCCTGCATTACTGTTGCCCGTCCTTATAACTTGTGGAGTTCTTTCCTTTATAATAAACTGCTTAAAGAACTGGAAATTTGTCTGGCTTATAATGTTCGCATTTATCATAATGACGCCATTGTATTTAGGAATAGATAGACCTGAAGTCACCACTGGAAGATGGTCGGGGTTCTTTATAGGTTTGCTAGGAACAGGATTCTTTGTTAGAGAGACTTTTGTTTCCTTCATTCAATTCCGAAATAAACTATCAAGGACAGAGGGCAAAACAACTGAAGTAAATCCTTAGGTCCCCTTTACAAAAAAAAGTGGTATTTGAGTTTTCCTGATTTTTTTTATGAAATAGTGAACCATTCTGCATCTAGTGTGTACAGAAGTTGAAATGGGAATAAAAAACATCACATTGGAGGTTCAGCAGTTTGGGCAGTATCTGCTTAAAGATGCCCGACACTTCCAGATTTTCTACCTTTCTCTGTTTCTTATATATGGCGTTCACTTCTTAAACTGGGATGCCGAAATAAACCGCTACATAGCTATTACTGCTGCCTGTGTAGGAACACAGATAGGATTTAGTCTCTACCATAAAAAATCACTAAGCTCTATAAAGAGCGCTTTAATATCTGCTTTGGGGTTGTGCCTATTATTAAAGACGAATGCACTTTGGGTAGGAGCGTTGGCAGGGTTTGTAGCCATCGCCAGTAAATTTCTCATTCGCTATAAAGGTAAACACGTGTTTAACCCTGCCAACTTGGCCCTCATAGTTTGTGTCTCTCTAACTGGAGAAGCTTGGGTGTCCATAGGTCAATGGGGAACCAATACGGTTCAGGTTTACTTCTTCTTAGCCGCAGCATTGCTTGTCTTATTAAAAGTAGGCCGCATAGATACCAGTTTAGGGTTCCTACTTGCTTTTGCTGGATTAGAATTCATTCGCTCTGTACTGTATTTGGAGTGGGAGATGGATAATTTCATGCATTACCTGAGTAATGGAACACTGCTGCTGTTTGCCTTCTTTATGATCACAGACCCTATCACAACACCCAACCATCCGCGTGCTAGAATTCTATGGTCTTTACTCGTAGGGGTAGTGGCATTCATTCTTACGAGATGGCTTCAGTTGTATTCAGCGCCTATTTGGGCGCTAATAGTTATGTCACCACTTACACCTGTATTCGACAAGATTTGGTCAGGAGAGAGGTTCTCTTGGTCGGTTGAAAAAACCACCCCTAATTCATTAAAAATCTCTAAATCATGAAAAAAATTAGTTCACTATTCTTTGCTACGCTGATGATTATCCCACACGGGTTTAGCTTCTGTGGATTTTATGTAGCCAAAGCTGACACTAAAATATTTAATAAGACCTCAGAAGTAATTTATGTCAGAAACGGAGATAGGAGCACCATCACGATGTCTAATGATTTCCAAGGAGATGTAAAGGATTTCGCTATGGTGGTGCCTGTTCCTACAGTGCTTAAAAAGAAAGACATTAAAGTCATGGACAGGGCATTGTTTAAGAAGCTTGACGAATACTCTGGGCCCAGACTAGTCGAGTATTATGACCGTAATCCTTGTCAAAGTCATTATCTATACAAGATGGATGATATGGTTATGAATCTCAGCTCTGTAGAATGCATCTCAGTAAATGAGTCAAGAAGCCTTAGAAAAAACAAAGTAAAAATCGAAGCCAGATATGAAGTAGGCGTGTATGACATTCTTATTCTATCAGCCAAAGAATCTGAAGGATTAAAGGACTGGCTTACAGAAAATGGCTATAAAATTCCAGACGGTGCAGAGGAAGTACTTAATCCTTACATAAAGGACAATATGAAGTTCTTTGTAGCCAAAGTGAATTTAGAAAGACAAGGAACATTAACTGCTGATAAAGAGTTGAAACCGCTTCAGATAACCTTCGAGTCACCAAAATTTATGCTGCCTATAAGACTAGGAATGGCTAATTCTGATGGTTCTCAGGATATGATGATTTACTTCCTAACTCAAAACGGAAGAGTGGAAACTGCCAATTATAGAACAGCCAAAATCCCTACAGATAAAGAGATTCCTACGTTTGTAAGAAACGAGTTTGGTAAATTTTATAAAAACACGTTTGATAATGCTTACGAATTAGAAGGAAGTGATGCCGTAATGCTAGAGTATGCCTGGGATGTAAGTTCTAATACTGCTGTAAAGTGCGACCCTTGTGTAGGTCCTCCACCGCTTTATGTTGACTTTATCCAGGCAGGAGTAGATTGGTTTAAAAACCTCAACCAAGACCAACCAAGATTTGATGGTTCGGGCGGTGATTATGGAAGTGCTTTTTTCACGCGCTTGCATGTGAGGTATGATAGAGAAAACTTTCCGCAGGATTTATTATTTGTAGAAACGCCTAATAAGGAAAATTTTCAAGGAAGATACATCATGAATAATCCAGCAAGTGGAGTTTTTGACTGTGAAGAAGGGCAGGCTTACTTAAAATCTCTCTTCGAAAGAAGAAATAGAGAGCTTTCCGAATTATACAGCATGGCTTCATGGAGTTCAGACAGGCACAATGAGTATTTAAATTCAGCACCACTTTCCGCAGAAATTAATAAAGCGTTTAGACAATCAGATAAAAGAGGAGAGATACCAGTATTGGGTTTCCCCACATTTCCCAAAGGACTATCTGGACTATTGAAGATGTTACTCTCTGGGGTTGGTCTATTCGCGCTAGGTTATATCACCTTTAGAATTCAAAAAATATCGGCTAGAAAACCCGTATTAGAACATCTCTAATTGCTGGTCTTCATTGACTTTAGGCTCCTTGCGAACCCCATAGATGTCTAGCTGGTTATCCGTTACTTCTATTAGATTTGTTTTGGCCTGTTTTACTGTTGGTTCTGGCTTTATAGGCTCTGCCACTAAAGCCTTTCCAGGGTAATCAGGGTCTATACTCATTTGGATTAGTTGAGCCTTGGCAGTCTCTTCATTCTTCTCCGCAGCCTCTATACTTGCCAGCATTTTTTCAGTATTGGAAACCAGCTCTTCCACCTTTGAAATATCTTCAGGGCTAAGCACAGGAATTTTTATTCCCTCGTTACTTGTAGACAGGTACTGACAAATCCACTTCTGAGCCATTAATAGCGGCTTTTCATCTGCGGTGCAATAAGTAACTCTTCCTATTCTTTTAAGCTCAATGAGCCCCGCACTAGCTAACATTTTTAAGTGTTTAGTAATTCCCTGGCGGGTTATTTTAAACTCCTTTGAAACCGTGGAGATAGATTCTTTCTTTTCGCTTTTTAAAACCAAATCGAATATGGATCTTCGGGTAGGATCAGAGATTGCTTTGAGTACAGCCGTTAATCTTTTTATTTCTTTAGGTTTCATGTGGTTTTCTGAGCGTTGCCATGATTTTTAGAACAGCAGCTAATCAGTTGTAAAAATAAAGACAAGTCGCCATTATGGAATACTATTAAAGCCTAAACCAATCAACAAGTTTTTCACATGACGATTTTTAATGGTTAATTCTGATTGGGCAGGAGGTTCCTAACGCGGAATCTATGACTGCTATTAAAATAAGTCAACCGTTCCGCTTTCCTTTAACCTGAGCGCTCAGTCCGCCTCTAGATAGAGGGCTAAGAAACGGTTTACATTCAGCGCGACTATTGGCTATGGTCAAGTGATCAAATCAGAACAACTGAACCTATTAATTCTATAGCTTTACCTCCTCAATGAATAAGAATAAAAAAAGCAGAAAAGGATTCAAGTTTCAGCCGTATGAGGCGCCCAATCAATCGAACTTTGACAAGTTGTTTGACGTGTTTAAAGAGCTCATCACGCATACTTCCGGAGAATTGGATGAGGCTATAGAATGGCTTGATACTTTAGACAAAGAATATAAGATTTCTGATGACGACTACTCTATGGATGACTTCTTAGAAGATTTAAAGAAAAGAGGCTACATAAGAGATGAGATTAAACCGGATGGAAAAGGAGGGATGGCTATTACAGCTAAAACCGAAAGAGCCATTAGAAAGGGAGCGCTAGAACAGATCTTTGGAAAGATTAAAAAGAAAGGAGCAGGCGCCCACAAAACCAATAAGACTGGTCAGGGAGATGAGTTTACTGGAGACTTGAGAGAGTATCAGTTTGGAGATTCATTGGATAAAATTTCGATCACAGAGAGTTTAAAGAATGCTCAGATAAATAATGGAATAGGTGATTTCTCACTTACTGAAAACGACTTAGTAGTAGAAGACACGCAGCATAAAGCTCAGATGAGTACTGTGCTTATGATAGACATCAGCCACAGCATGATTCTTTATGGAGAAGATAGGATAACTCCAGCTAAAAAGGTAGCTATGGCACTGGCAGAGCTAATCACTACGCGTTACCCTAAAGACACACTAGATGTGCTTGTTTTCGGGAATGATGCGTGGACCATTTCTATAAAAGATTTGCCGTATTTAAAGGTAGGTCCTTACCATACGAATACTGTGGCTGGTCTGCAGCTGGCTATGGATTTGCTACGCAGAAAAAGAAATACCAATAAGCAGATATTTATGATTACAGACGGGAAGCCATCTTGTTTAAAAATGCCCGATGGAACGTATTATAAAAATAGCAATGGCTTAGATAGGTTTATAGTTGAAAAATGCTACAACATGGCTGCTCAAGCCCGAAAGCTACATATTCCTATAACTACATTTATGATAGCCCAAGACCCATATTTACAAAGTTTCGTGGAGAATTTTACCGCCTCTAACAAGGGAAAAGCCTTTTTTACTGGGCTCCAAGGATTAGGAGAGATGATATTCCACGATTATGAAACGAACAGAAAAAAGAGAATCAGATAAATGAATATCGATATTAAAACATTAGGAGAGTTAAAGAAAGCAGGGTACACCTCTAAATCTATAAAAGAGGAGCTTAGAGATAATTTAATAGTCAAATTACAGAAAGGAGAAGAGACCTTCGCGGGGATTCATGGGTATGAAAATACGGTTGTACCAGAACTTGAGCGGGCGATACTTTCTAAGCACAATATCAATCTTTTAGGTCTAAGAGGTCAAGGTAAAACTAGATTGGCTAGGCTCATGCTAAATCTACTGGATGAATATATTCCTGTGGTAAAAGGATCGGAGATTAATGATGACCCATTTAACCCAATTAGTTTACTGGCCAAAGATGCTATTGCTACGCAGGGAGACGATACAGAAATCACGTGGCTTCATCGTTCAGATCGATTCTTCGAGAAACTAGCGACTCCAGATGTAACGGTTTCTGACTTAATAGGAGATATAGACCCTATTAAAGCGGCCAACATGAAGCTGAGTTATGCCGATGAGCGTGTGCTGCACTTCGGTATGATTCCTAGAGCGAATAGGTGCATTTTTGTGATTAACGAATTGCCAGATTTACAAGCGAGAATACAGGTTTCGCTGTTTAATATATTGGAAGAAGGAGATATTCAGATTAGAGGGTTTAAACTGAGAATGCCTTTAGACTTACAGTTCATATTTACGGCTAATCCAGAAGATTATACCAACAGAGGAAGCATAGTGACTCCGTTAAAAGATAGAATAGGTTCTCAGATCTTGACTCATTACCCAGAAGATATAGAAGTAGCCAGAACGATAACAGAGCAGGAGTCATCCAAAAAAGAAGACCGAATCATTAAAGTTCATGTGCCAGATATAGCTATGGATTTACTGGAGCAGATAGGTTTCGAAGCTAGAGAAAGTGAGTTTATAGACCACAAGAGTGGTATATCGGCTAGAATGAGTATTACAGCTTATGAAAACTTACTCAGTACAGCAGAAAGAAGATCTTTACTTAATGGTGAAAAAGAAACGAGCGTGCGTTTTTCAGACATGGCTGGGATGATTCCATCCATTACAGGAAAGGTTGAGCTGGTTTATGAAGGTGAGCAAGAAGGTGCAGAGTATGTGGCTTATAGGCTCATAGGAGAAGCTGCTAAAACGTTATTCCCAAAGTATTTCCCTAAGATAGAGAAACTGCAGAAGGAAGATGAGGCTACAGCGTATGACGGTATTCTCAACTGGTTCTTCGAAGAGTCTAATTTCGAGCTCCTGGATGAAAGTACGAATGCAGATTACGAAGGAAATTTAGATAAGATCAAGCCACTGGATGAGTTGGTTAGAAACTCGCTGGCTGAGCTTAAAGCAGAGGACGCTAATTTCTTTAAGGAGTTTGTGCTATGGAGTTTAGTAGAGTTTGATAAGCTGTCTAAAAAACGCTACACAGATGGATTTACATTTAACGACAAGTATAATGAGTATATCTCAGGCTTGAATTAAGCCGAGTTGGCTCATAGTGCAGAAGCGCGTTAAAACATAATCTAGATGTTGTATTCTTATTTAGTTAGTGTAAAAAGCACACTAAGTTTGTAAACTATATGCCTCAAAGGAAAAAATCTTAAATAAAATTCTGTATGTTGCACGTTCATAGAAGAAAATGATGAACGTAATACATGTAAGCGCAGAGTGCTTTCCGATGGCTAAAGTTGGAGGATTAGCCGATGTGGTGGGAGCTTTACCCAAATTCCAGAATGATGTTGGAATTCACAGTCAGGTGATAATGCCCTTTTATGATTTACCTTACAATCATAAAAACACGTTTGATTCTTTGTTTTCGGGTAAAGTTCAGTTAGGAGAAAAGTCATTTGACTTTGAGGTAAAAACTCCTAATCCTAACCGGTTAGGTTATGATTTATTTTTAATAGACATACCAGAGTTAACCTTTAAACCTTACGTGTATTCAGATGATGATACAGATAGGTTCATGGCTTTTCAGATAGCAGCATTGGACTGGATTAGCTCGTTAAAGACTTCTCCAAATATTGTTCACTGTCACGACCATCATACAGGGCTAATTCCTTTTATGATGTCTCATAGTAAAAGATATTCTTCACTGAAAAATATCCCTAGTGTTTTCACCATTCACAATGCTCAGTATCAGGGATGGATTCCACATACTAAGGACAATCAAATTCCATCCTACGACCGCACAAAGGTAGGATTACTAGACTGGGATAATACTATTAACTCTCTGGCTACAGGCATTAAATGCGCTTGGGGGGTAACTACAGTTTCTGAAAGTTACATGGAAGAGCTCAAGTTAAAAGCCAATGGACTAGAAGCTCTTATTAAATCTGAAGAGCAGAAGTGCTTCGGTGTTTTAAATGGAATAGACGCTGCAGTATGGAATCCTCAAACAGATGACTTATTGGTAAAGAACTATTCCAAAGCTGCCTTTCAAGAGGGTAAAAAGGCCAATAAAGATTGGCTTTGTCAAAAGTTTAGTTTGAATAAAAGCCTCCCACTTGTAGTGTTTATAGGAAGATTGGTTGGTGAAAAAGGGGCTGATTTATTCGCGGATGTTATAGAATCGGCATTGCAACGCTCTAAAGTTTCCATGCTCTTTTTAGGTTCGGGTAGTAAAGAAGTTCAAACTCAACTAGAGGAGTTAAGCGGTAAATATCCAGGGATATTTAATTCATTCATAGGATACGATGAGTCTCTAGCACATAAAATGTATGCAGGAGCAGATTTTCTCCTGATGCCTTCTAGGGTAGAACCATGTGGGTTAAATCAAATGTACTCTATGCGCTATGGAACTATCCCTATAGTTAGTTCTGTAGGAGGATTAAAGGATACCGTTATAGACTTAGGTAAGAAAAACGGATACGGGTTTTGCATTGATCAAATAAATATAGAAACCATAACCGATGCCATTCACAGAGCATCTTTATTCTATTTAGATAAAGCTAAATTCAAGAAAACAAGACAAACTATAATGAGGATAGACCATTCTTGGGATGCCTCTGCAAAAAAATACATCAACTTATATACATCACTAAATAATTGAAATTATGACAAATGACGTTTTAGCTATTATATTAGGTGGAGGACAAGGCTCTAGACTATTTCCTTTAACAGAAGAGAGATCCAAGCCTGCAGTGCCTATCGCAGGCAAGTACAGATTGGTAGATATTCCTATTTCTAACTGTATTAACTCTGAGATCAAAAGAATGTTCGTTCTTACTCAGTTTAATTCAGCTTCTTTAAATGCACACATTAAGAATACCTATCATTTTAGCTTTTTCAGTAAAGCATTTGTGGATGTTTTGGCAGCAGAGCAAACCATAGAAAACTCATCATGGTTCCAAGGGACAGCTGATGCTGTGCGTCAGAGTATGCATCATTTTCTAAAGAAAGATTTTAAATATGCACTTATACTTTCTGGAGACCAGTTGTATCAAATGGACTTTAGAGAAATGCTAGCAGCGCATATCGAAAACGAAGCAGAAATTTCTATAGCTACACTTCCTGTTGTGGAGAAAGACGCTACCTCATTTGGTATATTGAAAACAGATGAAAATAATGTGATAACTGAGTTTATAGAGAAGCCAGAAGCCAAGCTTTTACCGGACTGGACTTCAGAAGTGAGTGATGAAATGAAATCTCAAAAAAGAAATCATTTAGCCTCTATGGGTATATATATCTTTAATCGTGAGTTGCTAGAAAAGCTAATGAACGAAAAAGACACAGTAGATTTTGGTAAAGAAATTATACCTCAAAACATTGACAAGCACAAGACGTTGAGCTATCAGTTCGAAGGTTACTGGACAGACATAGGAAATATAGATTCATTCTTCGAAGCTAATCTTAAGCTAACTGATGATGTTCCAGAGTTCAACTTATATAGTGATAATCAGCAGATCTATACAAGAGCTAGAATACTGCCAACCACTAAGGTTTCAGGAACCAAACTAAACAAAGCAGTAATCGCTGAAGGCTGTATTATTCATGCTGCAGAAATAGAAAGATCTGTCATAGGGATTAGATCTAGAATAGGAAAAGGATCTGTCATTAAAAATACATATATGATGGGATGTGACGCTTATCAACCTTGGGAAGAATTAAGTTCCAATGAGGGGAATGTTCCTATGGGAATAGGTGACAACTGTGTAATCACGAATGCCATTTTAGATAAAAACTGTAGAGTAGGGAACAATGTCACTTTAGAGGGAGGAAAGCATTTAGAGGACAAAGAAACCGATCAGATTTTCATCAAAGAAGGGATTGTAGTCATTAAGAAAGGGGCTATTATTCCCAACGGATTTAAGCTTTGACAGTTAGTAGGTTCTCATTAATGGATGGCTTTAAAAAGCCATTCTATCCACCGATTATATAAACAATCTAGGCCCAAACCCTCTATGTCTTTAGTAAAATCCTTTAGTTTATTTACTTCATTTGATATTGACCTTTTCCAAGCAGGAAAGCACTTCAAACTCTATGAAAAGTTTGGTTCTCACCCTAGGGTTTTAAATGGGGTAGAAGGAGTCTATTTCTCCGTATGGGCACCTGCGGCTAAGTCAGTAGCTGTGATAGGAGATTTTAATTTTTGGAATGGAGAAGAACACGCACTTCTAGTAAGATGGGATTCATCGGGGATATGGGAGGGATTTATACCCGGTGCTGAAAAAGGAATGCGGTATAAATACCAAATAGTATCGAGCAGCGGTGAAGTCCTAGAAAAAATAGATCCGTATGTACAGTACTTTGAGAAACCACCTAAAACAGCTGGAATTATTTGGGATAGTTCAACATATGAATGGAAAGACACCGAATGGATGTCTTACCGAAAAGATAAAAATGGACTAGACAAACCATACGCGGTTTATGAGGTTCACTTGGGCTCCTGGAGAAGAAATAAAGAAGGAGAATTCTTGACTTATAAAGAGCTGTGCACTGAGCTAGTGAAGTATGTGAAAGAAATGAATTTCACACATGTAGAGTTAATGCCAATAATGGAGTATCCATATGACCCTTCATGGGGTTATCAGATTACAGGGTATTTCGCACCTACATCTAGATTCGGTTCTCCAGAGGAGTTTAAAGAATTGGTAGACACACTTCACCAAAACGATATTGGAGTTATCCTAGACTGGGTTCCTTCTCACTTCCCAGAAGATTCCCACGCCCTAGGAAAGTTTGATGGTACACATTTATATGAGCATCCAGATAGAAAAAGGGGCTTTCATCCAGACTGGAAAAGTCTCATTTTTAACTACGGCAGAAATGAAGTGCAGTCCTTCTTAATCAGTAACGCTTTTTACTGGCTAGAGAAATACCATATCGATGGTTTGCGGGTAGATGCTGTAGCCTCCATGATTTATTTGGATTACTCTCGAGAAGACGGTGAGTGGGATGCCAATGAATTTGGCGGAAATGAAAACTTAGAAGCTACTGCTTTTCTAAGAACATTTAATGAGGCTGTATATCAGAATTTCAGCGGAGTTCATACCATAGCAGAAGAATCTACAGCATTCCCAATGGTGACTAAGCCAGTAAATATTGGCGGTTTAGGTTTCGGTATGAAATGGATGATGGGCTGGATGTTTGACGCGTTGCAATACTTTTCTAAAGACTCCATTTACAGAAAACATCATCAAGATGAAATCACCTTCAGTTTATCTTATGGATTTACTGAAAACTTCATGTTGCCGCTCTCCCACGATGAAGTGGTCCATGGAAAAAAATCTATGTTAAGTAAACAGCCTGGAGATGAATGGCAGAAATTTGCAGGGTTAAGAGCTATGTATGGCTTTATGTATGCACACCCCGGAGGAAAGTTAATATTCATGGGAGGAGAGTTTGGTCAGTACAAAGAATGGAACTTCGAACAATCGCTAGACTGGAACCTTCTCGAGTATTTGCCTCATGCAGGATTACAGTCTTTTGTTAGAGACTTAAATAAATTATACTCCACAACCCCTTCCTTTTATGAGAAGGCATTTTCTGAAGAAGGATTTGAGTGGATAAGTTTTCAAGACAGTGAGAACGCTATTGTTTCATTTATTAGAAAAGGCCATGATGAGAAAAACAATGTAATAGTGGTGTGTAATTTCACTCCTACCAAACATGAGAATTATAAATTAGGCCTTCCTAAACAGGGAACTCTAAAAGAAGTATTAAACAGCGATAACTCCCGTTACGGAGGAAGCGGAGCCATTAACAGCGCACCCTTAGTAGCTGAGAATAACACATGGGATCACCGAGAATATTCTACTGAAATTACGGCTTCACCCTTAGCCATGATGGTTTTCCAATACGATTAGAATTACAAAAAAAAAACACGAACTGACTGCGCTTATAGCGCATAGTGAAGATTAGATAGATATGATTACAAAAACAGAATTAGAACAAAAAGGAGATCAGTTTCCCAGTAAAGTAATCGGTTTTAAAAAGAATACTCAAACTCTTTTTTTTACAACCGCTAATGGAGTATCTCTAGAGCTAACCATTGTTAGAGATAGTGTTTTAAGATTTAGGTACCTCACTGAGGCGAACACTGAAGCTGATTTCTCTTATGGAATAAGCAAGAATGCTATTACAGGATATGGGAATCTAGAAATAGAAGAAACTAATGACAGCTATGTTATCACTACAGAAAAAGTGATTTGCCATATAGAAAAAGAGGACTTAAGAGTATCTCTGTATGATGCATTAGATAATACGCTGATCATGCAAGATGAACTAGGTTTTCATTGGGAAGAGAGTTACCAGTACGGTGGAAACATAGTGAAGATGAGTAAAAAATCTCATGATGGAGAAGCTTACTATGGACTAGGCGATAAGCCTTCACACCTGAACTTGAAAGGAAAGAGATTCCAAAACTGGGTGACAGATTCTTACGCTTATGGAAAAGAAACCGACCCGATTTATAAAGCCATTCCGTTCTATACAGGTCTGCATCATGGTAAAGCTTATGGAATATTCTTCGATAATACGTTCAGATCATTTTTTGATTTTTCAAGTGAGCGAAAAAACGTAACTAGTTTTTGGGCTCAAGGAGGAGTGATGGACTACTATTTCTTTTACGGGCCTAGTATGCTGAATGTAGTAGAAAAATACACAGATCTCACTGGAAAGCCTCTACAGCTTCCGCCATTATGGGCTTTAGGATATCATCAGTGCAAGTGGAGTTACTACCCAGAGTCTAAGGTAAAAGAGATAACCAGTAAGTTTCGAGAGCTACAGATTCCATGTGATGCCATATACTTAGATATAGATTATATGGATGATTTTAAATGCTTTACTTGGAACAAAGAATATTTTCCTGACCCTAAGAAAATGGTAAAGGAGCTCTCAGATGATGGATTTAAAACTGTTGTAATCATAGATCCAGGAATAAAAGTACAGCCTGGTTACGATGTGTTTGATGAAGGACTAGACAAAGATTATTTCTGTAAAAGAGCAGATGGCCCATACATGAAGGGTAAAGTATGGCCCGGAGAGTGTTATTTTCCAGATTTCACTAAACCAGAAGTTAGAGATTGGTGGGCTGGACTGTTCAAAGAACTAATAGAAGACATAGGAGTTAAGGGAGTATGGAATGATATGAATGAACCTGCAGTAATGGAGGTGCCTAATAAAACCTTCCCTGATGATGTAAGGCATGATTATGATGGCCAGCCATGTAGTCATAGGAAAGCACATAATGTATACGGTATGCAGATGGCGAGAGCTACATATCAAGGATTAAAGAAATTTGGACATCCTAAAAGACCTTTCGTTATTACCAGAGCAGCATATAGTGGCACACAGAGATATACCTCGAGCTGGACAGGAGATAATGTAGCGACATGGGAGCATTTATGGATAGCCAATGTACAGGCTCAAAGAATGGCATTGTCAGGGTTCTCTTTTGCCGGAAGCGATATAGGCGGTTTTGCAGAACAACCAAACGGTGAGCTTTACGCTAGATGGATACAGCTAGGGATTTTCCATCCATTCTGTAGGACTCATTCATCTGGAGACCATGGAGAACAGGAGCCTTGGATGTTTGGCGATGAGATTACTGGAATCGTTAAAAAATTCATAGAGCTGCGCTATAAGCTCTTACCCTATCTATACACTTCCTTCTGGAATTATTTAAATGAAGGAACACCTATGCTGAAGTCATTGGTTCTGTATGATCAGGAGGATGCTCAGACTCATCACAGAACAGATGAATTTATATTTGGAAAGCAAATCTTAGTGTGTCCAATACTAGAGCCTAATTCTAAAGGAAGAAGAATGTATATACCAAGAGGGAATTGGTTCAATTTCTGGGACCATACTTTGGTAGAAGGAGGGAAAGAAGCTTGGGTAGATGCAGATTTAGATTCGCTCCCTGTATTCATTAAAGAAGGAGCGATCATTCCTAAATTTCCTGTACAGCAGTATGTAGGGGAAATAGAGTTAACTGAAATGGAGCTTGATGTTTACTTCAAGCATGGAAAGGAGAAGTCTTATTTATATGAGGATGATCAGGATGGATATAATTATACGAAAGGAATGTATAATTACAGAAACTTCAAGCTAAAAGGGAATGAAAAAGAATTAATTATACAGCAGCATATTAGAGGAGAATTCGATACGACTTATAAGACTTTTAAAATGACACTTATAGGCCTGCCATTCCCTATAGCTAAAGTGATAATAGATAAGGCAGAAATCAGTTTAGTTGATTTAAAGTTTGAGAACAATACGATGACTATTCCTAAAGATTTTGCAGAAATTCACATTGTGGCTAAATAAAGCTTAGCGCGAAAGAAAATAAGAAATGGTTAACTCCGCAAGGAATTAACCATTTCTGCTTTAAAACGTTTTTTTAAAAAAGCATTTATTGAATCGCAGAAAACAAGTAGTTATTCTGTAACCATTTTTTTCTCAGAGCTACCGTCATCATAGACTTCTATAATAACACCACGGTAATCAGCTTCTATTTCTCTGCCTAAAACATCTGTGGTTTTGACTAGTTTCCTAGTATTTGAACTAGTTGTAATTTCTGTAACAGAGACTTCATCTACACATGAGCTATCAAAGAAATTCCAAATTTCCCTACTGGAATCGATGTCCATATTCCCCCAGGCTCCTGGCCAGTCATGTCCTCCGCCATTAACGGTATACAGCCAAACCTGAAGACAATCGTCTAGTTGACCATACTTCTCTATTGATACAGTACTTCCGTCTCCCTTGTCCATGTCTGGAGCATCATATTCTTCCAATAATTCTAAACCTTGATTAGTCACCAGGTAATCTATAGCATCTGGAATGCTCGGGTAGGCACCCCAATTATCATCGTTATTAGGGTCTCCCTCATAATACGTAACATTATCATTGGTTCCATGAATTTCTAAAACAGAAACAGGATAAGGAAGTGTGCACTCATCCATAATACTCTGCTTGAAAAACCCTGCAACAGGAGCCACTGCGCTAAAAGTATCACCAGCTTCACAGGCCAGTAAGTAGCAGAAATCTCCTCCGTTAGAAAGTCCTGTGCAGTATACTCTTTCAGGGTCTAAGGAATTGTTAGATTGTAAATGAGTATTCAAATCCAGTACAAAAGCCACATCATCTACCGTTTCATTATTCTGAAAATCATAATCTACATTAAAGAATGTATTTCCAAATGAGTCTTCTATTCCCTGAGGGTAACACACAGCGAATCCATATTCATCTGCAACTTCATTAAACCTAGAGTAATCCATAATTCCTTCTGCAGAACCTGTATATCCATGACATACAAAAACGATAGGGCAGTTTTCGTGAGCATCACTTGGATGGTAATAAATGTAATCTCTTTGAATACCTCCGCTTAACAATGTTCCTGAATCTAAGACATTAAGGGTAATTGTCTGGGTGTTGTTATCTGAATTATCGTCAGAAATTCCTTCATTCACATTTTCGATGGTCACATTTACTTCGTAAGTACCAGAAGAAGGGATAAATAATTCATCTGCCATTTCGAAGGTATAGCTTTCAAAAGAAGCCAAATTAAGATCGGAAAAAACCTCGCTAAACTCATCAGCGCCAGACTGCCATAAAAGCTCAAATGAGTTAATGGTTTCTTCCCCTAGATTAGTTACTACACCCGAAACTACTACAGAACTACCAGGGTTTACATCCGTATTCATAGTGAGGTTAGAAAGCGCTAGATCTAAACCTTCTGGCTCAAAAACCATTACATTATCTAATCCCCAGCCAAATAGCCATCCACCATCATCATCGTATCTAAATGCCACGAGCACATTGTTATTTCCTACTAGGCTTGAAAGATCCACATTCCGCGTATCCCATTGGCCTTCTACCGAACCATAAATTTCTTCCAACAGCTGCCATGTTTCTCCGTTGTCTAAAGAGTATTCAATAAAGGCGTTTTCGAAATCTCCGTCTAAATCTCCCTCGTCATAATAATTGTCAAATGTCAATAGTGCAGAGGTAGAACCAGATAGGTCTAATGGTGCCATGATCAAATAATCCATGCTTTTATCACAGTCGCATTCATCATCGTTGGTGCCTATAATATTTCCGTGGTTGGCTATTTCCCACCATTGACTTTCTAATTGGTTAGCTGTGCCTAGAAGCCATCCTCCGTCAGTTGCGTTGGTCTGTTGGCTCCATCCATCAGGTAAGTCACCGCTTTCGAAGTCTTCGGAGATAAGAATGTTCTGTCCAATAGAGAAAACAGAAACAAGTAGAATGCTGAGTAGAATTGAATAATTCTTCATGAAAAATAAGTGATTGATTGGGTTTAAAAGTTCTTAATATGTAATGACAAAAATAGGGGTAAGACTTGAGTTCTCAAAAATGATAATTCCCGTAATCTACGAATCCTTCCATTTTTTATAAATTCTCTAAAATCATAACAAATTAGTTGTCCGCCAAGGCTTAAAGTCTTACTCGCATGTAGAACCAAAAAGCGGCAGGAATATTGAAAGGTCAGAGATATTCACTCCTTCTATGCCATCTAAATCAGCTATACAGTTTTCTGTACAGCCAAAATTACCTAGTAGTATTCCTAAATCTACGATTTCAACCAAGCCATTTAAGTTTAAGTCAGCAGCACATGGATTGGGGCCGCAGTTATCTAGGCTTTCCAAATTTTGTACAAAAACCGCTTGGTTTCCGCTTTCATCCTCAGCTATCCAGGTTCTTACGATAGTAAATCCATTTCCCACTCCTGGGATAGTTTCTTCAGAATAGGATACTGTAACTGCCGCGGTGCAATTATCTAATGCTTCAACAAGAGGGACTTCAGGAGTAGGCATTCCACAATCGAAGGCTACATCTGTGGCATCAGTAATAAATTCAGGAGAGACTACATCTTCAATAGAAATTAATTGGGTTACAAAAGTAGAATTACCGCATCCGTCAGAAGCAGTGTAAATGAATGTATAGCTGCTATTGCCATTGTCAGTTTGGGCGTAGTTATAAGTCATGCTACTGCAGTTGTCTGTGGCGGTGATGGATTCATAACCGGGTAGATTTTCTACACACTGAATAGTGATATTTACTGGAGGATTAGTAATTGTAGGAGCGCTATTGTCTTCGAAAGTAATGACCTGAGTGTAAGTAGCAGAGTTTCCTTCAGCATCTGAGGCACTGTATTCTCGAGTGATGCTATAATCACCCTCGCATAAACCAGGGTTAACAACATCTGTAACAACTAATGTTGGATTAGGGTCACAGTTATCCGTTACTTCAGGAGTTCCGAAATCGGTTAATCCATTTCCGCACTCTAGAGTAATGTCAGCTGGTGTTAGTGTAAAAACAGGAGCTTCGGAATCATTGTCACACAGAGAAACACAACTGCTGTCAAAGAAATTCCAAATTTCCCTACTAGAATCTATGTCCATATTTCCAAAAGCTCCGGGCCAGTCATGTCCTCCGCCATTAACTGTATACAGCCAAACCTTAAGACAACCGTCTAGTTGCCCATACTTCTTTATAGATACAGTACTTCCGTCTCCTTGGTTGATGTTGGGAGCATTATATTCTTCCAGTAGGGCTAAACCTTGATTAGTCACTAGGTAATCTATAGCATCTGGAATGCTCGGGTAGGCACCCCAATTATCATTGTTGTTAGGGTCTCCCTCATAGTACGTAATGTTATCATTAGTCCCATGAATTTCTAAAACAGAAACAGGATAAGGAAGTGTGCACTCATCCATAATACTCTGCTTAAAAAAACCAGCAACAGGAGCTACTGCGCTAAAAGTATCACCAGCTTCACAGGCTAGTAAATAGCAGAAGTCTCCTCCGTTAGAAAGTCCTGTGCAGTATACTCTTTCTGGATTTAAGGAATTATTAGACTGTAAATAGGTGTTCAAATCGAGTAAAAACGCCACATCATCTACCGTTTCGTTATTCTGAAAATCATAATCTACATTAAAGAATGTATTTCCAAATGAGTCTTCTATTCCTTGAGGGTAACAGACAGCAAAACCAAATTCATCTGCTACATCGTTAAACTGAGAATATCCCATAATTCCTTCGGCAGTACCGGTATATCCATGACAGACAAAGACTATAGGACAGTTTTCAGGAGCATTACTAGGGTGGTAATAAATGTAATCTCTTTGCATCCCTCCGCTTATCAGTGTCCCTGAATCGGAGACGGTAACAGCAATGGTTTGACTATCATTGTCTGAGTTATTGTCAGAAATTCCCCCATTCACATTTTCGATGTTCACTGTTACTTCATAAGTGCCAGAAGAGGGGGTGAGTAATTCATCTGTCATTTCGAAAGTATAGCTTTCAAAAGAGGCTAAATTAACACCCGAGAAAACTTCATTAAACTCATCAGTGCCGGATTGCCATGAAAGTTCAAATGAGGTGATAATTTCTGCCCCTAGATTAGTTACTATGCCAGTTACAGCTTGTGAGGTTCCAGGATTTACCTCCGTATTTAAAGTGAGGTTAGAAAGCGCTAGATCTAAACCTTCTGGTTCAAAAACCATCACATTATCCAATCCCCAGCCAAATAACCATCCACCATCATCATCGTATCTAAAAGCCACTAGCACATTGTTGTTTCCTGCTAAGCTTGAAAGGTCCACATTCCGAGTATCCCATTGACCTTCTACCGAACCATAAATTTCTTCTAAAATTTGCCATGTTTCTCCGTTGTCTAAGGAGTATTCAATAAAGGCGTTTTCGAAATCTCCATCTAAATCTCCCTCGTCATAATAATTATCAAATGTCAATGATACAAAGGTAGAACCAGAAAGGTTTAATGGTGCCATGATTAAATAATCCATGCCTTTATTACAGTCGCATTCATCATCATTCGTGGCTATGATCTTTCCGTGGTTCGCTATATCCCAATATTGACTTTCTAATTGGTTAGCTGAACCTAGCAGCCATCCTCCGTCAGAGGCATTGGTCTGTTGGCTCCATCCATTAGGTAAGTTACCGTTTTGGAAGTCTTCGGAGATGAGAATATTCTGTCCAATTGAAAAAACAGAAACAAGTAGAATACTGAGTAGAATTGAATAGTTCTTCATAAGACTAAGTTGTTGGTTGGGTCGAGCAGTTCGTATTGGTTGCTAACAAAAATAGGGGTAAGACTTCAAGTATCAAAGGTGAGAATACCCCTATTCTACGAATCCCTCCATTCTAATAAATTCTATTTTAAGGCATAAAACCCTGATCAGCAAAAGTTAGTATAAGTATTTTTTGTCTGAATAGGAGCTGTTCGCAGCGGCTAAAATAAGAGGGAGAAGGTTGCTTTATACTTACCGCTCCCTTAAGACTCATAAAACTCGCTTCGCTATAAGATTGCTAGCCGAGAGCTGAAATTCTCTAACTTCATAACAGATCAGTGGCTCTCTTAAAAATGAAAACTTGAAGTTTTTTAGTACAAATCAGGTTAATTTACGTGTCGCTTGTACACGGTCTTTGCTTGCAATAGGCAATTAGGCTGGTTAAAGGTTTGTTTTTGATTCTCAATGTTCTATTATTGAGATATGAAGAGGACGAAAATCATAGGTACAGGGAGTTATATTCCCTCAGTCAAGCAAAAAAATTCAGATTTTCATACACACAAATTTTACTCTGCTAACCAGGAGTTAATAGAAGGAGAATCTGAAGTTATTACTGATAAATTTGAGCAGATAACAGGTATCAGTGAGAGAAGATATATCTCTGAAGATCAAAGTTCATCTTCTATAGCTACAGTAGCAGCTGAGCGAGCGATTAAAGACTCTGGTATAGACCCAGAAACTATAGACCAAATCATCTTCGCTCAAAATTTCGGGGATGTTATAAAGCATACTATTCAGACTGATGCCGTTCCTGCATTGGCATCCAGAGTGAAGCACAATCTGAGAATAAAGAATCCTAGATGTGTGGCTTATGATATTCTTTTCGGATGTCCTGGTTGGGTCCAAGGAGTAATTCAAGCAGATGCTTTCGGTAAAGCAGGTATGGCTAAAACTTCTTTAGTCATAGGAGGGGAGACTCTATCTAGAGTATTAGACATGCATGATAGAGACAGCATGATATTCGCAGATGGAGCAGGAGCTGCTGTAGTGAAATATGAAGACAGTTCTGATGACAGCGGTATGCTCTCTGCAGCGAGTCTATCTCACACCCTAGATGAAGCGTTTTACATACATTTAGGCAAATCTAATTTCCCGGAATCTGACCCGAGAATTAGATACATCAAGATGCATGGCCGTAAAGTATATGAATATGCGCTTACTCATGTGCCAGTAGCCATGAAGGAATGCTTAGATGATGCTGAAGTAGCCATAGCTGACTTAAAGAAAATCTTCATCCATCAGGCCAATGAAAAGTTAGATATGGCTGTAATAAAGCGTTTTTATAAGCTCTATGGAATTAGAGAGGTTCCATTAAATATCATGCCTATGAATGTTCATGAATTAGGGAATAGTTCTGTAGCCACAGTTCCTACGCTATTGGATCAAGTAAGAAATGGAGATTTTCCAGAACATGAATTGAATAAAGGTGATGTTATCATGTTTGCCTCTGTAGGTGCAGGGATGAATATCAATGCAATTACTTATAGGGTTTAATCAGTAAAAACTGTTTTCGTTACTGTTTTTCTGCTCCTATCCGAAAATTTATTTCTCTAACATTGAACCTTTTTCATCAAGAAATAATACTCGATAACTAAAGACATACACGAAATATTAAGTTATCTAAACCGTGTTCTTTGTTTTACATTAATAAGGGTGAAAATGAAAGTATTAAAAGAATTTAAGGAGTTTGCTGTAAAAGGGAATATGATAGACATAGCCATTGGGGTTATCATAGGCTCTGCTTTTAATAAGGTGATAGATGTCATCGTAAAAGACATCATTATGCCGCCTCTTAATTTCCTTACAGGGACTATGGACTTCTCTGCGGGTAAATTAATTCTTAGAGAGGCTTTGGTTAGGGCGGATGGTGTGATTATACCAGAGATAGTCTTGGCTTATGGCAAGCTTTTTAATGTGCTTATCGATTTTGTCATCATCGCTTTCACTATTTTTTTGGTAGTGAAGTTCATGAATAGGTTAAGGAATAAAGCTCAAGATTCTGCAGATAAAACCGTTAGCACTCCCAAAGACATAGAGTTACTCCATGACTTAAAAGAACTCATGGAAGCTCAGAATGAAATCCTGAAAAAGTCTGCTCAATAGTCACTCTAGAAATTCATTTATCCATTAGGTTTGTGCAACCATGAAAAAGCTCCTCACCCTAAAATTCGGAAAAAGCGTATTTAAATTCGGATTAGGTTCTGTAGTGGCTACAGTAGTCGACTTACTGCTGTTCGTTTTTGTTTTTAGTCCCATACTGAGTCCTTTCTATGCTTATTTAGCGGCAGCAGCTATTGGAATTTCTGTCAATTTCTTAATCCAGAAGTTGTTCATTTTCGAAATGAAGAAATCCGTGTATTCTACATTTTTACTTTCTGTGTCTGCTTCTATAATTACTACGTTTATAGGTGCATTTTTAATAGAGGAGTTTGTGGAATGGTCTATTCTAACGGAGAATTTGGAAGAAACTCACGTAAAAACGGTGGCGTACATTCTGGTAACAGGAATTCGCTTTTTCCTCAATTTCTTCAGTAAAAAGTATATTTTCGAGAGAAAATTTATCTAATCAACCAGGATCAACTGTAAGTCTGAATTTCCAAAAGCGCGCATCTGGAAAAGAGTATCTCCAGCTATTTTTCTTGCCAGATGTCCAGAATAACCAAGGTAGTATCCACTTCCATGATCTTCATCTGTAAACTGCAGCACATTACCCGTTTCTAGAAAATAGTAGTAAGGAATCTGGAAAGGAATATCTGGTGGAATTTCTATGGTCACTTGTTCCTCTATTCCAAACAGAGCCACATCTGGGTGCAGCTTCATGTGAGTTCCTAAGAAAGTAATAGGTTCACCATGAGATAATAGAACAAGCTCTTTAGCGACTTCTCTATATGGGTTTCCTTTATTTATTTTCTCCTGAGTGATCGGCAGTGCTATGAGGTTAAAGCTGAGTCGTAGTAAAAACAACCCTAAAATAAACGTCCACACAAAGTTTATAGATCTCGAATTTTTAAAAGTAACATACGCTGAAACGACCACCAAAACACCCACTAAAAAAATGAACGGATAACTTAGAACAGCATCTGTTTTAATAAATAAAACTGAAGCATGCCCTAAACCTCCTAATGCTAGGAGTGAAGCACAAATCAGTCCTGCCGCTCTAATCCCTTTTTTAGAGAAGGAGAAGCCTTCATTTAGGCAAAACATAGCCACGGTGCATATAAACGGAAGGAACATATATAAGTACCTATCTCGCACATCAGAAGAAACCCAGTATAAAATAAAATTAGCTCCTATAAATAGCACGCAAAACTTAAGAAACGGATTAGCCCAAAGTTTACTTCTAAGCTCTTTTTTCACCAGAAAGACTAATCCTAAAGACCACGGAAGTGCTATGTGAAGTAGCTTTAAGGGATTAGAGAAAAATGCATTTAGCGTTCCGCTTAATCCGTCTTCAGTCACACTTTTTTGAGAAGCTTGGTCAAATAGATTGGCCAGATAATCACCTACATTATTGGATATGCTATAGGTGTAAAAGTAACTGCCTAAAAGGGCAAACAAGACTGCTATTCCTAAGAAATGCCTCCAACTAAATAAGAGTCTGAATTTCTTAATGGCTATGCACCAAAACAGTAAAGTAATGGCCTGAAACGCGAAGGAGGGAAGCCCTTTGGTGAGAACGCCAGCTGCGCATAAGAGGTATGAAACCACGAACATCGCAGTATACTTTTCTTTGGTAGAAAAATGGAATATAGCTAGCCCTTGCAGCGCTACGATTAAGGCATATAATAAATCAATCTCTGCCGTGTTTACTGCGCCATAAAAAAGAAGGTTAAACGCACTTAAAAATCCCAGCGCTGAGAGCAGTGCTAGTTCTTGGGCCAAATAGTTCTTAGAAATCCTAAACCATAAAAAGCCCAAAAGCAAAAAGGAAATAGCTCCTGGTAAACGTGCTATGGTATCTCCATAATTCCCTGTGAGCTTCATTAATCCTGCAGTAATCCAAGTGGAAAGTGGAGGTTTGTTGTAATACGTTTCTCCATTGAGCTTAAGGGCCACAGCATCTGCACTCTGAACCATTTCTACCGCTATCTCCGCTCTTCTAGGTTCCTCTGCTCTTAATTCTACCACATCCAAAAAACCTAACATAGCTATAGTAACAGCTGCTATTAAGCTTACTAAAACCCATTTACTCGGCAGCGTTAATTTGGTTAGTGACATCTCGCGAAATTAAGGATTAGCGGTTAACATCTATGTTTTATGTAAGATTAGCATCTATGCGTTGCAACGCGAAAACTTCTGCCTTAATTTGGTAAAAAATTTACTATTGATGGGAATTCCAGAAGAGGTGTTCAAGTTTCTGAAAAAAATAGCCAAGAACAATAACAAAGAATGGTTCTTAGAACATAAGTCCACTTTTGAGGATAGGCATAAAGATTTCAAAGGTTTTTTAGCTTTAGTAAATTCAGAACTCATTAAAACCGATGAAATAGAAAGTCATAGAGCTTATAGAATATACAGAGATGTGCGGTTCTCGAAGGATAAAACGCCTTATAAATCTCATTTCAGCGGCTTCTATAAAAGAGGTTCGGCAGAAAAGAGAGGCGGTTACTTCGTCCATATTCAACCTGGTAATTCTTATGTAGGTGGAGGATTTTACGGCCCAAATAAAGAGGACCTTTTAAGAATAAGACAGGAGTTCTCTGAGGATCCTAAAGAGATAAGAGAAGTTCTAGGGAATGATGAATTCAAGAAAACCTTTGGTGTGCTGAGAGGAGAAGAAGTGAAAACTGCTCCTAGAGGTTTCGAGATAGAAGATCCAGCGATCGATCTAATTCGTAAAAAACAATTCTACGTGATGAGAGAGTTTACGGATGAAGAAGTTCTTTCCGGTAATTTTTTAGAGCAGGTAAATCACAGCTTTAAAATTATACGTCCATATTTCGATTATATGAGCTCAGTGCTTACCACAAATTTAAACGGGGAGAGCACGTTATAGTAGCCATTTCGGCTAATCGGGAAATCTAGCTAACAGCTAGGGAAGTATAGCCTAAAGCTAAAGAGAATAACCTGCTGATATTTGTACCATAATTTAAAATTAAGAGATATGAAAGCGATAGAAAGTGTAAGCGAGTTTAACAATTTAGTGAAAGAAGGGAAGCCAGTTTTCTTAGATTTTTATGCAGATTGGTGTGGTCCATGTCAAACGTTACTTCCTACAATAGAAAAGCTTTCTGAAGAGTTTAAAGATTCTGTAGAAGTGAGGAAAGTAAATGTAGATACACAAAGAGAGCTTGCCGCTAAATTTGGTATTAAAAGCATACCAGCGTTATTCTTTATGAAAGGAAATAAAGTCATAGAAAGAGCGAACGGAGCTCTTCCTGAAAGTGAATTAAGAAATAAGTTAGAAGCACTGATTGGTAAAAACTAATAGTGGTTTAGATTTGGTTAAGAGGTATAATTTGGAAAACACGCGCTGCAAAGCGGGTGTTTTTTTTCGTGCTAGATTAATTATTCGTTTCTAGAGGTCGATTTGACATCACGAGTTACAATCAATTATCAATAATGCACTTCGTTTAATAGAAATAGTATTTAAGTATATCTGCGCTATTAGCTCCTCCATGAATTCTTGGCATCACTGTTGCATAACACCAGATGTAACACATTGTTACAAGCAACAAAACAAGTAATATGAATAAAGGAACAGTTAAGTTCTTCAATGAAGCCAAAGGATTTGGGTTTATTGAAACAGAAGAATCAACAAAGGATCATTTCGTACACGCCTCAGGGTTGGTGGATGATATTAAAGATGGAGACCAAGTTGAATTCGATTTAGAAGAAGGGAATAAAGGGCTTAGTGCCATAAACGTAAGAGTACTATAACCCTCACTATATTTTAGATAAAAAAGCCTCTCAGAAATGAGAGGCTTTTTTGTTGTTGACCATTTTAACCATTGATCAGAACTCCTCCTAGGTACGATTTCTCAGCAACTGTCCCAAAACAAGAAACCACAAATCAAATTCCCCTCGCTGGAGGGGTGGATTGCTGACGCGCAATCTTCAGTCTAGAAAAACAATTCACAGCAAGACGGGGTGGTCGGCAGTGCAAAAGCGACTCCAAAACACCAACACGAATAGCTAGCCCACACGCCACCCACCCCAAATCACTAATGAATGATCTGATCAGTTTGAATAATATGTAATTAGTGATTTCCCCCTCCGAAGAGGGGAGTTTTAGTTGGAGTAAATGAGTGCACACAATTTCTTAGGCAAATTCCCCTCTTGTTTATAGGAGCGCTGTGCTGAGCGGTAGTCGAAGTAGGGTGGATTGCTGATACGCCAACGCCAGTCTAGAAAAATCACTCACAGCAATTCGGGGTGGTGGCAGTGCAAAAGCGATTCCAAATCACTAAAACGAATAGCTACCCCACACGCCTACCACCTCAAATCACTAATGAATGATCTGATCAGTTTGAATAATATGTAATTAGTGATTTCCCCTACTTCGGCAAGAGCACTTCGGCAAGAGCTCAGCATACCACTCAGCACTCCCATAAACAAGAGGGGAGTTTTAATTGGTGTAAATGAGTGTGCACAATTTCTTAGGCAAATTCCCCTCGCTGGAGGGGTGGATTGCTGATACGCCATCCCAGTCTAGAAAAACAATTCACAGCAAGACGGGGTGGTCGGCAGTGCAAAAGCGACTCCAAAACACCAACACGAATAGCTACCCCACATGCCACCCACCCCAAATCACTAATGAATGATCTGATCAGTTTGAATAATATGTAATTAGTGATTTTCCCCTCCGAAGAGGGGAGTTTTAATTGGAGTAAATGAGTGTGCACAATTTCTTAGGCAAATTCCCCTCGATGGAGGGGTGGATTGCTGACACGCAATCTTCAGTCTAGAAAAACAATTCACAGCAATTCGGGGTGGTGGCAGTGCAAACGCAGCAGTCCTAAGTAAAGACCCATTGCAACGCAAAATCCCGAAAACATCAATCCAATCCTTACGGAATATTAAGAATGTACGGAACTCATAAGTTCTAGCATTCCCATTATATTTGGCTTATGCTAAAAACCATCACCTCTTTATTAACTCTACTTTTAGTAGTGCTTTCTCTTCAATCTGGGTTTTCTCAGTCGCAGGATACTCCTTATGATACTATGCCCGGAATGAACTCCATCCTCAAGCCGGCATACCAGGCAGAATATCCGGAATGGGCGCAGGTGCTTTACCAGTACCCTACCAACTATACCGAGGCGGTAACGTTATTCAACCAGTCCAAGGATGAAATTCCTGTGGAACTAAAAGCGGTGAGTAGGTATTTTAAACTCTGGCTAAGAAACATGGAGCCTTTTGTACAGGCTGATGGGACTATTACTGTTCCTAATCAAGGAGATTATTATAGAATTCTTAGAGACAATCAACTCAATGCTAATCAGACTGAAGGCGTGAATAGGTTAAACTCAAATTGGACCTTCTTAGGACCCAAAGAAACGTTTTGGTTAAATGAATCTGATGATCCAACCGCTCCGGCTCCTTGTCCGTGGCAGGCCAATATCTATTCATTTGATGTCTCCAGTACCAATGCTGATGTGCTTTACTGTGGCACCGAAACTGGGTTTGTAAATAGATCACAGGATAACGGAGTAACGTGGGAGCTTACCGCTCCTAACTATTACTTCGGAGGTGGAGTTACCGCGGTAGCTATTAGTCCTGCTGATGAAAATGTGGCTTACGCAGCTGCAGGAAACCAAGTACATAAAACCACTGATGGAGGAACCGTGTGGATTCCTCTTTTAGATGAAGGAGACCTATTTAATGCGAATCGATTGAAAATAGATCCACAGAATCCAAATACTATTTTGGCAGCCGCCAATGATGGAATTTATCTCTCTACAGATGCTGGAGCGAGCTGGGAGAGAACATGGACACAGAGTACGTATGATGTCATTCTTAAAGCAGATGACAGTTCCCAAGTATATGGCTTAACGAATGCTGGAGGAAATTATTCATTGGTTAATTCTACAGATGGTGGAGCCACTTTCTCTGTATCATCTAGTTTTCCTACTACGGTAATTGTGGATAGCGGTGGCTTGCTAAGCGTTTCTGCTGCTGACCCCAATATGATGCTCTCTGTGATGCTGAGTTCTGGTAATACTCCAGTACTATACAAAGCAGACTTGGAACTAAACACGTGGGATTTATTGGCTACAGGACAAACAACGGATTTCCCTTTAAACAATGGTCAAGGGTATTATGATTTAGCGTTAGAGATAGATCCTCAGGATTCAGACTTGATTTTTGTAGGAACTACCACGGTTTATAAATCTAGCAATGGTGGGCAGAGTTTTACTGCTGTAGGCGGGTATGCTGGAGATTATGCCATTCATCCCGATGTGCAGCACATAAAAATGCTTTCAAACGGAAACATGTGGATAGCCACAGATGGCGGTTTTACCTTTTCTACAGATCATTATAGCAATACCACTAACTACTACGCTCGAAATAATGGATTGGTGGGATCCGATATGTGGGGATTTGACCAAGGGTGGAATGAGGATGTCGCAGTGGGAGGAAGGTACCACAATGGGAACACCGCTTTAGCAGACTTTTATCAACCAAAAGCCCTGAGAATGGGTGGAGCAGAATCTCCGACTGGATGGGTATTGCAAGGCAAAAGCAAACATGTAGCATTTAATGATTTAGGAAATGGATGGATCTTACCGTCCACAGCAGAGGGAGCGCCAGAAGGGCGATTCATCTATAGCAAATACCCAAATATGTTCGAGTATGGCGGGAGGCGTAGCAATATGATTATCCATCCAAATTACTATGGCCAGATCAGCATTGGTGAAGGAGATGGATTCTGGACGAGCTTAGACATGGGAGTGACTTGGGATTTAAGCTATGACTTTGGATCAACGGTTAAATACATTCAGAGAAGTTATTCCAATCCAGACGTGATTTATGCTGATGTGGATGGCTCTGGATTACATAAAAGTAGCGATGGAGGATTGTCATGGGATCCCAAACCAGCCTTAACTCAATCTCCTAACGGGAGTGCTTATTGGGAGGGGAAATTATTCTTTGCGGTGTCTCATTACGATGAAAATACGATTTATGCTTGTTTACAGAATGGGACTTGGTCTGGAGATATAGGAGAAATTTATAAATCCACAGATGGTGGTGATACTTGGGTAGACTGGACAAGTGGAGTAAATGAATACACCAAAAACTTAGTAATTCAACCCACAGAGAATGGTCAAGACCTAGTATATCTGTTTACCTCTGCTAGAAACGGAGAAAATGCCAAGGTGTACATGCGTTATGAAGATGGAGCAGCATGGGAGCTTTTCGATGAAGGATACCCTGCAGGAATGCAAGTAAATCTCGCCCTTCCATTTTTTAGAGACAGTAAGCTTAGAGTAGCAGGAAACTCAGGGATTTGGGAGTCAGATATGGAAGAAACAGCGTTTACGCCTATCCTTAATCCATGGGTAGAAAAATCATTTTATAACTGCATGACAGACACGCTTTACTTTGATGATCACTCTATAGTAAACCATGAAAATGTAGAATGGCACTGGGAGATCACTCCAGAACCAGCGTATATATCAGACGCCAATAGCAGAAACCCAAGAGTAGTTTTGGGCCAGACAGGATCGTACACAGTAGATTTTACATTAACTAAGAATGGCCAAGTGTATAACAAAGTTATTCCCGATATGGTGACCGCCACTACGTGCCCATCTGTAGAAGATTGTGGAAACCCAGGCGATTTGCCCAAAGAAGATTGGGAGTTGATTTATGTAGACAGTGAAGAAACGGGGCAGCCAGGACTAGCCATTATGGCATTTGACAATGACCCTACTACCATCTGGCATACAAGGTGGAGTTCAGGGACAGATCCTTATCCACATGAAATGCAAGTAGATTTAGGGGCCGATTATAAACTCTACAACTTCACTTATTTAGCCCGCCAAGTAGGAGCCAACGGTAGAATAAGCGAGTATGAGTTATACATAACCGATGACTTAGGCGACTGGGGAGTTGCTGTTTATACAGGAACCTACGAGAACTCATCAGCACCTCAAACTATTGATTTTGAAGAACCACCGATAGGCAGATATTTCAAAATAGTAGCGCTTTCTGAAGTAAACGGTGGGCCATGGAGTTCGGTAGCAGAATTTTCATTTGTAGGATGTTCTAATTTTGATAGCTCGCTACCAGAACTAGCCAGTCTTACACACTTGAAAGCGTTCCCTATCCCTACAGCAGGGCTTATTACGGTAGCACTACCCACAGGAAATACGTTTAACTATTCCATCTATACGCTCACAGGTAAGCTAAGTAAAGAAGGGCGTTGCAATGGTTCTAACAACACAGTAGACTTTGACCTCACAGACCTCACGGCAGGGAGTTACATCATCGTGCTGAAAAATGAATTGGGCGGTACTTATCGGGTAAAGGTGGTTAGGGAGTAGGGTTAATAAAACTTTAATTTTTTTTAGATAGAAAAGCCTCTCAGAAATGAGAGGCTTTTTTTGGCACTATCTTGTTTGAAACATTCCTAAATCTACTTATGATTCTAGTAAGTTGGATATGCGAAGTTGCTTAATCTTTACTCATCACTACTTCTTAGGACCAAATTCTTTTTAGTTTTCTGAAATCTTCCAATATTCAAGGCCGTTATGAGTTCATACACGATGCTGTGTGAGATCATTTCGAATAAAAAAGCGGTATTATTTTTTTATGAATTTCTTCCTTCCAATATTCTGGCTCTCTGCCAGTGTTACTATGTATGTTCCAGAAGCTAAAGTTGACACATCTATATTCTTGGTCATTGTTACTTTTAAAATCAATTTCCCAGTTAAATCAGAAATAGAATAACTAGCGCTACTAGTTGAATTAGGGTAAGAGATGCTAATTATATTTTCAGATGGATTAGGATAGATTTCAAAATCAATAGCACTAATCTCATTAACAGATGTTAGGTTCGTTAGACCAGAAGTAATTCCATCACTTGGAGTGGTGTTGTAGCCTATATCATATAGGATAATTGTATCGTTACTAGCTACGACTTCTAGTGAAATCCAACCTAAATGACTTTCTCCAGAAATATCTAGGTTCAGTCCAAGGTACTTCATTCCAGCACCGGTGAATAGTCCACCACCTCCAACGTCAGTTCCTAAAGCAGCGTTTCCTGAACTGTAAGGCTCTGTCACATCTGCATCGAAATTTAGGGCATCAGGATAGCCAAAAGTGGAGCCATCCATTACTTGAGCGTTTCCAAGTGAAACTACTCTGGCGGCTGTTAAACTGCCAGATAAAGGAAAAATCTCGAAAGTGTAATCATCATTACTATCATTGTCAACGTCTATGGTAAATGATCCTGAAGAAATTGTGATTGTTTGATTAACAGGGTAGCTGTTGATTTGTGATATAGCCTTATTTCCGACTAGGAATAGTAAAGCAACACATAGGGTTAGAATATTTAGTTTCATAATGTTTCTTTTTAATCTAGTCGGCATCTAAATGATGTACTACCGAGGTTCATGTAATGATTCTGTAAATTTACCTATTGTGGCCCAATGTATTGCAACGTAAATTTATGTGGAACATTCCGCAGACCCATTTTTCTATTCCCATATAAACGCAGCACTTAAGAAGGATAAATCTATTTAGTTCAATCCTTACGGAGTTACACGTATCCGCCAAATGCTCCCACGCTAATTCTCTATATAAATCCTGTACTTACCTTATACCATTATTCGTGTTTTCATGAGGAGTGCAGCACTAAGTGTGGATGAAAAGTGAACATCTAGATATAAAGAATCACCATATCATATAAACACCCTTTTTGTATGATACAAGCTCAGGACTGGGCTAGTTTAGAGGTTTTAGGTGATATGTTTTTTTGGTTAAGAAAGCTTATAGTGGCACAGAGTTCCTGATGGCTATGGTTTTATATATCTAGCATTTCGTTTCTCACTCATCTAATTCTCTCTGAACTATATTTAAGAGGTCGTTTATTTCTTTCTCCAACTCAGAGTACACCTTTCTTTCTAGCACTGCTCCTGTGACTATATGTAGAGCTATAAGATTTTCAAATTTTTGAACTTTTAAAAGCCTCTTGTTACCATTATTATCAGATTTTTCCATTCCAGTCCAAGCTGAAATTGCCGTGTCATCCATAAATCTTTTAAAATCTCCATAGTCGATTAAGAAATCTGTGATTTTATCCCTAATGGTATTATGTTCCTTCTCTTGACCCCGAAGGAAAATCATCACACCTTCCCAAGAGGTTATAATAGTTCTTATGCTGTCATTAGAGATAATATTGAGGTTACCTGAATTTAGTAATTCAGTGAAAACTCCATTTCTATATTTCAACGAGCTTTCTCGTGAAACCCCTGATTGCATTAATTTTGAAAAATTCACTTCACTGATTGTATCAATATCACTGCTTATTATTTTGATCATTTTTCTTTGGCTCTCAAGCGATCGGTGTAATCCAACCCTTTCAACATTAATCGCTTCTATATTGCTTTCAAGTTCCCCTTTAAGCGCCTTTAAGTATTGCTCTTCTTTTTCATTGGTTTTGCGGTTTTCATTAAAGTTATTTAACTGCACAGCTATTAGAATCCCAATAACTACAAGAATAATTTCACCAAGAGCATAAAGCACATATTTACTGACCTTATTCTCTTTTATCATGTTCTGTCGTATTCTTCTAAAGAATTTAATCATTGGGTAGTGGTTTGATCGTTGCTTCTTATTTTCATAAAGAGTGAAGCGCTTAGTTGCCTGTGAATGTAAGATTAAACAACTTAAAATAAACAAGCAACATATAAATACCCTGTATACTTATAGTGCGTTCTATTCTCGGAATAAGCACCTATACAGTTGAGGAGTTTTATTGAAATAAGAGGAGGGAAGTGGTTGGAAGTCTAAGTTGAAATAAACTCCGTCTCCAATAGTAATATTTGCAATTCGGCAGCTGCGTTCTTCTCCTTTGTGAGTTATTACTCGGCTTGTAGGTGTCGTTTATTATTTTTCTAAATTTAATAATGTTTCTCTTATTGAATCTCGCTGTTTCTTGTTAACATCTACTTTATCAGCATAGTTATTCCAGTTTTGCACCTTAGTATTAATTTCAGAAATAATATTTGCTGCTTTTTTAATATTCATAGCTCTAGCAAAGTTTATCAAGTCATCTTTTTCAATTCCTTTCCTTTTTCCATTAATACTTAAAGCATGTTGACTCACCCAAATACTATCCGGTCTATAAGCATGGCAAATGTCATATGCTGGTGATAATTCCCAATTACCTCCTTCTTTAAGTCGAAAAGCAAAATTCTTAGTATGGTCATCACAGTTTCTAGCGATAACATTAAATACCATTCTACGATACATTTGTTCTGCATCGGGGTAAGGTAAGCGAAGTGATCTCATGGTTTGGAATAACTGTTCATAGCTATAACTTCTAACTTCATTAAAATCATAGTGTTGTATTGCACAAAAAGTTTGGATATGGTGTTTTATTGATCCATTCTCTCTGTCGAACCTTTTTGTCATAAAATGTGCTCTACCATTTTCTTCCAATAATTCAGACTCCATCATGTTTATGCCACAATCCTTTGCCATAGTATAATAAGCCATTTCGATTCTTCCATAGCCTTTGCTTTCTCCGAATTGGGCATCACTCACACCGTCTAATTTTATGAGCCAATGCTCAAACCCTTTTGATGCATTTGTTTGTCCTGAACGAACCTGTCCTGTTTCTTTATTATATGCAATAATTGCTTTTGGTCTGGCGCCTCCTGCAGATGTTCCTATTTTTAAAATTTCTATTACTGCCTGTTGTTCATCTTCATTTAAGTTCGTCTCAAATACCTCTCTTTTATCTAAAATTCGTTGGGCAATATCTACTAAACTAGTAATATCAACTTGAAAACTTTTTTTAGCCGATTTTAGTTGAGTAGGTTCGAATTCTAGAGCTCCCATTCCTCTTGTACCAATAAAACAAAGTTGTTCTATTGGGTTCATGCTGTTCTCTGGGCGTCCATTTTGTGCTAACCAAATATTTATTAATTGATTTCCATACTTATCGGGCAATACATCCGCCAATAAACCTGGCAAGCCTTTAAATGTTTCATATTCGCTGTTTTTGGAAGGTCTTAATTCTGGAAATGAAAATATACTTTGATTCGATTTTGCAGGCATTTTTATTGGAGCTAAATTTATGTTGTTCGATTTAAACTTTGGCTCATATTCGAAACTAGCAATTCCCTGTTCCTCATCCCAAGCTACGGCTCCAACAGTTTGCCCCCAAATTTTAACAAATGCTGTTTTTACTTCTACCATTCGCTCTTATTTTGTTTGTCCATTTTATTATCTGTACTGGCTCTTTGTCTTTTTTGTTTTTCTAGCTTGGCCAGCTCTAACGGACTTATTTGGGATTGAATTTTAAATACATTAAGTACCTCAAGTAGATTAAGTGCTCTTAGAATCTGTATTAATGATGTTAATGATATAGGTTCTCCATTCTCAATCTTGCTCATAGTCCAGCGATTAATCCCCGCAATTTTAGCAGTATTTGCTTGAGTCTTATTTTGAATTAAACGTTGGTGTTTTATGTATTCACCAATTATGGAAATGATTGATTTATCGCTCATGGATAACCAGTCTGCATTGGTATTTGCCATCTTTAATGCTTTTAATTGTATTTAATGTTGGTGTTTACCAACTCAAATATATCAAAAGCAGATGACATACACAACATATGTGTTGGCAATTACTATCGTTAGGTAGTTTTAAGTGCCTTTGTGTTGGCTATTACTATCATTAAAAGGCAGTATTAATGACAGACATGTTTTTCTCTTTTTATGTAAGCGCAGCACTTAACACACTGGAAGTAGCTTTGTAAAAAGTCCCCTTACCACTTCTTAGGACCGAATTCCTTGTAGTTCTCTGGGATCTTCCAGTACTCATGGCATTTGGCTTGTAGCTCTTTTAGAAACTTGGAATTGGGCTTTGAGGTTTCTGGAGACAAATCATAGAGCTCCTGGCACATGTTATAAAGACTTTCTAAAATAGATTTTCCAACAGAACCACTCTTGTAAACCACGATACAACCAATAGGAGGTCTTCCGTTTTTTACTTCACTCAGAGATATGGCTTCGATATCCTCAGCAAAACTATCTCTATCGTCACTTTCTCTAAAATTATATCCAGAGTCTGAGCTAATATTCAACCTAGAATAGGTAACCGTTTTCTTCTCCACTGCTAAATCTATTAGCGTCTCTCTTATTTCTAAATTTACGTATATCTCGTCCATAGTGTACTAGCTTAAAATCAAATGTAGGCCTTTTTTAGGTGGATGTTTACCGCGTGTTCGCTAAGAATATTAATTGAAAAGTAGGGGAGTAGAATTAGTTGATTGTTTCAGTTTTTATACGAAGAGTTGAAAGAGCGCATTCAAAAACTCACTGCTTTTAACATCTATCTTGAAGGTTTAGTATTAATTTTCGGTTATACTAAATCAATAAGCTATGTCCAAGATTATCCTCTCCACCATTCTTATATTTTTCACTGCCATAGGTATATCACAAGAATTTAGACAACAATATATCCAATACACGAGTAACGGCTTAAACAGCGATTCTGGTGCTGATATTATTGATATTGATGGTGATGGTCAACTGGATGTGCTGATGGGATTTGAATCTAGAAGGGATCTTACTTTTCACAAAAACAATGGATCTGTGTATACACCTACATTCCTACTGGATAGTATGTCTGGGTATACCTATGTGAAAAACGTAGACTTCGATATGGATGGGGATTCTGATTTTTTACTGGGTGCTAATTATAATGGTACCAATACTCTTTTCTTATTCACCAATGATGGAAATGGTGACTATACCTCTGTGTGGGTTGGTAATACAAGTGATTTTATTCAGAAAGCCATAGTAGAGGATATAGACGGTGATGGAGATATGGATGTTATTCTGGACATACTATCTAACGATAATGCCATTCGATTTTATAGAAACAATGGTGATGATACGTTTGATTTTACATTTTATGGTTTTGATGGTCAGCCAGCTATATTATATGGTGTGGCAGATTTTAATGATGATGGTGTGATGGATATTATGGGAAGCCATTATGATTTTGATGAAGGTTCATACCGATTGGTGGCGCTAGAACACGATGGTGATCTTAACTTTATTGAACATGAGCTGGGCTATACCGATTATAAGTCTACAGGATTTATGGAAGACTTTTTTGGTTCAGGTCTGCCAGATTTAATCCAAGGTCCTCATAGTGGTTCTGCAGATGCCTTTTTGTGGGAGAATACTGGCGACTTCAATTTTAATTTTATAGGCACCACAGAAACTTCGAGTAATGGCTGGATAGCTATTCCTCATGATTATGAAGGTGATGGTGATTTGGACTTCTGGTCATCTGGGGCCTATCCTTCATTCCAATTGCAACGCAATAATGGCAACGGCACATTTACATCTGTAGAGTTCAACAACACAGCCATAGGACCTCCCATAGGTTATGAAGATATGGATGGAGATGGACTCAGAGATTTAGTGATGCATGATGGAAGGGCTAAAATAGAAGTGCTTAGCCAAACAGAAGAGAGCTTATTTACTAAAACCTATAATAACTATAATCCCATTAACTCATATATCTGCGTAACGGATTTTAATGGAGATGGGAGGCAGGATCTTATAGGAGCTGGATATAACAACATAGGCTTTTTACCCCAGAATTTTTTCCAAGTGGTAGATGCCGTGAGCTGGCTTGAATTAGATGGTGATAACCTGGCACAGTTTACTGTTATGGATGATTTACTGTGCTATGATAGAGAAGGTGATGGCGATATGGATGTGCTGTGTTATGCGAACCAGTATGCTTACTGGCTGGTGAATGAAGAGGGAGTTTTCACAGAAGAAATGATTAGTGATGATGTGAGCGGCTGGAAAATAAAAGTAGATGACCTAGATAATGATGGCTATGCAGATGTCCTCGTTTATGATTCCCCAATTACTAGAATTGAATACAACGGAAACACGTATACCACCAGTACTATTAGTCAAGGGTCACCTGATTTTGATGCCATAGATGTGGATCTAGATGAAGATAAAGATATTCTCTACCTGAAATGGAACTCTCCACAGGCTGAGCTCAGAATGCTTACTAATAATGGGAATTCGTTTTCCGATGATTTATTAATGGTTATTCCTGAACTCAATTCCTCATTTTTTAATAATAACAATAAGGTAGTGGTAGAAGGAAATGATGTAGACAATGATGGAGATACAGACTTGTTTATTCTATCTGCCGATCAGGATTTCGTGTTGTGGTTAGAACACAATGGTGATGGCACATTTACAGTGCATAGCTTGTCAGATGATATCAATAGCCCCACGCACATAAGTTTTGCAGATATGGATGCCAATGGAGCCATGGATGTAATTATTTCAGCAACAAATGATCAGGATATCGTGATTTTTAGAAACGATGGAGAGCAGAATTTTACTCAAGAAATACTTTGGGAAGATTATTCTGCGCCTACCAGACATTTTCCAGTGGATTTTGATAATGATGGAGATTTAGACCTGGTGTATTCTGGTTTTAGAGACGCTAAATTGGCTTGGTTAGAAAATACTACTATAGATTGTGCAGCTTCGTTTTCCATAAGTAGTGCCCAGTTTTGTCCAGGTGATAGTTTATTAATAGGAGAGGACTACTATTCAGAAGCAGGGTTCTATGAACAGGCGTTCGTCAATTCATTAGGCTGTGATAGCTTAGCTGGATTACAGCTAGATTACTATGAGGTAATAGAGAATCTAAGCGTTGCAAATAATGATAATGTACTTTCTATTTCACCAGATTACACTAACTACCAGTGGTTACTCAATGGAGAAATCCTAGCCAATGAAACAGAAAACTCTATAGACGCTACGTTATACGGTTCTGGAGAATATCAGTCACAGGCTACCGATGAAAATGGGTGTGGGTTGTCTTCCTCATCAGAATCGATAACCATTATCAATGTACCCGAAATAGACACTTCTATTGAAGTATTTCTGTACCCTAATCCTACTTCAGGCAAGTTGAGTTTTCAGTCGGATAATGCTGAAATAAAGGAGATTGCCATTTATAGTCCATCAGGTGCTATTGTACATAGAACAGTCTTAACTGATAACACTGTTATTCTGAATATCAATCATCTAGAAAATGGCATTTACTTCTGTATGATTTATACTTCTAAAGGTATATTCACTGAGCGATTGGTGATTCAAAAAGGGGAGTAGGCACCTATCTACTTTGCCTAAAAAAGCTCACCATAGAAGTTTGCCACCAAGAGTACTATTATGGAATTGCTAAGCTATATAAATCAGAGAGAAGATAGAAGCCTCTGATTTACGACCAGCTGATGATTGATTTTGGATCAAAATTAAAAATGTGCTTAGACAAGTACCTTTATGGTATGCGGGGTAAAACCTGCTAAATTCATTATTTGAAAAATTGAAATCAATCGATTGATCAGCTAGTGTGACTTCTTCATCTCAAAAGGGTTTGTGGAGCCATAAGAGGTGAATAGTTATTGCTTTTAACCGCACACATCAACTCTATTCTAAGGCATAAAATGAACAATTTATAGGAGGAGAAGCGCTTTTACTGATGAAACACCACTTTTTAATAGCAAAACACCTGCTTTTGAATGTAAGTGGCTAGTTTTCATTCCTATCATCATAATACATAAGCCATTGCATATCATATGCTTGTGCTATTTGTTACTTTCTTCATGTAGGGCTGGAGGAAGCAGTCGTGTAGGAAAATTCCTAATAACTACGTGTTTATTCATGGGACGCATATGTGTTCTACTTTTGGACTCAAGTAAGTTAGCTATTTAGCCTTCTCTCCAAACTTATTTAAAATCAATGGCCTCTCGGGGCTATTGATTTCAATTAAATGCTAGTGATAAAGCAGGAGAGAGCCAGGAGCATTCATTAGGCTTTTAAAATGACTACTGGAAAAAAAATTAGCATATAGGAATAGAGAGTTCTGAAATGCTTATTGTGCTTATAGAGCATAAGAAAAACGTTGAAATCCGGGAAACCGGTGGGGTCAACAGGTTTTTCCCTGTTAGTTGGATTTTTTCAGCTAGCAGGGATTTATTGTTTATGACTGTTTTTTTAACTTAAATCATTTAGCCGTCAAGTTTTATATGAATCCACTGACTAGCATATAGAATCGCATAGTGCTGGTAGTTTTGGTTTAGGGTGTAAATATCTTTTTGTGCTAAACTTGTGTTGTTTAGCTTTATTTAGAAATCAATTTTTGTCATAACAGCTGATAAAAATGTTCATGCTGGTCGTACTTCGTTGTTTCTAGTTTCTTATGGAAGAAATATTTTTAACATAAAAAATACCGATTAGATGAATCACAGATTGCTTAGAGTTGATTTAATATTAATAACTGGTGTACAAGCTATTTAGTGACATTTTCCATTTTTAGCACATAATTAATATTATGTTAAGTGGGGTTTCTGGTAACGGTCCTTCCGTATATTCGTGCTGTGAAAAAGAGAAATCGGAAACCACTTAACAATTACTCCAAAATAGTACAGTTTGCACCAGTCTGTGTGGTTCTCCTATTCACGTTCATTAATAAATTCCAAAACGCACAGACAGATTACGTTACTAAAAAGCGTGATACCAATCAGGTTCTAGATTCTTCTATTCTAAGAAATTTATCATGGGCTGATTATTCTAGGAATTATTACAACCTACAATATGGTATTCAAGACCAAGAGTATATTAAAGCTAAAACCCACAAGAATAAGTTAGTCATCCCGAGTTCTGCTTGGGCTACTAACGAGTCCTACTGGCAGGCTGTTTACTCTGAAATAGTAACTAAGGACTATGAGATCATAGAGAAAATTGCAGATAGTCTCGCTGTAATTCGTACAAAACAAAATCTAAATCCAGCAGAATTTGCGAACACTATTATGACTTTTGTTCAGGATATAGACTATGCTTTTGTTTTTGCCAAGCGATCCTGTTCTGAAGAACCCAACACTCCCTGCATAGACGGCCAAAAATTTGGACTCCACACCCCTACTGAATTTATGTATACGCTTCAGGGAGACTGCGACACCAGAGCATTACTATTGTGGGGGATATATAAGCATTTAGGCTATGACCCAAAAATAGCCATCAGTGAGGCTTATCGCCATGCTATGCTCCTTTTGAATCTACCTTCTAGTGGGAGTTATATGACTCAGTTTGGAATGAAATACTACTTTTGGGAAACCACTGGTAAAGGCTGGAAATTGGGCATATTGCCCCCATCCACGCCCAATATTAAACAATGGAAAATCGTACTATAAATGAATGAAAAATTAGCCCTTTTAAGCCTGATAGAACTCCTAAGCGCACTATCATGTGGAGTAGTTATTCTTTACGTAACATTTAGGCTATTAAGAGTGTACGGGAGTAAAAAGCTAGGAATAGACCAGTACAATACGGCTTACATGGTATTTGTAGGCGCTGTTCTATTTTCTGTGGGTTTTACTATGAGTGGTATTGTTAATCCGATACTTAGTTATTTCAGAATAATGAGCGATCAGGATATTTCGGTAATGAACCTCTTTCTGTCATATATAGCCACCGGTGGAGCATATATTAGTATCGCATATATCTTAACTATACTGGTCATATCATTGGGTGTAGGCCTTTACACATTCATGACTCCGCTTAAAGAAGTTCAGGGATTAAAAGAGAATAACATAGGTGTATCTATAGTGCTAGCAGCTATTGTTATCGTGCTTTCGCTGATGTGTAAAGACGGAATAATTCTACTTATTGAATCTATAGTTCCATATCCACAACTGCCTATGGACCTTTAGCAATCAAGGAATTACTTTTTTAGATTGAAGATGATTCTATCCTCTTCGGTGCCTGGCATATCTTGGATGTCTATGATCTTAATAGCCGCATGCAGCATGTTTAGGGTATCGTAGCGAGTAATCAAAATATCGTCTATTTCTAGATTAGCTATTGTTACGGCAGGTTCACCAGTATCATAGGTAATCCCAGCGAACGATTGTCTAGCAGATCCATAATTGAATAAATTATTTCTAATGAATTTAATTCCTGAATAAGCTCCTAAGCTATTCTCCTGATTTTCATCGTCAGCTACATCAAACTGAGCTAAATCTACTCCACTGCTGTCTGCTAGAGAGGCCAAAACTAATGGCTCCAACTCTGTGATGTTAAACCCATTGGTGTTTTCTGTAGAGAAATTTGAGTAAAGTTCATGTCCCGTGCTTTCTACCATTACAGGATCATCATTCACTTCTGCTACTCGTGATGTTTGACCAGTACGTCCTTCTGCATCTGTTATCGTAAATATAACGTTCCATTCTGCTATAGTATCATTCTCTAATTCGAATGTATAGATCGAGTTACTAGAGACCCCTGAAAGCTCTTCTTCATAAACCATCGAAGTAACTCCACCTTCTGGCTGAGTGCTAATCACCAATAAGCTCAATTCTGCATCACCGGCAATTCCTTCTATCGAATATTCGATTACATCGTCTAGATTTATACTTTGTACATAGGTGTTTGGTGTAACCACTACACTGGGCGATACAGGGTCTTCATCACAGGAAACACTAACCAATGCTATAAATAGGGACAAAAGGATACTTGAATTCTTCATTTGAAATGGACTAATAGTAAAACACTAACCAAGATACGTTGGCGGATGCTAATTTAGTGTGTTTGTCCTTAGTTATTCCATTCTTACTGGCATTGCATTTCACTTTTAACACCAACTTAGACGCGACTGGGCGTCTAGCTATATAGAGCCTGGGTTAACTTTGGTAAGCTCAAAAAGTTTATAACAATAGAAAGCCGCTAAGAGCATTCCCTTAGCAGCTTTCTCCTTTATTAAATAACCATAAATGAATATGTTATTTAGTCTTAAATATCTTTAGATGCAGACTCTTTGGTATGTATTACCTTTAAAGTCTACCGTATTTCTACCCTCGCTTATTTTACAAGCTACAGTTAAATTGTAGCTGTCATTCTCTAATTAATGTGTGTGAAATGAACTTGACTTCTTTTCTCCTTCTTTTTACGTATGACATTGATTAAGGTTTAATATTCTCAACACATCTTTCTTCAAGTTAGCTAGTTGACTCACATTAGTCCTATATTTCATAGTTTCTTTAACCTTTCAGTAGCTTTTTTTGTCTCTAGTAAACCTACATTTTTTCAATAAAATCTTCCTTTGTAAATCGAAGGTCTTTACTGTATCTAACAGCTCTAGGAGTTTTCTAAGAAACTTGAAATGTAATTCACTTTATAACTACTTGCAGCCTACAATGATAGGTAACTTCAATGTTGTGTAAAGTTACTAGAATGTTAAATTTATCTAAAGAAATTGTTAAGCGTTTGGTTGCCTAATTGTCTGTTAATTCAGCGTTTAATAATTCAATTGGAATGACTTAAACTGCTAGGTCATTAATGCGTCTAGCCAGTGATAAGCTATACCATAAACGAAAAAAATGATTAAAGGATTAGATCTGAAAGGGTAAGAGATTAGAGTAAAAGCGTTGCAACGCGAGAATAAATAAAAGCTTAGCGCATAAAAAAAGGCTGCTAGCAAAATGCCAGCAGCCTTAAAATCGGTTAATATCTGAGTGTTATTTCAGAACCTGAACCATAGTGTTAGCAGTGTTTCCTGAGCTGTCTAAAACTCTTAGAGTGTACAGCCCATTATTAAATGCAGAAACATTCAGTACATATGCTGAAGAACCGTTAGCTATATTTTCTGTGAAAACCAACTCACCTAATAGGGAATATACTTCTATAGAAGAGTCTTTTTTGAATCCTTTTAAGTTTATGTTTATTAAACTGTTAGATGGGTTTGGATAAACGCTTCCTAGAGATGAAATAGTACTTTCTTCAACGCCAGAAACCAATCCATGAAACCAGTTATGAGTGATTTCTACTGTAGATGTTCTTACAGCTTCATCTTCTATCATTAGTAAGTCTACACCAATGTAAACTACTTTAAATCCATTGTGTTCTATTCTAGCTCCACCAAACTTGGTTTCATCGTTTCCATAATGTAATATTCCAAAACCACCTGGTATTGGGTCTATTTGGTCTGGGTAAATATTAGCACCTCCATAAATGTTTTCTATAGAAGAATTTCCTAATGAACCAAATAGAGGGTCATTCGATACGAAAGTCATTTGGCTATCAGAAGCACTTCCGTCTCCTACGTAGTTCACGCCTAGATAAGAGGTCATGAATTCTTGAGTTATAGATGTTCCTTCGTTATTGAACGTATCCCAAGCCACATCTTGTCCTACTACCATAAGATTCCCTCCATTGTCCATAAACGCTTTAAGCGCCTCTACTCCTTCATCTGTAAATGATGGGAATGTCCAGCCTACATTATAATACACATGACCCATTTCTGAAAGTTGATCGGCCATAATAGCTTCTGTAAATTTATCTATGTCCAACGTAGCATGCGTAGTATTTTCTGCAGCTACTAAACCAGCTACGAAATCTGAATTCATAACAGTGGAAACACCACCGTTATCTACCACTAGATCTGTAATCCCAGACGCTACGAAGTAGTCTACAGTAATAGGTACATTCTCAGGATAAGTTAGTGACGAGATCTCTACTGTATAATTAGCAAGCGCTGCAGTAGTTCCCGGTGTAACTGCCAAACTCACATCTGTTCCAGAAAGAGCTTCAGCCATAAGTTGTAGAGAAGAACCATCACTTGAACCCGCTGCTGAAATTTCAGCAGTCCAATCTGCAGGAGCATCTGAAGTAACAGTTATTACCAGTTCTTCAGCATTCATATCGTTTTCGTTATTCAGTGTAAACGTAAATGCATTTCCATCTCCAGCATCTTGAACAGATGATATTGAAGTGTCATCGAGCTGTACATCTAAACTTTGAATCGCACATTCCTGAGCTATCGCCAAATGTTCATCAGCAGTTACCTGACCACTTTCCTGAATCATTCCATCAGCACACACAGTGTACATTGTAGGCCAGAAGTTGATGGCATATGTTTGGGTAATTTCATCTGAATCGATGATTGGGTAAAGTGTTCCAGTAACCCAGTCTCCCGTAGTATTGGTTCCTGTTCCATTTAAGTCTTCAGTGGTCGTAGATCCGTCTCCTTCTATCATGAATACCATTACATCATCTGTGGTATACGCACTTACTCCAGCCATTCCTGCTGGGCCGTGGTTGGCATAGATTTCTTCAAGGGTTCCGCCAGTATGATAAGCCCAACATGGGCCACACCAAGTGGCAGAGAAGTCTAGAATTACAGTATAGCCATCATCCAGATAAGATTGAAGGTTATGCTCTACCCCTTCTATGTCTGTCATAGTCCAATCTGGAGCTATTGTACCGTCTGCCAGTTGGGCGTTAGAGACTGTAGCCAATAGCAGGCAAATAGCTAAAAGTGTATAAATTGATTTCATGTAAGTTGATATTAAGGTTTAGTCAGCAATTTAGGGCATATTAATCAATATGAAATCTACTTAGCATAGACTATTGTTGGAAGCTTAAACTATGAGGTGGTTTGAATTCTCATTCTAGAAACGGGAATTATTATGTTTGGCGATGTCTTCTTGGGCGTTTGATAATGAGGTTTAAAGCGAAGATGTATGCTCTATAGTGAGTTCTGGTGTGCGCTCCGTTTTCGGGGTAATCTTTAGCTTTAATACTTCGGATATTGCGTTGCAACGCTAAACCAGCTTCAAAGATAAGAGCACAAAAAAAGCCACTCCTTTGGAGTGGCTTTAATACTATTCAATAAGTTTCTCGATTAAGTAGCTTAACCTCTCTGCTTATTATTAAAATCTATTTTTCTCATTCTTAAACTCTCCGGAGTTACCTCTAAGTATTCATCAGACTTAATGTATTCCATACATTCCTCTAAAGAGAATTTAACTGCTGGAGCTATTTTAGCACTGTTATCTGCACCAGAAGAACGCATGTTAGTTAACTGCTTTCCTTTGATCGCGTTTACGGCTAAATCATTATCTCTAGAGTGCTCTCCTATTACCTGACCGATATAAACTTGATCACCTGGCTCGATGAAGAACTTACCTCTATCCTGAAGTTTGTCTAATGCGAAAGCCAATACTTGACCAGCTACCATAGAAGTTAAAGAACCTTTATGTCTCGTGTTGATACCTTCTTTTACTGGCTTGTACTCACTGAATCTGTGATTCATTACAGCTTGACCAGAAGTAGCGGTAAGTATGTTATTTCTTAGTCCGATAAGTCCTCTAGAAGGGATATCGAATTCTAAGTGAAGAATGTCACCTTTAGGCTCCATTACTAACATATCTCCTTTACGCTGAGTAACTAATTCAATAGCTTTTCCTGAAGTACCTTCTGGCACCTCTACTATTAATGTCTCGAACGGCTCACATTTTTTACCATCTATAGTTTTAAAGATAACTTGAGGCTTTCCTACTTGAAGCTCATATCCTTCTCTTCTCATGGTTTCTATAAGAACAGATAAATGAAGAATACCTCTTCCGTATACATTGAAAGAATCTTCTCGAGCAGTGTCTTCTACTTTAAGCGCTAAGTTTTTCTCAGTCTCTTTATATAATCTATCTCTAAGGTGTCTAGATGTAACGAATTTCCCTTCTTTACCGAAGAATGGAGAATTGTTAATCGTGAAAAGCATACTCATTGTAGGCTCATCAATACTAATTCTTTCTATAGCTACTGGGTTCTCAATGGAAGATAATGTATCTCCAATCTCGAAATTATCTATACCTACTATAGCACATAGATCGCCACTTCTAGCAGAAGTAACTTTTTCTTTCCCTAACCCTTCGAATACATACAGTTCCTTAACTCTTACTTTCTCACTTCCTTCTTTCTTGATTAACATCAAGTCTTGACCTTCTTTGATATCTCCTTGTTTGATTCTACCAATAGCTAATCTTCCTTGGAACGTATTGTAATCTAAAGACGTGATCTGCATTTGAGGATCACCTTTGATATATTCTGCTTCTGGAATTTCTGCTACGATGGCATCTAATAATGGAATAATATTATCAGTTTGGTTTTTCCAGTCAGTACTCATCCAACCAAACTTAGAAGAACCATATAGCGCTTTGAAGTCTAGCTGGTCATCTGTAGCTTCGAGGTTGAACATGAGCTCATAAACAGATTCCTGAACTTCATCAGGTCTACAGTTCTCTTTGTCAACTTTATTTACTACAACTATAGGCTTAAGATTAAGCTCGATAGCCTTTTTCATTACGAATCTAGTTTGAGGCATAGCGCCTTCAAAAGCATCCACTAATAAAATTACACCATCTGCCATTTTTAAGACACGCTCTACTTCACCTCCGAAATCGGAGTGACCTGGAGTATCTATAATGTTAATCTTAACATCTTTATATCTAGCAGATACATTTTTAGAAAGAATAGTAATTCCTCGTTCTCTTTCTAAATCGTTACTATCTAGAATGAGTTCAGTTGTTACCTTTCTAGTATCCATCACTTTACATTCATGGATAATCTTATCCACTAGTGTAGTTTTACCGTGATCTACGTGAGCTATGATAGCTATATTTCTTATTGACTGCATGCAGCTTAGTATTTATGGCGTGAAATCGTGTAATGACCGCACTCTTTTTTCAGCGTGCAAAAGTAGTCTAACCCTTTGAATACAGCCTATTTTATCCGCTTTATTTGTCCTTAGTGGTTTGTTCATTATGTAAATATCCGTGTTAACATGAAGATTTATATACTATTTAAACCTAAATTGTAACGCTGTAATCATTAGTAACCTTAAAGATGAAATCAATTATACTCTCTCTATCAGGTGTTATTTTACTGTGCTCTAGCTTGATATGTCAAAACTCTTCAGAGTGCACTGCTAACGTTAGGGCGTTAGAGAAACAAATATTACGATTAGCAGTAGAATTAGGAGATGAATCGATTCTTAACGAATTAGCTGCGATTCAAAATGAAGAATTATCAGATATTAGAATAACATTGTCTGAAAATGACCCGAATCCATATGAGGTTTCTAAAGAAATTAAATTATCTATCCCCGAATATGCGGGTGAAGTAGAAGTGGTTTTTTCTAATTCATTAGGTCAAACTTTAAAAAAGATAGACATTACAGACAGAGGTGAAACCTTGATTAAAGTTTATATGTCTGAGTATTTATTGGGTGAGTATCAGTTTAAGCTGGTAGTAGACGGAAACCCGATAAAGTCATGATATTCTGATATAGAAGTATTCTATACAGAATTACCCTATAGAGAAGGCCACCAAAGTGTGGTCTTTTTTTATTCTCTTATTTTTTCGGCAAACATCTTTTTAAACTTGTCAAGCTTAGGCTTAATGACCATCTTACAGTACCCTTGATCTGGGTTGTTTTTTAGATAATCATGATGATAGTTTTCAGCTATATAAAACGTTTCAGTTGCAGATATTTCAGTAACTATGGGATTTGAATGTAGGCCAGCCTCTTCTGCTGCGTCTTTTGATTTTTGCGCTATATTTTTTTGTTCTTCTGAATGGTAGTAAATGACAGATCTATACTGCGTGCCCGAGTCTGCGCCTTGTCGGTTTAAGGTTGTGGGATCATGAGTGACCCAAAAGACTTCTAGCAATTCGCTAAATGAAATGACAGATGAGTCATAAGTAATGCGAGCTACCTCTGCATGACCAGTGGTGCCAGAACAAATTTCCTTATAAGATGGCTCTTTTAGCTGTCCTCCAGTATAACCGCTGTTAACCTGGCTTACCCCTTTTAAAGAATCAAATACGGCTTCTACACACCAAAAACATCCTGCTCCTAGAGTAGCCATTTCTATACTCATTTCTGTGATTTTATTAGTTCGTTAAAAGCACTGTCCTATGCCGAAAACAAATTCGTTTTGTGTGATATCCTGAGTGTCTGTTTTAAAGATAGACCATTCTAGAATATACCTGTAGACCGATTTAGGGAACTCCTTTAGTATCGTTATGAATTACATCCTGAATTAAGGTTTATGGATTACTCGAAAGTGTAATCTATTGTGCTCACTTTAGAAACACTAAATATTCCCACTGGATCTAGCTCACTCGGGCCAGAGATAAGAGTGATATTAGAAAGCACGTTATACGTTGGTGCAGATATAATAGCTAACGGTCCTCCAATACCTGTTTGCTCTACTACTTGGTTTAAGTAGTTAAATACGGTTTCATCAATACTCCATAGTTCTACATGAATGAATTCCTCTGGCTGGTATATTCTGCTAAAATCATTTATACCTTGTCTAATTGGGGGTATAAAGATTAAACCGTCTGCTCCGTTTCCACTAAAAGCGGCATCCTGACTGATAATTAAATCGGAAGGATTGTTTTGTAACGTGTCGTTTCTTGAATATCTAGCCCAGTAAAAATCCTCTCTGCCTGCGATGTCTCTAGCAAAGAATTCAGCGAAATAGCCTGCGTCAAATCCAAAAACACTTTCTTGGAACTCAACTCCTATCGAGTCTAGTGTAGGAACAGGATTTACAGAGCTCACAGCTTCATAAGTATTGTCACCACTAATAATAGATAATTTGTACTCTACTCCTTCTTCGAGGTTAATAATGGAAGGATATCTATACGCTCCATCTTCGAATGTGAATTCGTAATCAGGGTTTATTCCATCAGAGATTGAAACCATTGCATCTTCTAAGTAGTCAGCTCCTGAATCATCAAAATAATCCTGAGTTAGACTCAGTTTAATTTCTGGGTTTTTATGGTCTGTTATAAACGCATCTACTGCAAACTGTGGGGATCCGTTGGAGAGGTCGACATCTACAACATCTTCACAGCTTGAAAGAAAAACCATTACTAGTATGAGAATGCTTAGGGTGTTAAAAATAGAACTCTTCATTTTCTTAAAAGTTAAAATTATAGGTCACTGAAGGAATAAATGAAGCTACCACGGAATATCGAATAGCTTCGGTGGTTTGTGGTGTAACTTCATTTTGCTGGAAATAGAACAAATAAGGGTTCTTTCGAGCATAGAGATTGTAAACAGATAGAACTACTTGGCTTTTCCATTTTTTATCTGGTCTGTCTTTTCCCTCTATGATAGCTCCTACGTCAGCTCTGTGATAAGCAGGAACTCTGAATGAGTTTCTTTCATTATTAGCGTTCTGTGGGATAACCCATCCTTGAACATTAATTCTGTTAGTAGGGAATGTAGAGGGTGTCCCTGAGGCATACATGAAGCTCAAGCTAAGACTTGTTCTCTCTGATATCTTTCTGTTGATATTAATATTGAAATTATGTGGTTTATCATACCTGTTTGGGAACCAGTCATTGTTGCTAATCCCATTTACTAATCTCTCAGTTTTGCTAAGCGTATAAGAAATCCAGCCTGTGTAATTTCCCTTGGCTTTCTTCACATAAAACTCTATACCAAAAGCACGAGCGTCTCCTCTTAGAAGGTCGGCTTCTATAAATTCATTAATAAGAATATCGGCACCGTTTATATAGTCGACTACGTTTTGAGTTTCCTTGTAGTACGCTTCTGCAGAGAACTGATACTCATTGGACTTGAAGTTTCTGAAGTAGCCTAGAGCTAATTGATCAGCCATAGACGGCTTAATGTTATTGGTGGATGGAGTCCAAACATCTACTGGTGAAGAGCCTACTGTGTTTGATAACAAGTGAATATATTGAGCAGTTCTATTATAACTCGCTTTGAGGGAGCTTGTTTTGGATAGAGATAAATTAGCGGAAAACCTTGGCTCAAAATTGGAGTATGTCTGAACAGCATCCCATCTTCCCGCGCTGTTGTCTATTCCTGTGATTTCTGACTGGCCTCCTGCTGTTTCTCCTTCTTCAACTGTGTAGACACTTCTTCCTCCTAGATATTGATACAAAGAGAACCGCAGTCCGTATTGTAGCGTTAGCCTATCTGTTACTCTCTGCTCATTTTGGATATAAGCAGCAGATTCTACAGCGTACTTTTTATCTATAGAAATATCGTTAGATTCTCCTTCACTAGCGAATGTAGCTTCTGCCGGAATAAAGTCATAGAAATTAGATGAGGCTCCCATTTTTATGGTGTTCAATTGATTGGCAAAGAAGGTTAGGTCTGCTTTTCCCTGTACACTCTGAATTCTAGAGTCTAGTTTAAAACCGTTTCCATCATCAACTTGCACATCAAATCCATATTGGTAATCCGTATAGATTCCCGTTACGTTCATAAATACCTTATTGTTGAAAATGTGGTTCCATCTAGCTGTGGTGGTGGTGTTTCCCCATTTGAAACTAAAGAAGTCAAAGCCGATAACGTCTCCTCCTTTATAGGCTGAGATGAAGAAGTTATTATTGTCGTTTAGTCTCCAGTTGACCTTTCCTGTAAGGTCATAGAAATTAAACTTAACATCTTGAAAATCATCTCCTAGAAAGGGCTTGGCTAGTATATCTATGTATGATCTTCTAGCGGCTACTATAAAACTAGCCTTGTCTTTTTTAATAGGACCTTCTAGTGTTAATCTAGAGAAGATACTTCCAATACCTCCCTGACCTTGAAATTCTTTTTTATTCCCATCTTTCATTCTTACATCTAGAATAGACGATAATCGACCACCATACTCAGATGGAATACCACCTTTAATGAGCTTTACATTCTTTACTACATCAGGATTAAATACGGAGAAGAAACCAAATAGGTGCGATGAATTATAAACTGGAGCTTCATCTATAAGAATGAGATTTTCATCTATTCCTCCGCCTCTTACATTAAATCCAGAAGCTCCTTCACCTACAGTGGTTACTCCAGGCATAGTTTGCACCGCTCTTATAACATCTGCCTCACCTAGTAAAGCTGGGATGGATGTAATGGTAGCTATGTCCATCTCGCTTACAGACATATCTATATCCTTCACGTTTTTGTTTTCTGCCTCACCAGTGACCAATGCCTCATCTATATTCACAGATGAACTGGTAAGCTCCATGTCCAAAGTAAAGTTCTCAGAAACAGTAACCGTTTTCTTAAATTCATTATACCCTATAAATGAGTAGGCTATTTCATAGGTTCCAGCTGTTAATGAAATGGAATAAAAACCATATACATTAGTGGATACAATAACTTCAAAATCGGCTGTAGAAACCGTAGCTCCAATAAGCTCTTCTCCGTTTGCTGCGTCTCTCACATAACCCGATAGGTTATATTTTTCTTGAGAGAGGAGAATTCCACTCGAAAAAATTAGAGTAAAAAGACATATTGTCTTTATAAGATAGTTCATTGTAATGATTTTCAATTTGATGTGCGTTTCTTAGCGTTGCAATAATCGCGTGCAAAACTCATCAATTTATTCGAAGAACGTGTAACAAAAAAGAATAATTAAGACTTAATAGGTGTTAAAAAATGCGATTATAGATTAGCCGTATTAAAATCTATATAAAACAAAAACCGCCTTGCTTAAGGGCGGTTTATGGAAGTGATTCATCATGGATGAATCACTTCACCCTTGCTATGCTTTAAAGACTTCGAGGATCTTCAAATGGTTGCAGAAGCACAATAAAAATTATGACTTCGGGTGATTTATCATACTTAAATAGGACGCCTTAATCTTTCTGTGGTCCACGCCACATCTGAATTTTAGCCATGCTAATAGGTTAGCGAAATTTATTTTAAAATAATTATTATTCTCGTGTTTTCTAGCTGAGACTAGAACGTCTTTTTGAATGAGTTTATAGTTGCTCCCCATTTCATCGGCTCTTTTTATAAGGTCATATTCTTCCATTATAGACCAATCCTTGTATCCGTTTAGCGCTTTGAATAATGCCCTGGTTATAAAAATAGTTTGATCTCCTCCTCTAAAGGATAAAACATTAAACCGTGTCATCCATGAGTTAAGTTTCAATAGCGGCCGAGCAGAGTCAAACTTAAATCGATATCCACCAATATTGCTTTTCTCTTTTAAACTTTCTTGAATATCAGTAAACCATGTTTTGGGCGGAACTACATCTGCATGTACGAAATAGTAAACTTCACCCGTAGCGTATAGCTTAGCAGCTTCATTCATTTGGGTAGCCCTACACTTTTTACTGCTGTGGTGAATTTTAACTGAGGTGTATTTAAGTACTAACTGTAAAGAGGAGTCCTCACTCCCGCCATCAGATACGATTATCTCATGAGGTGAAAATTCTGAATCGGTAAAGAAGGAAAGTATCCGGTCTATGAACATCTCCTCATTCAGAATAGGAATTATTATTGAAATCTTATACATAACTGGCACGAATGCTAATTTTAACTAATTGAGAGTTATAGGACAAATTTAAATGTATCATTGAGATATGAAATTTCTTATTCCAATTTTCTTCATCCTAGCAATCGCTACTCTTGTACTCTCATGCAGCAGTAGAGATCCATTACATGCTTCATGTGATTCTTCTCCTATAAGCCATAACATCTTTAACGAGCTGCTATCTAATTACGTGAGTGAAGTTGGAGAAGTAAATTATAAGGGCTTTATAGCAGACAGTGTAAGATTCAATGAGTATTTCGCCCTGTTAGAAAACAATCATCCTACCATGAAATGGAGTAAGAATGAGCGTTTGGCTTTTTGGATAAATACGTATAATGCATATACAATCCGACTTATAATTAGGAATTACCCTGTGAAATCTATTAAAGATTTAGGAGGTTCTATTTATAAAGTAAATACAGCATGGGACATTAAGCTGATTAATATCTGCGAAGAGATTTATGATATAAATAACATTGAGCATCAGAAAATAAGAGACCAATTCGATGAGCCTAGAATTCACTTTGCTATAAATTGTGCAAGCGTTTCTTGTCCTAAGCTATTCAATGAAGCTTTTTATCCAGAAAGATTAGAAGAACAGCTAGAACAGGTAACTAGGGAGTTCGTAAATGATGAGAAAAAGAATCTAATCACAGCTGAGAAAGCTACAATCTCTAAAATTTTTAGTTGGTATAGTGGAGATTTTAAGCTGGGAAACGAAAGTGTATCTGACTTTATAAATAAGTATTCGGAAGTTAAACTTAACTCCGATTCTGATGTGGACTATATGGATTACGACTGGAGCTTAAACGATGTTCAAACAGAAATTAATAGCCCCATTTCCGAGTAAACGGCTCGAAAATAGTAAATCCTACTTTATAGGTAAAGTTTGCGCTTTCTTGAGTGTTTTCTGATGTTACCGCATAAATACCGCCTCGTACTAACTGCTTAAACAGATGAAAGGACTTTTCTACTCCTCCGAAAGCTTCACCATGATAGAATTCACTATCGGGGATGCTTAATGTACCCGCTCCTATGGCTATTCCCATCTTAAGTCTTCTAATCAGAGGAATTTTATTTAGTATAGCTCCTTCAAAATGATGAATTACATTGGCTCTAAGGTATTCATTGGGTGTGTTTAAAGTAGCTCCCAAAAGCTGAAAAGAGCGCAGAGGGTCACTGAAGAAGACTTCATCAGAACCTCTGAAAAATTTATATTCAAGTACTCTTAAGTCTTTCTGGTTTATGAATGAGGCTAACTGAACCTCCCACCTCGTGCTGCCTAGTCTGCCTACTTCTATTTCTTGTTTGGCGCCCAGTTCTAGGAAGTCAAAATTCACTTCACTACCAAACAGGCCACTAATTCCCTTTCTATAGTTTAAGGTTAGCACAGGGAACTTGCCCGGAATAACCATTTTCTTATTTCTCTTGAAATAATACTTCTGGCGAATTCTATATTCCATTCGTAGGCTTAGCTCAGTCTTTTTGTAACGCTTAAAATCTATAGGCTCATTTAATTCTCCAAATAGCTCACTACTCCATTCTGAAAACTCCAGGTTATCAAGAGGTAACTGGTCTTGATAATCAAATGACAGTTCAGCGTAAAGTCCATTGGTCAATTCTCTTCTGTGAGAAATCCCTAACGTTTTAGTTCGGATGTAATTACTCCGACTAAAGGTTTGTTCCAATGAAGCGAAATCATTTACCATTTCGTAAAAATCTCCAAACTTCACTTGTGTTCTTACAAATTTCCTCGGGTTATAAGTAAGGGCTATTGTTACTTCTCCTTTGGCGTCTTTATTATTAAATCCGTAATCTAGAAAACCAGAAGTCCTAAGTTTAAAATCATTAGAAAATTCTTTTTGGTAGTATCCAGGAAGTCTGTGTCTATATCCTCCTATTCCAAAAGGAACGATTTGACTAAATACTCCTTCTACATAAAACTCGGTTCCTTTATCTCTATTCCTTCGACCGTAACCTAATACAGGTGTCCAAATGTTTATTTTGTTAAATGCCGAATCTAAGCGCCTAAGATAATCATCACTTTCATAATAATTAACTACACTATCAGATTTAAGCATGTAGCTCAGTTTCATTGAATCCAGTTTAACTGCTCTATTTATCTCCCAATATTTCTGATCTCTATTATATGCTTCTGGTGAGAAGATCTTAATTTCTCTATTGAAATTTATATCTCCCAATCCAGAGTTTATCTTATAATCACTGAACTCAGAAAATACTGTTCCATTTACATCTCTTCTGTCAGAAGGGATTGTGTAAGCGATAGATTGATTCGCTATTAAGGAGCCGTTTCCAGTGTCATTAATGAACTCAGTTTTCACATTAAATGTTTTAGCAAAATGTAAATTACCTCCCGCTATAGTTAAATCTAACTTGTATATCTTAAACGAATCTTGCTCAAACCAAATAGTACCAGAAAATGAATTTTCGAACCGGTTAAGTGGCGTAACATCTATTACGTATAGCTTCACACCATCTACAATATCGGTACCTTTATAATCGAATTTATAAGCGAGCGCACTCGTGCCTGCTAATGGCGAAAGAATAGGTTTGTCGGTGAGGCTAGGCAGATTGATATAGGTCTGATAAAAATCTATTTCGAATACATCACTTCCCTCTATAATCACCCAAGGGTTTACATCCTCTTTCTTGGCCACTGGTGTTATAACCTCTTCTCCATACTCTAGACCGCTTCCAGCTGTTATTTCTCTGGCTATGTCGTCTCTGATTTCTCCTCCTTTATGAGTTTTGGTAGCCAAAACTTCTTCTTTGTAGCCTTTACCCGTTTTATAATAAGTGGTCCCTATTGTTTCGGTAAGCTCTAGAATTTGATCTGCAAAAGGGAAATCATTTGTTTTACCGAGATCGAGTCTTTTGTTATAAATTACTGTATCCCCCTTAGATGGTCTTGCCAGAATACTTTCAAGGTTAATTAATTGATAACTAGAAACGCTAAAATCTTCTGTGAAATCTGATATACCTGACCTGGCATTTCTAACTTTTTTCATTATTTCACGAGCCCTATCTCTAGTGTCACCGACTACTTCTGCGTTTTGTAATTCTACGGTAGACTTAGCCAAAGCCAAATTTAGAAAAACTACGCCATTCTTAACGTTTACGGACTTAGCTTGTGAGGTGTATCCTAAATAAGAAAATACGACTGTATGATTCCCTTCTGATAATTTTAGTTCATAAAATCCTGAGCTATCCGTGAAAGTGCCTAGTCCTGTTTCTTCCTCAAAAACGGAGACAAAAGACATTTCCTTTCCATTATCCTCAGAGACAGTTCCTCTTAAATATCCTTCTTGAGAAAAGCAAATTCCGCTTAATAAAAGGAGAAGTATACTTAAAGATAATTTCATTGAACAATTTACTAGATAGACGGTCATGTTTTGTGTTAGTTACAGTCAGTTTGAATTTAGGAACGATTACTCAAGCAGTTTAGTCTAAGAACGAATTAACTCCATTCTTTTGTTCTGTAAATAATGGGTTTTTCTCTAGAGTAATTTTTACAATTGATATTTATTAAACATCAATCTAAATAAAGAATGAAACATTTACTAAACCTGTATTTAATCTTACTACATAGCGCTATTAGTCCTCAGGGAGGCGTTAGAGAAATCAAATCCTACTGAAATAGTTAGAAACTCAATGTTTATACACAGATACATTACGAGTCTGATAAGGTGCTTTTCGCGCAATTCAAGAATGAAACTGCTATAAAGGTAAAGTGAGTTCTGTTTTCTGCGCGAATACTGTAGAACACAGAAAGATTAAAACGGCAGTGAAATAATATTTTATCACCTCAGTTTAATTTCAGTATCCCAGTTCATGGTGGCATCGATTAAATCCTTACCAGAATACTTAATGATTACTTGATTTTTATTTACCCCTTTAGTGGCTACATCACTCTTTATGTCTTTTATTTCCCTAGAAAAATTAAGGAAAGTCGTCACCTGGAGCATCTCTCCAGCCTCTTTAGCTTTCTCCATTTCTTCAGCATCCTCTATTACTTCTTTAGGAATCATTTTGATAAAGAATTTCTTCTTCCCTTTATGGCTCATTTCCCATTTACCTAGTGCGCTAAATGGTGAGTCATTATCATCTTCATCTAGGTTAATATTGTTTAATCTATTTAAAGCAGGTAAACCGTCAAACTCATAAAAGAAATTGACAGCATAAGCTAAATTGTCTGAAACTACTTTAGCATTACTAATTCCTTCTATGGCATTCATTTTACCCTCTAGGTTAGCTATTTCTTCTGGAGGAATCATCTCTTTGTATTCATTTTCTTCTCCTCCCATATTTGCTATCCCTGACAAGTCCAAGCTAGCCTCATAGGAACCACTCCAATCAGACTTGAATGAATACCCTTCTTCAAAAGTACATGACGCAACAAATAAGATTATCATTAAACTCAGATAGAATATTTTCTTCATTTTAATTATTTGCATTAAAAGTATGTATAATAGAGAGTGCAACTCAAGTTTTAAGCCAAAAAACACTAGGTTAGCCCGTAAAGTCTCTCGCTCAGGACTATTTCAGATATAGAAGTGAATAGTTTAAGTCCTACTGAAGCGGACTTAACCAATTGTAGTTCTGCTAGGAAGGCCTCTGAGTTTAAGTTAGAATCAACCTCGGACTCAAAGAAATTAACAAAATTCCAATTCCCTAAACAATCCTCTTCCCTTATGCCTTGGTGTAAAGATTTAATAAGCGTGAAATAACCACTTGAATTCATTTGAGAAACCAAGCTTGAAATCATTTCTTCATTACCGGTCATATAATGAACAACCTCTTTTTTGTGAATGAGCATGTAGCCACTAATATTGGAAGAAGAAGCCTCTTTTTCTAACTCTAACAATAATGTTTTAATCTTGATAGAGTCGACATCTGCGGTAAGCATAGCGTGGAGTAAAAGCTCTTGCTGCATAAACGTTTATTTATCAATTAAATAATACCGCAAGGTGCGTCATTATATCTAATAAACCGAGGCCTTTATGTTAAAATGGAAGATTAATTCTTAAGGCTCTCAATTACACAAATTAAGTCTCGCTTGAAAAACGCAGCCGTCTCAAAAAAGCTTTTTATCTGGAATAGCAGTCTCTTTTGATCGTTTTAGGCTAAGTTATCGTCATTTGAAGGACAATTTCAATTCTCGTCAAGTTATTAAGTTCTTTAAAATACATGCATTTTTGAACAGACATTATTTAAACGTGAATGGTGAAGCAGACTGTTTAATAAAGCTTTTTGGATAATTGTTGTCTCCAGCAAAGCCTAGCTCTATATCTCTCCCGTCCTTTGGTATGTAAGCGGTCTTAAATATGTAATCCCAAACACTAAGAGAAATTCCAAAGTTAACTCCATGAGTTCCTTCCGGAAGTTCTTTTGCATGATGCCAAATATGCATCTTAGGATTATTTATAATATACTTTAACGGGCCATAATTCAAATTGATATTGGCATGATTCAAATGACCTATGGCTATGTTTATATAGTAAATAACAAAAACACTACTTGGCTCAAAACCTCCAATTAACAAGAGGGTTAAATACTTGAATGGTTCATAGAAGACATTCTCCATCCAATGGTATCTCAGATGCGCTGCAAATCCCATTTCTTTAACGGAATGGTGAACCTTATGAAATCTCCAGAGAAAGTTAAATCTATGTAGCATATTATGGACACTCCACTGAATAAAATCCAGCGCTAAAAAGAATACTAACACTTGTGCCCAATAAGGCAATTCTCTTAAGTTTAAAAGAGAGATGACTTGTGTGTCTCCTCCAATAAGAGCAGTAAAAGAAGCTGATGTAAAAGAGGCTAATGCTGCAAAAATGACAAGTTTAAAAATGAAGAAGTTGAAGAACATGTAAAACGCATCAAGCCAAAAATCTTTCCTAAAAATGGACTGATTTTTTCTCCAAGGAAAAATAATCTCAAGCCCCCAAACCACTGCAGAAAGTAGTATCAACCACCAAAAGTAATTTTGATACCAAAGCTCAGACTTAAAGGTAATCTCATTCCATAAATAACTGCCGTATTCAGTGCTAATCTTTAGTATGTGATCTAAAAAACTCAATTTACTTCGTGGTGGAATACTTGTCATATCCACCTAAAAGATTATGTAAGTGGGTAAAACCTAACTCTTCCATAATCAGAGTCGCTTTAGCACTTCTTCCTCCTTTTTTACAGTAAACTAGAGTGGGAGTATTTTTACTAAGCTTACTTATCTTATCGGAGAAATCAGCATCCTGTACATTTAGCTTAATGGCATTGTGTATAGCTCCTTGATTCCATTCTTCAGGAGTCCTGACATCTACAATCTGTAAGTCTGGAATTGAATTGATTAGCTCTTTAGCTTCTTGGACGGATACATTGATAGTGTAAGAAGAGGACTTAGGCATACAGCCAAATACACTAAGTGATAAAAGTATAAAAAGAATATTTTTCATTAAATCAAAATTAGATCAATTACTTAATTTGAAACGTAACTAATGTTACTTAACAAAATTAGACATTACCATTACTGGACATCATCACAGCCAAATTACGCATGCTTGGAATCTTAGAAAAAATAATTATGACCACTACCATAATAGGAACACTTAGAATCATCCCCACCACTCCCCAAAGAGTTCCCCATAAAGTAAGCGATAAAATCACTACTAGTGGACTAATGTTAAGGTTGTCTCCCATTACTCGTGGTTCGATTACGTTTCCTACTATTACCTGAATTACACCTATTATTATTAATACTAATAAAGATTTTACAGGCTGATCAGGGTACTGCATTAACGCCATTAAAGTGGGGAATAGAGTGGCTATTAAAGATCCTATGGTAGGAATATAGTTTAGTAAAAAAATTAAGAGTGCCCAGAAAATCGGGAAATCTATTTGAAGTATTAAAAGTCCAAAATAACTGGCTAAACCAGTAATAATACTGACGAGCGTTTTTAGTGTAATGTAATTTTCTACAGATTTTATGATTTGTCTAAAAACCGATAGCGCAGCCTCTCTTTTCGCTTCATCTTGGTAAATAGCTCTGAATTTCAATTTGATTACATTTTCTTCTAAAATAAGAAATAGTAAATACAGAATCACCATAAAAGAATTACCTAAAAGATTAGTCAGCACGCCCAGAGCATTAGATATTAAACTAGCTAAATTAAAATCTTGTATTTGAGAAAGTCCGCTTTGCAACGCCTGATCGCCTACTAAACCAATAAACTTATCGCTTATTAACTGAAAATTACTATTGTACTTGTCTAAATTCTCAGGAGCCATAAAGGCTTTCACTTGAAGAGTAAGTAATTCGGAAAAGAAATAAAGTACCGCTAGAATTACCATGCTGGCTAAAAAAGAGCCTAGCCAAAACGGCATTTTTATAGTTTTCATAATCACTTTTCTAAACTTTCTTATCAAAAACCAAATTCCCAGTGAAAAGACAAAAGGAATTAAAAAACTCTTGAGGTAAATCAGAAGAAATCCTCCAAGGGTGAGGCATAATAAGATAGATGTAGTTCTGGTTAATGACATGATATTTTAGTTAATCTATTAATCGGAGAAAAGCGGTTTCATCGATAATTTTTATTCCTAAGGTATCTGCTTTTATTTTTTTAGCTGGACCCATATTTTCCCCAGCTATTAAAAGGTCTGTTTTAGCAGATATTGAACCTACAACTTTTCCGCCATTGGCTTCTATTAAAGTTTTCAATTCGTTTCGACTTAATTTAGTAAACACTCCACTGACTACTATTTTTTTTCCGTTTAGTACTTCTGAGTCTAAGGTTACTTCGACTGCTTCGAAACATAACCCAGCCTGTTCCATTCGCTGTATCTGAGATAAATTGGCTTCTATGTTTAAGTATTCATACACGCTTTCGGCTATTCTCTCTCCTATTTCATCCACCTTAACTAGACTCTCTAAAGTGGCGCTTTTTATGCTCTGAATATTCTTAAAGTGCTTGGCTAGTTTTTTAGCGACTGTTTCTCCCACATATCTTATCCCGAGTCCAAAAAGAACTTTTTCAAACGGCTGTGTTTTGCTAGCCTCTACTCCTATCAATATGTTTTCTACTGATTTTTCTGCTAATCTTTCTAAAGGAAGGATTTGTTCCCTAGTCAAATCATATAAGTCCGCTGGTATACGAATTAATCCAGCTTCGAATAGCTGTACTATGGTTTCTGCTCCAAGCCCATCGATATTCATGGCTTTTCTGCTAATGAAATGCTCTATTCTTCCCGTGATTTGTGGCGGACAAAACTCCACGTTAGGACAGTAATGATGAGCTTCTCCGTCTTTTCTAACTAGAGCTGTGTGGCACTCAGGACAAGTGGAAATGAATTCAACTGGCTTAGCATCAGCCAATCTTTTATCCAAATCTACATTGGTCACTTTAGGGATTATTTCTCCTCCTTTTTCTACAAACACAAAGTCTTTTTCGTGAATCCCCAGTTTTTCTATCTGATCTTGATTATGAAGAGAAGCACGCTTAACTGTGGTTCCCGCTAATAAGAGAGGCTCTAGGTTAGCTACAGGCGTGATGGCGCCTGTTCTTCCTACTTGATAGGTGATTTCTACAAGTTGAGTTGAAAGATTTTCTGCTTTAAACTTATAGGCTATGGCCCACCTTGGACTTTTGGCCGTTAACCCCATTTCATCTTGAAGCTGGTACGAGTTGACTTTTAGGACTATTCCATCTATTTCGAAAGGCAACTTTTTCCTCTCGTTATCCCAGTAACCGATAAACTCCATCACTCCGTCTACTGTAGTAGATTTCGCTACATATTTTAATTTCTCTTGAGGCACTTTAAATCCCCATTCTCCTGCTTTCTCTAAACTTTCAAAATGACCTTGGTATGGGTTTTTATCTAAGACTAAATAATAGAGAAAACAGTCTAATCCTCTAGAAGCGGGTATTTTACTGTCCTGAGATTTTAATGTGCCTGAAGCCGTATTCCTAGGGTTGGCGTACAAGGGCTCTCCTTCTTCTTCTCGTGTTTTATTTAACTTCTCGAAACTAGCATGAGGTAAAAATATCTCACCTCTTATCTCAAATTTATCAGGATAGTCTCCATGAAGCTTAAGGGGAATACTTTTGATAGTTCTAACATTAGTCGTTACATCTTCTCCCGTATTTCCATCGCCTCGGGTAACGGCTTTTATCAACTGTCCCTCTTCATAGTGAAGACTAATAGCTACACCATCATATTTAAGCTCTAGCGTGTATTCTAATTCTTCATTTCCAGTAAGCTTTACTGCTCTCTCAGCCCATTCTTGAATGTCTTCCTTATTGTAGGAATTACTTAGACTCAGCATAGGTGATGAATGAGCCACTTTTTCAAACTTCTCGGTGATGTCTCCACCTACTCTTTGTGTAGGTGAATCGGGGGATGATAAAGAAGGATTTTCTTGTTCTAATTTATGAAGCTTAGAAAGCATCATATCAAAATCATAATCTGAAATGGTAGGTTTGCTCAAAACATAATAACTGTGGTTATGTTTTCTCAGTTCTTCACGTAATTCTAGGACTTCTTCTTGTGCATTCATTATTTCAACAAATGTAGCAGAGAGTTAAATTCGTTTGGCTTTTAAGAACCTTAGTTTTCCTTGTAGATCGTTGAAGATTTCAACATCTTCAAACTTTTTGGATTTAAATAACTCAGCGGTTTCATTCGCGTAATTTTCGTGTAACTCTAAGAAAACAAATCCACCAGGCTTAAGAATCTCTAATGCGCTTTTTTCTATAGCCTTGTAGAAATAGAGCGGGTCTTCTGTAATAGAAAATAGTGCGATATGTGGCTCATGCTGGTATACATTGGACTCTAAGTCGGGAGCTTCATTCTTACCGATGTAAGGTGGATTACTAACCAATACCTCAAACTCGCCTAAACCCGATAAGTTTTCAGTCATAGACAGCTTGGTGAAGTTTACTTCTAATCCTAAATTCTTAGCATTTAACTGAGCTACGTCTATTGCGTCCTGTGAAATATCTATCCCATTTACTTCTAGGCTAGGGAGTTCACTCTTTAAGCTTAAACCGATACATCCGCTTCCTGTTCCCATATCTAATACTCTTTGGTTAGGAGGTATATGGCCTAAGACTAAACTCACAAGCTCTTCTGTTTCTGGTCTAGGTAAGAGCACATTTTTATTTACTTGTAACTCTAAGTCTCTGAAGTAGGCTTTTTCTGTTATATGCTGAATAGGAATTCCTTCATTTAAAAGCGTTACTCCATGATGAATAGATTCATTTTGAACTGTAGTAATCTCGTGGTCTGAACTAGTCAAGTATGTTATCTTAGATAGTCCAGTGAAATGTTCCAATAGAATAAAAAAGACTTGTTCTTTTTCTCTAGTGGTGAAGCTGTATTGCAACGCACTAACGACACTTTCCTTTAATTTTTTCAGTGAAAGAGTCAATGCTTATAACCCTTTTAATATCAATTCGGCTGTAGCTGGATTGGTAGCTAATGGCACATTATGTACATCGCATATCCTCATGAGCATTAACACATCTGGCTCGTGTGGATGTTTGTCTAAAGGATCTCTAAAAAAGAATACCATATGGATTTTCCCTTCAGTTATTTGTGCTGCTATCTGAGCATCTCCACCCATAGGTCCTGAGGCAACTCTCTCTACTTCCAGACCACCTGCAGCCACGTGAGAACCGGTCGTTCCAGTAGCTATTAGTTTGATTCCTTCTTGTTTTAAAATCTCGTGTGCGTTGGATAAGAATCTCACCATTTCGGCTTTCTTCCCATCATGCGCTATTATAGCTATTTTCATATTATTTTTTTACGAATACTTGGTATCCATGAGCAGCCAATTCTTTAGTTCCGCTTGTATACACCCCTAATGTTTCAGCATTAAAGACACTCACAAAGTTTCCTTCTATTTCTTTCACAAAATTAACTTGTTGTTTATTGCTAGAAAGATTAATCACTGTTATTACTTCATTATCATTTTTGACTCTTCTAAACGCTAATAAATCTATGTCATTAGAGGTGTTTATTCTCATAAATCTACCTCCATAAGTTCCGTTCCATAATGCTGGATTCTCTTTCTTTGTTTTGATTAACGTTTTATAAAAATCCTGAAGTTCAGGCTGTGGTTTTTGAATAGTATCTTTTTCGAAAAACTTAAGTCTTCTGTCATTTCCAAACTCCTGACCGCTATAAACTAGTGGCATTCCAAAATAAGTAAAAGCTAGCACGGCCATAGGTTTATGGTTTTCTCCCATTCTTTCAAGCACGGTTCCATTCCATGAATTCTCATCATGATTAGTGGTAAACATCATCCGGTAATCGTTTGTAGAGAAATTCTTCTCTTCCCACTTCATATAAGCCATTAGTGAGTCTAAAGGCCATTCTTGCGTAGCAATATGGTTAAATATATGGTGTGCATACCATCCATAACTCATATCAAATGTTTTTCTGTGATGGTCTGGTAGTTCAGACTCTGCGAGCATAAAAATATCAGGATTAACTTTCTTTAATTCTACGATGGCTTGTTCCCAGAAATCCAAAGGAACTTCCATGGCTACATCACACCTAAAACCATCTATGTTTACATCAGTTAGCCAGAACTTCATAGCGTCTATCATGGCTAATCTCATTGACTCATTTTCGTAGTTCAAGTCAGCCACATCTCCCCAGTCTGGGTTTGGAGGCAGTATATTTCCTAATGAATCTTGCACATACCACTCCTTATGACCGTTTTTCACCCAAACATTATCAAAACTAGTATGATTTGGAACCCAGTCTAGAATAACTTTCTGACCTAATAAATGAGCTTTATTCACTATGGATTTAAAGTCATCAAGAGTCCCAAACTCAGGGTTAGCTTCAGTGTAGTTACTTATAGAATAATAGCTGCCTAGGTATTTCTTTCGCTCTTCTGGGTTTTCTATGTCTTCTATAAACAAGTCTCCCTTGGCTTTTCTTTTTTCTATACCAATAGGCTGGACGGGCATTATCCATAATATTTCAGACCCTAGATCTGCTATTCGATCCATGTCAGCTTCGAACGCCATAAATGTCCCTTCAGCCGTATGTTGTCTTATGTTAACTTCATAAATAGATGCATCTTTAGACCACTCTGGATGCTGTACTACTTGATTTTCTGAAGTCTCCGTTACCAATTCTGCTTTAGAACTAGTGTCCAATGAACTAGTGTCTGAACATCCGATAACTGATAAAATTATAGCCGGTATTAGAATTCTCATTTTTCTGTTTATTTGACCCCTAAAATAAGATTTAGTGTGAAATACACACTTTCCTTTTATATTAATGTTGCCAACAATAATTTCTATGATTTTTATTCTTAAAATTGTATTTGGCATAATTTTAGAATGTATTAAAAAAATCAAAAAAAAATGAACACTGCGCACAACAAATATATTCTAGGGATTTTATCTCTGGCTTTTCTCTTTTTATTTTCATGTCAGTCTAGTCAATATGGAGATAAGATGAAGGAACCATTTTCTGGAAGTAAGTATGAGTCTAACAATAAATGGTTCCGAGCAGTGGGAAAAGGGACCAGCCAGAAAGATAATATAGCCAAAAGTAAAGCAGATTTAGCAGTCAAATCAGAGCTAGCAGGACAAGTGGAAAGTAACATTAAGCAAGTCTCAGATCAGTATTTGGATGAGACCGGTTTAGGAGATAACTCTGAATTAACAGAGAAGTTTTCTAGCTTAACAAGACAAGTCATGAATACGACTATTGTCGATCTTAGGAAAATTGGAGAAGAAAAATTCATGAAAGAGGGAGTTTACACGGTTTTCTTAGCTTATGAAATAAAGAAAGCAGCCATGTTTAGGTTCATGAAGAAACAAATAAGACTAAATAAAAAGCTTTCGAAAATAGAAATAGATATGATGGAGGCAATGCTAGATGCCGAAATTCTAAAAACTGAGTCGTTAGATGACTAAGCACTAATTTACTCAATACCAGTATGTCCTGTGAATTTAAGCCTTTTCAATTTAGCTCAAATTTTAAGTTTCATACTGTTTGTCATAACAGAAAAGATAATTATACGTATTACTGGTACACTTTAATTCATTATCATTTTATGATTAAACGCCTAGTAATTGTTTTAGGGATTTTACTGCCAGCTCTTTCCTGCTTGTCACAGAAGGAATACCCCAGTTTATTGTGGGAGATTTCAAAGCCTGATATATCTAAGCCTTCATACCTATATGGAACTATGCATGTTAGTTCGAAGGTAGCTTTTAGCCTGAGTGACTCTTTCTTTGAAGCTTTAGAAAGTGCAGATGTAATAGCGCTAGAATCAGACCCAAGTGAATGGATGGATGAAATGGAACAAGCAGATATGCTAAACCGAAATTTCGACTGGGATTTCACCAATCAAAATTATGGTGATTTTTATTCTAGAGCATTCAGCGTAAACATTCCATCTGCAAAAGATTATGCTGAAATGCTAAGGTTCGAGCCTAGTATAGTGAATGGATTGCTCTATAGATTTAATGGAGTTGAAGCAGATTTTGAAGAGGATACCTACTTAGATTTATTCATCTACCAAGCGGGTAAAAAGATGAAAAAAGAGGTGATGAACTTAGAAGATTTTCAAGAAGTTCAATCTCTTAGTGAAAAAGCCACTGCTGCCGCCCAAATAGAACCCGAAAAGGCAAGTCCTTTTGGGTATGATGAAAACCCATATGAATTAATTCAAAACGCATACCGAAATGGGGATTTAAATACGTTGGATTCTATCATGCACTTGCTAAACAGTAAGTCATTTATAGAGTATATGCTTGTTCAGCGTAATGAACAAATGTCTGTGAAAATGGACTCTGTTATTTCCTCAGGTAGTTCCTTGTTTAGTGGTATTGGAGCAGCGCATTTAGCGGGAAAAGAAGGTGTAATAGAAATGCTTAGAGCTAAAGGATATACTCTTAGACCTATTCTAAAAGACTTTACGGATAAGAGTTTGAAAATCAGAAATAAAATCGAAGCTAAGTCTATTGATTTAGAACTTGATTATCAATACCCAACCGATAGTACCTTTAGAGTAAAATTACCAGGGAAGCTTTATGAGCTACCTATGTCTTCGGGAAAGCAGACCTACATCCACCCCGAGATGATTCATGGAACTAATTACAGTGTAGTAAGAATAAAAACTTTTAATGCTATTACAGGATCAACTCCAGAGACAACCATACAAACTATCGATAGTCTGTTGTTTGAAAATATTCCAGGAGATATTATTAGTAAGAAATCTATACAGATAAATAATCATCCTGGATTCGATATTGTAAATAAGACTAGAAGAGGAGATTATCAACGGTATCACATTATAGCTTTGCCAAGTGAATTATTGATTTTTAAGGTTAAAGGGCCTAAGAAAACTGCTGTTTCTTCTGATGCTAAAACGTTTTTCGAATCTATAGAGTTTCTTACTCCTGAAAACACAAACTGGGAAACCTTCACTTCAGCTTCTAATGAGTTCTCTGTTTTGCTCCCGCAAAAACTAAAAAAGAGTTCTGCCATTAGTGAAGCAGGGTTTTTAAGCCTACAGATAAATGACCCCTCTTCAGAAGATTATTATATTCTCCAGAGAAATATACTTCATGATTACAAATACATAGAAGAAGATGAGTTTGAACTTACTTATTTAATAGAAAGTTTAGCAGAAAGAAGCGGTTTTAAACTCAATGACATCGATTTTAAATCAGAAGGAAAGCATCCTTCTGTGGAGTCCATATTGATTAGTAAAACTGGAACTAAAATATATGCTCACTCTTTATTGAATGGCGGGAATTATTACCTACTCCTGCATGTAAGCATTTCAGGGGTTAAAAATCAAGAATTCTTTGACAGTTTTACGTTAAACGAATTGACCTACCCGGATTTTGAGAGCTATACAGATTCTGCCATGATGTTTAGCGTAGTTACTCCTGTGAGTCCTGTAATCTCAGAAGTTTTTCATTCCGGAGGAGCTGATATCTATGGAGATGGAAATTCAGAAGATATAGATTATTCGCATTTACCATCCAGTGATAGTAGAGTGTTTTTCAATGATGAAACAGGGGAGAAAATAGTAGTTGACTATTATAAATATCACTACTACCGAAGTGAAAAAGATGAACGTGCTTATTGGAGTAAACGGTTTTCTAGTTCATGGAATTATGAAGATATGAAAATATCGGAGATAGATTCAGGTTTCGTAAACTCCTATCCGTTTAGGGAGTTTAGTTATACTAATAGTGGCAGCTCTAGAGAAATAAATGTGCGCGTACTATTAAAAAACAGTACTAAATATTCCATTTACTACCTGTCTGATTCATTAGATACCCGGTCAGAGTTTGTTACCACATTTATGGAATCTTTTCAGCCTTTAGATTCAGTTTATACCACTTCATTTTTCTTAAACAAAGCCGATTTGTTCTTTGACGATTTATGGAGTACTGATAGTCTGGTAGAGCGAAAAGCCTTGTCTTCTCTGAGCGAAATTCGATTTGCTGATTCAAATGCAGAAGACATCACTCATGTTATAGAAAAATATAAGAATGATGATTTCTCTTCTTATGAAAAGGCCTTTTTGATTGAGGAGTTAGGTTACTTGAAACATAGCTGCATCATCCCCTATTTAAAAGAGAAATACCGAGCTGTAGATGATACGTCATCTTATCAATTGGCTATTCTAAAAGCTCTAGGAAGGATGCGAACGAAAGCCGCTTCTCTTCTGTTTAAAGAACTGTTAATTGAAGAAACACCTCTTTCTAGAGTCAGAGACATTAACCCGATTTTTATTGAATATAAAGACTCCTTAGAGCTCGCGCAATTTTTATTTCCAGAAATATTAGAGCTTTCTAGTTTAGATGAATATCAGGTATCTATTTTTCAACTGCTTGCTCGATTAAAAGACAAAGGTTTTATTAATCCAGAGGACTACAAGCATAAGCTTAAGGAAATTACTTGGGAAGCACGTAATACACTTAAAAGAAAATTGGCCGCAGAAGAAGAGAATGGGGATAATAATTATGGAGATTATGTAAGTGATGACTATCTCTCAGGCTCTTTTTATTATAAGACTAACTCTCCGGAGAGAAAGTTTTATAATGATCCTTTAGCAGTCTATTCATCTTTATTAAATGACTTTAGGGAAGATCATAATGTGCAGTCTTTTTTCTTAAAAAGAGAAAAAATAAGCGATGAATCTGTTCTCTTTTCGTTAAAAGCCATGGATGTGATTCTAGGCGAGACATTAACACAGGAATATGCCGATTTATTTTGCGAAAGCAATAAGACTAGAAATTCCCTTTACCAGCTTAGTTTAAGCTATGCTATAGATCTTTCTAATTCGTGCTTAAATCAGCAGAGTTTGGCTGAAGGTATTTTATTCAAAAACGCTTGTCCTAAAGACTCGGTTACCTTCATAGATAAAAAATGGATAGCAGTAAAAGACACCTCAGGTTTCGTGTACTTCTTTAAATCATTAAATTCGTACAACCAAGAGTGGCAAGTTTCATGTTACGGACTCTTTAATAAAGATGAAGAAGATTTAACAACCTCGGATTCTCTTAGAGGGAATAAGATAAAAATCAGAGGCGCTACTCAGGAAGAAAAGTTATTAGAAATTCTAGCTGACTTTAAACTTCACGAAAGACAGCGTGCAGATAAAAAATCTAAAGGAGGATTTAATGACTATTATTTATATGACTAATTAACTTAAGTAAATGCTACCAATAATAGTTACTGCCCTAATTCTAATTACAGCTGTTTTTTATTTCATTTCACTGTACAATAGCATTATAAAGAAAAAGAACGTCAGAGAGAAAGCATTTGCCGATGTAGATGTTTATTTGAAACAGCGGTATGATATGATACCTCAGTTAGTAGAAACTGCAAAAGGGTATATGAATCACGAAGCCAATACACTTATAGAAGTTACCAAAGCTAGAAATCAGTATATGGCGGCCTATACTATTGATGAAAAGATAGGTACTGAAAGAACTTTCTCTAAAAGCATGAGAGGTTTGAACATCGCTATAGAGGATTATCCAGACCTGAAAGCCAATGAAAATTTTCTCAAGCTTCAAAACGATATAAAGTATATGGAGGAAAAAATAGCGAACAGTAGAACCTATTTTAATGCTGCTTCTAGAGACTATAACGATGCCATAGAGACTTTTCCATCTAACAGCATAGCTGCTATGTATGGGTTTAAGCAGGAAGTAATGTTTGATTTAGGAGAAGGTGAAAGGGTTAGGCTTGAAACTGCTCCGGAAATAAAATTTTAACCAGTTGAAAAAACTCATTCTAATTCGCCACGCTAAGTCAAGTTGGACGCAAGCAGGAATGTCAGATTTTAATAGGCCTTTAAACCAACGAGGAATAAATGATGCTCCTCAAATGGCCGGAAGGATTCGGTCTTCGAAATTGACTATTGACCAAATCGTCTCCTCTCCTGCTTTAAGAGCTATTACTACAGCGGAGACATTTTCTGAAGTATTGGATATTCCTTTCGAGAATATTTTACAGAATAAGGCTATTTATGAAGCTGATCCAGAAACGCTTATGCGCATTGTTTCTAAGTTTGAGTCATCGTGGAATACTGTAATAATGTTTGGTCATAACCCTGGGCTTTCATACTTAGTGGGGCTGCTAACTGGTGAGCTCTACGACAAAGTTACCTGCAGCATTTCTGAAATAGATCTTCACATAGAGGATTGGGCTCATTGCACCGCAGGAATAGGTTCTCTAACTTCTTATGACTTCCCTAAGAACTCTTAAACCATTAACTCTTTTTTATGCTAGTTAAAACCATTAAGAATATTACTATCTGTCTTCTTTTAAGTGTTGTTTCCGCCTTTTTGCTTTATTTAGTGGTGTGTTACACTGGTTCTCTAGAGCTCTGGTTGATTTTTTTACTAGGTTTTTTACTTTCGGTAATTCATCTAATTACAGCGCAAAGTGAAAATTCCTTCGTTCGGTTTTCGAAATTAGCGATGCCTTTGATCACATTATTCATAGTATCATATATGGTTTATGTTGAATTCAATTACCCTACAACAGAAGAGTTAATGGCTATGAGTAGTTTTGAAAGAGGGCTAACATTTATAAGTCAGTTGGATAAGGAAACGATCATGAACTTCGTATCTCGATTCTTTCAAGTAGTCTCCTTAAAATTTCTAATTGGTCTTTATGCATTTTATGCATTAGGCAGCTTTATTATTAAACATTTCAAATTCGAAGGGTATACTCAGCAGTTATTCTCAGAACAACCATCTGATGATGGTAATTTAGTCAAGAAACACCTCAAGCGAAAAAGCACTAAATTTAAAAGGCGATTTTAGTTTATAAGTAAAATGAGAAATAGGCCTCATCTATGAACTTTCTAAATACCTTTGAACCCCGTAATATCATATACGGGAATGTCAGACAGCGCTAAGTACATCTTTGTAACCGGAGGGGTTACATCTTCATTAGGAAAAGGAATAATTTCAGCTTCTTTAGCTAAACTTCTTCAGTCGAGAGGCTTTAGAGTTACTATTCAAAAGCTTGATCCTTATATAAATATAGACCCAGGAACTTTAAACCCTTACGAGCATGGTGAATGCTTCGTTACTGATGATGGAGCTGAAACTGATTTAGACCTTGGTCATTATGAAAGATTCTTAGACAGAAGAACTAGTCAGTCTAATAATGTCACTACAGGGAAAATTTACCAAAGCGTTATTAATAAAGAGCGTAAAGGAGAATACCTTGGAAAGACTGTCCAAATCATCCCTCATATTACAGATGAAATAAAACGATGTATTAAAATTTTAGGTTCTAAAAGCGCTTATGATTTTGTCATCACAGAGATTGGTGGAACTGTTGGAGATATCGAATCTCTGCCTTACGTAGAAGCTGTAAGACAGTTGAAATGGGAAAGTCCTGATGATTGCTTAGTAGTTCATTTGACACTTGTCCCCTATCTAGCTGCTGCAGGAGAGCTTAAAACTAAGCCTACTCAGCACTCAGTTAAACAACTTTTAGAATTAGGTGTTCAACCAGATATATTGGTTTGTAGAACCGAGCATGAACTAACTCCAGCGATAAGAAATAAAGTGGCTAAGTTTTGCAACGTAAACCTGAACGCAGTTATCCAAAGTATAGATGCATCCACTATTTACGATGTGCCTTTACTTATGTTGGAAGAGAAGTTTGATCAAGTAGTATTGGACAAACTGAAAATACAAGACTATCCTGAGCCTAATCTTAAAGAATGGAATTCATTTCTAAAAAGATATAAGAATCCGAAAAATGAAGTGACTATAAGCTTAGTAGGGAAATATGTAGAATTAAAAGATTCTTATAAATCTATAGCCGAGGCTTTCATTCATGCAGGAGCTGTAAACGAAGTGAAGGTTACTATAAACTGGGTTCACAGTGAAGACCTGAATCCTAAACAGGTAAAGTCTCTTTTAAAAGATTCTGATGGAATCATGGTAGCTCCTGGTTTTGGGTCGAGAGGTGTAGATGGTAAAATACTGGCAGTTAAATTCGCTAGAGAGTCTGGAATTCCATTCTTTGGTATATGTTTAGGAATGCAAGTAGCGGTTATAGAATATGCACGAAACGTGCTCAACTTAGCGGATGCACACAGTACTGAAATAAAAGCGTACACACCACATCCTGTCATAGATATAATGGCTGAGCAAAAGTCTATTACTAATTTAGGGGGAACTATGAGGTTAGGGACGTATGAGTGCCAATTAAGAAAAGGTTCTTTAGCATACGGTGCTTATGATAGTGAAAACATAGAAGAACGTCACAGACATCGCTATGAGTTTAATAATGACTACTTGGAAATGTTTGAAAAGTCAGGAATGAAAACTTCAGGAATAAATCCAGATTCAGAGTTAGTTGAGATTATAGAAATACCTTCACACCCTTGGTTTGTAGCTACTCAATTTCATCCTGAATACAAAAGTACTGTACACACACCACATCCATTATTTGTAGGTTTTGTGGGAGCCGTACTAAAGCACTCTAAGAAGAAATAGATTTCTGCTCTCCCTGGTCTCTAAAGATCAAAAGACCGAGGAACAAGGAAATAAAAACAGCGCCACTTTGTCTTTCAAGCATAGATTCTGTTAAAAGGTTTAGCGCAATAATAAGTATTACCGATAGCATAAGTATGTCTCTACTTCTGAGTGCCTTGATAAACAGAAAGACAAACATGATTATCATGAAAATTAAGCTTATCAACCCAGCGCTTATGCCTGTTTCTAAAAACTGATTGTGAACATTAAACCTTTTGGAAAGCATATAATACTCTTCGTCTCTGTCATACATGCTCATGAGAGATTCTTTAGAGTCTCCTACCCCTTCTCCAGAGGGACTATTAAGAATCATCTCTAAGGCCAACCCCCAAATAAGAACTCTGGCTTGAGTACTCGATCTTTTAGTAGCCAATATTTTATCGTTTTCTACATCCGAAGTGCCTACTACGGATTTAGTTATAGCCGAATTAATCCGGCTTTTACTCATCGGGTTAAACAGAACCGAGAAGATTAATAACGCTGTAACCCCAACTAAAAAGGGAGTGTTCCTTCCATTTTTATTTTTAGTGAGATTCCTCACAAGAGCTAGGGTTAGTACTGTGAGGCAACAGAGAATAGCAGACTTAGAAGATAAAAGGGCTATCATAATCACCAGAAGAACCGTGACAAACCTCAGGAAAAACTTTAATCGTTTGGACTTTGTTTCTTTTTCTAGGTGGAACTTAATAAAGCATAAGCCAGCCGTATAATACATGCCTACATAGCTAGGATGAAAATGAGCGGAAAGTTTAACGTACGTAAACTCTCCCATATCAGCAGAATTCAAATACCTAAAATAACCTAAAATAAATAGCATTAAACTCGAGATGAATACACTAGAGACTATAGCCCATGATATAAATAGAAACTGTCTCTTATTAATAGGCGGTGAAAGTCCGAGTATTAACGGAATCAGAATAAGAGAAAGTTTAGTTTCAATGCTCTTCCAACCCACAGATACATTCTCTGTCCATAACATACTTATCAGGAAAAAAAGGAAAATTCCTGTTCCAGACATTACGATATTCCACCACTCTACTTTTCGGTTTTTATTAAGTTGGATTAGGGTTAAAATGAAAAGTGTAACTATAGCCAAAGACAAAAAGCCTATTTGATATATAGGAATCAACATGCATAAAACTGCCAAACAAAATATATGAATCTTTCTTAACGTCATTTCCCAAGAGTAATAATATCCCCTAAATATTCGCCTTTGTTTTTCTTATAGGCTATTCGCCTTTCCCCAATTCTCTAATTCTTCTTTAGACCAAAGCTCTGGGAAGAAAATTCTTCGCTGGTAACTTGGGTGCATGTATTTTTTCCAGTCGCTCCCTCCTGTGGCTTCTATGGTTTCCTCACCAGAATCTAGGTATTTAGCTGCTGTATTTAAGTGAGCCATTACCCATTCTACATTCACGGTGTAATCATAATGCCTCATGGCTTTAACTAGTGCTGGATCTGCTTTTACATCTTCAGGTAGGCTGTTGAATTTAGCGTAAAGATTCGTGAGATTTCGTTCCTCCATGAAACCTAGGAGTTCCGTTTTATACTTTTTCTCGAATTCACTTAACATTAGAGATTTTTTTCCAGTCTCATAATTTTTCCCAGCAGCTTGCCAGTACATGTGTTCGAACGCATGCTCATAAGGAGTGTCTCTATCTATGGTAGCTCTAAATCTATAATCAATAAGGTTAATCAGTTCTGTAGATCCTATTTCTATCATTCTATACTGCGCACTCTGGAAACCACTAGCAGGTGAAAGCGAAGTTCTGAAATCCAAGTATTGTTGCTTTTCCATTCCATCTCCCATAATGGTAAATGATTCTGAAAGGACGTTGAAATATCTAGAGATTCTTCCGAGTCTCATGATGAAATCTGCCGCAGAGATTTGCTGTGCTGCAGAAATTTGGTCCATCTCATGAAGAATCATTTTAAACAGAAGCTCATTAATCTGATGATACATGATAAATATATGCTCATCGGGTACGTCTGTTTTCGGGCGTTGCAACGCTAATAAACTCTCTACGTTTATATACTCCCAGTAAGAAACGGGTTCTTCATTCGTCTGATTAGCATTTAAAAAAGGACATCCTGCGGCATCCATTCCTGCTTTAAGCGCTTCTTCCATTAGAGATTTTTTTTTGCAAAGCTACGAATGAATGATTTGTTCCTTTATGATTTAAATCAATACTATTCATTTTTCGTCTTAACCTCATGCCAAAAGGCGTAATAATGACTTCCTTTGTTGTTTATGAAACGTATCGAAGGCAGAGAAGATATTAATAATATTGTCCGTAAATTCTATGGGCTGGTGAGAGAAAACGAGATACTTGGCCCTGTATTTACAAAGGCTATTCCTGAAGGAGAATGGGATTTTCACATGGAGAAAATCACAGATTTCTGGGATTCTGCCATTTTCGGAAGCATGACTTTTAAAGGAAATCCTGCTACCTCTCATGTGAATTTAGACAAGAAGAATAACTACAAGATCACTCAAGACCATTTTGCTATATGGCTCAAGCACTGGAATGAGACCATAAATAAGAATTACGAGGGTGAAATAGCAGAAAACATGAAAATGCGTGCTCGAAAAATGGCTACTGGACTCTACTTAGGAATGTGGCATCATAAACCAGATGACTTAAAACCATCAGTGGATTAGATAAATCACTTCTTATTGAACATAACCTTTTAGGATTCTTCATTCCTGCTGAAATCGATTAGAACTGGGGAAATTATTCGTGTTGATGTCTTCACCGATGACTCAAATAATAGTGGTAAGAGGCCTAAGACAAACTAGGAGTTGATTTAGCTTATGGTCAGGGCTTGACCATTAAGCATTATTTCTATGCTTTCTCCAGAGATCAAATTTATCGTTACATCGCTCTTCTGAATTAAGACTTTAAGAAGCCTATTTCTGAACAATATTTTAAAGGAATATGAGTCCCACTTTGAAGGAAGCATGGTATTAAAATGAAGTTGGTCGCCTCTTACTCGTAAACCAGCAAATCCTTCCACTATTGCCATATAGGTTCCTGCCATACTCGTGATGTGCAACCCTTCGTGTGCCTCGTGGTTATAATCATCTAAATCCAATCTAGAGGTTCTGAGGTACATTTCGTATGCTTTCTCTTCATACCCTAGTTTAGCAGCTAGAATGCAATGAACACAAGGACTCAGGGATGATTCATGAACTGTTTTAGGCTCATAAAAATCAAAGTTAGCTTTGTGCTCTTCTAAGCTAAAGTCATCTTCAAAAATATAAAATCCTTGAAGCGTATCAGCTTGTTTAATGAATATGCTTCTCAGAATTCTATCCCAGCTCCAGTGCTGATTAATAGGTCTTTCTTCAGGGTTTAGCTCCGAAGCTAAGAGTTGTTCTTTGTCCAAGAAGCCGTCCTGTTGAAGTCTGGTTATTCCATCTGCATGCATCGGCAGGTGCATGTTTTCATAACGGTCTTCCCAATCAGCTAGCTCATCTTCTGAAAAATTATACTTTTTCACTTTATCAGAATACTGATTTGGATATTCCGATTTTAAATACGACACACATTCTGCTGTATAGCGCATTGTCCAGCAGGCCACATAATTGGTGTACCAATTATTATTTACGTTGTTCTCATATTCATTAGGTCCAGTCACTCCTAGCATCACCCACTTGTTCTTGTGCGTACTGAAGGTTATTCTTTGAGACCAAAACCTAGAAATAGCTAATAAAACATCAAAACCAAATTCGGCTAGATATTTCTTATCACCTGTATGTCGGATGTAATTGTATATAGCGAAAGCTATAGCTCCATTTCGATGAATCTCTTCAAAAGTTATTTCCCATTCATTATGGCACTCCTCACCATTCATGGTTACCATAGGGTAAAGAGCCGCCCCATTATTAAACCCTAACTTTTTAGCATTTTGTATGGCTTTCTTTAAGTGCCTATATCTGTAGACTAGTAATTGTCGGGCTACTTCGGGTGGTCTTGTGTTTAAATAAAATGGTAAACAATAAGCCTCTGTATCCCAGTAAGTAGATCCTCCGTATTTTTCTCCAGTAAATCCCTTAGGGCCTATATTTAGCCGAGCGTCATCTCCTGTATATGTCTGGTTTAATTGGAATATATTAAACCGAATAGCTTGTTGAGCTTCTTCATCTCCAGTGATTTCTATATCTCCATTTTCCCAAATGCCTTTCCATTTAGCACTGTGAGCTGACTTAAGCGATTCAAACCCTTTTTGCTGTGCCTTTAATGATCCTGAAAGTGCTATTTCTTTTAATTCTTCTCTCGAATGATTTAAGGTAGAGCAAACTGTAATATATTTTTCTATGGATACGGTCTGGCCAGCCTGAACTGATAGTTTATAACTCTGACTGACTAAGCCTGGAGCTTCGTCTGCATATTCAGGAAGTATCTGTTCTGAACCACTACTAACTTTCGAGCGCATAGCTGATGCTACATGGAACTTGGTTTTGAGAGTTGAACTACTCACATAGCCATACTCTGCAGTTACATCTCTAGATTCTTGTTGCCAAAAACTGTGGTCATAATTGGAATCAGCATTATTTACATTCGCATCCAAATAAGGAACGAGTTCTATTTCGGCAGGTTGATCTAGGCTTATTTTGTATGAGATGGCAGCCGTTTCTTTTTCAGCCATACTACAGAATCTTTGGGTGTTTATTTCTGCAGTAATTCCATTTTTGAGTGTAACGGTAAAAATTCTTTCTAGTAGGCCTGTTTTCATATCCAGGATTCGAGTAAAAAATTTCACTTCTGTTTTGGCTAGATCAAGTTCCTCTGCGCCTATAATTACGCGAATCCCAATCCAGTTTACTGAATTCAGCACTTTAGCGAAATACTCTGGGTAACCATTTTTCCACCAGCCCACTCTTGTTTTGTCGGGATAATAAACTCCCGCTATATAGCTTCCTTGTAGTGATTTTCCTGAATATTTTTCTTCAAAGTTTGCGCGTTGGCCGAAACTTCCATTACCTATACTGAAAATACTTTCTGAGCTTTGGTTCTGTTTAGGATTATATTCCTCTTCTATAATTCTCCAAGGGTCAGCCTTAAGGTATTTAATCATTTCTGATGATTAAATATAGATTTCAGTTTATCTAAATTCATTTGGTGCAGCCCGTCAATCACATAATCGGCTTGTTGGAACTCTTGAGGGTTTCCTATTGCTACGCAATAAAAACCACCGTCCTTAGCGGCCTGTACTCCACTGACAGCATCTTCAAAAACCACGATTTCACTAGGTGCGATATTCATTCCCGCAGCACCTTTTAAAAATACTTCGGGGTCTGGTTTAGAGAACTTCACCTTGTTGCCATCAATAACTTCATCGAAATAGCTCTTAATATCGGTTTTCTCTAAAATAATATCTGCATTTTTACTGCTTGAGCCTAATGCTATTTTTACACCGTTGGCTTTACATTCTTTAAGAAAATCAAGTACGCCAGGAAGTAGATCTTCTTGTTTTAAACCGGTAATACTTTCTAAGTACTCTTCGTTTTTGTTTCTCATCAAAGAAAGCTTAGTGTCATTATCTAACACTAAGTTTCCTTTGGCTAATATTTTTTCTAAAGAATCTACTCTAGAAATACCTTTTAGCTGGATTTCGAAATCATCGTCAATATCAATTCTTAATTCAGCGGCTAGCTTCTTCCATGCATGAAAGTGAAAATCGGCAGAGTTTACTATAACTCCATCCATATCGAAGATACAGGCTTTTAGTTCTGCCATTTTCTATGCTTTTTCTAATTCAGATATTTTATATTCAACGTGATACCTTACTAAATTGTCTATTGGTTTTTTTATTATACTACCTAAGTTGACCTCTTCTGCTTCACATGCCTTGGCTAAAGATTGCTGGAAGTGAAAGGCTACAGAACCTATAAAGTGAACTTTCACATCCGACCAGTTCTCAAAGCACTTTACATGAATTCTTAGGAAATGTCTAAACCCTTCTACCAACCAATCTGTTACATGTGGGTGGTTTTTGAATTCTCCTATAAACTTCATGAAGCTTGCCAAATATACATTGGCATTTGGCTCGTTATATACTTTTCTTACAAGTTCTTTATCGGTAAGATTAAACTCCGAATGAAAAGCTTCAGCTATTTCTCCAGGAAGTAGTTTGTAGAAGTAATCTTGAAGTAATTTTTTACCAAAATAACTTCCACTTCCTTCATCTCCTAAAATGTAAGCCAATGAGGGAACTTCCTCAGAAACCTTTTCTCCATCGAAATAACAGCTATTAGAACCAGTGCCCAAGATACATGAAATTTCAGGTTCGCCATAATAAGTAGCGTATGCACATGCTTCTAAGTCATGTCCGACTAACACATTTGCATTTTTAAATATTCGCTGTAAGCCTTCTTTTATAATCGCGTTAAGAGTTACAGAGCTACATCCAGCACCATAGAAGAATACATGGTCTACGGATAAAGCAACTTCCATAGCCTCTGTTGATTGTTTCAGCTTAGCTTCTACTAAATCAGATGAATGGAAATAGGGATTAAACCCCATAGTAGAGAAATCTTTTAAATTATCTCCCAATGAATTAATCAATCTCCAATCACTTTTTGTACTTCCGCTGTCAGCAATTAAAATCATTTTGTTTTTATATTAATTAGCAAGGTGAGCTACTAAATCTCCTATACGAGAAGCATAGCCCATTTCATTATCGTACCATCCCAACACTTTTACTAGGTTACCTTGGGTGTTGGTAAATTCGCTGTCAAATATACATGAATGTGTATTTCCTACAATATCTACTGAGACTAAAGGTTCAGTTGTATATTCTAATATCCCTTTAAGCTCATTGTCAGCAGCTTTTTTCATCACCTCGTTTACCTCTTTAGCTGTAACATCTTTCTTTAATAAGACTACGAAATCAGTTATTGAACCACTTGGTGTAGGAACTCTTACTGCATTTCCGTCTAATTTTCCATTCAAATTAGGAAGCACCTTTCCTACTGCCGTTGCGGCTCCTGTACTTGTCGGTATCATGCTCAATGCCGCAGCTCTAGCTCTCCTTAAATCTGAATGCGGAGCATCATGAATTGGTTGATCTGAGGTATAAGCATGGATAGTAGTTATAAACCCTTTTTCTATACCGAATGCATCGTCTAATACTTTAGCCATAGGCGCTAAACAGTTAGTTGTACAAGAAGCATTAGAGATAATTTTCATGTCATCTGTAATTATATCTTGATTTACACCCAATACTACTGTAGGAATATCTCCTTTGGCTGGTGCTGAAATAACTACTCTTTTTGCTCCTGCTGTCAAATGTTTTCCTGCTCCTTCTTCGTTTGTGAAGATTCCAGTGCACTCTACTACGATGTCTACTCCTAATTCTGCCCAAGGTAAATTCTCTGGGTTTCGTTCAGCATAGACTTTCATTTTTTCATTTCCGACTTGTAGTGTGTTGTCTTCAAACCTAACTACTCCATCAAAACTGCCTTGTACGGAATCATATTTGAAAAGATGAGCTAATGTGGCTCCATCTGTTAAATCATTAATAGCAACTATATCTATATCCTTTTTATTTAATAAAGACCTTAGAGATAATCTTCCTATTCTACCGAAACCGTTAATGGCTACTTTTGTTTTTCCCATGTTATATTGATAATATTTTTGACATTCTTAATTCTTCTATATTGAGCATTTTTTTCATTGAAATCGCTTGCTCAAGCGCTGTAAATGTTTCTTTATCGTTTATGATTCCCACCATTTCATCGGTTCGTTCCATCATTAACCCCTCTACTGCAGAAACGCCTAATCTACTGGCTAAAACTCTGTCCCATGCAGAAGGCGCTCCTCCTCTTTGGATATGGCCAAGTACTGCTACTTTTGTGTCATAACCCGAATATTTTTCTTTTACCTTATTCGCTATTTCATAAGCACCACCGTTGGTGTCTCCCTCCGCTACTATAACGATGCTGCTCGTTTTCTTGCTTTCAGCACCTTTTTCTAATACTTTTATCAGAGCCTCTATACTTTGACCTTGTTCTGGCAGCATAACAGCTATCGCTCCTGTAGCTATTCCAGCCCTTAGTGCGATAAATCCCGCATCTCTCCCCATCACTTCTACAAAAAACAACCTGTTGTGGCTGTTGGCTGTATCCCTAATCTTATCTACTGCTTCTACTACTGAGTTTGTAGCTGTATCATATCCTATGGTACTATCAGTACCATATAAGTCATTATCGATAGTACCAGGAACCCCGATTATAGGAACTCCGTATTCTTCATAAAACACATGAGCACCGGTAAATGTTCCATTTCCTCCTATCACTACTAAGCCGTCAATGTTATTGCGTTGCAAAGCTTCAAAAGCTTTTTTTCTTCCTTCAACAGTTCTAAAGGCTTCGCTTCTAGAAGATTTTAATATGGTACCTCCTCTGCCTAAGATTTTAGAAACCGAACGGACATGTAGTTTTTTGAAATCCCCTTGAATTAAACCATCATATCCTTGGAAAACTCCGATGCATTCAATTTCATTGAACACGCAAGATCTAACTACTCCTCTTATGGCAGCATTCATTCCTGGAGCATCTCCTCCTGAGGTAAGCACCGCTATTTTCTTTACGTTTTTATTCATTTTTTTTACTTAGTGTAAAAATAACACTTATTAAATATTATAGGCAAGTAAACGAAGAATATTGTTAGATGGTGTATTTTTGACACTGTAACCAGATGTGGTAAGAACAGTTCAAATTTATTAATAAATAAAGAATGCCCGAAAGACTTAGTGGAGTATTGGATGTATCTGTGGATAATGTGATCTTCGGATTTGATGAGAATATTCTAAAAGTACTAGTGATAGAGCGAAAACCATTCCCTGATGAGAAAAAAGGAATGAGTGCTATTCCTGGTGATCTTGTATACCCTAAAGAGTCGCTAGATGAAGCGGCAGCCAGAGTTTTAAAAGACCTAACATCCTTGGAAGGATTATTTCTTAAGCAGTTCCATACGTTTGGTGATCCCAATAGAGTGAAAGATCTAAAAGATCAGGTGTGGCTCACCAATTTCAGAATAAACCCTGAAAGGCGTGTGATTACCATAGCTTATTATTCTCTTATTAAAATGGATGAATATCAATTGCTCCCTTCTTATTTCGCTGAAAAAGCGGAGTGGGTAGATGTGCTAGAAGTTCCAGATTTAGCGTTTGACCACAATGAAATAGTCTCTAAAGCGCTTGAAGCTTTAAGACATGGATTGGAAGTAGATCAAATTGGTTTCGAACTTCTTCCTGAGAAATTCACCCTTACTCAACTCCAAAATCTTTACGAGATAATTCTGGATAAGAAATTTGACAAAAGAAATTTCAGAAAGAACATCAAAAAGATGGAACATGTAATTCCATTGAACGAAAAACAAGAAGGTGTTCTTCATAAGCCTGCTCAGCTTTTCAAATTTGAAAAGGATGTGTAAATCAGCTTTACTGATTACACTTCTAATAACCTTAAACAATCTTTGCAACGCACAGAACTTAAATCCTGATTTTAACGGTGCCTTTCTTCAAGAAGAAGTGGCCATTGTGCGCATAGAGTTGGATGCTGAGGATTTAGATTACATCTTAGACTCAGAGAATTGGGGACAGGACGAAGTAGCTGCTCGATTTATTTATGAGAGCTCTGGCTTTACTGACACTATAGAAAATGTAGGATTTAGACTTAGAGGAAACACTAGTTTACAAGCGGCCAAAAAATCTTTTAAAATCTCCTTCAATGAATTTACTTCTGGCGCTTCCTGGAACGGACTAAAAAAGATAAATTTAAATGGAGAGCACAATGATGTATCTATTATGCGCTCTAAAATTTGCTGGGACTTTCTAAGGTCAGCCAATCTTCCAGCTTCTAGATCCAGCTATGTAGAGCTTTTTGTAAATGAGGAATACAAAGGCCTTTATTTAAATGTGGAGCATATAGACCAGCTTTTTGTAGAAAAACGCTTTTCTGAAGGTGACGGGAATTTGTATAAGTGCAATTACCCAGCCAATCTGCAGTACGAAGGTTCTTCTTTTACCAATTATCAAACTGGAGCATACGAATTAAAAACGAATGAATGGAATACACCTACTCACTCTGACCTGGCTTCTTTCATCAACGGATTAAACCTCTCTTCTGATGAAACTATCGAATGCGATTTACTCACCTACTTCAATATAAAGTCATACATAAGGAGTTTAGCAGCTGAGATTCTCATAGGCCACTGGGATGGCTATAGTGTCAATAATAACAACTATTACCTGTATAACAATCTAGCTGAACAGCGGTTTGAATGGATTCATTACGATTTAGATAATACTCTAGGGATTGATTGGTTAGGCACTAACTGGTCGGAAAGGAATATCTATAACTGGTTAAGCGAATGGGATGACAGACCGCTAGTTGATCGTATTTTGGGAAATGAAGAGTGGAGAAACATCTTCTCTTCTGAAATGGAAGATTTACTACTCAATCATTTTAACACAAGTATTATAGCTGCTCAAGCGAACAATTGGAAAGAGTTAATCTCCGAGTCTGTAGAACAGGACACTTATTATGCACAAGATTACGGATTCGGTTATGAAGATTTCTTAGAGTCAGATACAGATGCCTGGGGCGGGCATGTGACTCAAGGCATATTAGCGTATGTTTCTGCCAGAGAAAATTCTGCGTGGTCTCAGTTGGAGTCACTTACTAGTCCAATAGGATTAATGAGCATCTCAGACTCTGCACCTGTAATTAATGAAACTACGTTTACTGTTTCTGCCAACGGTTACGAAAACACGAATACCACAGCTACCTTATACTATCAATTTAACGGATTAGACTGGGCAGAATCAGCCATGAACTCAGATGGAAACGGAAATTTCACAGAAGATATTTCTATAAATGAGAGTGATGACTACGTCACCTATTACATCCAGTACGAAGAAGGCGATTTTTCGAAGAGTTACCCGTGTGATCCTCTCACGAAATCACTCAAAAGAGCGAATGTGGGCTTGGTCATAAATGAAGTAATGGCTAAAAACACCACTACGCTTTCTGATGACCAAGACGATTTTGATGATTGGATAGAACTTTACAACTCAGGAAACACGCTAGGAACTGGAAGCTTTTACATTTCGGATGAACAAGATTACCCCAACAAATGGAAACTTCCGGATGATTTAATTAGCTCCAACGATTTTCTTTTACTCTGGTGTGATGACGATCCTGAAGATGGATCTAATCATGCTAATTTTAAGTTAAATAACACGAGTGATCAACTGTACCTATATACTACGTATGGTGATGGTTACCAGCTGGTAGATTATATCTTATTTACAGAGCAGACAGAAGACATTTCACTCGGAAGGTCGTCTGATGGAGCTGAGGATTGGATTCTATTCGGCACAGCTACTCCAAATGCTTCTAATTCTACTTTATGGATCATTGAATCTGAAAACAAGCGAGGTATTCAACCTTACCCAAATCCTACCTTGGATGTACTGCATCTTTCTCAAAAAGAAAAGTGGGAATTATATGATATTTCGGGCAAGCTGATGAGCAGCGGAAACTCAGCCCTCATAAATCTTAGTGGTTTCTCTGCCGGTACTTATCTGTTAAAGTTATCACAAGATTCAATAAGAGTGAATAAAATATAAAGTGTATTAATTACACTTTCGTATTTTTACATAAATCTATGACTTCATGAAGATAATTATTACAGCTATCGTGTATCTGATAAGCACATTGGCTTATGCCCAAATCATCACCTCTACCCCTCCATTTCCTTCTCAAAGTGAAGAAGTAACCGTCTATTATGACGCTTCAGAGGGAAACGCTGAGTTGGCCAATACCACAGCTATTTACATGCATACCGGAGTAATCACGTCCAACAGTGCTTCTCCTACTGACTGGCAAAACGTGGTAGGCAACTGGGGAACAGCAGATGCTCAAGTGTTAATGACTAATGAAGGAGGCGGTATTCACTCGTATATCTTCACTCCCTCTTTAGAGGATTGGTACAGTACCGATATGGGAGAGTCTATAGAACGGTTAGCATTCGTGTTTAGAAATGCAGCTGGAAACATGGTAGGACGGGCCGAAGATGGTGGTGATATTTTCTATGATTTATCGGATGGATCC
>Ga0208903_1000048_pt1 | contig 120147 bp, 110 predicted proteins | sample AntAceMetag02UKJ_FD_184769 | JGI IMG/M metagenome (GOLD analysis project Ga0208903, IMG submission 184769) | Saline lake microbial communities from Ace Lake, Antarctica - Antarctic Ace Lake Metagenome 02UKJ (SPAdes) (version 2) | ecosystem: Environmental > Aquatic > Non-marine Saline and...
GGCAGACGAGGCAGACGAGGCAGACGAGGCAGACGAGGCAGACGAGGCAGACGAGGCAGACGAGGCAGACGAGGCAGACGAGGCAGACGAGGCAGACGATGCAGACGATGCAGACGAAGCAGACGAAGCAGACGAAGCAGACGAGGCGGACGAGGCGGACGAGGCGGACGAGGCGGACGAGGCGGTTCCCGCAGTGGTCGAGCCATTGCCTAAAGGGAAGGGCGGTTGCTGGACTCTCTTTCTTAATCTCTTTTTCTTTGCTTCACTCGCGGTGCTCGTGGCGCTTGTCGTAGGCGCGCTCTGGGTTTGGGCGAAGCTCGGTAATCTTGAAAATGAGATTGTGCAGCGGGTTCGCCCCGCTCTTGAAGAGCAGGGGATTCACTTTGATTACAGCGGCTGGAAGTATCAGTATCCCCGTGGACTGGTGATCGAAAACCTCACTCTGTTCGAGACCGGGCAACTTGAGCGACCTGTTATCAAGGCCTCTGATCTGGGCGTGAACATCGACTTTATCGGCTTGATTCGGAATCGCAGTAATCCGGCTTCGGCAGAGATTTCGTTCGATGACTCCAGCGTGACCTTCTTTCAGGAATCTGAGAGAGTCGGGGAGATCTCCGATCTCGATGGCGAAATTTTTGTCAGCAAAGAGAGGGTCGATATCGAGAGCCTTGGTGCGAAAATTGAAGGGCTCGAAGTCATGGTCGTGGGAGATATCGAGCTTTCTGAAAAGCTGCCCTCGACTGATGAGGAGGGCGGAGAAGAAGGAGCTGAAGAGAAAGAACCTTTTACCCTCGATCTCAGCCCGGTCGCGAAGGTGCTGCCGTGGTTGCAAATCGAAAGCAGTGGGGCCGCCCCGGTCCTGCGAATCGATTTTTCGCTCGATGCCGATGCGCCTGAGACTGCCGAACTGTCGGCCTCATTGAACGGTCAGAGCTTTCTCTGGCAGGAGGTCCCGATCGCCTCGGTGTCTGTTTCGAGCCAGTATGATCCGTCATCTAAGATGCTGCATTTCAGCACCTTTCAAGTCGGATACGGGGAAGGTCTCATCGGTGGAACGATGGCTCTGGATCTCGAGTCAAAGGTTCTCACGGTCGAGCGAATGCAGTCGACGGTCGATCTCCTCGCTCTCGCCTCGGATCTCGATGCGGAAGTAAAAGAGTCACTTGCGGAGTTGAGCTTTGTTGATCCTCCCACGGTGCAGCTCAGCGGTACGATCCCGGTCGCGGACCCGAAGCTCGCACAGCTGGAGTTGTCTTATGATCATCGCCTCGGCTTCATCTACGCGGGGGACGATCGTTCACTTCCGGTGAGGGATCTGCGTGGAGCATTTAAATTTTCTCAGGGAACGCTCGAGACAAACGACTTCGCGGGAAAGGTCCTCGATGGAAATGTCGCGATCAATGGATCGGTCCGTCTCACCGCAGATTCGACTCCGTTTAGCGGCCTTATTGAAGTCACCAGTCTTCCTCTCGCCAATGTTGCTGACTATTTTGGCAAAGGCGAACTTGGGATGACAGGGAACATTTTCTTCGACTTCCGGGGGATCGGATACAGCGAGATTGCCAAAATCCGCGGCGGCGGCACGCTGAGAGTGGATGAGGCAAAGCTGCCGGAGTTTCCCGTGATCGGGCCGGTTCAGAAGTTTCTCGGTGCGGTCATTCCCGCCTTTGGGATCCAGGGGGAAGGTTCTCTCACCGGCGCTTACATTATCGAGTCAGGCACTCTTCTCACGAATGATCTCACCGTGGCACAGTCCGGAGCTCAACTCGTGACCAACGGGAGCCTTAAGCTGGACAGTCAGTATGTTTCGTTCACAACGAAAGCTTCGCTTCAGCCTACGCTCGCCGCTGCGACCGGATTGGCGGACAAGATCATCGAAGTCTCCGGCGATGGCGATCTCGCTAATCCCGATCTGGTATTGTCAGGGTTTCCGGCAGACTTTGCCTCGGCAAAACTGAGCGAAGTGTTAGGGACATCGCCTGAAACTCTTGGTCAGCTTAAAGGCATGATCAGTGGAGAAGAGGGCGCCGCTGCCGAAATTTTAGGAGCTCCCCTCGATGAAGCAATTGGTGAGGAACTCGGGGGTGAAGTTCGCAGCTTACTCGAGGGCATCTTCGGGGCGGGAGGGGGAGAAGCGGCCGTCGCCGAACCCACCGAAGCACCTGAGTAGGTTTGAGCGTGAGCGAGAACAAAACCGCGCCCGATTATTGAAACCGCGATCTTCTAAACCGGATCGGCATAAGCGAGACCATCCATGACCTCGATCATGGCGATGGCTGCCTCAGCCGCTTCGCGGCCTCGATTGAGCTCATCGCCGAGCGATCTTGCTTCGGCCTGCTCCGCTGTATCGACGAGAAGCACTTCGTGGATCACCGGAATGAGATGAGAAACACTCGTCTCCTGCAAGGTTTTCGTGATCGATTGCGCGATCAAATCAGCATGAGCGGTCGATCCGCGAATGATCACGCCGAGCGCAATAATCGCCAATGGCTGGTCCTCCTGACAAGCCACCGCTTCAACAACAACAGGGATCTCAAAGGCTCCGGGAACGCGCACGATATCGATCAACAGCCCCGGAGCGAGCTTCGCAATTGTGGACGATGAGGCCTCGACGAGGGCATCGGTGTATTCGCTGTTATAGCGGCTCGCGACGATGACAACACGGCCAGACTGAGCCGTGGGTGATGGGGAATCAGGAGCTGATTTAGCCATGGGAGATTAGAGAAGGTGACCGAGTTTGTCCCGCTTCGTCGAGAGATAGCGCTCGTTGTGAGGATTCGATTCGATCCGGATGGGAACCTTTTCAACAATTTCGAGATTATGTCCGTCGAGACCGACGACCTTTCTCGGGTTATTTGTCATCAGCCGGATCTTGCGAACCCCGATGTCGTAGAGAATTTGTGCGCCCATGCCGTAGTCTCGAAGGTCGGAGCCGAAGCCGAGTTTTTCATTGGCTTCAACCGTATCAAGGCCTTGTTCCTGCAATTTGTATGAGCGGATTTTATTGGCGAGACCGATGCCGCGACCTTCCTGTCTCATGTAAACAAGAACGCCGGAACCGGCTTTTTCGATCTGTTGGAGGGCACTGTGGAGCTGACTTCCGCAGTCGCAGCGGCGCGAGCCAAAGACGTCACCAGTGAGGCATTCGCTGTGGACCCGAACGAGAACTGGCTCGGACGGGTCAATCGTTCCCTTCACGAGGGCAAGATGCTCCTCGGCAGGATTCAGACGACTGCTGTAAAAAATAAGATCAAAAACTCCGAAGTCGGTCGGCATTTCGATTTGCTCGATGCGTTCGATTAATTTCTCTTCACGCCGGCGATACTTGATCAGCGATTCGATCGTCCCGATTTTCAGACCGTGCTTCTCCGCAAACTTAAGGAGCTCGGGAAGGCGCGCCATTGTTCCGTCCTCGTTCAGGATTTCGCAAATGACACCGGCTTCTTCGAGTCCGGCAAGACGGGCGAGATCGACCGCTGCCTCGGTGTGACCGGCGCGGCGGAGAACTCCTCCGGGGACTGCCTGGAGCGGGAGAATATGCCCCGGACGAACGAGGTCCTGAGGCTCGGAAAGAGGATTGGCGAGAATTGAAATCGTTTTCGCCCGGTCGGCCGCGCTGATTCCTGTCGTGACGCCTTCGGAGGCATCGACCGCGATGGTGAAGTTTGTGCCGTGTGACTCGGTGTTGCGGCGCACCATGAGCGGGAGACCGAGGCGCTCCGCTGCTGCCGGGAGGATGGGGGCGCAGATCAGGCCCCGTCCATGAGTGGCCATGAAATTCACCATCTCCGGGGTGATTTTTTCCGCCGCACAGATGAGGTCGCCCTCATTTTCGCGATCTTCGTCATCGACGACGATGACCATTTTGCCGGCACGGATGTCGGCGATAACTTCTTCGATAGGGCTGAATGCCATGAATGCTGGAGGTTGAAAGAGCGCCCGGAGGTCAGGCGTGAAATTCGTCGTCAGGGTTAAATTTCGGGACTGGAATATTGAGGATTTTGAGGCCGTTTCCGACCGCACGGTGGCGGCAGCCGGGCTTGATGAGAACGGCGGTTCCGGGGGTCAGCGGATGGATCTGGTCATCGAGCTCGATGTGACCTTCCCCTTCGAGAATGTAATACATCTCGGTCATTTTGGCATGATAGTGCTTTTCGCTATCCTGCTTGATCTCAACGAGATGCATCGAGGCGACCTCGTTCTCGTCGTTCATGAAAGCACGCCGCGACTGACCACAGGGGCAGGGCGTGGGCTCAATCTCCGCGAGCCGGGCGATCTGAAAATTCTTTTCGATCACTTCGTGTTCCATGTCATAGTTTACGCATGGCGGAAAGGGTTTGAAAGGGAAGCTTTCGATATGTTTCCCCCTTGGCCCCTTTTTGATCATGATTTCCCGAACTCCCACTTTTCTTCTCATCCTTTCCTGTCTCACCCTGTCGGCTCTCGTGAGTTGTGAAAAAGCGCAGGAGCCTCCCGTCGAACCTCCTGTAGCTGAGGCGGCCGTTTCCAGTGGGACGCCTCTCCCAACGAGTGGACAGCGTCCGCTCACGGGCGAAGAACAGAAAATTGTTGTCGATCAGCTCATGAAAGCGCGGGCGCAGCAGCAGGCGCAGGGCCTCGGCAGCGGTGGAGTCAAAGTGAACGGGGCGTGGAATTACAACGGTTATTCCTATCTCAGTCCCGATCCGAACGCGGCAATCGAAGCGCGTCTCGTCGCCGTGGATATCACCGTGACCGGTCACACGCAGCATTTTGACATTGATGATATCGAGATCGTGGACGGGGCAAATCTCATGAGTTACGGCAGTGATCCTCACGCCACGTCGCTCACCCTCGAGGGAAAAATCATGCCGGAAGGGCAATGGCCCGAAACTTCGCCGAAGGCGAATCGGTGGCTTTTAATTTACGCGTATCCTAAGCAGTCGCCGGCCTTTCACCTCTATTATTGGGGAAAAGCGCTCACGAACGAGCCGGTCAGCTTCGGAGGGGGAGGACTCGCCCTGCCGTATCCTCCGAAGGAGGAAGTCGGCGAGTAGCGAAAGGTGAAAAGGTAGTGGGTCCGGTCACGGTTCCGACGACGGAGGATGGGTCGAAGACCGCGCGGCATGGCGGGTCGGCATTTTACCAAATGCTACGTTTTACCGGCGCACCGCATCACGCACTTTTTCGGTCGTCGGGAGATAGCGGTAGTAGACCTCGAGCATGAGGATGGCCCAGGTCGTATTCGTGATCAGCGAGTCTTCCGGAGCGTGAATTCCGATTCCGTTTCGCAGCCATGATCCATCCTCGTTCTGGGCATTGAGAATTTTCGGCTGCATCTTCCCGTTGTATTCTTCCCACTCTTCGCCGCCGTGGATGAAGAAAACCTGCATGTCATAATAGGGGGCGTAGTAAAAGTCACCGAGTGAGGGGATGACGGTTCGTCGCTTTAGATACCGAAGACCTTTTCCATAAGCAGCCGAGTCCATTCCCTTCCAGTTCTGAAGGCCGAGGAGCGCCGCGCCCGTGAGGCTCTCGCGACCAAGAAGTTCATCGACATGATATTTAAAAGCGCCCTCGTTATCCTGGATTTTGGGGAGGTAATTTCCCACGGCCCGGTCGAGGGCACGGCTCACTCCGCTCACGGAAATGCCGGCGGTGTGGGCTGCTTTGAGCGCCTGAATCTTCCACCCTGACACCGACATATCATCTTTCGTCTTTCCCAGGTAGGGCCAGCCGCCGAGCTCAGTCTGTTCATTCATGATGATCCCGACGGCCTTGGTGATGGCTGACTCAAGCGGGGGGATCGCCCTCCCGCTCTCTTTCGTCATCGAGTAAAGTTCACACAGGGCGTAGGTCCCGATCGCGTGCTCGTAGGCTTCGTGCGCGCCTTCCTCGCCGGAGGTCATGAGACCGTTGTTTTTCCGCGCCCGATCAATGAGATAAACCGCCGCGTCGGCAACGAGATCGCCGTATCTCATTGACTCGGGCGTTTCACAATGTCCGAGAAAAGCGAGCAGGGTCAGCCCGGTCATGCCGACGTGATAGCGGTTGCCGAAGGAGCCGTCGTCGTTCTGTTTGGTGGCGAGAAATTCGAGCCCCTTTTTCACGGCGATCTCAGCCCGCTCGTCGCCACCTGCCTCGCGAAGACGGTTCATGCGTTCGGTGAACGAGCACCGTGATTGCATCCCGGCGGGAATAGAGCCGACATTCGACAGGCCCCCGAAGCCACTCATCGACATCGCGAAGCTGTTGGGGTTGGCGGAAAGCGAGATCGCCGAAAGCGAAGCATCGGCCTCGATCGTCGTCGGAACCGAAATCTCCGAGAAGGCATCGACGGAAACTGTGAGCTGGATTTCCGGCGGAGCGGCCGTCTCTTTCATTTTCTTCCGGTCGAGGAGTCGCTGATCGAGGCCCTCTTCGGTCGATGGCGGGGCGCTCGCGGTGACGCGCGGCGGAAGCGGTGGCGGTGTCGTCAGGCCGAGAAAACAGAGCGCAATGATGAGCACAAGATGCACGACACCGGCAATGATGAGGGCACGGATCTTGTCAGGCTTGTCGGGGAGGCGATCCGCGATTTCGACAGCAGGAACAAAAGGCTTTCGTTGTTGTTCCTCGGTCAGGGCGGTGTTCGCATCAAAATTCGAGAGATCCTCATGCGCCGGGGGGACCGGAACATGCTGGGCCGGCACCGGCGTGAGCGCCTTTTGTCGGAGCGCGTTCTGAAACGCCTCCTTCTGGTTCGCGATACCCGGAGTCGTCGGGTTGGAAATGGTGTAACGCTGGAGAAAGCCGAGACCTTCCTCGATGTCATGACTTCCGAGAATCGTCGCGGCAAAGAGAATGTTCTTTTCGTTGTTCGGAATCTGAGGAGCGGTCCCGATCAGGGCTGCCGCTTCCTGATATCGGCCGACATCATAGTATTCGAGAATGATCGAACAACGGAGCGGCCAGTCACCCGGAGTGGCATTCAGTTGGTTTATTCGATCTTCCATGGGCAGGGTGGGGGAAAGAGAGGGCGGAATAACAAGCAGCGCCCCCCCCGTTTCGCAGGACGCGAGAAGGTATCATCCGATCACCCTGAGCGACAAGAGCAATTGATCGGACCGTTCAGTTTTGTGCCCTGAAGGTAGCTGCGAGCGCCCCGCTCGCAGAATGATCGATCTGACGCGAGCTAGATCCAAGATCCAAGATCCAAGATCCAAGATCCAAGATCCAAGATCCACGCACCCCGCTCAGAAGTCGATCTCGCTAGTGGAGGCTGTACCAGGCGAGGGTTTGATTGACGACCACAAAGTTGTAAATCCCGTGGCCGATAATGCCCGGCCAGAGGGTGCCGCTGCGTCGATAGAGCCAGCAGAAAACCATGCCCATGGAGAATACGATCACAAATCCCATCAGACTGTAGCCGTGGAGAATTGCAAAAAGAAATGATGAGACCACGGCTGCCGGCCAAGCTCCGAAAGACTGAGTCAGCCCCTGAAAGACAAAGCCGCGCATGATAAATTCTTCGCAAATCGGGGCGACGATAACCGCAGCAATCCCCAGCCAGAAGACTCGGAGTTTCGTGTCCATGTTATCGGCATTAATCACATCGGAAATAGAAAGAGGAAACAGTTCCAGAAAATGTAACAGGCCGGCGGTCGAAAGCGCTGAGCCGACAAAAACGAGGCCGAGCCACAGGCTCTTTCGGATGCTCCAGTTGCCGTCCCGGCGAAGGAGGAGTTTGTAGGCCATCTCAGTTTTCGGTAGGAGGCGAAACGCGAGAAAGCCTGCCGGAATCGCAAGGAAGAGAAAGTGCGTGATGGCCATTTCTCCATCGTTCACTCCATTTGGTTCGAAAAGACGATAGAGAAAAAGGACCGCAGCAAGGGCAAGAATCTCAGCGATAAAGAATTGTTGGAGAACGAACCACCCGTTCCATCGCCGGAAAATAGGCGATAATTTTAGCGGTGGCGGAAAGAAAGAATTCCGAAACCAGAGTCGTGAGATCGCGATCAGCCCGGCGAAAAAGGCGATCATACCGATTACATCAAAGAGCACGCCGCTTGCGTTCATTCGTCTGCCGTGGTCGAGCATCCAGCTTTCGATGTCCTCGTTCCCATTTTGAAGGAGCAAGATCCACTCCGGATATTCTGAGATGCCTAGAGCAAACCGTTGCCTCGCCCAATTCAACTGCTCGTCGGTGACTTCTCTTCCTTCCCCGAGCCACTGTAGAAATTGGAATTGTTCTGCCGCAGTGCCTTCCGGAAGTTCTTCCGGCATCAGCTTTGCTGCATACTGGTGGTTCCCAAAATAGAGCAGAGCAGTAGCCCAGTGAATTCGAGACGCCTCCGGGAAAATATTCAATTTCTCCGCAGTTTGGTGATACTTGATCAGGTTTTGTTCGAGTGTCTCATCGTCAAAAGCGAAAACCTGCTGGATCCACGGCGCATAGCCATCACTTGCGGCACTCCAGAAAGTCGCGGCTTCTGCGACTCGATTGAATCCGAAGACCGCATAGCTTTCTTTGATTTCTCCATGTCGAACGCCGTAGGCGAAAAATAGAACAATCCAGAGAACGCCTAAAAGAACGGCGGAAGAGGCCGAAGTCTTCGGGTGCGAAAATGATCGTGGCGAAATCATATCAGATTCCCGAAGAGGTTCAGGGCAGCCTCCCGCAAATCAAGAAGACAATTCAACCGCCAACCACCTCCCGCACCAGCGGGACAAGCCAATACCTTCCCACCTTTTGCCTTTCACCGCGCCTCCGGCGCAGCAGATGTTCCCAAGATCCAAGATCCAAGATCCAAGATCCAATTTACTCCCGCGAAAACGCTGCTTCCACCAAAAGCGCGGCGAGAGTTTGGGTCGCCTCATCGAGAGTGCGGTTCGCGGCCTTGAGCGCGCCTGCGTCGGTGCTACCGGATTCGAGCAAACGCTTCACGGTCGCGGCGGCTGCTTCGATCTCCGCCCTATCCGCCTCATTGAGCTCTGCCCCGACCTGCTCCATCGCCACCGCCACCGCCGGGAGCAATTCCTCACTCTTCAGCTTCGCCTCGGTCCAGACCCGTTCGTTCATGTCGTCAAACGCATAATCGACCGACTCACTCACCATTTTCTCCACCTCCGCGTCGTCAACATCGATCGCGGAGTTTCGAATTTCGAGAACATGATCTTCGCCGGTCGCGGTATCGCGGGCGAGGACTTCGAGAATGCCGTCCCGATCAATCGCAAACTGCACGCCGACCCGCGCGGAGCCTTTGGGTCCGGGGGAGAAAGGGACCTCGATCTCACCGAGGAGCCAGTTGTCTTTCGCCATCTCGCGCTCGCCCTGGAGCACGCGGATCGCCATCGAGGGCTGATTCGCGACCGCGTTGGTAAAAAGCTCACCCGCTTTCGCGGGGATCGTGCTGTTGCGGGCGATGATCACATTCATCAAACCGCCAAAGGTTTCAATCCCGAGGGAAAGGGGAGTCACATCGACGAGGACAATTGACCTGACACGACCACACAGCATCCCGGCCTGAATCGCAGCGCCGACCGCGACCGCTTCGTCAGGGTGCTGGCTCAGATTGGGTTCGTGACCGAACCACGTTTTGAGTTGCTCCTGAACCCTCGGCGCCCGCGTGCTTCCCCCCACAAGGATGAGATGATCGATCGATCCGACCCCTTTCAGTTCCGCCTCGGCGAAGGCACGGCGGCAAATGGAGCCGGAGCGGTCGATGAATGGATCCGCGACGGACTCAAACTCGTCGCGGGTGATGTCCAACTCGTAGCTTTTACCCTCGCGAAAAAACGGGAGCCGCAGTGCATAGCCCTCCGCCGTGCTGAGAGATTCCTTGGCCTTTCGCGCCTCCGCCATGAGCTGCGTCGTTTCCGACGAGGAAAGATTCGCCAGGTCGAGCTTTCTCGCGACATGCGCGGCGAGAGCGGCATCAAAGTCGTCGCCGCCGAGCCGGGTGTCGCCTGCGGTGGAAATCACTTCGAAAAGGCCGTCCCGCATCTGGAGGACCGAGAGATCAAAGGTGCCGCCGCCCAGATCGTAGACCGCGACGGTTTGCTCATCGTCGAGCTTGTCGAGGCCGTAGGCAAGAGCGGCAGCGGTTGGTTCGTTGATGATCCGCGCCACGCTCAGGCCTGCTTTCTCTGCGGCTGATTTGGTGGCCTCGCGCTGGCTGTTGTTAAAATAAGCCGGGACGGTGATGACGGCCCGGCTCACTTCAATCTCCAGGGCAGCTTCTGCGACTTTCTTTAAATGACCGAGAATGTCGGAGGAAACGTCTCCCGGAGTGACCACGGTGCCCTCCGCGATCTCAAAGCCGATTCCTCCATCCGCGAGGGCAACGACCCGAAACGGGGGAGCCGATTTTTCCTCTTCGCTGAGATCGGAAAAGGGGCGGCCGAGGTAGCGCTTCGCCGAGGCAATCGTCACCTTGGGCGCGGTTTGAGCCGCCCGGAGCGCTTCCCGCCCGACACGGGGATTCTCTGGATCGGCATAGGAAACCACCGACGGGGTCAATCTCTCCCCGTTGGCGTCGGCAAGGATGAGAGGGAACCCCGAGTCGACGACGCCGACAAGAGAATTGGTCGTCCCCAGATCGATGCCAATGATTACGGCTTCGGTGGCGGGGGGAGGGGTGGTTTCGGGATCACTCATTATCTTGCCCTAACATTCGATTAATTTCAGAAGGCGTTCCTGGCATTGTTGCTCCCACTTTTTTAAGAACTTCAATTGGCCGAGAGTCGTTGCCGCCTCTCCATACTCACCGCGCTGAGCTGCCGCTTCAAAGTCAGAAAACTGTCCGACACGGTCCGATTTTTTCCGGTGGATTAAACCAAGGCATTCCTGCACCGCGAGTTGGGCGTCGATCGCCTCCCTTGATAAAAGCGCTTTGGTGAGAGCCGTCGTCGCTTTCTCATGGCGGGCATAGACCGAGTCCGCCTTCTCCAGCGCGGCATGAATCTGTGAGAACAAATCCATGAAATCCGCGGCCATCGACGAGCCGCGTTCCAATGGAATCTCCCGGATTTCCAGCCAATGTTCGAGTCGTAAAACCGGATCACTGAGGAGGCTGCGGGCGCGATGAATCTCAGCGCTCTGATCCGGGGTCGAATGATCCGGTGAGGAAGATTCCTTCGCGAGAGACTGCCAGGCCTCATCGACCTCGCCGGGTTCCAGGGTGAGCGATTCCGCCAGTCTGAGCACCGCAAAAAGATTTGCCATGACCTGAGCAGGGTCGCAACCGACCGGGAAGAATTACTTCTTTTTGCCGCCGGCACCACGACGCGGAGTCGGGTTCGGCTTCGCCCGCTTCTTCGGCTGTCCGGGACGAGCCATGCTGCGAGGCGAATTGCGACGACCCGGGTGCGCTCCGGGGCGGTTGCTGCGAGTGTCGACGCGGTAGACGATGCGGGCCTTCTCAGTGTCGTAAGGAGACATCTCAATCTTCACCTTATCACCTGCGACAAGACGGATGAAACGCTTCCGCATTTTTCCGGAGATGTGCGCGAGCACGAGGTGACCGTTTTCAAGTTCCACCCGGAACATCGTGCCGGGAAGAACCGTGTGAATTGTACCTTCGAGTTCTACTGTGTCGTCGTCTTGAGCCATAATTGCCTGTAAGGCGTTCACAATCGCTCAATTCTCGGATTTGAGAAGCGATTTTTAGGGCTTTTATGGGGATTGCGGGAGCTTTGGCGCGAGGTCACTATGCGCCCCATCTTGATCTTAATCCTAATCTTGATCTTATTCTGCCAGGGGTGAGATCAGGAATCAGGACGATCACAGCGCTCGTTGCTCCGCCGGGATCAAGATCAGGAGCATGAACAAGATCAAGTCTCCGTGCGGTTAAAAAGACACAGAGTCTTAGACAAGACTCCGCTCAGGGCTTCGCGACATAATCGTGACTCTCGACGTCGATGTAGAGAAACTTCGTTTTTCCCAGCGCGCTTTTTTCCTCAAACTCAGCCGAGACCCGTGGTGCATAAAAGCCGCCCAACTGATCGAGGTGGCGAAATTTCACCTCGCCTTTGATCCACGTTTTGTCGTCGTAGGGTGCGCTGAAAATAAGATGGATCGGAAACGCCGTCGCCCGGCTTCCGTAAAGCGTGACTGAGTCCCCTTCGGTGAGGACGTTTTCCCCATCGACGCGGAGGGCGTTCTCGTAGCCGACCGCGTCGGTGACCCGGGCATTTTCAAAGAAATCCACGACCTTGCCCCGGCTCATGTAGACGTATTGGCCGATCATGCGCTTCAGGACCTGAATCTTCGCCTCGACCTCGGCGAGACGTTTTTCCTGCCCCGCCTTGAAAAGCAATCCGTGCTGCTCCTTAATCTTGAGGTCTTGGTCGAGCCGGATCGTCTGAATTGTTCCGTCCTCGGCATAGTTCGCCGAAAGCCGGTCCACAAAGAGAAGGCTCCCGTCCTCCACAACTTCGACGCGATACTCCCAGGCGTAATCCATGAGTGCCTTCCGGTTTTTGTCCAGCGTGTCGGAATAGAGCAGCGCCCATTGCCCTGGGTCTTTCGTCGCAAGCGCCGCCTCTTGCGCTGCCAGCGGGAGGAAAGGGGAGAGAGCAAGCGTAGAGACGAGGAGCCAAAGGGGAAAAGTTTTCATCGTGCTATTCTGGAACGAAAATCCGGGAGACTCCAGCGCGAATTCCTGAGAAAAACGTAGCGGCATTTGGAAAAATGCCGATTCGCCGACAGCGCGATGACCGACCCATCCTCCGCCCTCCGGAACCGTGACCGTTTCCGCTACCTTTTCAGAAACGTAGCGGCTCGCGTCAGCGTGCCGTCCCAGGCAGTAAACTCACGGAGCAATTGGAGCTTTCAAAATGAGGGAATAATATTACAATTTCCATAATTTATGGCCACGGGTCAAATTCAGCAGGGCAAGATCGCAGAGTGGAGCGGCGAGAAAGGATTCGGCTTTCTGAAGCACGGTCGTGAGAAGCTTTTCGTGCATCGCCGGGACTGCATCGATCTTCATCACGCGCCCCGCTGCGGAGACCGGGTCGAATTCATCGTCGGAGAAGATGCCCGCGGAAGATCCTGTGCCCGAAACGTCCGGACCCTTTCTGCGGCCTCCCAACTGCAAGGAATCCATTTTTGCAATCTGTTCTGCCTCTTGTTTCTGCCGACAATTGCGGCCATCAATGCTCCCTACGACGTCCGATGGATCGCTCTCTGGGTGGTTGTCGTTTCCCTGCTCGCCTGGCAGTCCTACTCTTTAGACAAGAGAAATGCCCGTCTTGGGTTTCGGCGGACCCCGGAGCGGGTCCTCCACTTTTTAGAATTTATCGGGGGCTGGCCCGGAGCCTACCTCGCGCAGAAGAATTTCCGGCATAAAACGAAAAAGGTTTCCTATCAGGTAGAGTTTTGGATGGTCGTGTCACTTTACCAGTTCATCGCTTTCGACTATCTGATTCAATGGCGCATCTCCAAAGTCATCGTCGGTTTCATGGAGTCGATGGTGTCATCAGTCCACTGAGTGTGGAGCACGTTGTCAGCCCATCCTCCGCCGTCGGAATTGTGCCCAATCCCGCTACGTTTGGCGATTCATCGACAACCCCGAAAACGCCTGCGCGAGACCCCTCAACTCCTCCCGCTTCACGAGCACTTCCAGCCATTCCGCGGGAATCCCACCTTCCCCGTGAATCAACCCGGCAAGTCCGCCCGCAACACAGCCGGTTGTGTCGGTGTCGTCGCCGAGATTCACCGCGTGGAGCACTGCGTCACGATAGTCGTCATGCCTCGCATTGACCCAGAGCGCCGCTTCGAGGGTATCAACAACATGCCCGGTCGATCCGATCTCGGTCTCGTCCCTCGCGAAGAGTTGCTCCGGCTTCCAACGATCAAAGAACACTCGTTCGATTGGGCTGAACTCCCAACAATGATCCATCACCGCCCACGCGAATTCCGCCGCCGCGACGAGACTTTCGCCATGCGTCAGTTCACTAACAACAAGGCAGAAAAACGCACAGCTCATCCGCGAACGCTCGTGCGCGTGGGTGAGCGCGCTCATCTCAGAAGCTTTCCCGATCAGCTCCGGATCGTTCGCATACGCAAGTCCGACCGGGAGGATCCGCATGAGCGAGCCATTGCCGTTTGACCAGGGATCTGTCCCACCGCACGCCAGCGGAGTAGTCCCAAGTCCATATCGCTGGATCGCTTCCCGCGTCGCATTCCCAATATCGAAAACCGAGCCGTGCGGCGTGTGCTTCGCGGCATTCATCCACAGCGAAAATTCCTCCATGACCGCTTCCGGCGACCCGGTTCCCGCTTTCAAAAATCCTTCGATCGTCGCGAGGATCATCGACGTGTCATCCGACCACGTCCCCGCCGGTTGGCGGTGTGTCCCGAACTCCCGCATTCCCGTGACAGGATCGGCTGCTCGAGCCTTTCGACCCGCAAACTCGACGGGGACCCCGAGCGCATCACCCACCGCCGCACCGAGGATAGCTGATTCGACCTGATTTCCCCTCGACCTAAGAGGGTTGAATGAGCGAACAAACCCTCTTTGCTCATCCGTTTCCGGACTCTCCGAGTGGGCGGATTTTGCACAAGCCTGCCAACGGTCTTTTAGCAATGTCAGGGCTTCATCCCCATCGAGACCGAAGAGTTCCCGCAGCGCGCACCCCGCGACCGTGCCGGTTCGGCCACGCCCGCCCCAGCAGTGGAGATAAACCACTTTTCCCCGATGCCGCGCCAGTCGAACCGTCCGCAGGATAGCCCGCATTTCCCCCTCATTTTTCGGGACCGAAACATCGCGGATCGGGAAGCGGAAAAACTCCAGCTCCTCCGCATCGATCCCCAGTTTAGCGGCGGTCTCCAGGGCGATGTCGCGGTAGGGCTTCAGTTCGCCGTCTTCTGTCAGATCGATAAAGACCCGCGCCCCCGCGTCGAGGATCGCCGACATCCCTTCGTGATCTTTGAGGTCATCAAAGTCGCGCGGATATTCTCCGCAAAGGATGCGCTCAGGTTCGAGCCAGTAGGAGTTGAGGAAGGGGGGATTCATAAGCAACCGACTCCGCGAGATCACGGACGGCGGTTGGTGAAAAGATCACTCGGTAATCCATTCGCGCAGTTTGGACTTGGCCTCGTTAGCGGTCATGCCTTCTCCGCTTGAAATTTCCCGCCTTGCTTCATCTATGCCGGTTATGAAAGCAATTTCACGGAGAATATCGACCATGTCACTGTCGTTAGGGAGACTGTCGATGGCTGCAATGGCTCTTTCCTTCGTGCTCATAACGAAATCGTAGCAGATTTGCTGCTATTCCGCAACTGGCCCGGGGGTGCGTCAGAGCATTCGCAATCTCGTGAGACTTCATTTTCCATAATTCTGCAACGCCGACGAAAGCGCCTCCTGCACCGCCTCGCGCAACTCCTTTGGCTCGACCACCTCTACCTGTGGACCCCAGCTCAGGATCCAGCGGCTGATTTCTTCAAAGCTGCTCAGCTCGAGCACGATCTCGAGCGTCTCCTCTTTCTTCTCGAGCCACGTCGTTTCCTGACTCGGATGCCAGCGCCGCTCCGAGACCATCCGCGCTGCCCATCCGGTGAACCGCAGGACGACCCGATGACTTTTTCCCTTTTCCCCCGGATGATGCCATACCCCAAAGCTCGCGCCGAGATGATCCGACAAACTGAAATCGGCCGGTCGCAAAAACCGCGTCTGGAGGACTCGCAAACCCTTCATGCGCTGGAGCGCAAAAGTCCGTTTCGCCTTGCGATCCACATCATAGCCGATCACATACCAGCCCCCGTCAAAGTCGGCGAGGTGAAAGGGCCGCAGCTTCCGCGACTCCCACAGGTCACTGTCGATTTTGCGATACTCAAAGCGCAGCTCGCGGCATTCGAGTACCGCGCGGGAGACCTTTTCAAACAGCATCACATCCGCTGGAACGACCCCGGAATCTTTCACCGAAAACGCCTCATCAAGATCCGACCAGCGAAACGAAACTTCACCCTGAAGCGCCCCCGAGAGCCGCTTGAAACTGTCCCGCAGTGTCGCCTCGAGCGGAGAACCCTGGAGCGGCTCGACCGCCTTGCGGGCGAGAAAGAGCGCGACGACATCTTCGACCGTGTAGCGCATCATTGGAAACTCGTGGACGGGGCGCTCGTAGAAATACCCGTGCTTCACACTGTCGTAGGAGAGGGGAAGCCCGAGGTCATTCTGCATGAACGTGATGTCCCGCTGGATCGTTTTCTGCGTCACCTCGATCTGCACCGCCAACTGGCGGCAGTTCGGGAAGCGCCCCCGCTGGATCGCTTGATGAATCGTGAAAATCCGTTCAATCGGACGGCGTGTTTCCCCCGATCGGGAGGGTTTTGCAGGAGCGGGCTTTTTCGCGGGCATAGTGGGACTATACACGAGGTGTCCCCCAGCGGTAGTCCCATCCCAGGAGGCAGTGATCGGTGACCGGTGATCAGTAATCAGTGATCAGGACGGGGAGCAAGATCAAGATTAGGAGCAAGATCAAGAGTCTGAGAAACACCGTGCCAAAAAAACGTCGGAATTGTCCCGTAATTCGCTACCTCCCGCACCAGCGGGACAAACTAAAACCTTCCCACCTTTTACCTTTCACAGCGCCACCGGCGCAAAAGCCAAACCACTTGTCCTGCGGCGCTTCGGCGCGAAGGTTGGATTGCGCGATTGCACCTTTTCAAAGGAAGAAATTTACCGTATCCTCATGAGTCATGAGTCAGGAAGCGAAACCGATCCAGCCCCTCATCTCAAAGGAGATGATGGAGATGATCGTGTCGTCGCAGCGCTCGATTTCCTCCGAAGAGTTCTATCAGGGGGTGGCAACCCACACTGGAAGACCAACGCGTTCCGCCAAAAAAGCCATCTACAAGGATGGGCGGAAAATTTGGGTATCCTCCTAGATCCGGAAGAAATTCTGCCACTGCTCAAGAAAGGCGGGCAGGAGCACGACTACTTTCTTGACGAGGAAAGGGACCTTTGTATCAAACTCACCCGCAGTGGCGTCTTCGGCCTCACTCCGGGCATCGATCTCGCCCTCGTTCCCTCCGATCAGGATGCTCGTCGCTTCCATCTATGGGAGGCTTCTCCTTATCAATACCTCGAACGGCTCCGTCTTCAGAACCTCATCACTCCCGGATTGAATCACCTTGAGGGCATCGTCGTGCAGGATGACGATCTCGCGATTTGCATTTCTCAGCCCCGGCTCGAACTCATCGCAGTCACACAAGCTGAGATCGACGCATGGTTCACCTCACTCGGATTTGAAATCGTGACGTCCGCTGCTTACTATCGGAGCGAGGATAACCTCGGTATCTTCGACGCCCATGACAAAAACGTCGTTCGCTCTCAGTTAGAGCCTGGCATTCTCATTCCCTTCGACGTCATTCCTGTACAACCGGACGAAGGGTTTCTCCAATTCATCGAAGACACCCTCAGTGCCGACCAAACCCTCTCCGTCGTCCGCACCGCCCACACGACAACCCGCGCCGGTCGTGTGGGGACGTAACTCCTCTGCGGCACATCGAGAGGGTAGCCACGAGCGTCCCGCTCGTGGGAAATGCTTTTGTCGGGAAAGGCGCGTTCTTAGCCTGCGGGCACACAATCGTCCAAAAATTGAAATCTTCGGCTGCGTCCGGGTAAGAGGAGGATCAAGATCAAGAATTAGAAAAACTCCAAACGCACAGAAAGCGTCGGAATTGTTCCCAATCCCGCTACATCCCGCACCAGCGGGACAAACCAAAACCTTCCGATCTTTTACCTTTTACTGCGCCTCCGGCGCAAAAACCAAATGCCTCCCCCCACCACTGTCCCACCCCGTCAGTTATCGTGCAATTCATGAGCACGAAATCCACCACCCCACCCACCACCGAAATCGCCTACGTCCTCGACATGTCGGGGTCGATGTATCAATTCACCGAAGCTGCCATCACCGGGTTCAACGATTTCCTCCGTGAACAGCAGGAGGTCGAAGGCTTTGCCAAAATCAGCCTGATCCTCTTTGATGACTGCTACGAGCTCCCGATCGACAACCTTCCCGTTAGCGAAGTTTGTGCGATCGACACCCGGACCTACACGCCACGGGGGGCGACCGCGCTCCTCGACGCCATCGGCAAAACGATCAAGACCTTCCGGAAGCGCATCAAAGCCCTGCCCAAAGACCAGCGCCCCGACCAGGTCATCTTCGCGATCTTCACCGACGGCCACGAAAACGCCTCCCGCAAATTCACCTGGCAGGACATCGCTGCGAAGATTCAGAAACGGCAGAAAAAAGACGGCTGGGAATTTCTCTTTCTCGCCGCCGGACAGGACGCCATCGCCACCGCCGCGCAGATGAATATCCACGCCCACAACGCCGCGACCGTCGCCGAAGACAACCTCTATTCTCCCCGGGATTCCGGTCGCGCCATGAGCCGCAAGGTCAAGGCGATGCGGGAGATGGATGCCGAAGCCGCCGACCTGAGCGCTCCGATGGAGAGCATTCTGCGGGAGGAAGAGGGGCGGGGGGAGTGAGTAGGTAGGCTTTGAGAAGTGATTTGCCCCGAACCGATCGACCAAGTCAAAGCGTTCTTCTCCGGCCCCCTTGATTACACGAACACCCTTGGGTCCTCGCAAGCAAGAAGTCAGTGAATGGGCTCGTTTTCCCGTAGCGAGGGCATTCCTGCCCTTGTCCCATAAGCCCTGTCCTACGAAGCACAGGCCATCGCACGACGGCAGGAACCGCAGCAATCCCGTCGCTACGAGGATTGAAGTGGGCGCGAACCCGCGACTGCGCGGACACCTTTCACGGCGCCTCCGGCGCAAAATCCAAAATCCAAAATCCAAAATCCAAAATCCAAAATCCAAAATCCAAAATCCAAAATCCAAAATCCAAAAACTGAAAACTGAAAACTGAAAACTGAAAACTGAAAACTGGTCCCCGACCGACCAAGTCAGCGACCAAGTGACCGACCAAGTCAAAACCCTCCTGAAAGTGCTCTCATCCGGCCCGCTCAGCGCGCTGGATTGCATGAAAGCGCTCGGGCTTTTGCATCGCGCGACCTTTCGACAAAATTACCTGAATCCCGCGCTCGAAACCGGCCTCATCGAACGAACGATTCCCGAAAAGCCCCGGAGCCGATTACAGCGGTATCGGGTCTGCCGGTAAGTCGCCGCCGTCCTTGAGAGTTAGCAACGAGCGGCCCGCTCGCGGGAAAAACGAACGTGTTGAACCAAATCTGCGGAGATAGGCGGAAGCGAAGCGCATCAGCGGACATTTGCGTTGAAATGACCTCAGAAAACGCAGATTTCAGCAGATAATAGGGAATGGGTCGGAGATATCTTGAAATTTTGATCAGCCTGTCCCTCCGCGCCACTTTTTAACTACCTGGCGGAGATAAGATATCGGGCGTGAATCTCGTTTCGGCGGCTGTGCTCATTTGCGGAGGGGCATGTCAGGTTGTCGTAAATCCCTGCCCACTGGGCATCGGAAGGATACAAAATTTCATCGGAAATTTCTCCGCGCCCGGCCCGTCGCCACGCCTCTTTAGCGAGGGGCAGGAATGGCGAAGGCCACGCGCTCTCCGGGGAATCATAGTCGTCAGGATGCAGACCGGGGAATTCGTAAGCGACCGCGAACCATGTCTTGATGAACTCGGAATGGCCGAAGTTTTCGGGAGCCATTGTCGCCATTTCGCGAATCCGCCCAATCGCATGGCGGGATGAGGAGGGGATGAAAGAATCGGCTGTCATTATTTCATGTTTTTCTTTGATCCTCGCCTATTTGCCGGTTTTCGTTTTCACCGCCGATCGAATCTTCAAATAAATATCGTCGAACCACAGTTCATCACAGACCGATTCTTCGGCTTCCCAACTAGCTTCTCTTCCGTGTTTGAGGAGAAAAGCGGCGCTGTGGCTTTCCACATCCATATCTACTGAATTCCAGTGCGGGCGGCATTCAATGGCGTTTGCGACAAGCCACAGATTCACCTCCGTTTGCGCAGCGGTCAGGATTTCATGCCCTTTTTCGAGGCCTTCGGCCGCGAGGACTTCTTTCGCTGACCTGAGCGTGTTCGCAACGCAGTGATTGCGTAACTCGGCAAAATTTTTACAGGCCATCAATGCCTCATCCTTTCTAATCTCAGCGATGATCCCTGCAGCAACGGATTCGGCGGTGGGTTTCGTCTCATTCATCCCTTATATTATTCCGAAAATATTCGGAATCGCAAGCCGGAAATGAGTGAAACACCCAAAATTTTTCGTCCGGCAGGTCCGTTCGAATCCTCGATGCGTGGAATCAGGGAGATCTCAGCGATGAGGCGGCGGTCAGCCGGGCGGAGATGGGTCATAAAGTTGACAATATCCGAACCGTCTGGGATCACTCTATTCTCCCCCGAAAACACTTCGCATGAATCTCTAGAGACCCATCGCCCATTGTAATGCAGAAGATAACCTGGAACTGGCTCGCTCCGAGGCTGGAGGCTCTCAACGTTCGCTGGCTCGAAAGAGCGGCAGGCCTGAAGGATAAGCGGCTGAATGATGTGAAGCGGGGGAAGTCGACTTTGACCGATGAAGAATTAGATCGGATTGCGAAGGCCTTGCAGTATTTGAATCCGGATGTTTGATGAACTATGGCTCGATGTCCTTCGACTCTGCGCCGCAATGACCCGGGCACGAGACCAGGTTGTGATGATTTACTCGGGACATGCTTCAGAAATATTGGAAACCATGAACGAGTATATTGAGTGGGAGGCAATCGGGACGATAGAATCAAACCACTGAGACAATATGGAATGGCGCTTTAAGAAACTTGCCCGCGACGACACCAAGACGAACCCGTCCCATGTGAACTTTTTCCGCGATGAAAAGTTGGATTCCGAGGTCGATTCGCTTGTGCGGGAAGACATTCAGAACCGGCTCGATGCCGCTGCCGAGCGGGGGCAGTCCGTCCGCGTGAGGTATCGCATCTCCGGAGCAGGCGAAAGTTTGACGGGAGAAGAAAAAGATCAATGGCTTGCTGACCTTCCTTCTCATGTCAATGCCAAAGCGGTCGAGGAGGACCTGCCGTTCAATCCCTCACCGAATGAGGCGATGAGCTTTCTCACGATTGAAGACTTTCAAACCAACGGACTTCGCGGTGACTGGAATACTTTTGACGACCCACCCGTGAATGAAGATCACGATGAACGTAACGACTTCTACTGGTTCATTCGAAACGTTGGGCGCTCCGCAAAAAGGAAAAACGACAGGGGGCGTTGGGGTCTTGGCAAAATCGTTTACCCCGCCTGTTCGAGAATCCGTTCATTTTATGCTCTCTCCGTCACGAAGGATGACGGTCGGGCTTTTCTGATCGGTCGAAGCGTTCTCCCGATTCACTCGTTCGAAAACGGGGATTGGTTCTGCTCGGAAGGATACTTCGGCAGCTTCAACGGGAGTGATGATTTCTGCACCCCTGTTGATGACCGGCATCATCTCGAAAGCTTTCAATCGGAGTTCAAACTGGAGCGCTCTTTTGAAGAGGCGGGGACATCACTGGTGATTCCATTTCCAGTCGAGGGAATCACCGCTCACTCGATCAGTGAAGCGGTTGCGCGTTATTATTTCTGGGAAATCATCAATGGCCGACTTATTGTCGATGTTGAATCACCCGAGGAGTCTTTTCACTTCGATAGCAGCACGCTTCGGAATCAGATCACTCATCTGAAGAGTGATAATTTTGACCCGGAAAAGGTTTTAGCCCTTTTCGATTTTGCCAAAAACGCCGCCGATTTTGACTACAAGAGCGAGCGATACTTTGAGTTGAAGGATACCTCTCTGAATTGGAAAGAAAGTGAGGCCTGGATTGAAGAAACGGATCGAGAACGCGCGAAAAATTCATTTAACGAGGGTGAGCAAATCATGTTTGATATCCCTGTTACCGTGAAGCGAAAGGGAGGAACTGCCCAGCAAAGCAATTTTCAGGTTTATCTCCAATCCGACCCTGCGCTGAGAGGCGCAGAGGAGGTCTTTATTCGTGACGGCCTCACCATTGCCGGACAGAAAGTTCTCAAACAAAGTGGCGTTCGCAGCCTCGTGATAGCAGAGGATGGGGCGATTGCCGTTCTCCTCGGTGATTCTGAGAACCCGGCGCATACAAGATGGATCGGCTCTGATGTGAAGAACAAATATGCCTCTGGAAATCTGGTGGTATCATTCGTTCGGAATGCCTCGAGGAATCTCGTCAACCTTCTCACCGGAGCCGATGAAGAGCGCGATGACGATCTTCTTGCTTCTGTCTTCGGCCTGCCACTCGACGAGCCGCCGAAGAAGGCGAAGCGTGGGCCGAAGAAAAAGAAAGTCCTGCCCCCGAATCCGAATCCTACGCCTGCGGATACACCGTTTTACACGCTTGATCCGTCTCATGGAGGCTTTCAACTCCGCAGCTCGCCCAAAGACACGAACGCCGAGACGCGGGATTACTCGAAATTGATCATTAAGGTGCGGTGCGCCTATGACGGCACGAAAAATCCGTTGAAAGATCACTCGCCGTTCGACTTTGATCTCACCGATCCAACTTCCATCAACATCGAGACGGTTGATTGCTCTCCCGAATACATTTCCGCGAACGAAATTTGGATTCTGCCCCAGTCGAAGGATTTTCTCGTGAAAGTGTCAGGATTTGATACGAATCGCGACCTCCTCATCAAGACTAAGCGTGACAAAACTGACTCGACTGGTGAGGAAGAAGAAGAGAATGAACTCGCAACCGCTGCCGCCATATGAGTGTGACCCGACGATACAACTACACGGGGCGGCATAAGATTCCCCGCCAGTGGATCAATATTGAAATTTTTCGCCCGCAGGGAAAAAATCTCGAAGTTGATTTCTCCCTCGATATCGAGGCGATGCGGGAAAAGTTTCCCGATATTCCCAGAGACGCTCTTGTGCTTCTTGAGCCCTACTACAAGACGGAAGCGTGGGATCGGATTGCCTGCGGCACGGTGGAGAATCATCGGCCACTCCTGAAGCGTACTCTCGAAAATCACTTTTGGGAAGATCAGGTGAATTTCAATGTCAAGGTCGTGAGCACGGACGACGGCCCTTCCCGCATTCTTGCCTGGAATCAACGAATGAAGGTCGAAGAGGCCGATGAAACGGGTAAGAAGCAACGAAGCCTCCTCGCTGTCGTTCCGAAGACCGGTATGGGACATCGGTTTTGGAAGCTGGATTTCGATGGTGATTATCCGGAGCTTCACGTCAATGCCGAGTTTGATCTTGAGGGAATGTCGCCGAAAGAGATTGTCCGCTCCGATTCCGCGTTTCATGCTTTCGCCTATCCGATCATTGTGGAACAGGTTCTCCGGATTCTCATCATCGACCGAGCCGATGACTTTGATCTGGAGGAGGATGAGACTGGTTGGATTGCATTCGCGTCCGAAAAACTGCAGGCGGGTCGTCCGCCTGAGTATGATTCGGATGATAAAGAAGTTCCTGAAGAGGTGTTATCTTGGATCGATGACGTCGTGAAGCGTTTCTGCGACTATCAGGACTTGAGGCCACTTTTTGAAGCGCATTGGGCCGACACAAATTCGAACGATGACTGAAACCATTCGAACATTCACCAAAGAGGGAACGCAGCGGTTTGCTGAGTTCATCGCGGAACTCAAGTTTAATCCTACCTTGCCGGTTCCGTTTGATCTTCTCACTGACGATTCTTTTACTATTCCGTTACCGGTGGAGTTGACAATTTCGAACGACCCGGTTTCCACCAAGATGGACCTCGCTCTGAGGCTGGATCAGGCCCTGGGTGACTTTCCTCAGTCAGGCGTTGGAAATGATCTCTTGGCAGGAATGTGGAACTGGCTCGGGCTCTTCTTTTTCGAATCAATTGCTCCGAACAAGAAAACCGGGAGTGCGGATCGATTGATTCTTAATTACGACTGGAAGCGGAGAACTCGGCATCTTCTCGAATCCTCTTACATGGTGTATAAGACACACGGTCAAATCTCAGAAATAGTCCTTTTCAATAATCCTTATACCGGAGGCGAGGTATTCGACCAATTGGCTGGTCGCCGAGAATGGTGGAGCAACGAGGGGCTTTTGCAGTTTGTTCACCGTCTTTACTGGGATGATAAAGCAGGAAGTCAAAAGAAAGGTGTGACGTCCGAGACACGTCAAGGTAGTGTCCGCCGGCTTGCCAAAGTTCTGAATCAGTTGCAATTGACCTACGACCTCTACGATCTTTCGATCGATCAGTTTGTAGTGCTTGCACCGCCTGAATTTGATTCTTGGTTGAAGTCAGATTCTTCCAAATGACCGTTCCCTCTAGAAAAAAAGCCGTTTCACGAAGACCTGTTCTACGAAAATCAGATTTAGCTCTGCCTTTTACGGAAGCGCTTCGCGTATTACGCGCAGCCGAAGCAGCAACTGATTTCCCGATAGAAATTAGAAATGAACTCCCTGCAATAATTTCACACTGGCTTCAATCCCGAAGCGAGCCGCCGATTCTATTAGACGAATCCTTTTCGACCCGTTGGGAAGCAATTTTGAGTGACTACACAAGCGGTGCTGATTGGGCTCCCTCAAAATCTCGTATTGGTGTCAAGCCGAAGCGGGTTCATATAGATTATTCCGGCCTCCCGCTCTACCCGTCCCTTCCGCGAGCCGAATTCACTTTCATCGATCTTTTTTCAGGGATCGGTGGGTTTCGTATCGGGTTGGAAAACTGCGGTGGGAAGTGCGTGTTTTCTTCCGAATGGAACGAAGAATCCCAACAGACATATTTCAAGAACTTTGGGGAAGTCCCATTCGGCGACATTAAGAAATTAAGTTCAAAAAAACTAATTAATTACAAAGTTGATGTTTTGGCTGGTGGTTTTCCATGTCAGCCGTTCAGCCTAGCTGGGGTGTCAGCCCGAAATTCGACAGGCCAAAACCACGGGTTCGAATGTGAAGACCAAGGGCAGTTGTTTTTTGATATAATAAGGTTAGCGAAATCGCATCAACCTAAGATGCTATTTCTTGAAAACGTGGGAAACTTAACCAGTCATGATAAAGGCCGAACATTCCAGACTATTAAGGAGACAATCGAAAACGAACTGAATTATCATTTCTACTTTAGGAAGTATAACTGCAACCCGCTGGTGCCTCAGAGTCGAGTTCGATGTATTATCGTCGCGTTCGAAAACCCTCCGAAAGACAAGGGTTGGGAGTTGCCCGAATTGGGTGGGCCACCACTCCCCTTGAGGCCATTTCTTGAAAAGAGAATCGATTCAGAAGCATACACAATATCTGACGCGCTTTGGGAAGGGCACAAGAACCGGAGTAAAAAAAATGTAGAACGAGGCGTTGGCTTCACAGCTTACGAAAGAGACTTAGATAAGCCCGCACCAACATTAGTCGCTAGGTATTACAAAGACGGAAAAGAATGTCTTATTCCTCAACGATCCAGAAATCCGCGAATGCTTACTGAGCTCGAATGCGCCCGCCTTCAAGGGTTCCCTAATGATTTTGTCCCACATTCGACCCGTTCACATGCATACCGCCAATTTGGAAACGCTGTGCCTGTTCCACTTGTTGAGTTTGTCGCGAAAAATGCGCTGGAACAAATATGAAGAAATTTAAGAAATTCCTATCTTCTGTAGGTCCGTTCCCCGGATTTTCAGCACACGAGGATTGCGTAGACTTCGAAAATGCGAATGGAAAGAAGTTTGCTCTTCTTTACGATGACCTTGAAGAAGCTCTTATTCTAATTGGTAATCAGGGGGCTACAATAGACAAAAAATTCCAAGGTGATTGGTCTTATTCAGAAACAAAATATCGAGAATTCGTGAAACCCTGCTTGGAGAAAGTTCGGGGGAACACAGTTGCTTCAAATATAGGAAGTCAAACTCGCTCAACAGTTGAAGCACTCGAGCTTTACGCGGCGTTCAAACTGGGAAAACAACCGGTAACTGGAGCGGATGGCCAGCTCAAGGTTACATTTCTTGCTCCAATTTATCTCGAAAGTATCTATTCGCTTCGCCGTCAATTCGAAGCGTTTTTAGAAAGGGAAGGACTGTCTCGAAGTTCAATTTCAAGCTACTCTGGCGCAGTTCACAGCACACTTTCGAAGCTGGTCGGACGACCAATCCTAAGCATTGATAACTTAGCCGAATTCAAGACGGTTCGTGCCCAAATTGAGGATTCTCCTGACTTTGCTCGACTCAATGAGATGGGGCAAATGTATCAGGGTGCGCTGAATCAATACGAAGCCTTTTTAATCGCTCTGAATCTTCCGGTGAAGGAATTTCAAAGATCGATGATCGCCGAAGTATTGTTTTCTTTCAATCTTCCTGAATGTCTTTTCACCAAACCCTTCACCATCCTAACCGGCGGTTCCGGCTCCGGCAAAACCAAGCTCGCTGAATCCCTCGCCGCAACCCTGCGGAACTCCGATGACCTCAGCGATTGCACCAACCACACCATCGTCCCCGTCGGAGCGGACTGGACCGACAACCGTCAGGTCCTCGGCTTCGTGAATCATCTGCGCACGACTTCCGTCGGCGAGGGCGAAAACGCGACGCAACGCCCCGTCTACCAAACCACGCCGGTCCTCGATCTTCTCCTCGAAGCCTCGCGCCCGGGGAATGAGGCCTTTCCGTTTTTCCTCATTCTCGATGAGATGAACCTTTCCCACGTCGAGCGCTACTTCGCCGACTTCCTTTCGGTGATGGAGCAGCGCGACGGAGTCCTGACGCTGCATTCGGAAGGACCGCGGGAGGATGAACATTTCTGCCTTCCCCGCTACGCGGAAGATCCGCTCGGAGTGCCGCGAACGCTGCCCTATCCGCAGAATCTCTTCGTGATCGGAACCGTCAATGTCGACGAGACGACTTACATGTTCAGTCCCAAAGTGCTGGACCGCGCCAACGTCATCGAATTTGAAGTGGAGAGCGGGCAGATCGCCGAATTTCTCGCCTCCCCGCACGAATATCCCGAGCCACCGAAGGCGGACGAGGGCGTTGCGGAAGCCTTCCTCGCTCTCGCGAAACGGGCGCGGCTTGATCCGGATAAAGGAGGACTCGATGCTCTCGACGGGACACCGGCGAAAGAAGCGCGGGAGCATCTCGTGGCCTTGTTTGAGATCTTGAAGCGGGGGCGTTTCGAGTTCGCCTACCGCACCGCGAATGAAGTCATGCGCTATTTACGGGTGTGTCGCTATCTTGCGGCGGAGGAATCCGACGACGCTCTTTCGGCCTGGGACGAGGGCGGTTGGCGAAACGATCTCGATGCTCAGATCGTTCAGAAAATTCTCCCCAAGCTGCACGGGAGCATGGGTCGGGTCGGGCGTCTTCTCGGTGCCCTGACGGCTTATTGCGGCGGAGCCGACGCAGGGGCAGCGTTCCACTACTTCCCCGGTGGAAGAGAGGGGAGCGATTCATCGATCACCGGATTACCGCTTCAGAATGCGCTCGAACCCGTCGAAGGCGGTGGCCATCGCTTCTCCAAGTCCCGCACCAAGCTGGAGACGATGATCCAGGTATTGCTCGAAGAGCAGTTTGTGAGTTTTATCAACTGATGACAACCGGGTTAAAGATCCACCGATGACACTGTCGCAGGATGAGCAATCAAAACATTCCCATTCCCACCGCTTCTGAGTATCAGAAGGCACTCGGGGAGATCAAAATCAATGACGGTCAAAAGGCGATGCTGGAAGCGCATTTCAAGGCGCATAATCGTTCGATCACCTACACGGCACTGGCTGCTGCGGCCGGATATGATGACTACAAAACGGCGAACCTCCATTACGGCCTCCTCGGCAAAAAGCTGGGCGAAGCGGTAGGCTTTGCCTATTGGAGGCACGAAGACGGAACGCCCTTTTAGAGCAGCGCGATCGGCCACGGCAACCCTTATAGCACAGGAGACTTTCAGCTCGTGATGCATCACGAACTGGCGAAGGCAATCGCCGCTCTCGAATCGTTCTGAGAGTGCGGTCGAGACTTGCCGGTTTCCCGCGAGGAATCATTCAGCCCTGGTGAGCCAAAAAATACGTTTCTCGAAATTACGCTTGTCGTAATTTTTGAATCGGCTATCCTGAGAGGTGATTGAGACATTCGGAGATTCTGAGACCGGGAAAATCTACTCCGGGAGGCGTTCCCGAAAACTTCCGGAAGACATCCAGATCCGAGCCCGTCGAAAGCTTCGAATGATCAATCAGGCACGCAACCTTCAGGATTTACGAATTCCACCCGCAAATCGATTGGAACCATTGAAAGGTGACTGGAAAGGATTCTGGAGTATTCGAGTCAATCAACAGTGGCGCATCGTTTTCAAGTGGAGCGATGGTCACGCAAGCGAAGTTTCAATCATTGATTACCACTGACCACCATGAAGACCGACAAACTCCTGCCTCTTATACACCCCGGTGAGATCCTCCTTGAAGAGTTTATTCGCCCGATGGGATTGAGCCTCGCCGCAGTGTCCCGCGCGACTTTCATTCCGCCGTCCCGCCTCACTGAGATCACGAAGTGTCGCAGGAGCATTACCGCCGAGACCGCTCTGCGGCTGGCAAAGTTTTTCGGGACCAGCGCCTCTTTCTGGGTCGGTTTGCAGGCCGAGCATGACCTGGAGGAAGCGCAACGCCAACTCGGCTCGCAAATTGATCACGAGGTCGCCGCGTTGGCATCCTGACTCAATGCCCGACAAGTCACCGGACGGAACGGGCTAAAGCGCACGAGTCAACCCTGTCAGGTCGCTGACTTTATACCATCTAGACAAACGGATTGACGGAATGAAGATAATTTACGGTTGGAAAAAGCGCTTCGCGGCGTTGAAAAGAGAGCTGGCCGGATCTTCTCAACTGCTTCGTTCTGAGTTCGTCACGATGCCCGCATCGCTCCTCACTCACGCCTCGCATTTGAAAAGATCCAACTCAGCCATTCCGCCAATCCGTCTCCCTAAATGGTATAACCCTGTTGCATTGAGATCCCGATGAAATTTTCCGCCCTCTCGATCCCTCTACTTCCGAAGGCGGATGAGGCACGGTGGATTGTGCAGACGGGGGCGAGCCGTCGCGTCGAACCGCTCGATCCTGAGTCCCTGATCTCTCACGCCGACCTGCCGACGGGGTGGCTCGGGATCGCGGATGAGGCGAACGGGAAAATTGCGGTGAAGGCCGGTCACATCCGGCTCGTCGAAACGGTGGAGTACGACTGGCTCATCCGAGGTTCCAAAGCAACTGAGGTGAGCGTGTCAGAGCGGAACTTCGCGATGGCGACAGCCCGCGAGTGGACGGTCACGGGGATGGCGGGCGATGCCCCGGGAGGTCGCTTTCAAATGCTCAATTTCCTTGGCCTCGCGGATATCGTCTTTCAGCGCGGGGGCCGTGAACTCATCACGCGGCTCGAATTTGTTTCGCAGAAGATCGATTACGACGAGGAATACAGCGCGATGACCGAAGAGATCGCCGATTTCTGCGCTCAACTCCTCCTTTCGTGGAACACGCCGACATCGCTTCGCTTCACGCCTGATCCGGAAGCGCAGAAGCGGACGAAACTGGAGCAGTTTCTGTTTCTTCGCCATTTTTTGAACGACGCCAAATTTGATGCCTGTCTCGAAATGATTCAGGCCCACCCGCACCGCGAGCTGCGAAAAGAGCGTCAATGGGTCCCCGCGACCGAAGCGAGGTCGGTGGATTTTTTGCAGAATCCAATCGCTCTCGCAAGAAGCTGGCATCGCGGTTCAAATGGAGCGGCCATTCCCGGAGAAGTCTGCGAGGTCCTAAAGCGGGACGATCTCGATACCCCGCCGAACCGCTTCGTGAAATTTGCCCTCGGCCAGTTCGCGGAAGTCTGTCGTGAGGTGCAGGTGCTCTTCGCGGGACAGGAGCCGCCCGCGCAGGCTTTTCTCGAAGCGCGCGGATTGGCCGAAAAATTGGAGGCAACGGTGGCGCGCCCTTTTTTCAAAGAGTGCGGGCGGCTTCAGCGACTGCCGCTGGAGAGCCAGGTCCTGCAGAAAAAGGAGGGCTATCGGGATCTCCTGAAAACGTGGCTCCTCCTCCGGTCCGCCTCAGCCCTGCGATGGGACGGCAATGCTGATTGCTACACGGGAACGAGCCGCAACGTCGCGGAGCTTTATGAATACTGGGTCTTTTTAACGCTGCATCGCGTCCTCAGGGAAGTTCCCGGAGTGGAGCTGGTTTCCGGAGAGGATTCCCCGACGGAAGGCTGTGAGCCGTTTTTGAAACTGGACGGCGGGGAAGTGAAGATCAGTCTTGAGAAAGGAAAGGAGTCGCGGGTGCGTTTCGTCTACCGTCGCGGCACAGAGGATGAAATGTGTCTCCGGCTCTACTATGAGCGTCGTTTCCTGAAGAGCGGAAATTTCTCGTGGTCGGGAAGTTTCAAACCGGATTACACCCTCGTGATGTTCCCGGCGGAATACGAGCGTGAATCAGTCGCCGCAGCGGCAGGGCGGCTCTCGCTTCTCCATTTTGATGCGAAATACAAAGCAGAGAAACTCGCCGAAGTCTTCGGTGACTGGATGAAAGATCCCGGGGCAGAAGGAGAGGACGGGGACGGGGATTCGGATATCGACCAGAGACTCTACAAGCAGGTCGATTTGCTGAAAATGCATACCTACAACGATGCGATCAAGGCAACCGCAGGGTCCTATGTCCTGTATCCCGGCCTCGATGACAAACAGAAGCCGATGAGGCGGTATCACGAAATTCTCCCCGGAGTGGGTGCCTTTGTTTTGAAACCCGGAAAGAAGGGCGGGCGGGATGATTTGAAGCAATTCCTCTCGGACGTGTTTCGAAATCAAGCCGATCAGTTCACCCAATATCGTTATCTCAACGACGCGACGACAACGGTGGTGAAAGAACGGCCCGCTTCAATCGACGGGGCAAAGGAGTTCAGTATTTCTCAACCGGGTGCGCAATGCGTCATGCTCTGGCTCAAGGAGGCCGACAGTGATGATTTCAGGAACCGTGGCTTCGCCTATTGTCGCGCGATCTACGAGGAGAACGGCGGGAAAAAGCGGGAACTCCAGCTCGATATTTCCGCCGAAGTTGGGAGCGAGTTTGTGCCTTATGGCGGAAAACAAAGCGCCGTGAAGACCACCCTCGGCTGGCGGGGAAAAGTGACGTCGGTCAGTTTCCTGACGCGGGGGAGATTGCAGGAGTGGCTCGCAAAGCGTGATTTGGGAGATCGGTTTGCTCCGGCATCGGCGTCCCACTATTTGCTCTTCGAGTTCGATGAGGTGACGTCGATGCCTGCACTGGAATTGCCCGAAGCGGTGCTCCTCAAACAATCCGGCTCACAGTACATGGCGCTGACCTGCACCTGGGCCGAACTCACCTCGAAGTCGGTTAGTTACTAGCGAGAAGTCGCGTGAGACGGCGTTCTGTCGTAGCGAGGCCCATAGAAGAAAAACGCTTTAAAAATGATGGGAAGGGTGAGGGGCTTGCCGGGAGCGCTGACGTCCTCGTCGGCATCTTTGCCAGCGCTGCCGACGGGGACGTCGGCGTTCCCGGGCGGGGTGCTTTGAAAAGGTCATGCCGTGGTGCGGATTTGCTGAGACGCCTGCATAAGCTCAGCGCAAATGGTTCATCCCTGTTCAATCGGTGCAAAAATCTAAATTTTCATGGATTTTAACGGATGGAGCATGGATTTCATGGATTTGGACAGGATCCGCGACAGTCTTTGCTGCTTTCTGCTGCCTTGGTAGCCAGATCGCATGGCGGCAAGATGACGGTGACGATTCACCCGACCAACGGATTCTCGCATTTCAGCTTCGGGAACGCGGAGAAATCGCGGTCGGCGGTCCAGAGGGTTTTGACCCGGTGATGAAGGCAGGTGGCGGCGATGCGGGCGTCGTGGGTTTTGGGGCCTTTGATCTTGCCGCTCATGGCGATACTGGAAAAGGTGTCGAGATAGCCGGGGCCTTCATTGATCATGCGGAGACCGGAACTGCTTTGCCAGGCTTCAATCGTTTTCAGGGCGGTCGCGAGGGGGGTCGGGGGATCGTAGAGCTTCGGGTGGGTTACGACCGCGATGAATTCGTGGAAGGCGGACCAGGTGATTGCCCAGGGGCGTCCCGAATTCGCTAAACCGGTGAGAGCCGCGAGTGCTTCCTCATGCCAGGGGGAGTCTTCGCGATGAGCGTAGACAAGAAGGTTGGTATCGACCGCGATCATGAGTAGATCGTGTCGCGAATTTTTCCCCATCCAGCGTCTTCAAATTCAGCGGTGAGGCCATTGCCTTTGAAGGTGACGGGTTCGATTTTGGTTTCTTCAGGAGCTTCATCGAGGGTGGCGGAGAGTGACTGCTCAATGAGATCCCGCAGCGTGATCGATTTCTCCTTCGCCCGCTTCTTAGCCCGGAGGAGAAGATTATCAGATAGCTCGATGGTAGTCTTCATATGGGTAACCATATTTATTTCCGCGTTCCCTGTCAAGAGGAGGAATGGCGCGCCTGTCGGCCGCGCCGAAGTCCCGGGAGCGCTGACGTCCTCGTCGGCATCTTTGCCAGTGCAGCCGACGGGGACGTCGGCGTTCCCGGGCGGGGTGCTTTGAAAAGGCCTGAAGACCTCACTTCAGCGGCGAAGCGAACCGATACGGCCCATTGAGCGCGGCTCCCGGAGCTCAGCTCAACAAACAGAACCGCGAAGCGCTGAACAGCAGGAAGCGTTCACGAGTGAACGGTTCAATTCAAATCCCTCGTCGTTTACTTTTGGTTGAAGGCTGACCGAATCGGTTTAAGTTTCGATCTCGAAAAACGCGTGAATAGCTCAGTGGTAGAGCACCTCGTTTACACCGAGGCGGTCGGGACTGCCTGTTGAGATTTTCTCAACCTTTCGAAACCGCGAAGCGCTTATGCGGCAGATCGAGTGAGCGGAGCGAGCCGATAATTCAAATCCCTCGTCGTTTACTTTTGGTTGAAGGCTGACCGAATCGGTTTAGATTCGCCTTTCGAAAACGCGTGAATAGCTCAGTGGTAGAGCATCTCGTTTACACCGAGGCGGTCGGGGGTTCAAATCCCTCTTCACGTATCATCCTTCGCCAAGGCTACGGATGATAGAGCGTTCTTCGGAAAAGCTCTCATCGAAGAATTCACTGTTCGAATTCCGAAAGACTTAACCCCCGTCCGCAGGTCGGGACTACTGCGGCAGGAAGCGTTCACGAGATCAAATCCCTCTTCCGGGGCATCGCATTCGGAAGGCTGACGCCATCCGCTACGGGGCTTCGCGATGGACGCGTTTTTCGGGAACGTAGCGGAACCTGTGAAGGTTCCGAAATGCGGGTGCTTCTGGGCAGTGGCACTGCATTCGGAAGGCTGACGTCGCGATCGACGGGGATTCGGCCTCTTTTTGTCACGACAGGAGGGGGGACTTGGGATTTACTGCTGAGATGCAGGAGGAAACGGGTGTAAATCGAGTTCGGGTGGATCTGAGCAGGTATGACAGTGTTTCCTACGCTCCCGGCGGGGTCGTGAAGCGGGCGCTTTGGTATCTCACGAGCCTCGTCTTTTTTGAAACGCTGATTCCGTGGCCATCGCGGTGGAAGGCGTCGATTCTGAGGCTTTTCGGGGCGGTGATGGGGACAGCTGTCGTGATCAAGCCTCAGGTGAAGATCAAATACCCCTGGTTTCTCGCCGTGGGGGATCATGCCTGGATTGGGGAGGAGGTCTGGATTGATAATCCTGCTCAAGTCACGATCGGGGCTCAGGCGGTGATTTCTCAGGGGGCCTACTTGCTCTCGGGGAATCATGATTACCGGGCGGAGCGATTCGATTTAAAGCTCGCTCCTGTTGTGATCGGGGACGGAGCCTGGGTTTGCGCGAAGGCGGTCATTGCGCCCGGTTGTGAGGTCGGACGCGAAGCCGTGATCGGGCTTGGTGCGGTGCTTAGTTCGGACGCAGAACCGAATGCTGTTTATGCCGGAAATCCGGCGGCGCGGATCCGGGAACGATTTCCTGTTTGAGTCGGAAATTCCGTGATTTTCAAGAAAAGTGATGGTAAATCATCTTGTTTTGATATAATTTCCATAATAATTATATTTAAGATAAATTTGAATTGGGCATACCTTTGCTTTTTCAGTCGGTTAATGAGCGGCTCCACGATGAGTTCGCTGCCTCGCTGAAGATGAAAATGCCCCCCGGAATGTAGATGGGTGAATCCTGGAAAATTGTGACTGTTTTTGTGGCGACTTTGATCGTCGCCGTGATCAGTATTGCTCTGATCCGTCGTTTTTGGGGCTTTTCACAAGGCGTCGATGGCGGGGACGGGGTGCGGAAAATGCAAACGACGCCGGTCCTTCGCGTTGGCGGGTTGCCTCTTTTTCTATGCTTCCTGACGAGTTTTCTCTTTTCAATCTACGGAGCGGAAACTCAAGAGGAGCCAATGTTGGGAACGGCGTTTCTCGTGCTGGGAAGTGCGATGTTTCTCCTCGGTTTCTGCGACGATCTTTTTCATCTCCCCGCGAAGGTGAAGCTTCTCGTGCAAATTGCGGTCGGGGTCGCGGCTTATTCGTCGGGAATGCGGATTGAGGTGGTTTCAAATCCTTTTGGCGACGGGTTTCTTGAGTTGGGTGGATTCTCTCTCATTTTGACGATGGGCTGGTTCGTCGCGCTCCCCAATTTGATCAATCTGATCGACGGGATGGACGGTCTCGCCGGCGGGATTTCGCTTTTCCTCTGCGCGACGCTCGCGGCGCTGGGTATGCTCACGGGGAATGCGGCGCTGGTGATCCTCTGTGTCGGTCTCGTCGGGGGCCTCGTCGGGTTTCTTATTTTCAATCTTCCGCCTGCGAAAATTTACATGGGGGATGGGGGGGGCTTATCTCCTCGGTTTTGTGATCGCGTCTTCTTCGCTGATTTCGTCGAACAAAGGAGCGATCTTCGGGGCGCTTCTCGTCGTCGTCATTGCCCTCGGGTTTCCTATTCTCGACACGATTCTTGCGATCACGCGCCGTGCTCTCGCGGGGCTCCCGCTGATGGCTCCGGATGCGCGGCATTTGCATCACCGGCTTATCACGCTGGGGTTTTCAAAGCGGACGATTCTCCTGGTTCTCTATGGCGTCGTTTCCGGCCTCAGCCTTCTCGGGCTGAGTGTTTTTGTCGCAAAGGGATACATGATTCCGATCACGGGAATGGTCTGTATCGTGATGGTTTTCGGGATTCTCAGGCTCGTCGGACTGCCGCACACGGTAGGAGACGCGCGGAGGCTTGCCAAAGAAATCATTTCGCTGAGAAAAGAGATTCGATATGCCTATGCGCTTTCTCAGGTGCTTGCTCACGAGCTGGATCGACTTGATTCGGCGGAGCGATACTGGGCGCTCTTCCGGGAATCCCTCGCGAAGGTGGGAGTCTTTCCGCGGGGGGATTCCAGCAGTTCTCCGAAAAGTGAATCCCTCGGACCCTGTCTGATTTCCCACTCGATTTCGGAAGGCCGCTGCTGGGATGTCCTCTGCCTCCGCGCGACGAGGGAGAGTCGTCAGTGGAATCGCGTGGTGCGCTGTTTTCTCCCCGCCTTGATGGATGGAATCGCAAAGTGGGGCGGCTACCCTCCTCATCTTGGAATTTCCGCTGAGGCAATAGAAGCCGGGTTTCATGCCGCTCATCACGGTCCCTCGTCTGCGTCGAATGGCGAGTCGTCACGAAATGATCGGAAGGAGGTGTCTCATGCCTAAGTCCGAAACGATCCGAGCTATTCTGGTGACTTCGATTCTCGTGCCGGCGCTGATGGGGGCAGATGTCGGCCTGCCTCGATGGGCTCCTCAAGATGCGGAGGGGGCACCGATTTTGGAAGATGCCTCTGACAAAGTCGTGCTCGAAATGCCGGAGAAACGGTTGCGGGTCGATCTGTTTGCGGGCGGCACTTATCTCTTCGACACGAATCCTAACCTTGTTCCCAACGGGGAGGGGACCGCTATTTCGATCATCGACTTCGGATTCGATATCAACATGGGGGATCCCTCGCAGCAGGGGAGTTATTACCAACTGCAATATACCGGGACCCGGTTTGGTTACGGTGATGATTCTTTCAGCCCCGGCGGAGGAAGTCTCGACCATCTTCTCCACACCCAAATCGGACTAAAGAAATCGCGAACCCGATTCCGTCTCTCCTCCACCTATCGGCGAAGCAACGGCAATCTTTCCGAGTATGACGAGTTGAGCAGGGAAACCCGCCGCGCAGCAAGTGATGACCTGAACTCAATGTTTTCGATTCATCGGGACTTACCGCACGGGAGTTTGGAGGCGAGCTTTGAATATTTTTCACGCAATTTTGACGGGAATGGTCTGAGCGATGGACGCGGGTATGCTGCGGACATGGCCTGGTATTACGAACCGGGTTTTGCGCCGAAGACTGAGCTTGGATTCGGCCTTCGCCTCGGGTCGGATGATTTTGACGGTCTCGCGCGACAGCAAACGATGACCCCGTCGTTTCGAATGCGTTACCGGATGTCTTCGAAGACGGCGGTTGATGCTTCGTTCGGCTATGAGCGCCGCGATCTGGGTGGGGTGGGAGATCAGAGTATCAACAGTCTCGTCTACTCGACCGGAGTGACCTGGGACGCTTCGGCGCGGACCCGCTGGGAACTGCGTGCGAATCGTTTTGTAAGGCCCTCCTATGTGACGGGCGACGGCTCGTTTGAGGCCAGTGACGTTATTCTGCGATTGAATCAGAGGCTCGGCACTAAGCTGCGCCTCACTGCTTCGGCAGGGTTCGAGCAGGCGGACTATTTTGGTGGAATGTCAGGACTGGCAACCGGATCGAGAGCGGATGAATTCTTTAAGGCCGGTGTCAATCTCGGCTACCCCATCAAGCTCGGGGAGAAGCTCGATGGCTCGATCGATGTTTTCTATCAATACAATCGCAACAACTCCAGTGACCGCGCCCGGGAGTTTGAACAGAGTGTCACGGGGGTGAGGGTCGGCTTTCAATATTGAAATGATGAAACGTTTTCTCATGATCTTCGCTTTGCTGGTGGCCTCGATTCTGTCGGTGTCAGGCAATCCTCCGCAGCTCAGGCTTTCGTGGAATGCGGATCATAAGGTCGATCTGCTAATTCCGGCCGGAGTCATGAAACCTGACTTGATCAAAGTCATCAACGAGCAGGGGGTTGTCGTTTTGAGCCATTCCCTGACCGAGTTTGCCGAGGGCAAAGTCAGCTTTCGTGAATTAAGCGGTGGGACTTTTCAACTCGTTCTCGCGGATGAGGACGGTGGGCAGATCCGCGCGGAGCGATTCATGTTTAATCCGGATTCCGCGCAGGAAGTCATTTCGGTGAACCTCAAACTTTTACCCACGGGCTCATTCGGCGAGCGAACCGCCAACCCGGCAAACACCACAGGAAATGTGATTTCCCCTTTCACTCCGGAACAATAATTCGATGAAAACGATCTATACGCTACTACTAATCGCGCTCTGCCTTGGAAGCACGCTTTCGACCCGCGCGGCGGGGCAGGCGCTCTCTTCCGGTGACACGGTGCAAATTGATGTCTTCAATGAAGGGTCCTTGTCAGGAATTTTCGAGGTCACCAGTGACGGGGTGATCATGTATCCACTCCTCGGACGGATCGAAGCGGCGGGGCGGACCGCAAACGAGATTGCGCTCGATGTCGAGGCGCGTCTCGAGCAGGACTACATCCGTGACGCACAAGTCGTGGTCGCCCTGAGCGAAGAGGCGGAAGCGGTGCAGGAAAGAGTCGTCGTGATCGGTGAGGTGAATGCCCCGGGTCATGTCGTTTTCAATTCGGACAAAAATCTCAGTCTCTTTGATGCGATTGCCGCGTCGGGTGGAATTCGTGACCGGGGCAATAAATACAGCATCGAGCTGAAGCGTAAGAACGGGAACAGCGTCACGACCGAGCGCCTCAGCCTCGATGTGGACGGCTCGATGATCCTGCGTGATGGCGATACCCTGTCAGTTCCCTCGATGATGAGAGCAAGTGCGGTCATTGCGACGGTCAATGTTCTCGGCCAGGTGAAGCGCCCCGGACCGGTCCAGATGAGTGCCGACGGTCAGTTTGATCTCATCTCGGCGATTGCAGCAGCGGGCGGGTTCACTCCGATGGCGCGTCCCGGCAAAGTCATCGTGCGTCGCACCAGTGGGAGCGGAGTAGAAACTTTTGAGCTGAATGTCAGCAAAATGCAGCGCCAGCAACTGGAACCGTTCCTCCTTGAGGCGAACGACACCGTCACGGTTGCCGAAAGCATCTTCTAGGCGCACAAACCGGCTCTGATTATTGGAATTTTATAATTATTGTAATTACAGTAATATTAAGATAAGTTGAAGAACCCTTGATGAATCATCACGAACAGCCCTTTAAAGACTACCAGCCACTGACTCCCGGTGGCAGGGGGCCTCATGATTTTCTGAGGCTGTTCTTTCGTCGTTTCTGGATCTTTCTGATTCTGTCTGTCGGTGGTTATCTTTTAGGCACCTACGTGCACTCGCGGACACCGCCATCTTTTCGTTCTTTCGCCACGATCGAGATTCTTCGGGTGAACACTGAGGCCGCCGATGTCGAAGAGGAGGAGAAAATCCGCATGAATGGCGCGGCGCAGATGCTCTCTGCTTCGGAAAAGCTCAAGCTGCCCTCGCTCTACGAAGGCGTTGCGAAAGGTCATCTCTTTGCGAATCGGGATGGACTCGCTCCGCGCAGCTTTGTCGCCCCCTGGGGGAAAGCATGGAATCCAACCCGCAATCAAATCAGTGATGAAGGCCTTGCCAACATGATGCGTGGCTGGGTCACGGTGCGGTGGCGTGAAGAGACGAATCTCCTCGACCTCGTCGCGTCTCACTCCGATCCGAAGATTGCCCGCGACACCCTCGTCGGGCTCCTCGCGGAGTATGAGCGCTCGACCGAATCGAAGCTCGCGGGTTCTTCGGAGTATGCGCTGGAGTACATTCTCGAAACGTCGGACCGGATCAAAAACGAACTTCTCGAGGTCAATCGTACGATCCAACTTTACAACGACTGCCTCAGCCTCAGTCGCGAAATCCGCGAACTCCAGAACTCGATCGCGGAGATGGAAAAGCGATACCTTCCGAAATGGCCGGCTCTCGTCGAGTCGAAAAAGCACCGCGAGATTCTCGAAGAGCGCTTTGAGCAGGAGTTGATGCAAGTCCTCGCTCTTTCCGGCGATGAAGCAGACTACTGGGCGAAGGAGGAGACGCTTATCGCGGCGCTCCCGGCCGACAAGCGGATCAATTCGAAGGTTCAACTGGTCATGACGCGGTCCGGTGTCCTCACCCGGCGGATGGAATCGGAGCAGAACATTTATGACAATCTCATCACGAAGCTGGGTGAAGGAAATGTCTCGAAGGGCTTCGAGCGGAAGCGCTTTGACATCGTCCAGCCACCCAACCTCGCGGCTTCGCCCGTCGGGCCGAACCGGAAAGAAATCGTCTCTAAATACACCCTCGCCGGAGCCGCCCTCGGGGTTGGTTTTATTCTCTTGATCGGCTTTCTCGATCCGACGGTGAGAACGGTGTTAGAGCTGGAGACCCTGACGGGCCTTTCCGTCGTCGGTGCGATGCCGACACCGACGAAAGAGAAAGCGGCGATGAATTGTCTCGCGCTGAATGAGGGGACGGATAACCATCAATCCGAATCGGTGCGAACCCTACGGACCGGGCTCACCTTTCTCGCCGACGGCCACAGTGGGAAGAGTTTTCTCATCAGCAGCGCGGAGTCGGGGGAAGGCAAAAGCTGGGTCGCGTCGAACCTTGCCCTTTCTTTTGCGAAGCAGGGGGAGAGGACGCTCCTCATCGATGCCGATCTCCGTCAGTCGATTCAGCACGAGATTTTTGGCTACGACAAAAACAGCCCCGGCCTCACCGATCATCTCGGTGTGAGAAAACCGATTAAAGAAATTATTCAGAGGAGCGAGGTCTCGAATAAGCTCTATCTGTTTCCCGCCGGAACGCATGTGCCCAATGCGGCGGAGCTGCTCGGAGGAAAGAGGCTGCCCCGGCTCATGGAGCGGCTTGAAGAATATTTTGACCGCATCGTGATTGATTCTGCTCCCCTCGTTCCCGTGAGTGACAGCATACCGCTGGCGAGACTTTCGCAGTCGGTCGTTCTTGTCTGCCGGATGAGTAAGACGCCGAAAGGGGCCATCATGCGGGCGCTCCGGCTTCTTCGGGAGAATCACACAGAGCCCGTGGGTCTTGTCGCCAATGGACTCCCTCGACCCCGCACGAAAGTCGGCTACGGTTACTATTACTCATACTCCGGTGGCGTCGAGTATGGCTACGGCTCCTCCAGTGACAGCTATCACATGAAGGGCTGAGTGATGACAGATTCCGCCACGATTTTCAGAGAGCGAAAGTTCTGGGTTCTCCTTCCGATTCTGATCGCGATCTTTTTCGCGCCCCTTGCTTTTGGCGGCACCACGACTTCGGCGCGACTCATCATTGATGGGCTTCTCTTGCTCTCCGTTGTCCTCTGGGTTTCCTATCTTTGGCTGGAAAGGCGTCGCCCCGAGTTTTCGAAATGGCTTTTGGGGGCGGGGCTGATTCTGGTCACGTTAGGCGCGGCGCATCTTGCGAATCCAAAGTTTGCCTTCGAGGCTGAGTCCTGGTCGTTGATGCCTTTGGCCTCGGCTGTTTCCCATCTGCCGGGAACGGTCGATGTTTGTGCTTCCGGCCCGGTCGTCCTCCATGTCATCGCGCTCTTTTCGGCTTTTCTCGTGGTGACAGATTTCTCACCAAACCGGCGGGTCCGCTGGTGGCTCCTCACGAGCGTGGCCCTGAGTGGATTCGTCACCGCAATGCTCGGGATTTATCAAAAGGCGGGTAATCTCGATGCGATGCTCTGGGCAACGCCGGAGCAGTCGGGGCATCTCTTTTTCGGAGCGTTCCGCTACCATGCCAACTCGGCGTCTTTTCTCAATCTCTGCTGGCCGGCGGCGCTGGCGTTGTGGTTGCGTGATTGCCATCGGCCGGGGAGTGGTTTCTCGCGATCCTTCTGGCTCGTCGTCCTCGTCTTCACTTTCCTCGCCGTTTTTGTGAACTCGTCGAAGGGCGGGCAGCTCATCGGTGTCGCGATCTTCCTCATCGCGGTAGCTCGCTATCGAAAGCAGATTTTCTGGAAAGAGCGCAACTGGCGTGCCGCGAGTGTTTCCATGGCCGCGGTCGTCGGCGTCGCGGCGGTGAGCATCCTCCCCGGTGCGGTCACGAACTGGACGCAGTGGTCGGAGGCGTGGGAGGTAGGCGATGGCATCATCGGGCGCTGGACCGTCTACGGGGCCTGCCTCAATGCCGTTTCGGAAAGTGGACTCTGGGGCATGGGGCCGGGGACTTTTCACCTTATTTTTCCTTTCTACACCGGCGGGCAATCGGGTGATGTCTCAGGAATCTGGGTTCATGCGCATCAGGACATGCTGCAGGCGATCATTGAATGGGGATGGGTCGGTGCGGCAGCAATGGGGGTGCTCCTTTTTGGAGGCCTCGCTCATGGCGTCGAACAGATTCGTTGCGCGGCGCAGAAGCGACACCTTGAGCTGTCGGCAAGCTGCGCGGCTCTTGCGATCATCGGGGTCGTCGTTCACTCCCTCATCGATTTCCCATTCCAAATTCCGGCGGTGCAGCTTCCGGTGATGATCTATCTCGGCTACTTCTGGCGCGATCTTTCGAGGCGGAAAAACGCGGCGCGTGGACACAAAAAAGCCCACATGCATCATGCGGGCGTTCAGGCCGAAAAAAGAGTTTCGGAAACAGCTGAGGTCTAGTCTTCGACCAGCTGGTTTTCCTGCGGTGAAGGCTTTCGTTTTGGACTGAGCAGAAATGCGATTAGGAGCAGACTCGCAAAGGTCGCGATGAGAGAAATCATCCCGGTGTCATCATGGAGTTGATTGAGGTTTTCTCCTCCATGCTCATCGGCATAGCGGACGAGGTAGCTCACGCGGATGCAGTTGCTCACGAAAGCGATTGTGACACCGACGAGGAGGAGGACGATGCGTCGAGTCAGGGTGAGTCGAAGGAGTTCCCCGAGGAGGAAGGAAATGAAGACGCTGCTCTGGAAGGAGCGAATTCCACTGCATCCCTCGGCGACATGGAGGGGAATGTTTTCGAGGAGGAGCGTGTCTCCGGCAATCGTCACGGGAATACCGCTCCAGCGGGCGCTGAAGGCGGCGACCTCGGTGACACGTTGCGTCAGCCCACTGATGAGGGACGTCTCAATGAGGCTCGGAAGCGGGATCGCAAGCCCGAGGAGAATCGCGAAGGGAAGGAAGGAACGGATCCCCGGAAATCCGAAGAGGCGGGACTGACAATAAGCCACGAACCCAAGCGAAATGAGTCCGTGAATGTAAAGCGGCCCACTCCAGTTCGGCTCGACCGTTTCAATGAGACGCAGCGGAATGAGGAAAAGAAAGAGGAGGATGAGTAATAGCCAGGTGAGCGGGGCTTTACCCAGGTTGAGAAGTCGCTCCTCGATGATGGTCTTTTCGATTCCGGCTTCGTTCCAGCGCGTCACAAAGATGAAGGCGAGCGCGAGAGGCGCGATGAACCCGTAGTCGTAGTAACTGCCGTCGCTCCATGAAGGGACGAGAGCGAGAAAGAGCTGACCGAACCAGAGGACAAGAAAGAGTCCGTAGGTGAACGTGTAACGGGGCATGGGAAGCCGTTCGGAAAAACGGTGTAGGGAGCCGGCTCAGGGAGCCTCAACCGAAGCGGTCGAAAGACTGAGCGCTTCGTTGAAAAAGCGGCGCTCAACCGTCATGAGACGGCTCCAGTCGATTTTCGCTTTGGCCGAGGCCGCGAGGAGAGACTCTCCGTTGCGCTGATACGCAAGAGCGATGACCGCGTGGTCGGTTGGCGAGAGTTCGCGGGAACCGATCCCGTTGGCGAGGAGAGGGGCGACCGCTTCAAGCGCTGCTTCGTGGTGACCCTCAGCGAGAAGGGCCAGGGTCAGAGTGCTGCGCAGGGCGCGAATGTCAGGATGTTTTGCGACGAGCGCGGAAATTGCGGCGGAGCGGGGGATGCGTCCTGAGACCAATTCCAGCCAGGTCACATTGTTGATCAAAACTGGATTGTTGGGCTCCGATTTGAGGAGGTTGCGGCTGATCGTGAGGAGGCTTTCTGATTCGTCCGACTTGGAAAGATGCGCAAAGAGGAAACTGACATCCTCGGCGGGGAGATTGATGCTCGCCGGGCGCTTGAGCGCTTCGGTGAGGGCGCGATTTCGAATTTCAGCATCTCCCTCACTGGAAGCAAAGCGGGCGAGTTCGATCAGTGAGGAGCGACCTCCGGCAAGCATGGCATGGTCAAGAGCACGATCCCAGTAGGATTTCGCGTTGGCGTCCTGTCCGAGTCCTGCTGAAATAATGGCGCGAAGACTCATCACCGTTACGGGAGGGATCGCCGGATGCGGCTGTGAGATGAACTGCGCGGCGGCCTCCCATTTTTCCTGAGTGATGAGGCTGTTGAGAAAAAGGAGTGAGCTTGCGTCGGCGACACTGGCGCTCTCGGCAGTGAGGAGGGATTCAACGAGCTCGGGCCGGTTTAGTTTCATCAACCAGGAACCGACTTCGAGAGGATGGGACTTCCCGAAAGTGTCGATCACGACTTTGAAAAGCGGCTCTTTGCTTTGCGGTGAAAGGGCCATCGCTACTTCCAGTCCGAGGAGTTCGACGGCGACAGGAATCGTAATCTCTTGCGCCTTCAAAGCGGTGAGCCGATCTGCGACCGTGGCGAGAAAGTCAGCCTGCCAAAGCGAGGTATCGATTTTTGAGAGAAGCGAGAACGCCGCGAGAGAAAGGGAAGGGTCTTCGTGATTCAGAAAGAGATCAAAGATGATCTCCTGGGCCTTTGCCTGGGATTCGTGGTCGCGCGTCGGAACCGTGGCATAGACTTCGGCGGCGAGAAGGCGGTCGATGGCCCCGGAACGGATTGCGAGGAGTTTCTCAGTGAGGGCGAGAACGCGGATGCCGTCCTGTCGGGCGAGAAAGAAACGAATTCCGATGTGTTTTGCGGCCGGTTGTTCCAGCTCTTCCGCACTGAGTTGGGTGAGAAGATGTTTCAGGCTGACGTAGTCACCCATTTGCAGGTGAAGTTCGAGGACCTCGAGCCGGTCTTCGCTCGTCGCTTCCGGATGATCAAAGAGCGCTCCGGCGGCAATGAGGAGGTGACGTGACTTCAGTTCCCGGGCACTCAAAAAAAGCTGTCGGAGAATTTGTGAGTCGCCTTCTTTGAGTTGCCACGCGGCGAGCGAGAGGCGCTCCGATTGCTTCCAGTCTCCGCTCTCACCGGCGGCGTAGGCATTGCTCAGGTGAGCGTCGGCGCGAGCGTGATTGATGCGCTGCATGATGCCCTCACGTTTCCAGAATCCTAACCCGACCACAGAGATCGCTGCCACGGCAAGGAGGCATTGAAGGGCGGGACGGTTAAATTTCATGGAACGCGTGAGGAGAAATCAAACTGCGGTGGTGGCCTCGCGGCGGTTCGCCCGAAAGGCGACGACGATGCCGAACGCGGCGATGACGAGGCAGGGGATGACGGTGGACGGTTCCGGCACAGCGCGGAGGTCGTAGGCGAAGTCGTTGTTGGCGCTGCTGCCAGGGTTGCCTATTCCGAGGGAGCCCCCGGAGGCCTCAGAGTTCGCGAAATCAATCGCATCGTCGCTGAGGTTGGAGAGCGAGTTTCCTCTTCCGAGGCGATCATCGAACTCGGGTCGCGTCACGAGTTGAAAGGCGTCATTGCCACTTTGGGCGAGTGCCTGGACTTCGAGGGCGAGGGCCCCGGGTTGGCGGTCAAAGGCAAGCGCGGAAATGAAATCGCTACTTCCCGCGCCGGCGGAGGGGCGGGAACTGCTGACCCAGATGACGTCGCCATTCTGCTGGATATTGAAAAGCGAAGGACCGCCTCCGCCGGAACCGAAGCCCGCTCCATTTCCCAGCGTGATGTTCCAACTGTCAGTATCGCCGGGGTTGCTGCTGCTTGGGTTGTAAGTGAAGTCAGTCGCGACACGAGATCCTGCGACGGTGAGGAAAGTTCCCGCCCGGAGGGTGTCCGAGGTGGAATTGAAGTAGGAAGAGTTTGAGATGATCTCGGCGCTGTTGAAGTTGCGCTCGGTCGAAACGGAACGCGTGTTGGCTCCTGAGTCGCCAAACCAGATGCCGTCGAGCTCCTGCAGAGTGAGATCAGAAGTTAAGAGGAATTCGACATAGCTTTCCTCGTTATGATTTCCGCGAAAAACCTCGTTAATGATGAGGCCGGCCCTCACGGATGAAGAGACTAACATCACCATCACGAAAGAGACGACAATCCATGGGAAAGTCGGCTTCAGGTTTTTGTGGAAGGTGTGAGGCATTAAAAGAGCGGGTGATCAGCTCATGGATTCCTCCGGGGCCTCGAGGCGATTTCTCCAGTAGAGAAAGATGCCGAAAGCGGCAATGAAGAGGCAGGGGATCACCGTCGAAGGCTCCGGCACCGCGCGGAGGTCGTAGGTGACTTCTTCGTTGTTGCCGTTATTGACCACCCCCGGAGTGACGGGGGCCCCTTCGCTGGCGGAAAAGTCAACGCCACCACCTGTCGTCTGATTTGAGAGTGAATTGTTCGGATTTAACACTCCGTCCCACTCCGCGCCGGGATTAAGAATTTGAAAGCCCTCCTCACCCGCAAGCTCGCGCGCTTCGATCTCCTGGCCAAGTGCTCCCTGAAACCAGCCGTAGCCGACGCCGGAGATAAAATCATCTGAGCCGGAACCGGAAGTGGGTCGCGAAGTGCTCACCCAAACGGCGTCACCGAATCCGCCAAGTTCAAAGGGATCCGCGCCGACCGTGGTCGTGATGCCGGCACCCGAGGTGAAGGTTAGATTCCAAGCATCGGAGTTCGTCGTGTTCGCGAAAGTCGGATCGTAGCTGAAGTCAGCAGTGAGGTTTGAACCTCCTGCGACGATGAGTGACCCGGCGCGAACGGTGTCTGTCGTCGCGTTGAAGTAAGAGCTCGCGGCGATAATTTCAGAGGCATTAAAGGAGTTCTCCCGGCTCACATTGGTGGTGAAGAAATTTGAGTCTCCAAACCAGAGGCCATCGAGGTCTTGCAAGGTGATGTCTGAAGTGACGAGGAACTCGACGTAGTCATCGGCAGAGGAATTTCCGCGGAAGATTTCGTTGATGATCAATCCGGCCCGAACATTGGGGACCAGCGCGATTCCCGTGACGAGGACGAGCACAAGGGCACTCGTTTTCCATCGAAAAACGCGGCTGTCTTGAGGCAGTTTCATAGGACAAAATAGAAGTTAAGATAGATTAAATTATAATTACCATAATTTCAAGGAAAAATAAATCTGCTTTTAAGGTGCCTTGAGAGCAAGTCGCCTTACAAGAAGTTCATCAAAAACGCGGCTCGCTTCTTCGCGGGAGGCAAAATTTCGCATTCCTGCCAGCAAGGTTCGCGCGGGAGGCCGCGGATTCCCCTTGAGCGCGCCCCGGATTCGCTGAAGTCGTTGCTCTTTTCCGTCGGCATAAGTTTCGTAAAACGAGCCTTCAGGGAGCCAGGTCGTGCGAAAGACATGAAACCTCCCTGAGGAGGAAGGTCGTTCGAACTCAAGTTGCCTGATCGTGAGGGGTTGCCCCGCGATGACGACTTCACGGGTTGGATGCGTCGCGACGAGGACGGCCCCGCCGGCTTCCATGCAGACTTCAGGAGCATGACCGAGAACGTCGTTGATGAAGTTCGGGGAGCCGGGCTCAAATTCGAAAAAGAAAAACTCGACCGCAGGCGCGTGGACGCGGGCAAGGTCTTTGCGACTGAAGAAACCGGCTTCGCCAGAGGTGAAAGACAACTGCGATTCCAGCTCGGTGAGCCGCTCGGGGAGATCACGAAAGTGAAAGCTGTGACCGAGCACGGCGACCTCGCCTCCGTCATCCGGGAGCTGCAGTTGCAGGAGCGGGGTCTCCTCCCAGCCGCTGTAGTCCGGCTTTAGCCAGAAAGCGACGACGCACTCAATCGTGCAGAGAAGTGCTCCGGCGATGAGCCAGCCGCGATGGGCGCGACAGTGGGGGAGCAGGTTCTGAATGATGTTCATCTTTAGGTGAGTCAGATTTTTTGTCTCGCAGCTTCGCGTCGAGAAGTTCGAGGGAGACGAGGAGTTCTGCGTAGGTTCGCTGCAAGGCGTAGAAAATGCCCGGCCATCCGTCGAAGAGCGTGCCCCGCACGAAGAGTGTGTAGAAAAGAACGACGGGTGCGGCAGGGCAGATGAGGCAGCGGATCTTGTCGGGAAGACCAAACTCACTCCGATCACCGTGGAGCAATTTGTCGACTTCAAGAACCGCGTAGCGATGTTGCGCTTTGAGCCAATGGGCGAGGGGCTTGCGGTCGTCGTGGTCGATGACCGCGCTCAGTTCCCGCGAAGGGGTGTCGCCGGTGAGGAGCTGGGTGTGGCCGTCCTGAACGTAGGTGCAAGAGTCCTTTTGGAAAAGAACCGTCTTCGGTGGGTAGAGCGATGATCGAAGGGGCCGACCGTTCACGCAGTAGCGAAATCGTGACACGTAGCCGTTGATTTCACTTTCCTCCGGGAGTGCCGCAAATTCTTCGACGGCTCTGTCGGATAGCATGAAGTCCGCATCGAGCGCAAGGACCCACGGGGTGCCTGCGAGACTCGTGGCATGATTCCATTGCGCGGAGTGAGAGTCAAAGTCGCGATGTTCGACCCTGACATTGGCATAGCGAGCGCAAATTGAGAGAGTCTCATCGGAGCTTCCTGAGTCGAGGACGATCACTTCAGTGGCCCACTGGAGGCGCTCAAGACAGCGCCCGATATTCGGAGCTTCGTTCAGTGTCAGGATGACCGGAGTAATCTGATCGAGTTTCATGAGCGTGATTGAGTCAATTCCGCATAGAGCGACTCGAGAGATTCAGCCATCGTTTCGACGCTGTAATGAGCGCGCACAAAGTCATGCCCACGATGCGCGATCTGACGCCGGTCTTCTGCGGAGCGCATCAAGTGGGAGAGTCCTGCCGCAATGCCGGAAGATGAGGTGTCAGTGAGAGCGCAGCCGCCGCATTCCGCAGCGGCGGCTCCGACGGCAACCCCGGCGGTGAGGAGGGAAGGAATCCCCGCACCCATTGCCTCGACTGCGGCGATGCCAAAATTTTCGGAAAATGAGGGGAGTGCAAAGAGCGTCGCTTCCGAGAAAAGGCGTTGTTTTTCTGCTCCCTCGACGAACCCGCACCATTCGATCATTCGAGCGTTTTTTGATTGCCTGGCTCTGGATTTGAGCGATTCGACATAGGAGGGATTTCCACTTCCCGCAATTCGGAGGGTCCAACCGCTTGCGACTTCGGGGTCGAGCGAACTCCAGGCGTCGATGAGAGCCTCAAGATTTTTCTTCGGATCAATTCGTGAGAGAAATAAGATCGTGTTAGGAAATTTCGGGCGCTCTTCTGGAATCGTTTCCGGAACCTGAATGCCGAGCGGGATGACCCGGGAGTTCATGGGGATACCGAGGAGTTCCGCCTCGTTTTTTTCCGCTTCACTCGTGAAGTGCATCGCCCCCGCCTTCCTGATCACTGGCGCTTCCCGACAAGCGAGGGAGAACTGCTTCAACCAGCGACGCCGTGATGTGACGCCATACTGATTCAAGACCCCGAGAGGCCGGATCACATAAGGGACCCCGGACTTGGCGGCGATCCTCGCGGCCTCGACACTGGAGTGAGAAAAAAGGGCGTGAATGTGAACGAGATCAAATTCGCGGACTTCGCGTGAGACCCAGCGGGTCAGAGGAAAGCTCACTTTGTAAAACTCTGACTGTCTCGGAAAGGAATGGTGGGCTCCCGTTGGTGAAGGTGCGATCTCCGCTTTTCCATGAGTCGTCGCAATGACAAGCTCGTGACCGCGCTGCGAGAGGCCTTCCACCATGAGGGGGAGGACATGGCTCGGGCCACCTTCGCTTCGCGAGACTGAGGGAATGACGTGGAGAATTCTCATTCGGCGAAGAGAAGATTCGGGTGCTCGCTCAGGATTCGGGCGAGCTGTCGGTCGAAGGCGTCGCGCCCGAAAAGACGGATGCACTCCCGGTGCTGCCGACCGCGGTCGGGGGCGGGGCGATTCAGTTCGATCTCGATCGCGAGGCGGACGCTCTCGGAAGAGCGGGGCGAAATGAGAGCGCCGAGTTTTCCCCCCGCAAGCGCATCGACCGCACCGTCCTCATTGCCGGCGATGACGGGGAGACCGGAAGCGGCGGCTTCGAGAAAGACGATTCCGAATCCTTCTTTTCGGCTTGGGAGTACGAAGAGGTCGGCGCTTCGGTAGAGGTCAGGGAGTTCGGCTTCTTCAATAAAGCCGGGAAAATGGCAGCGATCAGCGACCCCGAGAGTGAACGCCTTTTTCTGAAGTCTCGGCAGATCGTTGCCGCGTCCGCCGAGGACCCAGTGCAGCTGCGGATGAGATTGAATCAGTTTCGGGAGTGCTTCAAGAATGAGATCATAGCCCTTGCCGGTCTCTGTTTCATCAAGACGGCAGACCGTGAGGATGACGGTGTCCGTTTTGGAAAGTCCGAAGCGTTCGCGCCATGGCGTGGCGGGCTCTGCCGGGTAAAACGTTTCCGCTTCAACCATGTTCGGAAGCACCGCCATGGGTGGATGATGATGTGAGAGCGAAGCCCCGAGACGCCCGGCGGTGTAGTGGCTTACTGGCAGGAGCAGGTCCGCGTTCCTCAGGCCGAAGCGAACTTGCGAGGAGGGGGTCCAGGCGTCAATCCCGTGAGCGACACTCAGAAAGGGCGTTCCGTTGCATCGCTTTGCCAGAGCGAGGAGAGGTGACGGGTTCGGGTGCGTCGAAAAAATGGCGGGATGATTTCCTGAGGAGCGAAGCGCGTGGAGGAGCTTCCATTTCCGCTTCCAGGGACTGCCCTCCCCGCAGGGAATGAGGTTTCGATTCTCCGCAAATTCGCGGGGAAGATCGCTTGGACGATCATTCGTCGAGATCACCGCGACGCGCGTTCCGAGAAGGCGATCAAGCGATTCGATGAAGCGGAGGGAATAGCGCTGCACGCCACCGGAACGGCGGAAAAGCTCAGGGACAAGAACGAGTGGTGATTTACGCTCCATTTTTCGAGGCGATCTTCTTCAAAGAGTTCACGAGGCTGCGGGTGGCGTTGGCGTAAGAGAATCGCGCGACTTTCGAGGCCGCCGCCGCGCCCATCTGACGGGTCTTTTCCGGATCTTGAAAAGCGCCGGTGAGGGCTGCGGCGAGGGCTTCCTGATCGCCGGCCGGAAAGCGCCAGCCGGTCGTTCCCTCCTCGATCAGGTCAGGGCCGCACCCGACGTGTGTGCTCACGATGGCAGGTCGGCCGAGATTCATGCATTCATTGACGGCAAGGCCCCAGGTCTCGCCGCGGCCCTGCGAGGGAAGAACGAGGAAGTCACCGCTCGCGTAAGTTCGAGGCATCAGGGTTTGATTCTGAAAGGGGGCAAAAAAGACATCCTTGCCGAGTCGTTCACCGGCTAAGTGACGCAATTCCGACTCGAGCACCCCGTTTCCCACGAAGAGAAGCGCGGGACGCCGTGGAAAAGTGTCAGGGTCGAGAGAGAGGAAGGCGTCCAGCAAATCCTGTGGTCGTTTCTTGGTTTCGAATTTTCCAGCGAAGAGAGCGACGGGACGGGCGGGGTCTATCCCCAGTTCCTGCTTCCATGTTCCTGAGGCGCTCTCGGCAGCGGGGCGGGCTTCACGAAATCGGTCGTTGTCGATCGCGTGAGCGCAGCGGGTGATCTTTCGATCCGGCACTCCGGCTGCTTTGAGGTAGCCGTCGTGGGCACTGCCGACTGAGAGGAAGGAGGAGACGCGGCGGAAGAGAAGGCGGCGGGCGAAGGTCGAGAGGAATGCTCGCATTCCCGAGCTGCCGTTCAGTTCATGCGAATCGCCGCGAAAGAGAATCGGAATGTCTTTCAGCGAGGGCGAGAGAAGCACCCTGAGGTGGGATTTCCACGCGTAGCCGAAGAGAAGAATCGCGTCCGGACTCCAGGATTTGATCCGGGCGGTGAGGCCCGGATTGTTGAGTCCATTGAAATGATGCGTTCCGGGATCGCTGCTCACATTTTCGACGAACTCGGCGGGATACCCTTCGAGGAGAGGGATGTCCCATTTCACCTTTTTACCAAACGTCCGATCCAGATTTCCGGTCGTGTCAGGATTCCAAAGGTAGAAGACCCGCAGATTCAGATCGCCGGATTCTACGATCTGGCGGAACCACGGCGCGTAGTACTGAATCGGATGCGAGAGCACCACGGCAAGACGGGGGCATGAGGCGCGATCAGTCGTTTCGCGCTTCGTTGCGAGAGGTGGGGCGAAAGTCATGGCCGTGAGATCTGCGGCGCGGTGCGACGAAGTGAAACCGGTGGTGCTCCGGAGCGAAACCAGAGACAGACGAACCAACTGCCGATCGCGACGACGACGAGAAATTGGAAGGTCGAAGTGACGAAGACACTGGAGACCATCTCGAAGGAAGTCGTCACCTTGAGAAGGAGGGCGAGGAGGATGAGTCCCTCGATGGAGAAAAGTTCTTTTCGGATCGAGAAATACTCCAGCTTCCCACAGACAAATCCGCCGAGAAGACCAAGGAAGATCGGGCCGAAAAACACCCCGAAGTTTCCCACCGCCTCAGGAAGGAGTCCCCACGCGATGTAGGTTTTTTCGGTCTCCTCACGGGTCTTCTGCCGCTCGAAATGGAGATTGAGGAGGACCTGTCCCTCATGCGATCGCGGTTTGTCGTGCCAGAGAAATCGGGGGACGAGGAGCGGGGGAATGAGCGCGTAGGTTTTTCCGAGGAGGGTTGGTTTCCCCTCCGACTCAATCGAGTTCACGACAAAGGTCAGGATCTGGAGGTTGTCGATCCGGTCGAGAAGATTCTGGCCTTCCTCCTCCTTCGAAGGTTTCGCTGTGGTGGGTTCGAAAAGATCGTCCTCCTTCCAGAGGAGTTGCTCCGCACTGACGGAAGCCCAGTCGAGATAGAAGGTCGGCAGCTGAGAAATCGCGAGCCGGGTCGTGTTTGTTTCTGAATCCCAGTATTTGTCGCGGACCGTGAATTTTCCCTGGTTGAGGAAAGCGAGAATCGCGAAGGCCGAGATCAGGAAGAACCAGGGGAACTTCGCGCGACCCAGGGCCATGCCGATTGAGGTGGCGATGATGAGCCCGGTCGCGGCGGAGAGAAGGACGTCGGCAATCGAAAGGAAAAAGATGCTCGCGAGGAGAACCCAGTAGATCACCGCTTTGATCCGCTGCGGGTGATCGACAAGAGCGATGCCGCCGATGAGTGCCCCGAACATTGAAGCGGCATCCGATCCCGTTCGGATCACAGGGAAGAGACTCCAGAGAGAGCCGGGAAGTAGTTGGTAGAGGAGACCGGAGCGGGTCGTGAGGTAAAAGGCAATACTGGAGCCGAGAAGAGCGAGGCAGAGGTTTGCGGTTCGTGGCGATGAGGTGATATTTCGGTCACGAAAGAAGGGCCAGCGTGTCAGTGGAGGAGGCCCGGCGGATCGACTCCCCATCCGATGCCCTGCGAGTGCGGAGAGCAAAAGGAGAACCACGGAAAAGGCCGAGAGGTAAAGCGTGCCACTCGAGATTATGCTAAGATTTTCATCCCCGACAACGAGAGGCATTGCATAAATCATTCCCTGTTGAAGCAGGAAAAGAGGAAGGAACGGAAGTCCTTTGATCGAGCGTGAGGCCCAGGACCAAATGCACCCTAACGCGACGACACAAAGAAGGGTGAAAATGATGGCATGGTCGCTATTGCCGCTGAAGAAAAGGTGGCCGGCACCGAGGAATGCGGCTGATCCTAGAATCGTGATTCCGCTTTGATGCAAACGCGGCGAGCGGGACGTGACTTCCCCGAACGAGTTCGGAGGAAGCGTCGGTCCCGTCGGGATTGGTTGTTCTCTTTGCGCTGAGTTCATGAGGTGAGGCCGATTTCCTCCCTGTCGCGGCTCAACGTCTTGAGGCAGTCCTGGAAGAAGTCGGAGAACCGGGCGGCCTGCGAGTCTGCCGAGTAGGGCACGAGGGCTTCGCGCTTCAGGGGCGTCTCGACGCTTTTCGGATTGCCGTTAAACTGAAGGGCAATCCGATCTGCGATCTGAGTAGCGTTGTCCGTTTCGCGAAAAGGAATCACGACGGCACCTCCGGCTTCCCGGGCGATCGAAACGACGCTGCTCTCTTCGTGAAAGACGGCGAGAGTCGGGGTCCCGGCGAGGAGGTAGGGAAAAATTTTCGAGGCGGAGTAACCCGGATCGTTTGAGCCGGGGACGAGGAGGAGATCGGCATCTTTAAGGCAGCGCAGGACTTCCGAGTAGGGGATGCGGTTGGGGTCTTCTTTGACGAGGTCTTGAAGGCTGTATTCCTGAGCGAGACGATTCACCGGAGAGGTTGGGCCGGAGCTGGTTTGATATTCGGTGCCGACAAAGTGGATGACGAGAGATTCGAATTTCGTTGGATCGGAATGACGGAGCCCGGTGATCGCGGAGAAGATTCCGCGCAGGGAAGTCTCCATGTAGTCGCCGCAGCGTCCCGCGTAGAGCCAGTGCTGTTTTCCGTCGTTTGGGTCAAAGATCGATTGACTTGATTTTCCCTGCGCTGCTCTTTCGAGTTCGTCGAGATCGACAGGGAAGGGAGCAACGAGGCTCGGAATCTGAGCGGCCGAAAAGCGATCATCACCGGTCCAGGGGCGGAAGACCCGGGTCGGGTAGCGTTCCTGGAGTTGGCGAGGGTAAGCGGCGGAGACGCTTGTGATTCCGGCGCATTCCTGCAGGACGCGAGGCTCCGAGATTCGGTTGAAAAAGTCAGCGGCGGCAAATTTGACCCGTCCTCCCGGTGGGTTGATGTCAGGATGTTCACGGTAATAATCGTTTACCCAGGGATCTTGGAAATCCATGAGGTAGGGAATCTCAAATTTCGACTTCCAGTAGGGACCGAGGAGATGGGTGCCGAATTGAGTCGTAGAGAAATAGACGAGGTCGAAACCTCCATTTCTCAAGAGGCGATTGCCCTCCCGGCGCAGCGCCGAAAAGGATCTCGTCGAGACGCTCCCGAGGCCGGGGAGATTGCTCAAGGGCGCTCCGAAAGCCTTGACCCGGTGGATTGGGCTTCCTGCCGGGAGCGAGGAGGAAAGCCATTCGTCCTGCGGGAAGTCGACACAGTCGGGCGCCACCGCGAGGACGGTTGCGTGAATTCCGTGTTTCTCAAAATGGGGAAGGAGAAGGCGGACGCGCTGCATGTCCGGCGCGTTCGTCGGAGCAAAGTGAGGGGAGACGATGAGGACCTCAATCATGAGGGGTCAGCACAGGCGGCTTGCAGGGATTTTCCAAGTTGTGGAGCAAAACTCGACCATGCCCAAGTCGTCGCGGCAGCGTCGAAGGCGGCATCTTTGGCGGCGTTCAGGGCCGTGCGATCGTCGACAAAATGTTGCAGAGCCCGGACGAGCTCAGTGTGCTCGTTGCAGGGGATGAGGAGACCGGCGCGCGGGCATTTTTCCATGACTTCACGCTGTCCTTTCGTGTCCGTTGCGATCACCGCGAGATGGCTTCTCAGATACTCGAAAATCTTGTTGGTCGCGGTGAGGTCCCTGTTCCGAACGCGGAAGTCTTCTAGAGCCAGGCCGACGTCGAATTTTGAACTCGCGAGCGAAAGCTGATCGTTAGGCACTGTGTCGTGTCTGGTGATCCGGTCGGAGGGCAGATGCCGGAACGTTTCTTCGAACCACCCTGAATACTGTCGGAGATTTCCGCGGAGATGCAGTTCCCAGTCGCCCTCAACTTCGCGCAGCGCTTCGGCCAACGGCTCAAGACCGCGGCCGGGACCGATCGTCTGAGAAAACCAGTAGAAGCGGACTGGCGCGAGAGATGGTGAGCTGTTTTCCTCAGCGTCCGGTTTGATGGAAATAGGAAAGGTGTTAGGAATCGTGAGAGGAGCACGGCGGCATCCCGAAGAGATCGTGAGCGCGTTGCTCAGTGCCGTCGTCGTTGTCACCGAGAGGTGGGAGTGACAGAGGAGGTGATGCTCAAGTCGTTTGAGTCGATAGACCGGTCTCGCTTTTCTCGCTTCCGGCGGGAGGTCCTCGGAGAACCAATCTTCAAAATCGACGCCGACTTTGAAGCCCAGGTCGAGGAGTTTCCGGCCCGCCCACAACCCCGCTTCGGAGTGTACCATGATGAAGTCGGGTTTGATTCGCTTTGCGGCTTTCAACATGTGCCGCGCCGTCAGTCCGAAGGACTCCGGGAGCGTCATGTTAAGGTGTTGATAGGCTATCGCGGCGAGCCTTCCCTTAGCTCTCGCGAGTAGAGAGGCAAAATTGTTCTTCGTGAGGTCGAGGAGCGGCCGGAATTCGATTCCGAGCGATTGGGCCAACTCTAAATCCTCTTTCGCGAGGCGCGGGTCCGTCCAGGTTCCCATCACGGTGACGCGGAACCCTGCCTCGACCGCAACAGCTGCTTCCTTCTGCGGGCGGGGTGCATTGGCGAAGTGTCCGCCAATGAGGATGAGAAGATGTTTGGACTGAACCATCTGGATTAACGACCCGCGAGTTTCTGAATACGACGGGCGAGTTTCCATCCGGCGAGTCGGCGCAGACGATGAAAATTGGGTGGTCCGTCAGGGAGGAGGTTGCTGCCTCCCAGGGTTTGAATCTCCTTCTCCATGCGAAGACGAAGATCCGGAAAGTCAGGGTAGATCGAGTGAATGAAATCCTGATAAAGATTGGCGCACGACTGGCGGGCGGGACGATCATTTCGCTTTTCAAGGAGGTAGGAAGTGCCTTTCATGAGCGATTGAAAATTGGAATTGATCGCTTCCTCCGACTTTCGTTGGGAGAGCGACTGAGCGAGACCGGAGCGATAGTAGAGCCGTTCTCCGGGTGTGAAGCGAACCGTGTCTGCGGTGGCGATGAGTCTTGCGAAGAACTCAAAATCATCGATCAAGGTCAGGGTTTCGTCCCACCCTCCAGCTTCTTGAATAAGCGGGCGGGGAATCAGAAAAAGACCGGGCTGCATCATCGGGCGCGCTGATTTCCAGGAGTTCACGAGCCAGTCGAGTGCGGGAAGATCCTCCCAGACCGATTCCGGGTTTGACCGATAGCTGTCAGGGTTGCCTTCGTAAAATCGTCCCCATTCGCAGGAGGCAATGTCACGCGAAGAGTTCTCCAACTTTCTCATCTGAGCGTCGATCATCGTGGGAGTGATGATGTCGTCTGCGTCAAAGTATTTGATGTAGTCCCCGCGGCTGTGTTGAAAGGAAAGGTTTCGTGCGGCTGATGCGTTGCCGCATTGAGCTTCGATGACGCGGAGGCGGTCGTCCTTAATCCCGTCAAGTCGGTCAGCGGTTTGGTCAGTTGAGCTATCGTTGACGACAACGACCTCGAGATTTCCCCATGACTGGTGAAGGGCTGAGCGCACCGCCTGACCGACATACTTCGCGGCGTTGTGACACGGCATACAGATGCTGACGAGGGGCGTGCTCATGGTTTAGGCAGGGAGTTCCAGAGAGTGGGGGTTCAGGCCAAACTCCCGTGCGATTTTCCAGGCATGGCCAAAATACCAGGGTTTGCTGTCAGCGACGTAGTGCTGGAGAACGCCGCTCCCACTGCGCGTTGCCGATTCGCTGGGGAAGGTTTGGTAACCATCTTCCGGAAGAACAAAGTGAGGTTCACGGGAGGCCATCATCGCGACGAGAGCCTGTTCAAGAAAGTAGCTCGTGCCTTCGCGTTGCGAGAGTTTGGAGCACCAGTCTTCTAACTCACTCCAGTCAATCGTTTCACTGTTGAGACCGCAGACACCGACGTTAAGGAGGGTAGGGATTTCTGCACCTGTGAGGGACTTCATGAGCGGTCGCGAGTAGCCGTAGGATTCTTCGCAGTCTTTCATCAGTAAAAGGGGGCGTTCTCCGCTTCCGGTGAGGGCACCGTCGGCCCAGTCGATGAGAGCATTGGGACGATCAAAGAAAAGCATGTCGGAATCGAGAACCAGTTTCCAGCCGGTGGAGCCAAGATGAACATCGACCAGTTTTCGGATGTTGATGTAGTCGTCGCAACGCTGTCGGAGGACCGGAAATTGAGGCCGTGGCAGGAGCGAGTCGAGGCGCTCTTCCACGGCATTGCTTTTGAGGAGGTTTCCTTTCGGAAAGAGTCGGCGGAGCGGGGCAAGATATTGGTCGGTGAGGGTCCCGTCATCGACGAGGTTCAGGATGACTTCGCGCCCTGATTGTTGTGACAGGGTCCAGGCGCAATAGGCGGTCTGATACCAGAATCGCTCGCCGGTGAGATACCAGGTTTCAATCGGTGGGAGTGAGGGATCGAATTCCGGAATGTCGAGCGCAGCGACGGAGGCTTCCATTTCACCTGCCCAGTGGTCGCATCGGACGTAGGCACGGAGTCCCCAGCGCGAGAGGCGTTGGAGTTCATCCTTGGGCTTGCGATAGAAGCGGGATTTAAGATCGCTGAGAGTCTGTCGATTCATTTCTTAAGACGGCAAAGAGGCGCGGCCCTCCAGGTTTCCGACGGCTGAACTCCAGCGGATAAAGGCTTCCGGGCCGCTCCAGGGGCGGTTCCTGAGCCAGGCGCGGGACTTTCGTAAAAGAAGGGTCCACGGTGGAATTGCTTTCCAGGGGCGGATCCCGTGGCGGTCGAGAACCTTGATGTAATCGCGAAACGCCGCGCGGGAAATGGCACCGAGGTAGGTTGGTGTGAGGCGCGTTTCGGGGAGGAGGTGATCCAAAACGAGGCGGGGCCAATAGGCGGCGGCCCAACCCGATTCGAGAGCATGAAGAATCATGTCGCAATCGCCTGCCGAGCTCAGTGATTTTCCCTTTCGGTCCGGGATTTCACCGGAGCGGGCTGAGACCATCCAGGTCGCGGCGGCCTTTTTGCGAAAGACCATTCCGGCCCCGATGGGGGCGAATTCGGGGTAAATTTTCGAGGCCGCGTAGTCAGCTGCGCTCATCGTCAGCTTTTTGGAACCAAGGTCGCGGCATCCGAGCGGGGCCATGCCGTCGACATACCAGGCTGGCGGCGGAACCTCATAGTTCGGGTGACTCTTTCCCCCGGCGACACCGACATCCGGGTGGAGGGTCATGAGATCGAGTGCGCCTTCGAGGTAGTCAGGAGCGAACACGTTATCATCGTCGGAGAAAATGATCAGCTCCGAGTTAGCTTCGGTGATTCCACAAAGACGGGCGTGCGAAAGTCCGGGGGTATTTTCCCTGACAAGGCGATAATTCCCGCTGAAGTGAGCGTTAATTTGGTCGTCGCTCAAGGGGGTGGGGGAAGCATTGTCAACGACGACGAGTTCCCAGAGTTCTCGTGCAATACTCTGCCCTTCGAGCCCCTCAAGCGTCTTGCGAAGACGCCCGGGATCCGGATCGTAGGTGGGAATGACGACGGTGAGTTTCATGAAAGAGTGCTTCAGGCCGAAGTCTCGCGTTGACGGATCGCTTTCGCGGGGGAGCCGACGCAGATCGCCCCGACGGAGATATCTGAAGTGACGACGGAGCCAGCGCCGATGACGGACCCGTCACCGATCGTGATGCCACCGAGAACGATAACCCCGGCCCCGAGCCAGACGTCGTTCCCAATGTGGGTTGGTTTTTTGATATCCTCACAGGAACGGATCGGAGTGCCTTGCGGAGAAAGGGTGTGCTCGGAAGAGAGGATGCAGCAATTCATGCCCACGAGGGTGTCTCTCCCGATCGTGACTCCGCCATGTCCGTAGATTTTGGTGTCAGGTCCGAGGTAGACGTTTTCAGCGAGAGAGATGCTGCCTTTCCACGCCTCAAGGCGCACTCCGTCGTCGAGGGTCGCCGCCTCACCAATCGTGATCGAAGCAACGCCGGGGAGGCTTCTCCAAGTTTCGAGGACGACGCGTTTTCCGACGGAGACCGAAGCATCGAGGTCGAGACCGTCCGTGAGAAGACGAAGCTTCCAGCGACGGAGGCTCGACAAGATTTGTCGTCTCGCGGGGGAGCGGTGGATGCGTTGAAACAGGTTCACGGTTAGCGGCGAAAAATTAGCGGGGAAGGGCGGACCACTTTGCCTTTTGGGTTCCATGGCCGGTTCTCCCGTCGAAGTCGGCACCGGAATCCATCTGTGGCAACACCTCGACGACATTGAGGTTCTCGGCCCAGACGAGACAGGCGCCGGAGGAGTCAAAACAGCCCGCTTCGAGGGTGTAGCGACCGGGGAGGAGGCAGGTCGAATCGACGGCGACGGTAAAGGATTGCGAACCCTGATCGAGTGGGAAAGACTGATCTGTGTCTTTGGAGAAATGTGAGGTCGCGTTGACGCCTTCGGGATTCTTCAAAATCACGAAGAGGGAATGGGGTTCCGGTCCCGGGCTCTTGTTCGTGATCGTGAAGTCAACTTCAAGACTGCCTTGAACGAAGGGGTGTGAGGGCCGCGGGTTTGCCTCTTCGACCTTGAGATGGGGAGATGAGATCCGGTAGGACGTTTCTACGGAATCTCTCATCGAAGCGCTTGCGCGATGAAACTCGGCGACGGCGGTTGAGGCGGTGTCGTCGGCGATGATGGCTCCCTTTTTCAAGAGGATCGCGCGGTCGGCGAGGCGCTGCACCGTCGCGAGGTTGTGGCTCACGAGGAGGACGGTGCGTCCGCTCCGTGCGGCGGATTCCATCTTGCCAAGGCAGCGGTTTTGAAACTCGGCATCACCGACCGCGAGCACTTCATCGACGATGAGAATCTCGGGTTGAAGATGGGCCGCGACGGAGAAGGCGAGCCTGACATACATCCCGCTGCTGTAGCGTTTCACGGGAGTGTCGAGAAATCGGGAGACACCCGCGAAGTCGACGATCTCGTCAAAGCAGTCGCGAATCTCGGCCCGTTTCATTCCGAGGATCGCGCCGTTCAGAAAAATGTTTTCACGACCGGAGAGTTCGGGGTGAAACCCGGTCCCCACTTCGAGGAGGCTTCCGACGCGGCCTTTCAAGGTGACGCGTCCTGCCGTCGGATCGGTGATGCGTGAAAGAATTTTCAGAAGCGTGCTCTTCCCCGCGCCGTTGTGACCGATCACGCCGAGGACTTCCCCCTGACGAACTTCAAAACTGACCTCGTCGAGAGCACGGAATTCCTCGATTTCATCGCCCTGGATGATCTGGCGACCCGCCGCCATGTCGAGCGCCTTGCGGGCAAAATTGCGGCTTTCGCGCACGATCGTCTCGCGGAAAGATTGATATTTTTCCTGACGAACCTGATGCCCCACGAGGTAAGTTTTTGAAAGGCCTTCGACCTTGATGCTAATGTCTGACATGGTGATGTTAGTCAGATAAGGTCGGCAAAGCTGCGTTCCATTTTTCTAAATTGCCGGATCCCGAAAATGAGAAGGAGCGAGGTGACGACGAGTGAGATGGCCACGGAACGCCAGTCCATCGCCGCTTCGGCTCCGAGGATGCACCAGCGAAAGCCGTCGATGACCCCGACCATCGGGTTCAGGTAATAGAGAAGCTGCCACTTCTCTGGAACGACTGAGCTGGAGAAGCCGACGGGGGAGAGGTAGAGCCCGAATTGGATGAGAAAAGGAATCACGTAGCGGAAGTCGCGATACTTCACATTCAATGCGGTGATCCAGAGGCCGGGTCCGAGAGACGCCGCAAAGCCGATCACGACAAAAACGGGGAGCAACAGAATCTGCCATGACGGCAGGAACTGGTAGTAGGCCATCATCGCGACGAGGATGAGAAAGCTGATCGCGAGATCGATGAAGGCAACGATGACGGTCGCGGTGGGGACGATGATTCTCGGAAAGTAGACTTTGGAAATCAGGTTCGCGTTGCTGATGAGACTGTTTGACGATTCCGACAGCGCGGTCGAAAAGAACTGCCACGGGAGCAATCCGGCAAAGACCATGAGCGCGTAAGGAGCCGCTCCCTCGGAGGGAAGTTTTGCCAATTTTCCGAATACGACCGTGAAAACGACCATGGTGAGAACGGGGCGAATCACCGCCCAGAGAATCCCAATCACGGTCTGTTTGTAGCGAACCGCGATGTCCCGTGCTGCGAGGACGTGAAACAACTCCCGGTAGTTCCAGAGATCTCTCCAGTAGTGCTTTTCGGAGCGACCCGGTTCGAGAATAATGGTTGAAGATGGCATGGGGACTCGCTGACTCAGTAGCGGATCAGGTAGTAGAAATATTTGATGACTTCGTTCTGGAACGTGATGAGACCTTGTTCTTTCTTCCACCAGTTCTTGGCGTCGTAGTGTAGGGATGGAACAGGGTGAACGCTGATTTTGATATCAAGGTCGGAAAGCCCATTCCGATAGGCCCAGTTCACGCGGCGACTCGGAAAGATATCGGTGATAATCACGATCGAGCCGATCTTGTTCTCTGATGCCCACTTCCGAATCGCTTCGACTTCGTCTTGAGTGCTTGTAACATCAGCGTGAATCACCTCGATGTTTTCGGCGGGCACTTCCAGCTTTTCCATTACTTCGACGGCAACTTCGTGCGACGGCCGGGTCAGTCCTAATGCTTCAGAGGGGAGCACTTCGGCAGCGAAGGTGACCAGCCTTTCTGAAAGGCCTTCTTTGTAGAGTTTTGCCGCTCCGAAGGGTCGCGTTTCGAGTGCTCCGCCAGGGATGATGATGGCTTCGACGGGAGATTCCGGGGTGGTATCAATCACCCAGATTTGTGCTGCGATCCTGAATATTGGCGCGTGGAAAACAGCTAAGAGCATCACCGTTCCAGCGATGACAAGCAGGGTGATTCCGATACGTTTGAAGCGTCGTTTCATTTGCTTGGGTAAGCTACCGCCACTGGTCGTTTCAGAACGGGAGGAGAACTGAAGACCGCTGAACAGGGTTAGGGGAGTATTTCGCGCTGTCCTTCAATTTGAAATCCGCTCAGCGTGATTTTAACGGAGGAGATGAAAATTATCATATTTATAACCTTAATTGTTAAGGTATTCAAACTAAATCAGCGGCTTCTCTGGTGACGAGGAATCAGCCGACCGTGGCGGATGTTGAACCCCGGTGGGAGCTTGCGTCTCTGGTTTTTAGCTTGAATCAGGGATTCAAGATGCCCTTTTTAAACAAAAAGCAGCCGTAAGGGCGGAAATCACCGACCTGAACTACGGCAAAAGCGGATTTGGCCGCATCGTAGAAAGCGAAACGCTCCAATCCTTTGATTTGAATCGAAGATCCGGCAGATTTGTCAATTTCAGCCTTCACCGCCAGTTGTGCTTCGGGCATTTCCCCGGGTGCCCCGATCACCTCCATGCGACGAACCGGGTGATCGACGAAAGTGTCGAGCGGGAGGACGGAAAGAATCGCGCGGGCGGCGTCCTCGATCGTGACGCCGGGAAGGCGAATGAGTTGGCCGCTCGTGGTTTCGGCGGCCACGGTTTCAGCGGGGTGATTTCCATCGACGAGGGCGATGTCGTCGCCGTGTCCCATCGCGGCGAGGACGTAGAGTAGATCAGGGCTGAGAAGCGGGTCGATTCCTTTGAGCATGAGGGGAGAGTGTTAGGAGCTGAGATAAATTCGGGCAGCGTTGTTTCCGAAAATAGCTGACTTTTCTATTTCGGTCAGGGTGCTGAGAGATTCGGTCGCAACTTCAAACCACTGCTTGTAGTCTCCGGCAAAATTGACGACCGGCCAGTCCGATCCCCAGATCAATCGCTCGGGGCCGAAGGTGGCGAGGAGGTGATCGATCACGGGGCGAAGATCTTCCGGCGTCCAGTTCGACGAGGCTTCTGTGATGAGGCCGGAGAGTTTGCAGGTAACGTTTCCCGGTTGTGATAGAGCATCTATGTCCTCAAACCAGGAGCGGGGAATGGTGCCGCGAATCGGAGGCTTCGCGGCGTGATCGATGACCACGCTGAGGTCGGGAAAGTTCTTCACGACGGAGAGGAGATTTTCCAAATGAACCGGAAGAACGAGTGCATCGAAGACGAGGTGATGATTAGCCATCGCATGAAAGGCAGCTTCATTTTCAGGCCGGAGAATCCAATCCACCTCGGGAATATCCTGAATCATGGGGCGCAGTCCGACGAGGAGATGATCGCCTGACATGGCGCTAATCTGAGCGACGACATCCGCCGCTTCGAAGTCAACCCAGCCGACGACACCGGCAATGAAGTCGTTCTCACGGGCAAGGCTGAGCATGAAATCAGTTTCCGCCCGCGTCGGCGCGGCCTGGACGAGGATTGTTTTCTCGACGCCGCAGGAGTCGAGCAGCGGTTTCAGGTCCGGGGGAAGAAAGTCGCGGTAGAGCGCGCCGAGCTCCGGAGTAAGCCAGCCGTAGTCACCGCGTCCAGGCTTCCAAAAGTGTTGATGGGCATCAATGATCATGAGCCTGGCGTGGGGGCGGCGGAATTAATGAGGCCAAGTTCTTTCAGCTCGGACCAGAGCTCGACAGGCACGCTCTGTCCGACGTCGTCAATTTGCGTCGTGACCTCTTCGGCAGAGGCCGCGCCGAGGATGAGGCTGGAAACTGCGGGGTGGGCAATCGCGAATTGAACGGCGGCGCGGCGGAGGGGGGTCGAGTGGCGCTCGCAAACGGTTTCGATCTGGCGGACTCTTTCCATGATTTCGGCGGGAGCCTCGGCGTAGTCGTAGCGCGCCCCTTTGATCGCACCTGTCGCGAGGATGCCGGAATTGAAGACCCCACCGAGGATCACGCCGATGCCCTGCTCACTCGCGAACGGGAGAAATGAATCGAGGGCCGGTTGCTCAAGCAACGAGTATCGACCCGCAAGGAGAATTGCATCGGGCGAGCAGTCGCGGGAAAATTGGTCGGCTGCTTCCGCGTCGTTGAGGCCTGCGCCGAAAGCGCGGATCACTCCCTGCTCCTTGAGTGAACGAAGCGCCACGACCGCTCCTTTCATCGCCGTGGCATAGGCGTCCGTAAACGCCTCGCCGTGCGTCCACCGGTCCAGATCGTGAACGAGAGCGAGATCGATTTTATCCCTTCCTAATCGCAAAAGTGATTGTTCGATGGAGCGCATCACGCCGTCGTAGCTGTAGTCGTAGGAGACAGAGTGATTCAGCCCGCCGGCGAAAACCTGCCGGTCCTGAGGTGGTTCGAAAGGGTTCGTGACCCGTCCGACTTTTGACGAAATGAGGACTTCAAATTCGGGAGTGTGGCGAAGCGCGGCACCGACGCGCAACTCCGAGAGGCCCATCCCATAGAGCGGCGAGGTGTCGATGAGGGTGACGCCCTGACGAATCGCCGACACGAGCGTCCCGACGGCCCGCTCCTCATCGATAATTTCGTAGAGGTCGGCAATCGGAGCGGCTCCAAGCGCGGGAAGCGAGATCTCGAGATCTGTCTTCCCGAGCATCCTTTTTGGTAAAGCAGCGTTCATGGTCGCGAGATTGTGAAAGGGTTCCGGAGGATTGGCGAGAGTGAAATGCGCGGAATCCTGCGTCGTCTGCGCTTGCTCAGTCCACTATTCAGTGGAACAGGAAGTAGGCTTCGTAAAGGAATGGAAACCGTAACCCTGGATCAACTAGTGGAAAGTCTCGCTTACAGTCGGTGGCAGATCTTCTTCTCGGGTGGCGCAATTTCGGAAGGGCAGAAAATGGTCGGCGCCCGTCTCGTTTCCGGTGCTGCCGGGCAACTTTTTGAAACGGGTGACGCTGAGTTGTCGGCGACGATTACGGAGAAGTCCGGAACTCCATTCTCTCCTTCGGTCGTGGTTTGGGCCGAAGAGGGACGTCTGGTTTTCGAAGGAGATTGTTCCTGCGACGAGAAGCAGAACTGCCGCCATGCCGCCGCGCTCTTGTCCTATCTCGCGAAAGGGAAGGGCGAGCGACTGGATCGTGCCTTCGGATCGATCACGAATGCGGATGAAGCGACTGCCGGAAAAAGTGTTACGCTGGAGGAGGAGCCCGTCGCCGAAGCCTCCGAGGCACGCTTCCTCATGCGAATCGAAAAGCGGCCCGATGGTGAGCGCAGCGCCTGGATGCCGGAGATCGTCGCCTCTGCCTACGCGAGGTATGACGAGGTGAAAGTCCCGCTGAATCCGGGCGGAAACCTTCCGCCGATCGTGCTGCCTGACCGCAAGATCACCCGCGACCGCGCCGCCGAGACGGCCGCTCTGAATTGCCTCTACGCCCTCAATTTTCTCCCCGGAGCCGAGGAGCCGCCGCAGTCGTTGCGAAAGCTGGACCTTCCCGAAATCGAAGGCACCCTCTGGGCACCGGACAAGAGCGAATGGCCGGACGCGGAGTTATTCTGGCAGCGCTTTCGACACGAGGGAGTGCCCGCGTTGGAGAAACGCGGCTGGGAAGTTCGCTTCGCGCCCGATGTCGGTCACAAGCCGCTCGTTTTCCGAACCGAAACCTGGCAGGCCGAGATCGTGGAGGAGGGGAAAGGCTGGTTTCATCTCTCCGCCGGATTCGAAATCGACGGTGAAACCTTCGAGCTTCAGCCGATCCTTGCCGCCCTTGTGAAGAACCGTTTTCTCGAAGTGACGGAGAAAATGTTGTCCGGTCAGGAGTTCATGATCTTTCTCCCTGATGGTCGCGGCCTTGCTCTTCCAGTGGGGCGCTTTCGTAAATTGCTCACGACTTTGGGGGAGTTGTTAGACTACAAATTCAGCGATGGGCCGATCCGGCTCACGGGAGCGGATGCGGCTTTGTTAGTCGCGGTGGAGACGGAGGGTGAAAAGCCGATCCTCGCCCCGAAAGGGATGGCGCAGATGGGCGAGAGACTCCTCCATTTTGAGCGGATCGACCGTGTCCCGACACCACCCGGACTTCGGGCCGAGCTCCGATCCTATCAGCTCGATGGTTATTACTGGATGCAGTTTCTCCTCGAGAATAATCTTAATGGCATTCTCGCTGACGACATGGGATTGGGAAAGACGCTCCAGTCGCTCACGCACATCCTCGCCGAGGTGGCCTCGGAAAGGAATGACGGAAAACCCTCGCTCGTGCTCGCCCCGACGAGCGTTGTCATGGGTTGGCAGCGGGAGGCCGCGAAGTTCACGCCTGACCTTCGTGTCCTTGTCTTGCAGGGGCCGCATCGGAAAAGAGATTTTCGAAAGATGGAGGAATTCGATCTCGTCCTGACCTCCTACGCGCTCCTCCACCGCGACATCGACGTCCTCGCGAAGACGAAGTTTCACCTCGTCTTTCTCGACGAGGCGCAGCACATCAAGAACCCCGGGGCGCAGGTGACGCGGGCGGCAGCGCGCTTGCAGGCCGATCACCGGATCTGTCTTTCGGGGACGCCGATCGAGAATCATCTTGGTGAACTCTGGAGCCTTATGCAGTTTCTGATGCCGGGAATGCTGGGGTCGATTGAGACCTTTCGGACCGTGTATCAGACCCCGATTGAACGGGGTGGGAACGAGGTGAAACGACAGGCGCTCGCGGATCGGATCGGGCCACTTATTTTGCGCCGCACGAAGCACGATGTCGCCAAGGAGCTTCCGCCGAAGACGGTGATCCTGCATCAGATCGAGATGAGTGATGATCAAAAAGATCTCTACGAAACGGTTCGCTCGACGATGGATAAGCAGGTTCGCCAGGCCCTCGCGATTCGCGGGCAGGAGGCGCAGATTGTTTTTCTCGATGCGCTCTTGAAGTTGCGTCAGATTTGCTGCCACCCCGCGCTCTTGAGTGAGGAAAAAGCGGGTGCCGGATCGGCAAAATTTGAGTATATGGTGGATTTGTTAAAGACGCTCCGGAGTGAAGGGCATCGCACTCTCATCTTTTCGCAGTTCACTTCGATGATTGCGATTATTGAGGCGTATTTGCAGAGAGAGGAAGTTGAATATCTCAAGCTCACCGGCGCGACCAAAGACCGGCAGGAACTCGTCGAGCGTTTTCAAGGCGGGGAGGGCGAGGTCTTTCTCATCTCGCTGAAAGCAGGTGGCACCGGGCTGACATTGACCGGCGCGGATACCGTGATCCATTATGATCCGTGGTGGAATCCGGCGGCGGAAAATCAGGCGACTGATCGAGCTTACCGGATCGGCCAGGACAAGCCGGTCTTTGTCCACAAGCTGATTTGTCAGAACACCGTCGAGGAGAAAATCCAGCAAATGCAGGCGAGGAAAGACGTTCTTGCCGGCGGGCTTCTCTCCGGTGCGACGAGTCAGTTGAATCTGACCGCTGAGACGATGGAGGATTTGTTGGGCGCGGATTGATTGGAATGTAGCGGAACTTGGAAAAGCTCCGACGATTGGATTGGGGATGATCGAATTTCCGAAAGATGCTCGCGCCTCCCCGGCTATCGCGACGGAAGGCTGACGCCGTCCGCTTCCATGAGAAGGTAAGTCAAAAGGGAAAATCAAAAATTCATTTTTGGTCGTTCAGTTGGCGCTTCGAAGCGGCGCAAGCCGTTCAAGGTTGGTCGTTGTAAAGGGGGCGAACAACGGAATCAGGCTTCCATACGCACTCGGTTTTCAGTGGCTCTACCGTGGCCACGGTGCAAGAGGGATTCCGCTTCTTCATTGCTCAAAAGGAAGGGACGCTGCTATCTACAGGGCGCATTTTTTCAATGCTGCGGACGGCTCGCAGTCATCCCGGAAAATCGAAATTAGGTTGTTCATCCAAATCAGTTGTCTCTAAGCTTCTTTACTCATGCGGCATTGGCCATCGGTGTTTCGTCCCCCGATTCCTCAGCAGCGGGTTTCCCGGCATTCTTCAACGGCTCGTAGTCGAGCTCTCTCTGCCAAAGCACTAACATTAACACGGCGAGCTTTCGCGCAACGGCGATGATAGCTTTCTTCTTCGCTGCTTTCCCTCCTCTCGCCGCCAGTTTTAATCCATGGCGTCTCAGATCGCAGTCCGGTCCGAAGTGACCGAGGATATAATGGGCCGCCTGCACAAGAAGATTTCGTAGGTAACGGTTCCCGGCTTTGCTAATCGGAAGTTGTTTGTCACTTGAGCCGGATTGGTCTCGTCTGGGAACCAATCCAAGCCAGGCACCAATATCACGGGGATTTTCAAAGCGGGCGGTCTCTTCGACGACAAGGGTGAAGGTCAGAGCGGTGATCGGCCCGACTCCCGTAATCTGCTGGAGTCGTTGACATCCAGTGTGAGCCAGGGCGGCTTCGGCGATTACTTTATCATAGTGTTTGATTTGAGCGGAGAGTCCATCCACGGCGAGGAGCAGAGGTTCGATAATCGTGAGCAGTTCCTGCTGCTCTGCGAGCTGCGCTCTCGCTTGTTTGGTAAAAGCAGCGGAAGAGGGAGAGCGTAAACGCACTCCGAGACTCTTGAGGACTCCACGCAGCGAAGCGATAGCCTTGACGCGCTGCCGAACGAGGGTGTCTCGCAGCTTGACGGGTATGAGGTTGAGTTGGGCTTCCTCCGATGTGTGGTTGATGGGGTGCAGCAGTTCAGGATCAACCCGGAGGAGCTTGGCCAGCATCCGGGCATCGAGCTTGTCGCACTTGCGATCATTGTCGTAGATCGCTCTCAGCTTACGCGCATTGGCAACGGTAACCTCAACCCCTTTGCTCTTGAGGAAGCGGCTAATCCAAGGACTGTGAGTTCCTACCTCTAAAGCAATCTTAGCGTCGGGAAATCTCTCCACGAGCTGTTCGAGTGCTTTGGCGCTGTTAACAAGAGTGAACTCCTCAAGGAACTTTCCATCCTTGTCAGTGACACAGACAGCGTGTTTGGTATCTCCGAGGTCGACGCCGATAAACGTTCCGAATTGCTTTTCTATCGTTGTAGTATTCATAGGAAGGTAAGATGACGGACCGCTGGCGCGGCCTCAACTTCCTTCTCATTCTATCTACGGTTCGGGATGTAGCGGAACTTGGAAAAGTTCCGACGATTGGATTGGGGATGATCGAATTTCCGAAAGATGCTCGCGCCTCCCCGGCTATCGCGACGGAAGGCTGACGCCGTCCGCTACGGATGGGCCTGAATCTCACGCGCCTTTTTTGGCGCGGATGCGGATTCAACAGGGTTGAGTGGGTGACCTAACAGGGTTCAGATTATCGACTTATGAAATCTCTCTGTTTTCTCGTACTTTTTGCGGCCTTTTCCGTTCTCACTGTTCATGGTGATGAGAAGAAGCCGAACATCCTCTTCATCCTCGTGGACGATCAGTCGCCCTTCGATTTTAAAATTTACAACGATGAGTCGATTCTCGAAACGCCGAACATTGATCGGATCGCTGCAGAGGGCGTCATCATCGACGGGGCCTATCACATGGGTGCCTGGTCCGGTGCGGTCTGCACGCCATCGCGACACATGATCATGTCAGGGCGAACTGTCTGGCACATCCCGAATCGGGGGAAAGGGAAGGGTGGAAATCCAAATGTCGGGAATACGGAACTGGTGCCGGAGAAACTCGAAGAGCAAACGATGGCGGCGGTTTTTAATCGTGCCGGCTTTGACACGATGCGCACCTGCAAGAAAGGAAACAGCTACGAGGCGGCGAATGCGCAGTTCACGATTCTCCACGAGGCGACGAAACGCGGCGGCACCGACGAGACCGGCAGCCCCTGGCATCGTGATCGGGTCATCGACTATTTGAATGAACGTGAGGCATCGAATGATGAGGATCCGTTTCTGATTTTCTACGGATTTTCACATCCGCACGATGAGCGTGACGGGACTCCGGAGTTGCTCGAAAAATACGGTTCGGTCAATCATCTCGACAAGGAGTCCGTGCCGCCGCTCAATGAGAAACAGCCGGCGCTTCCGGTGAACTACCTCGAAGCGCATCCGTTTCATCATGGTCATCCGAATCTGCGCGACGAAGTCGCAGTCAGCGGCGTCTGGGAGCGTCGTGACGAGGCGACGATGCGGAATGAGCTGGGACGCGAATTCGCCTGCAGTGAGAACATCGATGTTCAGATCGGTGAGGTGCTTGCCAAGCTCGAAGCGATGGGGGAACTCGACAACACTTACATCATTTACACGGCGGATCACGGCATGGCGATCGGTCGGCATGGCTTGCAGGGAAAACAGAATCTCTACGAGCACACCTGGCGTGTTCCTTATTTTGTGAAAGGTCCCGGCATTGAGGCCGGGAAGCGGGTTCAGGGAAATATTTATCTGCTCGACACCCTCGCGACGATCTGTGAACTCGCGGGGATCGAGGCTCCGGCGACGAATGAAGGCACGAGCTTTGCGCCGGTCCTTTTTGGAAAAGAGGAGACGGTTCGCGACACCCTTTTCGGCGTCTACTGCGGCGGCACGAAGCCGGGGATGCGCAGCGTGAAGCAGGGTGACTGGAAGATGATCAAATACGATGTCCTCGATGGCGAAGTCCGCGAGACGCAGCTCTTTAATCTCGCCGAGAACCCGCATGAGTTTCTGCCGGAACACGGGATGGATGATCCCAAGCTGACGAATCTCGCTGATGATCCGGCATATGCAGAAAAACGCGCTGAGATGGAGGCGCTCTTGCTTTCGGAAATGGTGCGGCTCAATGATCCCTATCGCCTGTGGGATCAGGCGGAGTAATCGTGAAACGTGAGACTGGCGTCCCGCCAGTGGTTTTAGGCAAATCACCGGCGGGACGCCGGTGTCACGTTACTCGTAGTCGATCTCGAGATCGTTCGCCCGAACTTCCGCGAGCTTTTCCGCCATCTTTTTGCGAAAAGCCGCGATGAGTTCTGCGTGTTCTGGTTCTTCAGCAAGATTGGTGTATCCGTCAGGATCTTTGTTGACGTCGAACAGCTCAATTCCATCGGAGGCATCCTCGCGGTATTGGATAAAAGCATGATCCTGTGTCCGGAGGAGAAACCCTTTCCGCATCGGCGCGACACTGAAGGCTGCCTCACGAACTTCCTGCGTTGGGTCATCAAGGAGCGCGGCGAAGCTTTTACCCTGCAGGCGATCCGGCACGGGGAGTCCGCAAAGTGCGGCGGTCGTCGGGTAGAGGTCGATGAGTTCAACGAGGCTGTCGGAGACGGCGGGTGCTTTGCCGGGGACGCAGACGATGAGAGGAACGCCGGAGGATTCATCGCGCAGGCTGACCTTTGCCCAGAAATCGTGCTCGCCGAGATGGTAGCCGTGATCGCTCGTGAAGATGACGATCGTTTTCTCCTCAAGTCCCGCTGACTCAAGCGCGTCGAGGACGACACCGACCTGAGCATCCATGTAGGCGACGGAGGCATAGTAGCCGCCGACCGCTTTTTGCTGACGGCGGATATCCATCTTCATGTTTTCGCTCGTCTTGTAGTTGATGCCTGCCTTCGGGATGTCGTCCCAGTCGCCGGGGACTTTGGGCGGCAGGACCATCTTGTCGTAGGGGAGGAAGGGCTCGTAGTAGGCCCGGGGAGCGACGAAGGGAACATGCGGGCGCACGAAACCGACGCCGAGCCAGAAGGGTTTGTCCTTGTGCTCGTGGATCAGTTCGGCAGCTTTCTTCGCGGTTTTACCATCGGAGTGGACGAGGTCATCGCCGTCCGCTTCGACGACGACGAAGGTGTTGCCCCCGACGGCGGGTTTTGCTCCGTCCGGATTGTTCTCGAGGGTCTCCCCGTCACCGGCAGCTTTCCATTCCGGCCCCGGACTGTTGAAACGTTCCGTCCACGAGGCTTCGTCGTCGGCGCCGTTGTAGCCGTCATGATCGCGCCCGTCACCGCCGTATTCGATGCCGCCGGGGACGCCCATATGGTAGATTTTACTGACGCGGGCCGCGTGGTAGCCGTGGTCTTTGAAGTGCTGCGACCAGGTCGCGCGATCCCCGATCTGCGGGCGCGGGCTTTTGTATCCGAGCGCTCCGGTGGCATGCGGATAATAGCCGGACATGAAGGAGGCCCGCGAGGGACCGCAGTAGGTTCCCTGGCAATAGGCGCGGGTGAAGCGGGTGCCACGAGCGGCAAGGCGGTCGATGTTCGGCGTTTCGCAGACTTCGTTCCCGTAGCAGGAAAGGGCGGTGTAAGTGAGATCGTCGGAGATGATGAAGAGCACGTTGTAGTCCTTGCTGTGTCCCGTCACGGGGATCAGAAAGAAGAGTGCGAGAAATCGAAAGATCGACAGAGAGCGTTTCATTCTTTCAGCTTATAGCGGAGGACGAACTTTGCCCCAAGCACGTCTCCTTACGCGGTTGCGCATTGCCGCGCTGCGGTTTACGGGAACCGTCTCATGGATTCCCCCGTCCTTCAGGTCACTGGTCTCACGAAAGCCTTCGGCGACGTGCGTTCTGTCGATGGCATTTCGTTCGAAGTCGGTAAGGGCGAGATCTTAGGACTCCTCGGCGCGAATGGCGCGGGTAAGACGACGGCGATCAACATGATCCTCGGGATCGTCACGCCGACTGCGGGATCGGTGAAGGTCTTCGGAAAGGATCTCCACTCGGAGCGGATCAAGATCCTGAGCCGCATGAATTTTTGCAGCACTTACACGCAGTTGCCGGGCAATCTGCGGGTCTGGCAGAACTTGAAGGTCTTCGGGAAAATCTACCGCGTCCCGGATCTCTACCGGCGCATTGATGAGGTCCTTGCACTGCTGGAGATCACTCATCTTAAGAACCGGATCAGCGGCGAGCTTTCGGCCGGAGAGGGGACTCGCTTGAATCTCTGCAAGGGGCTTCTGAACCGTCCGGAACTGCTCCTCCTCGACGAGCCAACCGCGAGCCTCGATCCTGACATTGCCGACAAGGTCCGAAAAGTCGTGAGCCGGATCCGTGATGAAGAGGGCACGAGTATTCTCTACACTTCGCACAACATGCGCGATGTCGAGGAGGTCTGCGACCGGATCGTCTTCATGCACAAAGGGAAGATTCTCTTCACCGGCACTTCGGAGGAAACCTTGAAGCATTTTGAGAAAGACACGCTGGAAGATGTCTTCATCCAAGTCGCGCGCAGTGGTGATCTCGAAAGTCAGCACGGGGAGGTCGGCCCATGAATTTGGGAACGATGCAGGCGCTTGTCTTGCGCTACCTCTATCTCTACACGCGGACGCCGATCCGCGCGGTCGAGCTGATTTTCTGGCCGCTGGTGCATCTGTTAGTGTGGGGCTATCTTACGATGTTTCTCCAGCAGAACACGGACGACAGTTTTCCGTATGAGATTACTTTTCTGATCGGCGCGGTGATTCTCTGGGATGTCCTCTTTCGCGCGCAGCAGGGCGTCGCGATTTTCTTTCTCGAAGATGTCTGGTCGCGCAATCTGCTCAATGTCTTCGCGGCACCGGTGACGAATCTTGATTACCTCGGTTCGACTTACGTGGTCGGCTTGATGCGTGCCGCCGTGACCGTGACGATGTTGTCGGTGCTCTCGGTTTTTCTCTATTCCTTCAACATTTTTCAGCTTGGCTGGGCCTTGCTTCCCTTTGTCTTTAACCTGCTCATTTTCGGATGGGCGCTGGGCATGATCTCGACGACTTTGATCGTGCGCTGGGGACCGGCTGCTGAATCGCTCGCGTGGGCGGTGCCGTTTTTCATCCAGCCGTTTGCGGCGGTCTACTATCCGGTTTCGGTCTTGCCGGTCGCCTTGCAGTGGGTCGCGAAATCGCTACCCTGTTCCTACATTTTTGAAGGGATGCGCGGGACCTTGAAAACCGGTGAGATCGATTGGACTTCGCTCGGGATCGCGACGGGACTGAATGTCGTCTACCTCGCTGTCGCCGGGGTGCTTTTTCTGCGAGTCATGAATGTGGCGAGAGAGAAGGGGCTCCTCACGAAGTTTTCTTCGCAGTAGGATCATCAGATCCGGGGACGCGATCGAAAAATTCGACGAGACCGGTTTCGAGGGAATACTCGGCACCGACGACGAAGAGGAAATCTTCTTCGATCCATTTTTCGACGATGGGCGATCCGGCTTTGAGGTGGCGGACCGAAGCGCGGATGTTGGCACGGACGGCGTGATCGACGAGGGCGTCGGGATCGTCCGTGATGTCGGCATCGAGGAGGGGCTGCACCGAGGGACTGATGCGGCTCACAATCGACTCGAGATTGGGAGAGCGGTTTTCGCGTGGCACTTTTAACTCATCAACGGTTGCCCGAACTGCTCCGCAAGAAGAATGACCGAGGACAACGATCAATCGGCATCCAAGCGCCTCGACCGCATACTCGATGCTGCCGACGCCGGACGGGGCGACGACATTGCCGGCGACACGGATCACAAAGAGGTCGCCGAGTCCCTGATCGAAGAGTATTTCCGCCGGAGCCCGCGAGTCCGAGCAGCCGAGGATGACGGCGGAGGGAGCCTGCGACTCGACGAGTTGGGCGCGGCGTTCTTCGATCGAGAGATTTGCCGAGAGCGGTTCTCCGGCGGCGAAACGGCGGTTTCCTTCGACGAGTTTATTGAATGCGGTAATCGCTCGATGCATGGCGCATCATGTAGCGCGGGTAGGGCCGGGGTCAAGCGGACGATGTCGCGGATTGGCCGATAAATGAGACCGGGAAGTCTCCGATCCCTTTCAGTGTGATGGTTCGCTCGGACTCGACGGGGAAGGTATCTCCGAGGAGAGCAGCCGTCGCGTTTGAGATCTGGACGCGCGACGGTTCGCCGCTCGATTCGAGGCGGGACGCGGTGTTTACGGCATCGCCCCAGAGATCGTAGGAGAATTTGCGTTTTCCGATGACGCCGGCGACAAGCTCCCCGGTGTGGACGCCGATACGAAGAGAGAGAGGGGTATCACTTTCCTTTGCAGACTCTTCTTTGATCGCTTCGATCATCTCCAATCCGGCGGCGACAACACTGCGTGCTCCTTCTTCCGGTGAGCCGTCGATCCCTCCGCAGAGCATGTAGGCGTCGCCGATCGTTTTAATTTTTTCCAGCCCATGAGCCACGCAGATGTCATCGAAGCGGGAGAAGATGCGGTTAAGCCTCGCGACAAGTTGTTCCGCCGGTGTCTTTGCGGCCCAGGGCGTAAATCCAACGATGTCAGCGAAGAGGACGGTCACAGCGGGATGACGATCGGCGATGACGGCTTCGTTGTCCTTGAGGCGTTCCGCGATGGCCGGGGGCAGAATGTTGAGGAGTAATTTCTCAGATCGCGCCTGCTCGGCTTCGATGCGTTTTTCGTGGCCGCGACTCACGGCGCGGGCGGCGAAGGAAGAGGGGATCGCAAGGAGCAAACCGATCACGAAAGCGCCAAAGATCATCGCTTTCCGCAGGGCATCCAGCTCGCTGCGAACGCGCGCGGTGTTCTCATGCGTCGTCACGGTCCACTCGGTGTCGGGGACTGCTTCCATGTAAACAATCTCGCTTGCTCCATCGGGGTAGAAAAGTGAGCCGGCGCCGAAGATCCCCCGCGAGATCACTTCCTCCCACGGGAGTGGCGAGCCTTTGCCGAGGCCTGCCATTTCGACGAAGCCGGCCTGCTTCGTCGCAATCGACATCCCGAGCGCCATCGTCATGGGGTGACAGACAAATGCAGTGTCGCTGCGATGGACCACGCAGGAAAAACCACGATCAGCGTCCGCTCCGGTGAGAAGAGCCTGAAGCTCTTTCGTGACTTCTTCCGTGGGAATACCTTCCGCGAGTCTGAGCGCAGCGAAGTTAGCGAGTGACTTTGCCTGCCGTGCATTGACGTCGGCCTGAATGAGCAGGTAGCGCTCCTCCATTTTCGTGATGATGAACGGAACGACGAGCAAGCCAACGAGAAATATGCTCGCGAAGACAGCGAGGAAAGTGAGCAGGGCAAGTCGAGTTGGTTGGTGAGGGATCGGCATGGCGTTGAGTGGTGCGACGACGGAAGCGCAGGTTTCTTTCGGGAAAAGAATATCCTTTTCGCTTCTCCTGCGAAGCTTTCACTTTCGAGTCCCGCCATTCCCGTGAGATCCGCCACTCAAACTGCGGTATGATTTACTTGCACGAAATGCGAGGTGTGATTGATTGAAACGTTGCCCGAAAGATTCACCTGCAACGAACCAAAACCGATCCGTTTTCCCCCGCTCCATTTCTGTCTTTTCGCTATCGTGCTTTCGTGCGGCGGGAATTGCTGGGGCACCGAAGAAATTGAGTTCACGAATCGCGAGGCTCTGGAATCAGGCCCATCGAGCAACGGAACGGTGACCCTCGAATGGTCGAACCCCGTGAAGGTTGAAGTGGCTCTGGAGCAGTCTGGCGACGCTGCGTTTTCGTCGTATATGACTCGCTATGAGGGGCTTGACAGGAGTTCAGTTTTGAGTGGACTCGCTGAAGGGAATCACTATTTCCGGATTGGTCCGAAGGGTTCTGAAACCCGTTCTGCGGTGGTTGCAGTCGAAGTGAAATTCTTCCGACGGGATTACCTTTTCTGGCTTCTTGGAGCGGGTGGAGTCGTCGTTTGCCTAACGATTGGCACGATTATCGTCGGCGCCGTGCAGCAGGGAAAGGGGGAAGAATGACGGAAGACACCTTCTCGATTTCCCGCACAACAGGGTGGGGTGTCGTCATTTTGCTGGGGATTCTCTGGGTTGCTCTTGGGATTTACTGGGGCCGTCGCGCGAAGAATTCGGAAGGCTTCATGCTCGCGGGTCGCAATGTTGGGCTCTCGCTCGGTTCGGCGACGGCGATGGCGACCTGGGTCACATCGAACACGACGATGCTCGCGCCGGTCTTTGCGCTGACCCTGGGAATTTGGGGGATGCTAGCCTACTCGACGGCGAGCTTCGGGCTCCTTCTCTTCGCGCTTTTTGTGCCGAGGATTCGCACCCTGCTTCCGGCGGGAGTGACGGCGGGGGATTTTTTCCGGCTCCGATATGGCCGTTTCGGCTGGTCGCTTTTTCTGATCATCACGATGCTCTACTCGCTTTCGTGGCTCGTGAGCATGGCGATAGCGGGGGGGGACCTTCTTGAGTCGCTCGCGGGTATTCCCTACCTGCAGGGCATGAGCCTCATCCTTGTCGTTTGTATTCTCTACACGCTCTTCGGCGGACTCTACGCCGTGATCGGGACGGACTTCATTCAAAGCCTCATTATTCTCGTCGGGATTGTTTTCGTCGGTGCGCTGGTAATCACGAAGCTCGATTTCGATACAGCTTACGAACACCTCTCCACCTACCAGCCTTCGCTCCTGCAACTCGCGATGCCGGCCGCGCTTCTCGCGGTGTTCAACAACATGCTTTTTGGTTTCGGTGAGGTTTTCCATAACAATGTCTGGTGGTCGCGGGCGTTTGCGATGCGGAGAGAGATCGCTCCGAAAGCCTTCGCGCTCTCTGGGTTGCTCTGGTTTCCGATTCCAATCGCGGCTGGATTTATCGCGTTAGCGGCGGGGCCTCTCGGAATTAATATCCCGGCCGAAAACCAAACCGGCCCGGTCGTGGCCTCGGCCGTGATGTCCATGTCAGGGTTGGGAGCGGCGGCGGGAATTCTCATCCTCATTGTTCTGTTCTGCTCGATGGCTTCATCGATCGATTCGCTGCTCGCGGCAACCTCGGACCTACTAATCGAGGATGTGCAAAAAGGGCTCTTCGGCGTGAAGGTTGACGAAGTGAATTTCCGGCGCTCTGCCAGTGTCGTGATTGTCGGTGTCGGGGTTCTCACCTGGATTCTCGCGGCACCACATTGGCCGATTATCAATGCGCTCTTCATTTCCGGGCCGCTCGTGGGGAGTCTCATCTGGCCGGTGATCGCGGGTCTTTTCTGGCGGCGGATCAATCGCTCTCTTGTCCTTGCCGGAATCATCGCGGGAAGCATCCTCGGAGTGTGGGCCTATTTTGCGTTGGGGTGGTTCACTGCTTCGCTTGTCGGTGCCGGCGTTTCCATGGTCGCGACGATTGCAGCGCGTTTTATTTCTCCGATTTCGTTTACTATTCCTGACAAAGCAATAACGACTAACTGAACCATGTTTTCTGAATCCTTTTTCCAAATTCTAATCGTCGGGGCTCTTGCCTGGACTGCTCTGGGTGCGATGGCCCTGATTGTGCTTCTCATCGTAGACTGGATACATGGCACCCTTTGGTAACCTGATTTTCGCGTCGCTAAACAAAGACTGATTTCCTCATGAGAGAGACACCCTTTCCTGAAGGTTCGCCCGAAGAGGCTGACCGCCCAAGTATCAATCCACCCGAGGACTCGGAGGCGATTCATCCGGAGCCGGGTAATTTATTTGAGAGTAATCCGGTGAGCCTACAAATGCTCAGTGAACTCAAAGGGCAGAACATCATCGGAGCCGGGCAGTTCACTTTTGAGCAAGTCACCGAGCTTTGTAAATTGGCGGCTGTCCTCGAAAAACTTGAGATCTGGCCCTACCACCCACTCGACGGGAAGATTGCGGTGACGGCCTTTTTTGAGGCATCGACAAGGACGCGGACGAGTTTTGAAAGCGCGATTCTAAGACTTGACGGAAAAGTTATCTCTATCGCTGACGGCAGCACGACAGGCCAGGCAAAAGGGGAGTCGCTCGCTGATATCGGCGAAATGTTCAACGCCTATGCAGACTGCGTCATCATGCGTCACACAAACACGTCGGCTCCGGAGGAGATCCTGCAGAACCTTCGCATCCCGCTGATCAATGCCGGAAACGGATCGGGCGAGCATCCGACCCAGGCGCTCGCGGACTGGTTCGCGCTGTTGAAATGGAAACCGGATCTCGCGTCGCCGATCATACCCGGAGCACGGAAAATGAATCTCGGAATTCTCGGGACACCGGGCTCGATGCGGGCGGTGAAATCGTTCCTTCTCATGTCGCTGTTATTTCATGAGCACATTGGAAAAGTCACCGTGATTTCGGAAATGGCAGATCCGTTCGGTGAAGATGTCATTGCGCGCCTCACCGAAGCGAACATTGATTACGAAGTCTCGAACGATGTCCGTGAGCATCTCCCCGAACTCGATGTCATCTACATGAATTCGATCGCATTTCTCGGTGACTCCTACAAGAACATGGACAGCCGATTTAAGCTTAACTCGGAGAGTCCAATCAAAGAAAGTGCGGTGATCCTCCACCCACTCGCGCGTCTCGACGAGCTTGACACGTCGCTCGATAAGACTCCTCACAATCTCTATTTTTCCCAGGCTCACGGGGCGGTCTTCATCCGGCAGGCACTGCTCATGGCGGTGCTGGATCGCCTCAAGGCGCTTCCCAATCTCATCGACCTCGACACGAACACGACTTCTTAGAAAACTATTATGTGCGGTATTGCCGGCCACTTTTCGGCCCACCCCCTCCCTGAAAACACCCCCGACACGCTCGAGGGACAACTTGAAACCATCGTCCACCGTGGCCCTGACGGGAACGGTCAGTTCGTTCTCCGTGAAAAAGGTGTCGCGCTTGGTCACACCCGTCTCGCAATCAACGATCTCGAAGGCGGGCACCAGCCGCTTCATGCCGTCGATGACCGCTTTGTCCTCACAACGAATGGCGAGTTCTATGATTTCAAACGACACCGCGCCACGCTCATGGCGGAGGGCGATCGCTTCATCACGAAGTCAGATTCTGAAATCGCGATCGGTCTTTACCGGAAGTTCGGACTCGACTTCACCGAACACCTCCGTGGCGAGTTTGCCTTCGCTCTTTATGATCGGCAGAAAGATGAACTCATTCTGATTCGGGATCGCTTTGGAGTGCGACCACTCTTCTATTGGCTCTCGCCTGACCAAAGCACCATCGTTTATGGTTCGGAGGCAAAGGCCGTCCTCGCGCACCCGGACGTTCCTGCAAAGTTGGATTCGAAACCGGCGCTGCATCAGCTCATGCAGACGATTGCGCCGGGGATGAGTGCTTTTGAAAATGTGGTTTCGTTAGCGCCGGGCCACTTCATGAGGATTCGCAAGCGCAGTGGAAAGCTTGAGATTCACGAAGAGAAATATTGGGACTTCGATTTTCCTCACGAGGAATCGCGCTTGCACGACGTTGACGAGGAGGAGTATGTCGAGCGCGTTCGCGATGAATTGATCAAAGCAATCGTCCTCCGTCTCGAAGCGGATGTTCCGGTGGGTTGCTACCTTTCCGGCGGCATCGACTCTTGCTGCATCCTCGGACTCGCGACCGGCGCGATGCAGTCACCGACAAAGGCCTACACGATTTCTTTCGACGATGATGCCTACGACGAGGCACCGATCGCCAAGGAAATGGCGGAATCGATGGGCGCTGATCAGGAAGTGATCAATTTGAAAGCCGCTGATCTCTACGGTGAAAACTACGTGAAAACGGTCTGGCACGCTGAGCGGACTTTTTACAACACCCTGGGTGTCGCGAAGAATCTGATGTCGAAGCGGGTCTGGGATTCCGGGTATCGTTGCGTCATCACGGGGGAGGGAGCCGACGAGTTATTTGCCGGCTATCCCGCGCTGAAGCGGGACATGTTTCTCCACGGTCTCAGCCACGAGCCGGAGAGTGTCAGGGCGGAATATCAGGCCGCTTTGGAAAAGACGAACCAGCTCTTCAAAGGAGCGATCCTCGCGGAGAATCAGCGACACCACGCGAAGTGGGAATCACTCTGCGGTTTTACCCCGTCGTGGATCCAGCCGTGGATGGACACGCTCGATCTCGCCCGTCCGCTTTTGTCGGATGACCTCCAACGCGAGCTTAAGGGCTACGATCCGATTGATGAGATCGCGTCCCGGATTGATGGTTCCATGTTAGAGGGGCGTCATCCCCTCGACATTGCGCAATACACTTGGAGCAAGTGTCAGCTCGAAGGCCAAATTCTGAACTGGGGAGGAGACCGCGTCGATATGGCGAACTCGATGGAATCCCGTCCCGCTTTTCTTGACCATCACCTAGCGGCCGTGGCCGTGGATGTTCCGCCAAGTCTTCGTATCAAAGGGAATATCGAAAAACATGTTCTCCGTGAGGCAGTCAAAGGCGTCCTCCCCGAAGTGCTCTACAAGCGCGAGAAGTTCGCCTTCATGGCACCGCCCGCGCACACTGACAAAGCCAAAATGGCAAAAGTCGAAGAGCTCATCAGCGAGTATCTCGACGAAAACACCGTCGGTGAAGCCGGGATTTGTTCCCCGGAGCGGGTCAGTGATTTCCTCCGCGACTACCGGACGGACACCGACTCGACCTCGCTTGTCCGGAAGGATACGCTTTTGAATCATCTCCTTACTCTTCACATCCTACACCGCCAGTTCGTTGCTTCATGAGTGATCTCAAGGTCGACATCGAGCGCATCAAAAAGGACATCCTCGACCTCGCCAAAATCGGTTACGACGAGCGGGATCGCGGAATTTATCGCATGGCCTTCACCGATAAGGACATGGAGGGCAAGCACTGGCTCCTGAACCGAATTGAGGAATGCGATCTCACCACTGGTATAGACGGAGCAGCCAATGTATCGGGAATCCTTTCCGGAAAAGAGGATTCGCCCCGTGTTTTCGTCGGGTCGCACATTGACAGCGTCCCCTGTGCGGGAATGCTCGATGGCACCCTCGGCGTCATTGTCGGTCTGGAGTGTCTTCGCGTCTTGAAAGAGGCCGAAGTGCCGCTCGCAAAAACCATCGAGCTGATTGCTTTCTCCGACGAGGAGGGGCGCTTCGGAGGGACATTTGGTTCCGAAGCCTTCACTGGAGTCCTCTCGCTGGAAAAAGTTCGCACGGCTGCCGATCTCAATGGAGTTCCACTGCAGGATGCGATGCTGGAGCAGGGACTCGATCCGATCAAGGCGCTCGATGCCCGGCGTCTCCCCGATGAGATTGATTCCTACCTCGAACTCCACATCGAGCAAGGACCAGTCCTTGACGAACAACATCTTCAGGTGGGAATCGTCGAGTCGATCACCGGTTTGCAATCCTGGTCACTGCGCTTCGATGGCGAGGCCAATCATGCGGGCACGACTCCGATGGATTATCGGAAAGATGCCTTCATGGGGCTGGCCGATTTCGCCCACGAGGTCCCGAGAATCCTCGAGGAAAACGGGGGCGAGAACAGTCGCGCTACGATTGGTAATGCCGAAATTCTCCCCGGTGCTCCCAATTCCGTTCCTGGCGCGGTTGTCTTTTCACTCGATTTTCGCGATCCATCTGTTGAGCGGCTCGAAGAGTTGTCACACGCCTTCCAGAAGGCGCTCGCCGCGATCTCGCGGCGCCGAAGCCTGAAGTTTGAGATCCACGTTCAGGGCGAAATTCTTCCGGTGGATTCCGACAAGCGGCTCACCGGGATCTTGAAAGAAGAAGCGGAACGACTCAAGCTCCGTCATATCACGATGCTTAGTGGCGCGGCACACGATGCTCAACTCGTGGGTCGGATCGCGCCCATGGCGATGATCTTTGTCCCGAGCCGGAAAGGCCTCAGTCACTCACCCGACGAATGGACGCCATGGGAGGACATCGAGGCCGGAGCAAATCTTATGCTGGCCGCTCTTTGCAAACTGGCCTGTTAAACCCTACTGTCCGCTCATGTCCAATCCCCCGAAGGAAGATCCTCTCAAGCAGATCTATCGTGAGTCATTTGTTGAGAATCCGAAGCACCTCACCGACCTCAAGAATCGCGACACTGCGCTGCTCTGCATCGACATGCAGTATCTCGATGCTGCCGAGGGGTACGGGCTGTTTAAAGACTACGAGAGTTCACCGATCCCGCTCGAAGAGATGCGGTATTACTTTGACCGGCTCAAAGAGATCGTCCTGCCAAACGTCCACAATTTGCAAAACTGTTTTCGCCAGCATGGACTCGAAGTGATTCATGTCAGGATCCAGTCGCTGACGCAGGACGGGCGGGATCGTTCGAAAGGGCACAAGCGACTTGAACTCCACGCCGCGCCCGGATCGGGTGATGCCTGCTTTCTCGAAGAGGTCGCTCCAGTGGGAGATGAGATCGTGATTAACAAAACGGCGAGCGGGGTCTTTTCCTCGACCAATCTTCACTACGTCCTCAACAATCTCGGGATAAGCTCGCTCTACGTCGTCGGCGTTTACACGAACGAATGTGTCGAGACGACGGTGCGTGCCGCCTGCGATCTCGGCTATCTCGTCACGATGGTGGATGACTGCTGTGCGACGCAAACGCCGGAGCTTCATGAGGCAAGTTTGAAAACCCTGCGGAATCGTTATTCGAGAATCGTCACGACCGTCGAAGCGCTCGAGGACATCGAACACTATGTGAAGGGCACGGAGCCTGCTGTGATGTCGGGGCACTGAGGAGATCGTTTGCTTCATCTTGCACATTGAAAAAAATACTAGTCCTGTGATGGGCGAGTGATCTACACTTGGTCTGTATGATCGATTTCTCCTATCTCGAACGAGGCTGGACGGCACTGGCGAAGGCGCATCCTGCCGGAAGCATGGCAGGTCACCTCGGGGCCGGAGTCCTCGCCGGATACTATTTCGGCGAGCTGAATCCTGACCTCGATCCTGCGGTTTTTGGTTTCGTGACCGCGGATTTGGATCGGATCATCGACGGCGAAGAGGCGATCTGGTTTAACCCGAAGAAAAGCGGGATCACGATCACGGAAATGTTCACGGCTCAAGGAGCGGACGATCCTCCGCTTTCAGCCGCAGAAGCATCTTCGCAGATCGCTGCGGAGCTGGTCGGGACGATGGATTCTCTCCGGCAAAGCGGGCACAATGTTATCTTCGGATCGCTCGCGCTGCGGGCCCTCGCGGACCATCCTGATCTCGCGACGCAGTCCACTGTCGATGGAGTCGTCCGCCTCATGAAACAATTTCGCGGAGCACGTCCGGGTCGGGGAAACTACGGCAAAGAGGAGGGCTGGAAAATGGGGGAGACCGTCGATATTTCTGAAGTCGCAATCCCCGACTATGACACCCTTGTCGAAACGGCCGAAGTCACAATCGATGAACTTATTCACACGGCGCACTTTCGCACCCAGGGGTATGGCGGCCTCTTTCACCTCCTCGATCATGCTGCTGCCCTCATCGAGTGCTGGGAGCATGGTTTCCCTGAGCTGGCCTTCGCCGGGATTCCCGCGCACCGGGAGCACGTAAAATACCTGCGCACTCTGCCTGACTTGGAGGCTGAGCTGGGACCTCTCGAAAAGTCATCGCTTTACCCCACCGATCCGGAATACTGGGCACGGCAGGAGTCGGCTCAGTGGTCCGCGTGGCTCACTCATCGAATCAAATCGCTCTACGGCTTCAGTGTCGTATCCGCGATGATTGAGGACGAGGAGAAAGTAAGGAAAGCGAAGGATGCGCTTCGATTCATGATGGCTTGAGCGTTGCTTAGCGCGATTCTGATCGAAAAAGTTGGAAACAGGTTGGAGTTTTGATGACGATGGGATAATATGATCTTGTAATAAGCACAAGACTGCTCTGCCCGGGCATTGTTCATTTGTTAGTTTTCTCATCAATTTCTGGCCGACGCTCAATGCCCTCGACGTAATTCGGGCATTCAGTGATCAGAGAAAACAAAAATTATATGAAGTTGTTCATCGGCAATCTATCCTACGACACCAGCGAATCAGAACTCCGCGATATCTTCGCCGAGTTCGAACCCATCCTCGAATTTGTCCGTCCCATCAATCGTGAAACAGGCCAGCCTCGTGGCTTTGCCTTCGTCACCTTAAAGGATTACGAAACCGGGGAAGCCGCGATTGAAGCTCTCAATGGCAAAGAGCTCGGCGGCCGACAAATTGCGATTAACGAAGCGGAGGAGCGGACCAACTCACGGCCGCCCCAGAATCGTTATCGCCCAGTTGAGGAAGACATCACTTCCGGCGCGGCCCCTCGCGTCGATGATCGTCCTACCGACAAAAAGGGCAACAAGGTGACCTACAAGTCGATCTGAAAGTAGCGGCATTGGGAACAATGCCGAATAGTGCGTCCGCTCTCAAAGCGCACGATCAGCCGGAAGATTTTGCATCTTCCGCTACGTCCTGAAAGCGCTTCGCGTTCGGAACAATGCCGAATAGCGCGTTAGCCCTCAATGCGCACGATCAGCCGGAAGACCTTGCCTCTTCCGCTACGCCCTGAAAGCGCTTCGCGTTGGGAGCAATGCCGAATAGTGCGTTCGCTCTCAAAGCGCACGATCAGCCGGAAGATTTCGCCTCTTCCTCTACGGTTCAGTCTTTCGTTTTCGAAACTTTGGGCTGATCCCACCAGCCGTTCCGCGGCGTGTAATCCGGCTTCATGAACTCCGCATGCTCGGCTTCACGCTTCGGGTTTCCTTCTGCTTCTAGCTTCGTGAGCTGAGCCTCTTGCTTTTCGGCATCGAAATCCGGATTCATCGCCGGAAACCTGGCCCCGACCGTCTCCTGCCAGGCCCGGATCGCGGTCTCCATTTCCCGGACCCGAAGTGGATGCTGGGTCGCGAGATCGACCTTTTCCGCGACATCATTGCCGAGGTGATACAGTTCATTGCGACCGTCTTCAAAATACGTGACCAGCTTCCAGTCGCCATCGATCATGATCGCTGACGGTTCGCCCCCCTGATTTCCGTAGTGCGGATAGTGCCAGAAAAGGGGGCGCTCCGGGGTCTCGCCACCCTTCAAGACCGGCACGAGACTGATCCCGTCGGCGTGCTGATCCGGCATCGCTTCAAGCCCCGCGATCTCCAGAATCGTCGGATAAAAATCCATTCCCGTCGCGAGCGTTTCGGTGGTGCCGCCGGTCGTGACACCCGGCCAGGCGATGTAGTAAGGCTGACGAATCCCGCCCTCCCACTGACGACCTTTGCCGCCTCGTAGCGTCAGCGCTGCCGTCGCGTAACCGTCGCCGGACGTGACGCCGCCATTGTCCGAGGTGAAAATCACGATCGTGTTGTCCGCTTCGCCACTGGCCTCAATCGCGTCCAGCACGATCCCGACCGCATCATCGAGCGCGGCCATCATTCCTGCATAGATCGGGTGATCCTGCACCTGTCGGACTTCCTGGGTGCGGTCCATCGCAAAGCGCGGTTCCGTTCGTTCCGTCAGTCCCATCTTCTCCGCCTTCGCCTGGAATTTCTTGAAGCGCTCCTCCGAGCAATGGATCGGACCATGGACTGAGTAAAAGGAGAGCATCGCAAAGTAAGGCTCGTCCGCCCCGGCCTTTCGTGAAATGAAATCCGCCGTCTCGCGACCGAGTCGGAGCGGCAGTTCCGCCCCCGGCTCATCGTCGGTCAGTTTCGGATTCTTATACGGGGAGTGATATCCGCCCGGAGGAGTCCCGAAGTGATAGCCCCCCTGATTCTCCTCGTATCCCTGTTCTTCAGGTGTGAATCCATCATCGCCGAGATGCCATTTCCCTGCGAAGAACGTCCGGTAGCCGTTCTCCTTCAATGCTTCGGCAATCGTTATCTCCTCCAGTGCCAGTTGCTGAGTGTTCCTGGCAGGCAGAAGTGCCGTGTTCTTTTTCCACTGCTCCGGCTGATTGCCTCCGTTGACTGCGATGTAGTCTGTGATCCCGGTTCGCACCGGCGATTTCCCCGTCTGGATCGCCGCTCGCGAGGGGCTGCAAACCTGACAGGCGGAGTAGCCGCGATCAAAGCGAAGGCTCCGCTCGCCGAGTGCATCGATATGCGGTGTATCGTAAAACGTGCTCCCTTCGATCCCGAGATCTTCTTTGCCAAGGTCATCAACGAGGATGAAAACGAAATTTGGTTTGTCCTCGGCGTGGGAGGAAAGGGTCAGGGCGATTGCGAGTGCCAGAAAAAAGGGCTGTTTCTTCAAAATCATGAGACCAGCAGCCTGAAGGGTGCGTTCCCTTTTGCCAAGTGGCTTCATGCAGGAATCACCTGATTTGTCTGGGCGATGACTCGTCAATCCGCTACGATGCGAGCAGTTGTCTTCGGCGGTTGGCCATTCCACCGCCCCAAAAAGGATCACGGTCTGATCCGGAACTGTTTCTTTCTCTCTTTTTCCCGGTCCCTGTCCCGTTTGACAGAACCCTGATCGATCTCTCGATCTTTAATCCTAACAAAAACACCATTATGGGCGACAAGTCACCAAAATCACAGCAGAAGAACAAAAATCAGCAGAAAGTCAAAAATGACGCCTCTGATAAGAAAAAAGCCAAAGCCATTGCCGGTAAGCAACAGGCGGGTGCCGTTCCCGCAAAAAAGAAGTAGCTTGAGCATCAGCTGCTTTCTCGATGTCTCGAGGACCTCGGGAAACGTTGCGATGATGTCAATCTTCCGACCGCATCAGTCCGGGTGCAAAGTCGGCGCGTTCGGAAGGCTCACGCCGTCCGCTTCAGGGAGAATCGAAAGTGTAGCGGAAGAGGTCGATCTGGCGAATCCGCGTCCTCCTTACCGCCACCGCTCCTGCCACGCCTCAAACTGCGTTGGCCGGAGCCGAAACCGGGCGATGTTGCCTTCGTGGAGACAGAGCAGTTCGGACTCGACGACCTCGATGAATCGAGCCCGGTCTTTCTCCGCGATCTCAAGTGCTGCGTGGTTCGCAATCCAGCGGGCCGCCCCGCGTTTGTCGAGCTGCTGTTGAACGACTTCGCGGACAGATTCTCCGATTTCACCACGAAGTCGCAGTCGGAACGGGTCGGGCTCGCCGAGCGATTGAACCACGGCCGAATATCGCGCCGCCGAGCGTTCGTAGGCCCAGACGAAGACCTCGCGCAGATAGTCGATCCGCTTCAGTTCGTAGACTCCGATCAACCCACTGATGTAGTCCACCTGCGGCACATCGATAAAAGACAGGGGACACAAATTTGTCCGCACAAGGGGAATGTTTGCGGCGAGACGGGAGACCCGTTTGTTCACATCCTCAAAGGGCTGAAGATAGGGAAGGTGCACCATCGCAAAAAAGGCCTGCTCAAAGGGATCTGAAATCGCTTCCGCTTTCGCCAAAATCTCAGTGAAGCGATCTTCAATCAGGGCCGGCACCTCCAGCGGATGAAAAACCGTCCCACTGATCCCGACGGCACGGGAGCGCAATCGTCCGCAAGCCCTCTGATCAGTCAGAAGGTTGTCAGACAAGACCGCATGAAGACTGCAAATTGTGTAACGGTTAAACCCGATTTCGGAGGCGTCCTCAGCCAGCATTTCAATGGCCGCTTTGTGATTGAGGATCATCTGGGTTTCCTCGACCCCGCGCCCGTCGCTACCCTCGCCCAGTTCGAGAAGGCGCTCGGTTTCGAGGAGCGAATAAGTATTTCCCTCCAACCGGCTCGAGTTCCACGATAGGTCAATGAGGAGCCGGTCGAGCACCTGCCGCAGGTAAGTTCCTGCGGGAAGGTCGCTCACGCCGACCTGACCGATGCGGTGCAGTTCCGCGCGGGTTTCCGGCGGCAAATATGAAGTCTCATTGGGAATGTAGGAGCCGAGAAAAGCGGGATTGTATCCCACCGGAGTCCGCGCGATGATCGGTGACTGCACCTTGGTCCGGATTTCCCGTGCCAGGGGAGAGAGGGGAATTGTCTCCTCATCAGAGTCGAACGCTCTCACTCGCAGGGAAGGGGGAACCGTAATTGGGTAGGAGATCGAAACCGGAAAGTAGCGTTTCCCTTTCCCGGTTCCCGCGCTTCGGATTCGTTCTGCCTCTTCGAGTTGTTTGAGGCGCCGCTGCAGCGTGCGAGCGGGAAAGTCGAGGGGGAGCAATCCCGTGCGAATCTGCTCGACCGCAACCCCGTCGGGAAATCCACGCGAAACCCCGCGAATCACGGAGGTGATCGCATCAAGTTCCTGCGTTGGAATTCGCTTTGGCATCACCCATTTTACGTCGGTAAAACCACATTAGCGACTAATAAATAGTTTTTATGTCGCATAAAGTCAACTATACGCCAAATGTGTCGCTGAAAAGTGTGTTTTTGACGGGAATCAAGCTCAGCGTGTTCGGAAGGCTGAAGCCGTCTGCTTCGGGACGAATCGAAAACGTAGCGGAAGAGCTGAATCTTCCGAATTCTACGTGCTTCTGCTTGAGAGGACTCACCCGTCATCCTTTCACGAGCCGAGAACGAGCTTTTTAATTTTGTTTCATTATGGCATCCTCCGCCCATGACTCAGCGAATTTTGACTGCTTTTCTTCTCATCTGCGTGCTTGCGGCTTCGGCTCTCCCCGCCGCGGAGGACATCGACATTCTCTTCCTCGGGAACAGCTTCACCCAGCGGCACGACGTTCCCGACCTTGTCGAAGCGATTCTCGAAGACGGCGACCCGGAAACGAACATCAACACAAGCCGCGTCATCTACGGCGGGCAGAACATGTTCAAGCATTCGACCTACTACTTCAGTCAGAGTTTCCTCGAGCAAAGCACGATCACTGACGAGGAAATCGAATCACGTATCGCGACGATGAAAACCTTTCTCGAGTCCGGGACCGCCCCGAACGAAGCGGAGTGGAATGCTCACTGGGCCTCAGTCGGCAAGAGTAATGTCCCTTTCGCCGACATCCACAGCCACATCAAAAAGGCGATCGGCAATCACGAAGCGCTCCTCAAAGACAATCCGAAAACGAAGTGGGACTACGTGGTCCTCCAGAGCTGGCGCGATGTCTCCGCCGAGCCAGATCAGGCCTACGCAAAGTATGCGAAGAAGCTCGCTAAAATCGCGGAAGCACAGGGCACCGAAGTGATCCTCTACCTGACCTCGCCCGAGACGCAGAATCAGGATCCCGTCAACGAACCCTTCAACCCCGAGTCCGCTGCCCGTGACATCGCGGTGGGATTAACCCTCGGCGAAGAATTGCAGCCCAAAGCCGTCATTCCCGTTCCCCTCGCGATCCGGAACATTCAGACGAACGGAACCGATCTTGTCTTTCGCTACGAGAACGACGGCCACCCCAACCAAACCTGCGCCTACCTCGTCGCGAATCTCTTCTACGCCGCCTTCACCGGCAAAAGTCCGGAAGGCCTCGCCTTCGACACCGTGACCGAAAACAAAGTGAAAAATGGGAAAGACCCCGACGGTGGAGAGCTGAAAGTTGTCTTCGAAGGAGAGACCAAAGCGTATCTGCAGCGGATGGCCTACGAGGCCGTGCAGGAGTTTCAGGCAATGACGAAAGCGGAGTAGCTTATCTAAGGGGGTTGGACTTAGGAACGCCGACGTCCCCGTCGGCATTTGCTCCTGCCATAAGCCGAGTGGGATGTCGGCGCTCCCTGAGCAATCGCTGCGATTCGTGTCCGCCGGCGAGCAGGTAAACGCGGGGCCGCTTCCTATTTCGCGACCGCTTCGGTATCGACGGCTTCAGATTCCGTCGCCTCGACAGTCTCATTTGCCGCCTTCTTCATCCCGTGATGAGGAAGCTTCGTCGATGCCTGAGGCAGGACCTTCTTCTTCGGCTTTGGATCGTTAAACTCGACGCTGCAGGCGGCTTCGAGCTGATTGCAGAGAATCTGCCAGTTCTTTTCGTAAAGGCGGTGCTCCTGAAAGTTCAGCATCTCGCGAATCTCCTTCGGGTTGCGAACATAGACGTCGCCTTCGTCAGTGTGACTCACCAACCAACCGGGATAAGCCACCACAGCAATCACAGGAATATCGTCGCCGCCGGTCCATTCCGCCGCCTCGCGCTTGAGCCACTTGCCGTTTCGCAAAGACTGCTCGATCGATGCCGTGTCGTAGCTGCCGTCGGGGAAATTGACGCGACGTCCATCCGAGCTCAGCGCGTGCGCTTTGCCCTCGACATTCATCTTCTTGCGTCGGGCCTTTGTCTCAATCGAGATGAGACCACAGCGAGTCAAAATGACGTGATCGATGTTCCAGGTCACCCCTTTTTCCGTGATGACGAGGTCGTGAAAGACGCGAACGAAATCGCCCTGCATCGTGTCAAGCTCTCCACCGGTCGCCTGCTCACCGCGAACGCCGAGCCAGTAGCCGGGGAGGGGAGCATAAGCCTTCCACATTTTCCAAATCGTGAATGAAGAGGCGATAGCCCCACCGATGATCGCAGGGATCAGTCCGCTGCCACTGCTCAGGATGACGGCGAGGGTTGGGAGGAGAGCGGTAAAGACGGCCACCGAGAGCCAATTCGTGAAGTCTTCCCAAAGCTCATTCGCTTCCTGTTGCAAACCGTAGCCGGCAGGTCGTCGCATTGAGTAAACCGGTTGCTGGGCAGCATGGCGGTTCTTCGTGATGCGATGCATGAAGAAGGCCAGAGCAAGAAAGGGGAGGCCGGGGAAGAGGAGGTAGAACCAAAGCGGTGTATTCATGGTATTAGTAGCCATAATTTCGCTTCGCTTAACTATTTAGTCTAATTAAAATTATAAAAATTATGGTTTTTATTTAGTGAGGCAGGCGTAACTGGCGATAAATGAGCGAGTCGGGAAATCCGGAAAGCATGGATGGGCAGAGGACTCCGCCTAAAAATCTGTGCAATCCGTTTAATCTTTTCCATCCATGTCCCACTGGTAGCTGCTTTGGGACCACTCAGATCATTCCGGGACTGCGTTGTTCCCAATGCCGCTACGTTTCCCTGAGCACGCCGCATAAAGGCTCGAAACTTTCCCTCTAACATGCTGTTTTATGCGCATGAGAATTTCCTCCTGCCTCTTCTTCGCGCTTACCCTTCTACTTTCCTCCCCGCAGCCTGGACGCGCCGACTCGTCCGAACACTGGGCGCATTGGCGGGGTCACGGAGGGAACGGCATCTCCACGACCGCGACGCCGCCGACGGAGTGGAGCGAGACTGAGAACGTGAAGTGGAAGGTCGAGATTCCGGGACGCGGCTCGGGTTCTCCCGTCATCTGGGGCGACAAGGTTTTTGTCACGTCGGCCGTCACCGAAGCCGGAGGAGGCGCTCCTCTCCCGAAACTGAGCTTTCAGGTCTTCTGCTTCGATCGGGAAACCGGCGCTCTGCTTTGGAATCAAACCGCGGTGGAGTCCACCCCCCATGAGGGAACGCACGACACGAACGGCTTCGCCTCGGCCTCGCCCTGCACCGACGGCGAGCGGGTCTACGCGCACTTCGGCTCACGCGGCTTATTTTGCTATGATCTCGACGGCGAGCTCCTCTGGAGCAAAACCGACTTTTCGAAGATGCAAACCCGCGCCACCTTCGGCGAAGGGAGCTCACCGACTCTTGCCGGCGACAAGATTCTCGTGCCCTGGGACCACGAAGGCCCTTCCGCGCTCTACGCTCTCAACAAGCTGAGCGGAGATCTCATCTGGACCGCGTCGCGTGACGGCGAGCCGACCTGCTGGGCGACCCCGCTCGTGGTCGAAGCTAACGGCCAATCCCAGGTCATCATGAACGGACAGACCCGGGCCCGCGCCTACGATCTCGAAACCGGTGAAGAACTCTGGAGCTGTGGCGGCCAGACCGACCGTCCCGTCGCCTCCGCGGTTTCTGCCGACGGTCTTGCCTTCATCGGCAGTGGATTCCGCGGTTCGTTTCTCGGCGCCTTTCAGCTCAGTGGAAAAGGCGAACTCGAAGGAACCGCCGCCATCGCCTGGCAAACCGGAGACGACACTCCGGACATCGCGTCACCGCTCCTCTCCGATGGACGGCTCTATTTCTACAAAGGCAAAACCGGCATCCTCACCTGCCTCGACGCCGCAACCGGCAAGGTGCACTTCGGCCCCGAGCGGATTCCCGGCGTCACCGCGACCTACGCCTCACCGATCGCGGCGGGAGGTCACGTCTACCTGACCGACCGCAGCGGAACGATCACCGTGATCAAAGACGCCGCCACCCTTGAGGTCGTGGCGACAAATTCAGTCGGCGAGGGAGTGGATGCCACGCCCGCACCGGTCGGTGGGCAGATGTTCGTGAGAGGCGAGCGGCATTTGTTTTGTTTGGAGTGAAGGGGGTGTGTTGGTTCCTTATCAGCCCCGACCGTCTTTCACCAAGTCTTTAGGGGGCCTTTTGTGCAAGATTTGTGTAATTCCCGGCTAAGTGGATTGGGAGAACCCGGTCGGCGCTGTGGCCTTCTTGTCTGAGAAAAGGATGTCGAACGGGAGATTCAATTCCAGACTGTTGTGGCCATCGCAGATTCTACGGAATTCGAGCTCCAGTTCATCGATTACAAAAAGAGGTTGTAGTAGTCGGCAAAGACATACTGGCGGTAGCGTTGGCGGCCGGTGTATTCCATGAGGATTCCATCTCTTTCGAGCTGGGTGATGAGCCGATCGCAGGTCGCCCGGCTGAGTGAGAGACGTTTCTGCAATTCCTGAGACGAAGTGAATGGCTTCTGGTAGAGAAATTCGACGATGCGGGTTGCGTTGGGTGCAGCCCTCCCGTATCCGGCCAGCAGCTCGACGGTGCTGTTTCGTAACTGAAAGATGGCGCGAAAGGTCTCGATAGCCTGCTTGGCGGTCTCGATCACAGCAACGAGAAAGAAGCGCAGCCAATGGCCGAGATCATTGGTCGTGCGGACGTGCGAGAGTGCGTCGTAGTAGGCGCTGCGGTTTTTTTCAAGATGGCTGGACAGGTAAAGGCATGGATGTTGGAGTAGTTTCTTGTCGACGAGGTAGAGCGTGATGAGTAAACGACCGATCCGGCCGTTACCATCGAGAAAGGGGTGAATGGTCTCGAACTGGTAGTGGCTGATGGCGATGCGAATCAGATGCGGCACCTGGATTGATTCATTGTGCCAAAACGATTCAAGGTCGTTGAGGAGTAGTGGAAGATCGTCGTGATGGGGCGGGATGAAGACGGCGTCCTTTAGAGAGGAACCGCCGATCCAGTTCTGACTGCGTCGAAATTCGCCGGGGGTTTTGAGCTCGCCTCGGGTTCCACTGAGGAGCGTTTCATGTGTTTGACAAAGGAGGCGATTCGAGAGCGGCAGTTCTTTCAGATCACCAATGGCTTGATTCATTGCGAGGATGTAATTCCGGACCTCCTGCCAGTCATCGCGTTTCTCCGGGGCGATCTCCGCCGGGTCGTCCCGGACCGCTTCGTCCATGCCCGTCTGGGTGCCCTCGATACGACTCGAAGTCTGAGCCTCCTTTACCACGTGCATGCGGATGAATCGGTCGAGGTCCGGAACGATGAGAGACAGGCCATTCAACTCGCCCAGTCGGCGATCAGCCTCGGAGAGAAGTATGTTGATACGTGGATCGCTCCACGACCACGCATGATTTACTGTGCACGGGGTGAAACTCTCGTATTCATATTGCTCTTTGACGGAGCCGGCAGTGTATTTGTCTAAGTTCATCCAAATTGTCGTGAAAAGTGAGCTCTAAAGAATAATAAAGATCATTTATTCGAATAATCGAGCGTTAAAGGCGCATAGTGCTCACGAATTGCATGAACTGCACATTCCGGAGGCTTGGCGCTCACGTTGAGAGCCTGGATCGATTTCTCTTGGCTGTCGTTGCGAGCGGGAGCAAGTATGCCGGGATGTTTCGCTTTTTTCGGTCACGAGACAGGGTGATCACCCCAAAACGCTCATTTCAGGTCGGGGAAATTTGCGGATATTTGCGGGACCCCGAGGGCGCGGGGGTATTCGCTCCTATTGGCGTTAAATCCTCTTCGTGAAAACGCGGATTGCCGCAGATGATAGCGAATGTGGCGCAATGGTGGCAGCGAACAGATAGCCTGCCACCTAACCGGATTGGTCAACTATGGGTCAACCGATCAGTCAACTGTAGGGAAGGTGGCGCAATGGGGGCGGCGGCCAGATAGCCTGTCCCGTAGGAATTATGCGCCGGTTCAGCGGTGGGGGAACTCAGTGAGATCGATGCCTCGTTCTTGAAAGCACTTGAGGGCTCGGTCGTAAAGCCCTTCCAGCTCGGTTGGGTAGGTTGAAGGCAGGGCTGCCTCGGCGTTGTCGACGCTTATCTGGTGTTCCCGAAGATACCCCTGGAGGTTTGCGTTCTGAAAGTCATCGTAGAACGACACGATGCGACCAATTCCCCTTCGAATCGCCACGGCGCAGGTCAGGGCATTGGAAAGGTGGCAATCAAACTCTCGCGCCAATTGGAGAGAAAGTTCCGCATCGTGCTGCTGAAGTGGTTCGCGCTCCGTCTCTAAAAGCGAGTGGAAGCGATCCATGAAAGGAAAAAACTCATCTTGAACCTCATTGGGCAAACCCCACAAGGTATCATCCGTGTAACCGTTTTCTTCGAAGGTTTCGACCGCGATCCACTCCGACTCTTCCCGGGACCCTAATGGCGACAGTTTGCCTTTGGCCGTCTCACGCAGCGTCTCCTCACGCAGAAGGCGCGACTCCCTCGCAAGCCGCAGGAGATGGGATCGTTGGTTTTCCATTTCTTAGTAAACTGGGACTAAGTTACTTGCTTTTGGAAATTTCAGCAAGCTTGGAATTTGTCGTGAACTGGTATCCCGCAAGACGATGATGGGAGCCTCAATCTCTTCGTTGCTGCCTCTCTCCGCCTTCGGGTAATGCGCCTGGTCTTTCCGGGGCCTGTCCCTAGCGGCATTTTTTTCGAATTCGGCTTCTTTGGAAAAGGTAGTCATGGTGTGAGGATTTCTTCAGCGGCGGAGGCGGTATCGGGTGGCTCTTCCTGCGCCGAGACGCTCGATGAATTGATCTTCGAGTAGTCTTTTCACCGAAGCCTCAATCGTGCGGGTGGGAAGGTCGAAAGATTCGATGAGATCTTTGCGGGTGAAGGTGTCCGTTTCCCTTGCCCTGATCCAATCGAGGAGGTTTTGCTGGTTCTCCGAGAGTGAAGCCTCGCGATCATCGCGGCCCAGGATTTCAAGCGCGTGTTCCGCTTGCTGGTGGACGATATTTAGAAAAAACAGCAGCCATGGCGTGATGTCTTCGCCCTCCGTTTTCCAGCTTTTCTGGGTCTGGTTGAGAGCGAGGTAGTAATCGGCCTTCCGCTGCTCGATGAGCTTCTCGTGGGACACTACCGAAGTGAACTGATAGCCCACCTGCAAGAGCATCAGGTTGGTGAGGAGGCGACTCGTTCTGCCATTGCCATCCTGAAAAGGGTGAATCGCCAGATACTCGAAAATGAAATTCGCGATTAGGATCAAGGGGTGTTTTTTCGCTTCCTCGCCCGCCCATTGATACCACGAAACAAGGTCCTGCATTTCCTTGGCAACGAGGAACGGCGGCGTCGGGTCAAAGATGATGCCAAGCACGTTTCCGCTTTGATCTTTCGCTTCGACCCGATTCGAGCCCGATTTGTAAGCTCCGCGGTGGCGTTCATCCTTGGTGCTATGGCGGAGAAGCTGCTGGTGGAGATCGAGGATCATCGACTCGGAAATCTTCAGCTCCGTGAAGTGGGAAAACACGAACTCCATGGACTCGAGGTAGCCGCCGACCTCTTGTTGATCCCGGGTCTTGAGCTTTTGAATCCGCAGGTTCCGGTAGAGCTTTTCCACCTCTTTGTCGGTGAGCTGATTGCCTTCGATCCGGTTCGAGGCACCCGTCGAGGTGATGATCACGCTTTGGGTGAGGCGCTGGATGATTTGCGGTTTGAGCTTGCCGGTGATTTTCCAGCTTTGCTTCACGGCGTCGATGCTGGCGAGCAGAGCGTAAACCTCCTCCAGACTCTCCGCAGGGAGGGAGAGACGGGTATGGAGACGGTCTGTTTGCCAATTCATGAACTCACGCAGCCCTTATGTGAGATTATGTGAGATTATGTGAGATTGTCAACTTCCTCTTGTAAATCCTGTCCAAAATTCCAGTTAGACAAACATCTTTTCCAAGCACGCGCTTTTCAACTGCTTGAGCTTGGCTCAATCCCCGGGGCCTGTCCCTCTGTGCATTTTTTAGATCGTCTCGTCCTCGTAGCGCACCTCGAGGCCATCCCCCTCGGATTGGGCGGAGAAAATGAGGAACTCGGCGGTGGAATTGCGGATGTGCTTTTTGTCAGGCATCTTTGATAATGTTCTTAAGAACAGTATTGGAATCGCTGCGCGATGGCAAGCTTCTTGTGGGTCCGAATCCGTCAAACTGGCCGACTCATTTCAGGGAGGGGGACAGACCTGAATGGCACGGTTTTAACATGAACGGTAGTCGCCGATGAGAAGATCTCTGCAATACATCGCCTCACCTACGAAAATGGGCTCTCCGCTTATCCCATCGCTCCATTTCAGGCTGTAAATATTAGAGCACTGCTCTTTTTGTGAAATTCGGAGGATCGCCAGGCGCGCTTCATTTGGCTCCGGTTCGAACGAGGTTGATTTATACTCGCCTACAAAGCTTAAATCTCCGTCAGGAATTGATTCACGGTATGCTGATTCAGGAAGGGGTTTCGTTGAGTGTTGATTGGAATATTCCCCAATCAGATTCCCCGATTCCGTAAGTTCTAGAAAAAAACGTCCGATTACAGCGCTCATATCGATTTAATTTTAAAGAATAGGGGGCCAGATCTCTGAGGCTCAGCTATCGACTGATCTGGGCCAATGGGATTGCCTGACCCGAATGATTGCTCGAGAGTGTTGAGGCTTTGATTTGTGCAGCGAAGGCTGGGCGGTTCATGGAGTGGGTGTTTTGTGAATGGCTGGTCTCAGTTACAATTTCCTAGGAACGCTATTCTGCGATAAACCCTTCCGGTGTCTTCTCAAGCTTATCGAGACAAACAAGCCAGTTGAGCCGGAAGGTCACTTGGTGCATCGATTCCCATTCGGCATTAAGATTCTCGGTGAAGAATTCATGGATTTGCGCAGGAGAAACGGCCTCTCCTGCTGAAGAAATGAATTCCATCATTTCCGCAACTCCAAACACGTTGATAGCAATGACGCCGTAAAGCTGTTCAAGATTCTCGTGTTTGAGGAACTCCATTCCTGCATCGGTGAGGCTGATTTTACCATTGTTCGTCTGTGTCATGCCCAAGACTCTAGGCACTCCTGCATAGCCCAATGCGGTCGACTCACTGTTGACGGTGTCGAAGGTATCGAGGAACCACTTGGAAAGCTTGGTTCTCGAGTTCGCACCTTTCTGAATTGCGTCCAGCGCCAGAAGCAGAGTTTTCGCATACTGATCCGTACCGCCCGGCAGCGGCCAGAGACCTCTTCGTTGACTATTTGACTTTGAGTCTCCCTCTCCAGCTCCATTGTCGAACTCTTCAAGCCAATCGGAATCGATCGAATAGAGAGGAAGGAGTTCCTTTTTGACTCCAACTTCATGCTCCAAAAACAGGTCGAGCAGCTTTTCTCCGTTCACTAGAGAGACAGGCATTTTGTTTGGTGCCTTAGATTCTTCGATGGCTCCTTTAGTGAAATCTGAGAGAGTGATGATCAGGCCTCTTTGATCCACTTCGGCGCTCCCCCGCAACTGGGTGACCACGCTACCATCAAGCTTGTTCTTCTCCTTGTATCGTTTGACTTGAACCACCGTTTTCACATCGGTGATTCCTTTCAACGTAAGGTCCGCGACTACATCAATTCCCTTGTCACCTGACTGTTTTGTCACCTCGACGTTCTCGTAGCCTAACTTCCCCAATAGATCGCCGATCAAAAGCTCAAATTGATAGGGGTCCATTGCGTGGAGCTGCTTGCGCAATTCGACGCGGACTAATTGGTTTTGCTTCTCTACAATGAGTTCGCCGGACGCTGCAGATTCCTGGCGTTCCTTCAACGTGAATTTCCCCTTTCCAACCTTCTTGAAGGGCGTCTTCGAGTTCTTCTTGAGGTCGACATAGAGCTGCGCAGCCATTGTCGCCTCTGGAGTGGCACCTTGCGTGTCGAGCCACCCTCCTTCCATTGCCCTCTCGGTGATTTCTTTTGCTGAGAGCGGTTCGGCAGAGGCCCTGAGCACCTTCTCTGCTGCTGTTTTGAACGATGTTTTCATAAGGTTACTTGGCATTTGGCTCAGCCAAAGCATCCGCCACGCCTCGAAACTGTTCCAGAGCCGCTTCGAGGCTTTCAACGATTTCGGCTGCGAGGATGTCGGGGGCAGGGAGGTTCTCGGTATCTTCCAGTGACTCGTCTTTTAGCCAGAAGATATCGAGATTGGCTTTGTCGCGGGCGACGATTTCGTCGTAGGTGAATTTCTTGAAGCGTTCGGTTTCTTTGCGCTTCGCGAGTTTGCCGGGATTGTAGACTTTGATGAAGTCGGTGAGGTCTTTTGTCGCGAGGGGGTTGGTTTTGAGCGTGAAGTGCTGGTTGGTGCGGAGATCGTAGATCCACATTTCTTTCGTCCACGGCTTTTCGCTGGCTTCTTTTCGCTCGAAGAAGAGGACGTTGGCTTTGACACCCTGGGCGTAGAAGATGCCGGTGGGGAGCCTCAACAAGGTGTGGACGTTGCAGCGCTTTAATAGTTCGCGGCGGATGGTTTCGCCGGCTCCGCCTTCGAAGAGGACGTTGTCGGGGAGGACGACGGCGGCGCTGCCGCCGATCGCGAGTTCGCTGACGATGTGCTGGAGGAAGTTGAGCTGTTTGTTGCTGGTGGTGGCCCAGAATTCGTCGCGCTCGTATTCCTGCTTTTCGGTACTAATCTTGCCGTCTTCGCCGACGATGGTGTAGCCGCCTTTTTTGCCGAAGGGCGGGTTGGCGAGGATCATGTCGAATTTCTTGCCGCTGGACTGGGCGAGGGCGTCGGCGCGGTCGACGGGTGGGTCCTCCTTCGCCAAGGCTTCGGAGGACAAGTCGCCTGGCTTCCTTGCTTTAGCAGAGCCAATGCCGTGCAGGTAGAGGTTCATGGCGCAGAGGCTGACGACGCCGGGGACGATGTCGGTGCCGCGCAGGGCTTCGGTCTTGAGGTGGGTGCGGGCGGCTTTGTCGAGTTTGTGGTTGGCCTGGATGAAATCGTGGGCGGCGAGGAGGAAGCCGCCGGTGCCGCAGGCGGGGTCGCCAATCACCTGTCCCGGTGTCGGGACCATGACGTCGACGATGGCACGGATGAGGGGGCGCGGGGTGAAGTATTGGCCGGCGCCCTTGTCGGAGGAGCTGGCGGTCTTTTCGAGGAGGCCTTCGTAGATGGCGCCCTTGATGTCGACGTCCATGCCGGACCAATCCTCGTCGGCGATCATTTTGATGACGCGCTGGAGGTCGGAGGGGTTGGAGATCTTGTTCTGGGCCTTGCGGAAGATGATGCCGACCAGACCGGGCTCGGTGCCGAGGTTCTCGAGGGTGTGGCGGTAGTGGACTTCGAGGTCGTCGCCGCTCTTGCTGGAAAGCTCGGACCACTGGAACTCGTCGGGGATGGGGTTGTCGAAGCCCAGCTCGGTCATCTCGTCGGCGAGCTTGAGGAACAGCAGGTAGGTGATCTGCTCGACGTAGTCGCCGTAACCGACCCCCGCGTTCTTGAGGACGTGGGCGTAGTTCCAGACTTTGGAGACGATGGTGGCTGAGGAATCGTTGCTCATATTTTCAATTTTTTTTCAGGCGCGAAACCATTCACCGAGAATGCCGTGGATGACGTCGAGATCTTCCGGCAACCATTGGCCAGCCAAAACCTCGTTCGCCCAGTTTTCGGAGCCGTTGAAGAAGTCACGATAGATTTCTGACGCCCTTTGAAATTGAGGCGTGTCCTTGATCGCGTTCACCACATCACCGCTCGTGTCTCTCTCTTCAATGGTCATCATCGCTACCGCTCGGCAGACGTCGTGGCCATGCTTTATCGCTTGATCGCGAAAGTAGGTTCGATCCTTGCCTTCTCTCTGACGATCCTGGGATCGCTTCCACATGTCTTCGGCTGCCGTGAGCTTCATTACTGACCATGTTACCGGATTCGGAACGACAATGTTCCCTCCATCAAGTTCGAATCGAAACGGATGGATTTCGCTCCCGATTGCCTCCTGATTTGTACGGCCATGAACGCCCTGTTCGCCGAGCGAGGGTTTGTGTTTCACTGCAAACCGATTCGCCTTCAAGTTCTCGGGCTCTCCTTCCGGCATCGGTGCGTGAAGCTCCACGACAACGTGTCGATCATCGCCAATCTCTTTGAAGAATTTCCAGCGCTTCCCCTGTGGTTGACTGGATACTTCGAATCCTTGCTGCTTGAGAGCTTTTAGGAGTTGCTTGTTCGCGGTCTCATCTGAGATGAGGTCTAGCGAAACGATGAGGTCCATGTCTCCCGTCGCTCTTGGTGTGGCACTCGGCCAGCGTTCAAAGGGAATGACGATCTCCTTGCTCTCTAAATCTAACAACCATTGTTGCTTCAAGAAGAGCCCATATCCACCAGCGACTAAAATACCGTCTCCGGCTTGAGCGAATTCGAGCCATAGGGGTTTGAAGTGTCGCCAGAGGGGGTCGTCAGCCTCGTTCATAGGCGGTGAGATGGGATGATTAGGTTGTGGACTTCACGGGCGACATCCTTTTGGCGGGGGTCTCCGGTTCGAAGTTCGATCCATGTTTGGATAAGGCTAGCCCAATGGATTTGCGAATCTACTTCGGTTTGGAAAAAGAAACCGGGTTCATCGGTTTCCCAGAGTTCGATATCTGCGAAGTTTGGAACAGGTTCGAATTCTCCTTCTAAGAGTCTTTCTGCTTCTGTGAGATCTGAGACCGCGACTCGAATTGGACCGCCCCGGGCGAAGGGCATGTGGTGACCGACGGAAGACTCTCCGGTGATACTCCATTTTAAGGAGTCTCTCTTATTGAGTCGGGAAAGGGTCTTTAGGCCTTCGCTTACCTTTAGAGAGATTTTGCGGTGGATGGTTGGCTTCCAAGCGCGGGCCAGTCGTTCTAAAATCTCGTCAGGATCGAGAAGATAGATTGCCCGTCCTTGATTGCCGATGAGTCTTTCCTCTTCTAAAGCGGAGACGGCTTTGGAAACTTGGGAGAGTGAGATGGTTATCCCATCATTCTCTACGTTCTGCCGAAGTTCGCGCAAGGTCTCGAACCTTTTGCTTTTGGGGACAAAGATTGTTTCCCTACCAAGAACTACCGGTTCTTTGAAGAAAGCACGTGCGACCATTGCGCTCTTCCCTTGAAAGGGATTACTCACCGGTCGGGATTCAGGGTATTGGTTCTCGTTCCCAGTGCGGAAAATGGTGAGTCGGCCCGGAATGTTGACGACCCCGTTGCCACAGAGGTCGATTCCACTGACTCCGGCTTCTTCCAGTTCGTGGAGCCGTTCTTCTGAAAGGTAAGGGACCACGATCATGGGGTGCATCTCTGGATCGTTTTTCCTCTCGTGATAGGTTTTTATCTGAGCAATGGCGTTGTGAACGGTCTGCGGAGTGCTCTTAGATTTCACTTCGATCAGAAAGAGAAATTGCTCCAGGTAGTTACCCTTAAGAAAGGTGGTGAGCATGCCGTCGGCACCCGCAAGGTTCTCTTTGGTTGTGAGCACCGAGTCGCATTGGAGAGGTGGAAGTAAATCCCTCGTTTTGAGGAGATACTCCATGATGGACCATTCAGTCATTTTCCTATTTTTGATTATTTTCCCAAGCGGGATAATGCCTTTTTCTAGGAAAATGTAGCAAAATATTGCCGATTGTAAAGTTTTCCCGAGTGGGAAAACTCTTCTTTTTAAGAAACATTATGGAATCTGCCAGAAAAAGCGGTGTCGAGAGTGGATTGGCGGCTGGAGATCTTGTTCTGGGCCTTGCGGAAGATGATGCCGACGAGGCCGGGCTCGGTGCCGAGGTTCTCGAGGGTGTGGCGGTAGTGGACTTGATTGGCGCCCCCGCGCCAACCCTCCGGGCGATCCTTCGGAATCGTCCATGTCGCTCCGCTCCATTCAAGCTCGTCGCCGCTCTTACTGGATAGCTCGAACCACTGGAACTCGGCGAGGATCGGGTTGCTTGTCCTGCCGTAGCCCTTGGGCGAAGGAGGATCGAAGCCCAGCTCGGTCATCTCGTCGGCGAGCTTGAGGAAGAGCAGGTAGGTGATCTGCTCGATCCCGCGGCCGCGGGACCGTAACCGACGCCCGCGTTCTTGAGGACGTGGGCGTAGTTCCAGACTTTGGAGACGATGGTGGAGGAGTCAGGCATTTATGGGTAGGTGATGGGACGTGGCTCTTTCGTATTTCGCACATTGGGCACTCTAAAATCGGCGGCAAAGAGCTTCTCTTTCTTGAGCTTAGCGATTACCGGTTCAGCGTGCCTAGCGGTCATGCCCGCTTCGATACAGAAGCTAATGATGTCCGCCTCCGTCCCAAATTGTTGCGCGCGTAATGAGTGCTCCAAGGCATCTTCAAAATTCTGAATTTTTCTGGGCTTCATTTCATCGAAGTCCAGAAGCATCTCGTGACTCCCGATATTCTCGCGCTCGACATCGAAATTCGCTTCACCAGCGATCTCGTCGTTCTTCCAGGCGACCTGCAAAAACTTATGAATGCCTAGAGGATGCTGGCTGCCAAAGATCAGTCCGTAAATATTGCTGCGCTTGCGGATTGAGAACTGGCCAAGAAAAACATCCGCCTCAGCTGGAATTAGATCCTTGTAGTAATCGAAAGTTGCCCGATGGACATGATAGGAATCGTCGATATTTGCGATTTTCTGCTTGATGGCAGGGTGCTCGCGGAACCGATGTAGAGTTGAAGATGAAAGGAAAAAGATGAAGTCGGTAGTAGGGAAAGAGATCAATTCGAGGAACACTTCGTCACTTACGGCGTCCACTCCGAATTGATCGATAATCAATAGCTTAGCTGCCCGAGAGTTTTCGAGAACCGGACGGAACTTCGCCAGAGCATCAGTAAATTCACAGGCCTCGATATCGAGGTTAACTCCGGACACCCCAAGCTTCTCAGTTTCGATGGTCTGGCGAAGAGCCCGAACTTTTTGCTCGTCGAGATCGAAGAAATGCGCGGTTTTTGCCACACCATTCCACCCTGCCAACGGAGCCTCCTGATAGGTCTTAAATTGTCTAAGAATCCGGAGCGGGGAGCCCAATACATTGTTGGCGTCTTTTCCTGGTCCGCAAAAGAAATCAAAAACGTGGAGCTCCTCAAAGCGCGGTTCAGGCTGGGACAGGAAGACCGGCAACCATTCTTGAACATAGAGTTCAAAAATCCTCAGCTTAGTTAGCGTGCCCTCATCATAGGGTTTGTCGTGAAACTCGTCGCGGGACATACGATTACGCAATCGTGAGGTTGGCAATTAGTTCTCTCCGCTCATCTAGTGATGCAACCTCGTGGGCGGATGGCTCAGGAAATTCGTCATAGGTGCGGCCATCTAAAGTGCGCCCAGCCAAACTCTTCCTTACGCCACCCCACTGTTTGAAGAAGAATGGGACTTTTGCTGCTCGGCACTGTTTGCGAATGTTTCGCACCCATTGTTTCCGTAATGGGCGTGCGCCATGGCCGCTCTCTCCTCCTACAATCACCCAATCAACACCTGCCAGATCAAACTCTCCTAGATCTTCGAGCAACGGCTCGACTGACAGAAAGGTGCTGGCAGCATTGGCAGCCCGGAGCTTGTCGATTCTCGGAAGACCGAATTTCTGATCTTCCACGCTGACGCCCCACCAAATATGAGGTGCCGAGGCAGCCTTCTTCAATTTCTTTTTGAGCAGGCGTTGGAGGCGATCTCCACGCTTTGTCAAAACTTGATATGTGTGCCAATTAGCAGCCAGCATTACATCGCAGATCTGCTCGATGTACGAGTCATCGACGTCCTCGTGGAAGAGGTCGCTCATCGAGTTCACAAATATCTTTTGTGGTCGAGACCACCGAATAGGATCTCCGAGTTTTTCAGGAACTAGGCGGAGATCAAAGCCGAACTCGAAAGGGTGCCCTGGGACACCACGGAATCGTTCTGCAAAAGTCTCAGCGTAGCAGTGTTTGCAGCCGGGGCTGACTTTCGTGCATCCGCGAATAGGATTCCACGTGGCATCAGTCCATTCAATTTTGGAATTCGCACTCATAAGTTCAAAAGAACAGTATCATGTTTTGTGTTGGAGACAAGGGCGTAGGAATATCAATCTCGATGAAGTTCATTGCTCCCCGGGCAGAGAAAACAGCCGAAAACCGAGCTAAGTTCATGCTCGCCTGTGACCATGTCCGCGCACCAACCACACTGTTCAAACGAGGTATGAAGCTGGAGGCAGTTGAGGCAAAGCCACTTGTCGTCCCACGCTACTACATTGGGTTCTTCGCATTCGTTGCAGTAGATTTCATCAGCACCGATCGGCTGGTAGTGGTCCACCAAACCTTCTAGTGTGCATTCCGATTCGCAGGACAGGCATTTCCCATAGCCCTGATCCTCAATCTCAATGGGTTTCCCACAGTTTTCACAAGAGTGGATCAAGACTGGATGACTGTGATGGCAGACTAGGCACCGATTATCAAACAGTTGTCCAGAAATCCTTTTTCGAAACGATGCGTCATATCCACACGCCCAGCATGAATAGGGGTGCTGGCCTCGTTTTCGTCCTTTTTCCAAGGCAGGCGCTAATTCTTCAAAACGAAAGGCCAAGAATGAACGTTTTTTCGAAATCGTATCTTGGAGTCCCTGAATTCGGCTTTTGTATTTTCCGAATTCGATATCAAACTCTTTAGTCAAAAGAGAATGCAGGTAAAACCAAGCGCGACATTGCTCTGCGGCTACTTGAGCAAGAGCCGGTTTACTTGGTTTTGGTCCGTAGTCAGCATGGTGAAAATGCATCAATTGATTCCGGTGTTGCCTTAACACGTCGAACGCGGACACTGCTTTAGCTGAGATCTGCGTCCCAACTACTTTTCTCAAACGTGCGATCGCCGCATCTAATGATACCGAGATAAAGTCTCCTTTGGCAAAGCCGTCTTTAACTGCAGTCGCTGGATCGGCGTAAACAAGGGTCCAATGCTCGCTGAGAAGGCGGGCTTTCAGAAGCAGTTCAATTCCGGTGAAGAAATTGATTGCTGAATATTTTGGCTCTTTTTCCAATTGGTCCGAGGCTTTCTCTAGGAAATCGAAAGCATTATCTGCCAGCTCTTGAAAGTGTTTTGGTTCTCTCATCATTTAAATTGTCCCGGAAAATGCGGAAGCGAGAGTAGATTGGCGGAGGCGGTTGGAGCGGGTGATTTGGCGGTCGAGTTCGGCTTCGAGGTGGTCGATGACGGTGGTGCGGGTTTCGACTTCAGCGACGATTTGGCGTTGTTCGGCGAGCGGAGGCAGGGCGAATGCCGTCGCCGTCACAGCCTTCATGCTGACGTTTCCTTGGCCAACGTTACCTGTCTCACTTGCGAAGAACTGGTCGCGGAAATATTCGGCACTAAGAGCCAGGATGAGAAAGCCGGGATCGACTAGGTCGCTTGGACGGATCAGTGCGATTCGTTGGTTGAGTAGGAGGTTCTGTTCCTCCCTGATCATCGCCACATAACCATAATCCCTCTTTTTTCGAGTTCCTGTTAAGGTGATAATCACGTCGTTTGGACGGAGAAGGTATTTGTCGACGATGTCGTCGGGAACCTTCTCTATGAAAGAGGGTTTGTTCTCAAGTTCGAGACGGTGCATTCGCACGTTGCCCATTTTGACGATCTGATAGCCTGCGTCCGTGTAGTCCTTGCTCTTGAACGCGAAGCCGCCCAAAGCAGTGGAAACGGTATCAAGAGAGCACCACTCCCAACCTGCCGGGAGTTCGACTTCAGGAAGCTCATTGATTGGAGAAGGTTCCTTGTATTTGCCTCTGCCGCTCCAAGCCTCTTGTCGCTGTGTGAGGATGCGCCCGAGCAACACGTCAGCCGGTTCGGTGTCGGGGTGTTGTTCGCGCCAGGCTTGGGTGAGTTGGCCGGTGACGGCGGCGGCGAGGACGGATTGGCGGTAGCGTTGGAGTTGGGCTTTGGAGTGGCGCAAGGCGGCGACGCCGGCGTCGAGCCGCGAAAAGAGTTCCTCAATCCGCGCCACGATGCGGCGTTGTTCGGGGAGAGGTGGGAGGTCGATTTCGAACCTTCCCAATGCCTTCAAATTCACTCGTGGAAGGTTTACGCCACTCGAATTTGCGTTTGCGTAACTCACGAAGTCGCGAGCAAGGAAGCGGTATTTTAGGAATCTGTTATCGAGTGCCTCAGACTTGGAGAAGACGAGAATGTCTGTTGAACAAAGTCCTTCGAACTCGGCGATCCAGACTTTGTTCAGGTACGGGCGTAGCTTTCCGTAGAGAAGATCTCCTTCGCGAAAAACGCTCTTTGTGCTTTTGACTTCGGCCGCAGTTCCCTTGCCAACGAGCTTGGCCGTGTCCTTCTCGATGTGCTCCAACCCGACGTAAGGTGAGTCTGGTGCCTCAGTGGGGTCGCCACGTTCCTTCGAAGCAGAAGCAATCTCGTCGAGCAAAACGGTGGCGTAGTTTTTGGGAAGATCACTCATGCCACCAATACCTCGTTGAGTTCTTCAATGATCGGCTTCGGATCTTGGCCGAAGACGCGTTTGGCGACGGCGAGCGGGACGCCTTGGTCGGAGTCGACGCTTTGCCAGGCGTCGAGGTAGGCTTCGGAATCATCGGTGGCGAAGGCGCCGTTGAGGGCGACGTAGTTTTTGATGACGTCGAGCCAGTGGCGTTGGGCGTCGGTGAAGCGGTCGGTTTGTTGGTCGAGCCAGTGCTGGTAGCGTTGTTCGACGAGTTCGGGGAAGGGCGCCAAGGGCTGGTGCTCGGGATCGACGGTGTGGCGGACGAGGGTGATGAGGTTGGTGAGGACTTTGGAGGGCGGCGCGGTAGATCTCGTGTTCTCGAGGGCTTCGTAGGCCTGCCAGATGGCTGCTGGGGCGAGGTGGTAGGGCGGTTGGCGGAGGGATTCGCGCAGCTCGGCGATGGTCTCGTAGGTGAGTCCGCTGCCGGGGCGGTTGTTGTAGATGATCTGGAGGGCGGTGAGGCGGTCGCGGTTTTCGGCGAGGAATTGCGTGAAGTTGGTGATGGTTTCCTGCGGGGTGATGGCCTTGGGAGCGCCAATGAGTTCGTCCTGGCTCAGGATGTCGATGAGGATGGGCGAGTAGCCGCGGAGGTTGAGGATCTGCTGGCGGAGGGTGTCGCTGGCGAGGGGGGCGAGGACCTTTTCTCTTGTGTCGGAGGTTTCCGTGGGCGCGGGGTCTTTGCCGAGATCGGCGATCTGGCTGGCCCAGCCGGTGAGGGATTGGCCGAGGGTTTGCTCGATGGGGGCGATGTCCTCAGGGCGGGCGCGATCGGCGAGTCGGACGAGGCGACCGGCGAGGGAGGTGAAGTCGTCGGGCTCGCTGCGTTCGCCGGTGCGGATGCCTTCGATGAGGTCTTTGAGGGTGACGGTCTGGCGTCGGTCGGCGGGCGAGACGGCGAGTTTTTCGGATTCCTCGACGCCGACGGCATCGAGGATGACGAAGTGGGTTTTCTGGTTGTGCGGGGCGTCGGGGGTGACGTTGGCGAGGTCGGTGGGTTTGATGCTGCGGCAGCCGCGGCCTTTCATCTGGTCGTAGAGGAGGGGCGAGCGGACGTCGCGCAGGAAGATGAGGCATTCGAGCGGCTTGATGTCGACGCCGGTGGCGACCATGTCGACGGTGACGGCGATGCGGAACTCGGCCTGGGTGCGGAAGTTTTGAATGAGGTCCTTGGCTTTGACGGCGCTGGAGGTGGCCTTGTGGGTGATCTTGCGGCAGAAGGCGTCGCCTTTGTCAAACACATCGCGACAGATGCGGATGATGCGGTCGGCGTGGGCGTCGGTCTTGGCGAAGATGAGGGTCTTGGGCACCCACTGGCCGCTGCGGCCGGGGAAGAAGGTCTCATATAAGTGGTCGCGGTAGGTTTCGAGGACGGTGCGGACCTGGTCGTCGGCGATGACGGAGCGGCCGAGTTCGCTGGCGCCGTATTCGAGGTCGTCTTCGATGGCGTGGGTTTCCCCGACGTTGCGGTAGCTGTCGAAGAGCTCGAGCTGGGAGCCGGAGGGCAGGCTGGAGCCTTCGGTGCCGATGCGGGTGGCAATGCGGTAGGCGATGTAGTCGACGTTGACCTCATCGAGGACGGACTGCCGGTAGGTGTAGCGGCTGACGGTGTTCTGGTGGAAGAATGCTTCGGTATCGAGGGAGGGCGTGGCGGTGAGGCCGACGGTGAAGGCGTCGAAGTAGTCGAGGACCTGCTTCCATTTGTTGTAGATGGAGCGGTGGCATTCGTCGACGATGATGAGATCAAAAGTCTCGGGGGGAAGGTTGGGCTGGTAGGTGACTTCGATGGGTTCGCCGGTGGCGAGGTCGCTGTCGAAGGAGGAGATCTCGTCCTGGTCGTCGTCGATTGCTTCGGGGTCGCCTTTGAGCTGGGCGAAGAGGCGCTGGATGGTGGAGATGACGACCTGATTGACGGGATCGAAGCCGGCGGCGCCGAGGTGGCAGACGTTGTAGACTTCGGGGAAGAGCTTGCCGGTGTCGGGGGCGGCGTAGGTGTCGAACTCGCCCTTGGCCTGGGTGCCGAGGGAGTTGCGGTCGACGAGGAAGAGGACGCGCCGGACTTTGGCGAATTTGAGGAGGCGGTAGACTTCGGTGACGGCGGCGAAGGTTTTGCCGGCGCCAGTGGCCATGTGGATGAGGGCGCGCGGACGGGCGGCGGCGAGGGAGGCTTCGAGGCCGGTGATAGCTTCGTGCTGGCAATCGCGCAAGGGCTGGGTGGCACCGGCCATGAAGTCGGCGAGTGGCGCGGCGGTGGGCAGGGCGGCGAGGCGACGCCGGAGGGTGTCGTCGGGGGCTTTTGCCTGCTCGAGTAGCTCGCGCAGGTAGGCGGGCTTCTGGAAATTGAAGACGGGGCGGGCGCGGCGTTCGGGATCGCGGGAGTCGGTGAACTGGATCTGGCGGCCGTTGGCTTCGAAACGGAAGGGCAAGGGGTTCTGCCAGCAAGTCGCTGGGTCTTCCCAACGGCGGAAGGCGGCATAGCTGGCGGATTGCTCCTGGACGCCTTCGAGAGAGTGGTCAGAGCGTTTGGCTTCGACGATGCCGCAGGCTTTGCCGTCGAGGTAGAGGACATAGTCGGCGCGGCCGGTGCTTCCAGTTTCTTCGCAAACTGCGGTCGGCCCGGAAGAAATGGCATCTCCTGTCGAAGCGACATTCCATCCTGCAGCGGTCAGCTGAGAATCGATGATTGAACGGGCCTTTGCTTCCGGAGTTGTCACTATATGGACACTAGAAGAGCAACGAGGCTACACAAAGTATTTTCGGTGATTTATATGCCTGACGGGTGAGCCAAATGCCGACGGGGACGTCGGCGTTCCCGGGGTCAGAAACCCTGCTCCCAAACTGTTTCGCCGTCACGCATCACTTTGATCTCATCCATCTCCACAGTCCCGGCGGCCTGCATGAAATCGAGGCGCATATTCGTGAGGGCTTTCGCGGTCGCGAAAGGAATCTCAATCCCCTACCAGTTCTCGTGGGCGGGGTATTTGCGCGAACTGCTGGTGCCAGTTTCGGGCCTTCTCAGGAGCCGTTATCGCGATAACTTTCTCAGTTCATGTAAACAAAACTCGATTTTGTTTACATGTCGCGTGCAAGCTGACGAAAAAGGGGCGTTTTGTGCGTAAATGACGGCCACGCTCGCTCCATTGGCGTTACACTCTGTGCATGAATACGCGGATGGCCACAGATGATAGCGGATAGGGCGCAAATCATTGAGTGATGAGACTGTCTTTCGGGGTCAGAAACCTTTGCTCCCAACCCGTCTCACCGTCACGCAACACCTTGATCTCATCCATCTCCACAGTCGGGGCGGCCGGCATGAAATCGATACGCAGCCACGCTGATGCCTGATTCAAAGGGTCAAGTTAGGTTTCTCGGTCCGTGTCTTCACTAGTCACAGAAGTTGACGGCCTGGCCACCGACGAGAAAACAGGGTAGATGAGCCTTCTTCAGTTCGAGGAGAAACGGAAAGTAATCTTCCGGAGAAGTTTCCAGCGGCATTACTTTCCAACGGCCTGCGCGAGATTGGAAAGCTCCATTTGTCCTGAGAAAAACTCGTCCGGGAAGATCGAATTCATCTTTTGCAATGCTTCGCCTGATTCACCTTGTGCCAAGCGTGCGCTATCTCGAGACCGCGATGCCTCTTTGGCTACCGCCCGGGACTTGCGTTCGACTTTGACAGGCTTTTTCATGATCGAATTGGTGAATGGTAAAAGAGTAAGGCTCTCAAATACCCTGTCAAGATCGTGGGCCGGAGCGGAACGATACGCGGATGGCCGCAGATGATAGCGGATGGGGCGCAAATCATTGAGTGATGAGACTGTCTTTTGCGCTCAATTCCACTGCAATGCCTCTGGGAGCGCCGACGTCCCCGTCGGCCGGGTTAGCAAAATGCCGACGGGGACGTCGGCGTTCCCGGGGTCAGAAACCCTGTTCCCAAACCGTCTCCCCGTCATGCATCACCGCAATCTCATCGATCTCCACAGCCCCCGCTGCCTGCATGAAATCGATGCGCATATTGGTGAGGGCTTTCGCGGTCGCGAACGGAATCTCGATCGCCTGCCAGTTTTCGTGGGCGGGGTATTTCTTTGACCTCTGGAGGCGGTCGCTGAAGTAGATCGGCTTCACACCCTCCTCGGCCCAGCGGAGGTCGATGTGGCCGGGGGCGGCGGTGCGGAATTTGATCCTCAGGGTGAATTCGCCGGGGGCGGGGTTGGATTTCAGGGCAATGTCGATTTTGCCGTTCGGCTCTTCACTGACGAAGGTGGCGATGCCGTCTTTGACGCTGAGGGAAGCGCTTTTGAGAGGGCGAATCCCGAGACCTTTGAGCGCGGCGGCTTTGGGATCGTAGTTGGGGTTGGCTTTGCCGTAGACGGCTCCGGTTTCTGTTAGGAAATGGTCGAGCTTTTTGGCGAGTTCGGCGGCGACTTCGGGTTCGGTCGCGGCGAGATCGTTTCGCTCGCCGATGTCGGTCTTGAGGTTGAAGAGATGATCACGGTGTGCGCCGTCTTCTCCATCGTGGAGGATGCGGAGGAGTTTCCAATCGCCTTCGTAGGCGCTCGCGCTCGGGGGGAGGGTGTCAGGGACGCCGGTGGAGTGGGGGAAGAAGGTGAAGATCGTCTTTCGATCCTGTCGCTTGCCCTCAAAGGTCGGGATGAGGCTGATGCCGTCGAGCGGCGTCTCGGGGACGGCGACGCCGGCGAGTTCAAGGAGGGTTGGGTAGAGATCCTGACTGACGAAGAATTGATCGCTCGTGCTGCCCGCTTCGGTCATGCCGGGAACGACCGCGACGGTGGGAACGCGGACGCCGCCGTCCCAGTTGTTGGCCTTGCCTCCGCGAAGAGGGCGGTTTGCGGTCGGGGTCGTTCCGTCGACTTCGTTGTACATGTTTCCTCCGTTGTCGGAGGTGAAAACGATGATGGTGTTCTCGGCGAGGCCGAGGCGGTCAAGGGCGTCTAACACTTTGCCCACATTCTCGTCGAGGGATTGCACCATCGCCGCGTAGGTGGGGCTGCGTTGTTCGTCGTTGGGATTGATCTTGCTGCGGTAAGCTTCGATGAGATCGGCCTTGGCGTCGAAGGGGGCGTGGACGGAGAACTGCCAGTAGTTGAGAAAGAAAGGCTCGTCCTGATGGGCTTCGAGGAACGCGACGGCTTCGTCTCCCATGCGGTCTTCAATGTGCTCGCCGGGATACTTTTCTTTGAAGCCGTTTTTGTATTTCCAGGGCGCGACAAAGCTGCCCGCCGGACCGGGGCCGGGGTGCTGAGGAATGTCGATCTCGAATCCATTTTCGAGTGGGGAATAGGGCGGCGCACCGAGGTGCCACTTGCCGAGGTGAGCGGTCGCGTAGCCGTCGGCTTGGAGGAGTTCGGCGAGGGTCTCGTATTTGGAATCAAGCCGGGTCACCGAGGTGTAGGCGGTGAGCTTGCGATCCGGCGCGGCGGTCTCTCCGGCGGAGGCTTCGAGGATGATGGGCGGGGTGTGGCAGTTCGGCGCGGTCAGTCCGGTCCGGGCGGGATGCTTTCCGGTGAGGATGCTGGAGCGCGTCGGCGAGCAAAGCGGGTTCGGCGTGTAGGCCCGGGTGAAGGTCATGCCGCGCGCGGCGAGACGCTCCAGGTTCGGGGTCTCGTAGAGGGAGGTGTGTCCGTAAAGGGTCGTGTCCGCCCAGCCAAGGTCGTCGGCGAGGATGAGGACGATGTTTGGGCGGTCGTTTGCGGGAGAGAGTGACGTGAGAAGGGTGGCGAGGGCGAGGAAGGTGATGAGCGTGCGCATGGGGGAGCGGCGCTTCGCGCCAGTGAAAGGTAAAAAGTGGGAAGGTTCGGACTCTTCTTCTTCGTCTTACTCTCGCGCTTTGAGTGGCGATTAAGAAGAAGATGAGGAGTAGGAAGAAGAGCTGATGAACTTCGGGCGTTGAGGTTTGGTCGGGTCCGCTATTTGTTCACGTCGTCCGGAGAAATCCATGGGGCTTTGTCAAAGGCGTCGGTGAGGCGGGGGTCGTTGGTTTCTTCCATCAGGGTATCGAGACGAGCTTGCAGGAAACGCAGGGTTGCTTCCGCCGTTGGATCTTCAGCCAGGTTCTTGAGATGGTGAGGATCGGAGGAGACGTCGTAGAGCTCTTCGGCGGGGCGTTGTTCCAAGGTCAGGGCAATTGCGCCGGCGGCTTTGGTGGAGTCGCGATGACTAAGAAGGAAGGCTTTGGTGAGGCTTCCGTCGAGATCATTGTAGCCCACTCGTGTTTCTTTTCCCAACTCGTAGAGAGCGCTACTGTCGGACATCTCGGTGAGACCCTTAGGATCGCCCTGGGGCCAGCGATCGGGTTTGAAATTGCGAATGTAGAGATGGTCTTTGGTCCGGATCGCCCGCATCGGGTAAGGGAGGAATTCGGGGTGAGCATCGGGGACGTGACGTTCCCGACCGATGACCACGGAGTCGCGGGTCGGATCGATCCAGCCGCTGGCGTCGCTGAAGAGTTGTTCGAGAAAGCTTTGTCCGTCAAACTTTACCGAGGTTTTGACACCGGCGAGATCGAGGAGGGTCGGACCGATGTCGAGGACGCTGACGAAGTCTTCGACGATGCGACCGGCAGGGATGCGCCCGGGCCAACGGACGATCATGGGAACCTGCGTCGCGAGGTCGTAGCAGTTGGTCTTGCCTCGCGGAACGCCGGGGATGCCGTGGTCGCCGGAGAGAATGATGAGTGTGTTGTCGAGTTCGCCGGCCGCCTCAAGTTCTTCGATCATGGCACCGAGCATGATGTCAAGAGCCTGGACTTCGCCGAGGTAGTCGGAAAAGTCGCGGCGGATATCGTGCTCGTCAGGGAGGAAAGGCGGGATCAATCCGGTGAGGTCATCAGGATCGATGTCCCAGAGGTCAGCTCCGGAGTCCGGAATGTAGGGACGGTGGACATTGATCGAGCCGAAGACAAAGAAGAAGGGCTGATCCTCCGGCGTGCCGGTGAGGACGCGCTGCATTTCGAGGCGGGAGTTTTCGACGACTTCGTCGTGGCGCACCTGTCTCTCGTCCTCGTCCGCTGCGGTGCCGACGTAGAGACCGTAGCGTTCGTAGGGAACCTTGCCGAAAGCACTCCAGGCTTGGGTGGGTTTGCTGGGATTGAAGTCGAACGTTTTCTGCGAGCGTTGGGCGTAGTAGCCACTTTCGCGGAGTAGATCGACGAACTTGGGAAGGGTCCGGAATGGATTATCCTGCTCAGGCCAGTCTCCTTTTCTCCCTTTCAGGAACGCACCGCTGCCGGTGTTCCAGAAGTAACGGCCTGTCGCAAGAGAGGCGCGGCAGGGGCCGCAGGAGGCGACGTTGACGAAGGCGTTGGAGAAGCTGACGCCCTCATGTCCGATTCGGTCAATGTTAGGGGTGTCGAGGACGTCGTTCAGTGAGGGCTTGTCAGGATCCGAATAGAGACTTGCGTATTTTCCCCAGTCATCGGCGAAGAAGAAGAGGATGTTGGGGCGTTCGTCGGCGCTGTAGAGGGGCGAGGTGAGTGCGAATAATAGAATGAGAAGGCGCATGGGGGATCGGCGCTTCGCGCCAGTGAAAGGTAAAAAGTGAAAGGTGGGAAGGTGGGAAGATGGGAAGGTTCGGAGTCTTGATCTTGCTCTTAATCTTTTTCTTACTCTCCCGCTTCGATTGGTGAGTAAGAAGAAGAGATGGATCTCAGAATCTCGCGACAGCTTAAGAGGATACTCCTTCCCATGACATAGCTATTTCTGTGTCGGAAGCGGCGTGTGAGCGTCGGCCATGCGCTGTTCCATTGCGGCGATTTCGTCGGGGAGCGTCGCGGCGAGGTTGTTGGTTTCGAAGGGATCACTGGCGAGGTCGTAGAGCTCGGTGTTGCTCATCTTGCCCTTCTTTACCTCGCGGTAGGCTTTCCAGTTTCCCATGCGGACCGCTTGCGAAAAGATTTGCTGATCGGTGCCTTTGCAAAATTCCCAGTAGAGATAGTCGTGCTTCTTCTGGGCTTGGGTCTCGCCTTTCAAGGTGGGGACGAAGGAGATGCCGTCGTTCTGTTCGGGGACGGGTTGCCCGGTCAGTTCACAGACGGTGGGGAGGATGTCCTGAAAGCAGCTGATGAGATCGGTCGTCGTTCCAGGGCTGATCGTTCCGGGCCAGCGGGCGAGCATGGGGGCACGGATCCCGCCTTCGTGCATGTCGCGTTTGTGACCGCGGAGGCTGCCGGAGGAATTCCAGAATTTCGGATCGTGTCCGCCTTCTTTATGCGCACCGTTGTCGCTTGTGAACATGACGATGGTGTTCTCGTCGATCCCGAGCTCTTCGAGGGTGTCGAGGATTTCGCCGACCTGGTTGTCGAGGTTTTCCATCATCGCGGCGAAGCCGGCGATGGGGTTGATGACGTCAGGGCAGGGTTCGTCACCGGCCGCGTATTTGCCGATTCTGTCATCGAACTCGGGGAATTCCTTCCGCCACTTTTCATGAAGCTCAGTCGGAGCATGCATCGCGGCGTGGGGAACGGCGGTGGGGATGTAGGCGAAGAAAGGTGTCTCTGCTTTGGCGTTCGCCTCGATGAACTGAACGGCCTTCTCCATGATGAGATCGTGGACGTAGGTTCCTTCATCGAGGGGGAGCTCTTCGCCGTTCACGACCCAGGTCGAGGGGTAATAGGTGTGGGCGATCGTCTGGCTTTTCCAGGCGGCAAATTCGTCAAAGCCGTGGGTGAGGGGACTGTCCGCGCCGGTGTGATGCGTTGTGCCGAGTCCCCATTTACCGTAGAGACCAGTCGCGTATCCGGCGGCTTTGAAGACTTCGGGAAGAACGGTCATCGCAGGATCAAGGGCGGCGCCGATCTCTGCTTTGAGGTTTCCGCGGATGTAGACGTTCCCCGAGTGCTGGCCTGTCATGAGGACAGCACGGGAGGGCGTGCAGACGGTGTTACCGGAATAGTGGGCCGTGAACTTGAGGCCTTCGCTCGCGAGACGGTCGATGTTCGGCGTCGAAATTTTGTCCTGACCGTAGCAGGAGAGGTCTCCGTAGCCGAGGTCATCGGCGAGGAGGTAGACGATGTTGGGTTTTGCGGAGGCGGTAAGGCAGAGGCCGAGGAGGGCGGCGAGGAGGGCGAATGTTTTCATGGGGGAAGTGACGGTCAATGAGGGGGAGAATGACGATCGTTGCGAGCGAAAAGGGGGGCTTTTTCGTGTGATGGGCGCGCCCTCTGCGCGCGGGACGCACGCAGCTACCTCGTGGGGACTTCGCGGACGGTGTAGGCGATCATCGGATTCGCTGCGTCGCTGAAATGGAACTCGTAGCAAAAGTCTTTTCGGATCTGTTCCTTCAAGGTGATGCGAAAGGTGGTCGCGCTGGTTTTTTCGATTTCGAAATCCTCGGAGCGTTCATCGACTTTCGGCGAACCATAGTCTTTGTGGTAAAGATAGGTAAAGCTGTCGAGCTTGACCTTGGCGATCTTTTCAAGCGGCTCGAGGAACTCGACTTCGAATCCGTCGGGCTGAATCTTTAGGGAGAAAACATCCTGAGTTGTCCCTTCAGGGTCATAGGTGATTTTTCTCATCCCTTCGCCGCCGGCCCAGGAGAGATGGCTGTGACCGGTCCATAGTGTCGTGTCAGGGCCGAAAGCGAGGCGGTTCACGCCGGAGGCCAATCCGCTGTCGTCGATAAAAGGAGCGCAGGCTCCCTGGGTGACGCCGTTCACTTCTTCCAGCATAAGACGGACGATGCGGGGGCGGTTCATCTCGCCGATGAGCATTTGCCCGGCGAAGGGACCGAAGCCTTCGGGAATAAGAATCGGCTCGGTCGGGGAGTTCGCCATTGTGCCGTGGGGGAACCAAATCGCGGCTGGTGTGCGGAGTCTTTCCAGTTCTTCCAGCGAAAGGTCGAGTGGCGCGGGACCCGCATAGTCCGGCATGTAGGGGATGCTTGCGGGGTGACCGTAGAAGTTGCCCTCTTCGACGTGGTAGAGGGGACTTGTGCCGCGCCAGTCACCCTGATTGTCGGAGGCGTAGAGTCGGCCCTCGGCATCAAAGCCGATCCCGTTCGGAGAGCGAAATCCATAGGCGAGGGGGGTGATCGCGCCGGTCTTGTCATCGATTTTGACAATGCAGCCCCGCCAGTCGACGCGGGCATACATGCGACCGGCTTTGTTTTTGACGGTCTTCCAGTCATCGGCGTAGAAGTCTGCGCGCGGGAGTCCGACCTCGAGAAAGTTCCCCCGAATCTCGGGGCGAATCCCCGCTCCGTTCGAGGCGACGTTCAGAGCGACGATCCAGTTGCCCTGAGCGTCTTTGATCGGGCCGAAGGCGAATTCGTGGTAGTTGCCTGACATGCCGAAATCGTCGCTGATCTTTCGGTAGCGGTCGGCGACGCCGTCTCCGTCAGTGTCGCTGATGCGAGTCAGTTCGGGGCGCTGCACGACGACGATCGAGGTGTCCGACTCCACGTAAATGCCGAGTGGTTCGTGAAGTCCTTTGGCAAAGATGGACCACTGCTCCGTCGCCGGGTCGAAGACTCGGACTTCGCCCTGGTGAAAGCAGACGAAAACTCGCCCGTCAGGGGCGACATCGATCCCGCCAACCTGTTGGTCCGCGGATTTTTGAATGGGGACGGTTTCGACGGTCCAGGGCGATTCCGCGAGGGCGGCCGCGGTGAAGCTCGCGCTCAGGCTGACGGTGAGAAGGAGGGAACGGATCATGATTTTTTCAGCGTGAGGGTGAAGGTTGCGGCTTCGTCTTGTGGAACGACCCACCATTCGCCATCCCGCTTTCCGGTGTCCGAGGAGAGGGTGGAATTTTCCGAGGCCGGGGTGAGGATTTTCACCTCCGCTTCGGGGGACTCAATCGTGAAGGTCCACTTCACCGCGTCAGGGGTGCTTGTCAGGGTTTCAGAAATCGCCTTTCCATCGACTTCGTATTGAAAGACGGGATGTCCTTTGACGAGGTTGTAGCCGAGGTAATCAAAGCTCTCTGGAGAATTTTCTCCGAACTGAACGCCGTGGACTTTTTCACCGGGGGTGCTTTCCCAAATCTTATCCCCTAACACGTTGCCAAAGCCGTTTCCGTTAGATCGCCAGAGGGCGGTTGCATCGATGAAGTCTCCGCTCCAAAGATAGCGGAGGCGTCCGTTGCCTGCGTCCCAGCAGTAGTTGAAATCGTGGGGCAGGGCGACGGCGATCGCGGCAGGTCCGGCATCCTGCATGAAGATCCGATACATGCCGGGGCGCTCGACGTTGAGAATCGCTTCTTCTCTCTCTTTCTCGGCATTGCGGGCGACTTCGGGAATGTTCATATCGTTTGCAAGAGATTCCTGAGAAGTGCCGACATAGATCGCTCCATACATGAGCATGGCATGTCCGGGAAAGGTGCAGATGTAATGGTAAGTGCCTTTTTCCTTGGGCATTTCAAAGAGAAGCTCTTCCTCGCCATCGGCGTCGAGAAGTCCGCTCGCGGCAATGATGTGCTCACTGTCAGGGACAAAGCCTTTCGCTTGCGAGTCGCCAGTCACGGCCATGGAGGCGGCTTGAATCTCTTCGAGCGTTCCCGGTTTGATGATGACGATGTTGTGTGGCTGGTCGTTCGGATCTTCATTAGTGAAGGAGATACGCAGCATTTCACCGGCGCGCGCTTTGATCCGGACGGGCTCGAATTGCAGTCCCTCGACCGCTTTGATCGCGGCGTAGTGGACCTTTTCTTCAGCGTTCAACGTCACTGAGAGAGCGGCGGCGAGAAGCAGGAGGGTCGTTGTGGAAACGTGTTTCATGAAAAAGAGGAAGAGAACGCTGGCCGGACTCCTTGGGATGACCGGATTACGAATGGGAAGCGGTGAAAGTATGACTCTAACGAATACATACCAGTTCCCGAATCGTGTGCGCAAAAACGCACCCTCCGGCGAAGGACAGGCTCGCGCGGGTGTAGGCGCTTCCGGCCGGTCCGAGGTCATTGATCGCAACGATCGAGGATTCGCCAAGGACCGGGGCGTCCCAGCGGATCACATAGACAGTGCCGTTCATGACCGGGATATAAAGGTGGTCACCAGCGACGGTCGGAGAGGGAGAGGCAATGTGGCCCCAGCCGCTCCCGTGAGAGCGTTTGTCACCGACGACAACGAGGCCGCGCGAGTTTTTCATGTCGTTGGGAACGATGGTCTGGGCTTCCAGCTTGGGATCGTCCTTCGATTGTGGCTCGACGAACCAGAGGAATGAATCCTCTTTCGACTTCTCACGGGAGAGTTGAAGTGGGAGTTCAAGGTATTCAACCGCACCGGTTTCGATATTCACCCGGCCGAGCCAGGGGCGAAGGTAGCTGCGGAAATAGTGCCATTTTCCAACGAGCAAATTGGAGCCCTGAGTGATCATGCGCTTTTTCTTCGAGGGTGGTAGGGTTACCTTTTCGGTCACTCTTATGCCATCGATCATTCGCCTCACGGTGACATCATCGATGATGGAAGTTCGCTTCACGATTTTGCCGGTAAGGGCGTTGATGCAGAGATGCTCGCCGTCGTGAAAAATCGGGGCGATGTTGTCCTCATTGATGCGATAGCTCATCGTGGCCATGAAGCCTTCGATCGGGCGCGTCCAGATCGTCGAGCCGTCGCTCAGATCGATGAGGGAGACGCCGTCCGGCTTTTCGGGTGGGCCGTGGCCGCCACCGCGCCCGACCATGACGACCTTGCGTTCTTTCTCAAGCGTCTGCGGAAGGATGACACAGCCCATGTTCACGCCGCAATCGGAGGTCCAGACGAGATCGCCGGTTTTAAAGTCGAGCGCCTGCAACTGCGTCCACATGTCCTTCGGGGAATCCGCGTAGTCGTGAGGGAAATTCCCGTCGGGGTTGGGTGGGTAGATCTGGCGGGTGAAGACGAATTTTCCATCAACGAGGAAGGGGAGGGTGCGGCCGACGCTGAGGGTGTCTTTTGACCAGACTGTCTTTCCCTCCATGTCGAAGCAGGTGATCCCGCCGGAAGCATTCACGAAAACGACGTGCTCGCCATCGCTCACGGCCGGGGGCGAGCTGCTGTCGCTGAAGCAGCCAGAGAGGCGCAGCGGGTGTGTCCCCGTGATTTCGCGCTTCCAGAGAATCTCGCCGGATTCGGCGTCGGCACACGAGGCGATGATGTCTTTGCCCAGGGTTGAGTCCTCTTTGACCGGCTTCAGGGTTGAAAAGAAGAGCTTTCCTCCGGCGATGACCGGCGTGTTTTGTCCCGTCTCAGGAAGCGTGATTTTCCAGGCGATGTTTTGGTCGTGCACCAAGCTCCAAGAGGTTGCGACGTTTTGGTCGTAGCTGAGATCGCCATCGGCACCCGAACCCTGTGGCCAAATCGAGTGGAAGAATGGCAAATAAGGGAGCGAGAGGGCGATGAGAGCAAACGCGGGGAGTTTCATGTGAGCAGGGGGGAGGGGGCAGCAGGCTAGTCGTTTTCGTCCGCAGGATGCGAGATCAAAGATGACACGATCAGTTTCAACGAATTGAGCCAAAATAAATGACACCGGAGCCGGAAAGTTGAAAGGCAGCTTGAGGTATCGTTGCGCCAGAATAAATGACACCGGATGGATCCCCCATCCGAGATGAGCCAGAAAAGTAAAAACGAG